>Ga0213920_1000161_pt1 | contig 64489 bp, 48 predicted proteins | sample McNCre1117MG_FD_161054 | JGI IMG/M metagenome (GOLD analysis project Ga0213920, IMG submission 161054) | Freshwater microbial communities from McNutts Creek, Athens, Georgia, United States - 11-17 MG | ecosystem: Environmental > Aquatic > Freshwater > Creek | place: USA: Georgia | collected...
GCCGCGTTTCCATCGTTAGAGTTGCTCATAACAGCTCGACTCTACTATCATCTTGAACAGTGTTCAAGTCCGTCCCATCCAAGGAGCAACCAATGGCTGCTAGTCCTCGTTTCAACCTCACCGATATCTCAAAGATTGCGGTGTTTGCCGCCATCATCGCCATCGTCGGATTGCCTGGCTCCATTAATCTGGCCGATGGCGTTCCCATCACCGCTCAGACCCTGGGTGTCATGCTCGCGGGTCTAGTGCTGGGTAGTTGGCGCGGTGCCGCTGCGGTGGTTCTGTTCGAGATCTTGGTTGCCCTGGGATTCCCGCTACTATCGGGTTTCCGTGGCGGACTCCCCGTATTCGTTGGTCCATCTGCCGGGTTTCTCATCGGCTGGATCTTTGGAGCTTTTGTTATCGGTCTGATTTCGCACCGAAGCGGCAGCCGACCTCGCATCTTCACGATTGTGCTTGGCCTGCTAGTCGGCGGAATCGGCGTGATTTACCTATTCGGTATTCCGGTAATGGCAGCTGTAACCGGCATGAACCTGCTTGCTGCAACTGTCTCGGCTTCGGTATACATGCCGGGTGATGTGATCAAGGTGATCCTCGCCACCGTCATCGTTGCCGGTCTGTGGCGTGCCTACCCAAAGGCATTCGCCAACTAACGTGACAGCTCCAGCCCTAGATTTCATCCGCGCCGAGACGGTGGCAGAGGTTGCCGCCTTGGTTGCAAAGTCCAGGGCCGAAGGCAGGGTGCCCCTGGTCGGCGATCCGCGCTGGTCCTTGGAACACTGGGGCCTGGTGTGCGAACGCTGGTCGGGTTCGACCCTGCCGGAGCAGGCTGCCTGGGTTGCACTCAGTTCTGGCAGTACCGGAAATCCGCGGCTCATAGTTAGATCCGAGCAATCTTGGAGTCTCTCTTTTCCGGTTCTGAATCAACTGCTGAATCTAACCGCAGCTGATGTTTTTTACCTGCCGGGATCACCCGCGTCCTCGCTGGTGCTCTTTTCGCTTGCCCACGCGGCAAGCCTTGGAGCCAGACTGGTGGGCGATTCAGCAAAGTCTCGGCTCACTGAAACTGAACTCCTGCAAGTCGATTTGGCTTTATCCGACGCCACCGTATTTCACGGCACTCCATCCCTGCTTCGCTCCCTGCTAAAGCGCTTGGATTCGGGGGTCAAAAGCTCCATCCGCGTAGCATTGGTTGGCGGCGACGTGCTGGACCAGGCAACCCGAGAGCAAGCCCAGGCGCATGGGCTGAAGGTAGTCAGCTACTACGGCGCAGCCGAACTGTCTTTTGTCGCAATCGATTTGGACGGGCTTGGTTTGCAGCCTTTCCCCGGTGTAGAAACCAAGATCATCGACCATCAACTCTGGGTGCGCTCACCGTACCGGGCCATTGCCTACCTTGGAGATGGCGGTGCCCTGCGCGAAACCGCAGACGGCTGGGCTACCGTTGGTGACTTAGCCACCGAACACGAGGGACGCCTTAACATTCAGGGTCGCGCCGACGGCGCAATCCAAACTGCAGGAGCAACCGTGATCCCCGAGGACGTGGAACAGGCCTTGGCACGGCTTCCCGGAGTGGAGCAAATTGTGGTTTTTGGCCTTCCCAACGACGTGATTGGCAACCTGGTGGCCGCGGTTCTGGTGTTCAAAGCGGACGCAACTGACTCCATGAAATCGCTGCGCGAAGCCGACTCGGTTTCGGTAAGACTGCTATCCAACACTCACCGGCCGCGCGTTTGGTTTGAAGCCAGCAGTTTGCCGGCCACCATCAGTGGCAAGCCAGCCCGAAAACTAATTCAGGCGGCAGCAATTGCGGGGGAGTATCAAAAACTTGCCTAACTCAACCGTGCCAAATCGCATTGGATCCAACACCCCGGTGGTGGTGGCAGTTGCCAGAACCCCGATAGCCACCAGAGGCGGCCGCCTCGCTAATGTTGGCGCCGAGAAATTGGCCGGGGCCGCTATTTCGGCCGTGGTTAGCCGAGCGACCAAAGCCCTTGGGCTGGACCCCAAGGCCAGGGTCGACGGTGTTTCCCTGGGTAACTGCATGGGGCCGGGCGGCAACCTGGCCCGGGTGAGTGCACTTGCCGCCGGGTTGGATATTCGGACTCCTGCCATGACCATCGACACCCAGTGTGCCAGCGCACTGACTGCCATTATTGTTGCCGGTCAAGCCATATCTGCAGGCGCGGCATCGCTGCAAATTGCCGGCGGCACCGAAAGTGCTTCGACAGCACCGGTGCGTTCCATCGATGGTGTTGCGTACACCCGAGCACCGTTTGCCCCGGAAGGATTCGATGATCCGGACATGGGACCAGCAGCCCAGAACCTTGCCATAAAAAACCAAATCCCAAGAGAGCAGCAGGATGCCTATGCGGTTCGAAGTCACGAACTGGCGCTGGCAGCCAAGCTAGCTGGGCAGCTTGAAGCCGAGTTAGTAGCCGTCGCAGACCTGACCGAGGACGACGCACCCAACCCCAAAATAGCCAACCTGATTGGCCGAATGGCCCCGCTCTATGTGGGCTCCGAACAGGCGCATTTGGCCGTGACCGGCGGTAACTCCAGCCGCAATTCCGATGGCGCGGTTGTGGTAGCGCTCACTTCTGAGGCGATGCGAAATGGTGCGCCCGGCCTGGCCCTGGTCGATTCGGTCACCCTGGGCAAGAGCACCGACCTGCCCGGTATTGGTCCGGTGGGTGCTGTTGAAGAGCTGCTTCAACGCAATGGACTTTCCATCGATGATATTTCCGCCTTCGAGATAGTAGAGGCCTTCGGCGCCCAGACCCTTTCGGTGCTGCAAGCTTTGGGATTGGCCGAGGATTCAAATATTGACGCCAGGGTCTGTTCGCAGGGAGGCTCGCTTGCGTTTGGGCACCCCTGGGGCGCCAGCGGGGCACTGATTGTAGTCAGGCTTTTTTCGCGCCTTGTGGCCGGGGGCGCTAAGGCAGGCGAACTTGGTCTTGCAACCGTTGCGGTGGGTGGCGGAATGGGCGTTGCTGCACTTTTTGAGGTGGTTCGCTAATGGGCACTATCAGTTTCCAGCAGGTGCAGGTCGAATTCGACGGAAAATTGGTATTGGCGGTTGAGCAACTAGAACTGACCCAAAACACGATCGCGGTGATTGGTGCCAACGGTTCCGGAAAATCGACTTTCGCCAGACTCCTAAACGGCCTGGTAAAGCCCAGCCTTGGCAAGGTTTTGGTGAACGGCATCGACGTGGGCACCGATTCGCGTGCCGCGATTAAGCAGGCCGGGTTTGTCTTCGCCAATCCCGATGTGCAGATAGTCATGCCCACCGTGATCGAAGACGTCGAGTTCTCACTGCGTGACAGCAACCTTTCCAAGGCAGAAAAACGAGAATGCGCGATGGCCGCAATATCCGGAGTCGGCCTGCTAGGCCTTGCCGAGGCTCCAGCTCAGACCCTATCAAGTGGGCAAAAACAGTTGCTTGCGATAGCCGCTATCACCGTTAGAAAGCCGCGCCTGGTAATTGCGGATGAACCGACGGCGCTGCTCGATGCCGGCAACACCAGAGCAATTGCAAAACTGCTTTTGGGCCCGGCTGCCGAGCAGGTGATTTTGGTAACCCACGACCTGGCCCTGGCTCAACTCTGCGATGTGGCTGTTCACTTCGAAGCCGGCCGGGTGGCAAATATCGGTGATCCGAAAGAGGTTGTGGCGGGTTACGCAAGGCAGTTTTCGTGATTACGCTTTATCGCTCGGGGCATAGCCTGCTGCACAAGACTCAGGCGGGCGTAAAGCTGCTGCTGCTAGCGGTAAGCCTGCTGGCAATCTCCATTTGGGTCCGCGACCCAGCGGCAGTAGCCCTGATTTTGGGCATAGCAATCGCAGGGTTTTTTGCGGCGGGCTTGAGCCGAAGCGAAGTTGCCAAACTGCTTTGGAACTACAAACTCTTGGTTTTGATTGTGCTTGTGCCTCAGCTGATCTTTATGCCGTGGCAGGCTGCTCTGGTAAACGCCGGGCGCCTATTCAGCTGTGTCTTGCTGGCTATGCTGTTCACCGTTACGACCCGAAACCAGGAGCTCATCGAACTCATCGAAGGACTGGCAAAACCGGTCAGGCGCCTTGGAATTCGGCCCCAGACCCTGGGTCTGTTGGTGGCTATGACACTTAACTCGATTGCCCTGCTGGGGCAATTCGTGGTGGTGATCCGCGAGGCCCAACTTGCCCGTGGCATGCGTCCGCGGCACTACCGAATGGCTGTGCCGCTGCTGGTTCTATCGCTCAAGCACGCCGATGACTACGCCGAGGCGCTTGCGGCCAGAGGCGTCGAACTGTAACCCGGTTGCCTAGTAGGCGGCGAGTTCCTCGACCGATTCCAGGGTGCGGGAACCGTCTGCCGAAGCGACCACAATCTTGAAGCTAGGTGCTCCCACTGCTGTGACGATGTCGAGCGAAATGCTGTCCGATCCGTTGGCCCAGCTGAGCTGCATGCTGTCGGTGCCGGTTACCGAGTAAGCGAAGGTGCCGTTGAAAGCGTTGTGCTTGCGAAGACGAGCCAGGCCAAGGATTGCCTGAGTCACCGGCTGCTGCAGGGCTGTCTCGATTTCTTCGGGGCTGTAGTGGTGGCGGTTTACGTCGCGTCCGTTTGCGGTCTCGTTGAACAGGGCAACGTCGTCCATGCCGTTGAAAAGGCCAACGTAGTAGACCTGTGGTTCGCCCGGAAGCAAGAACTGCACAGCGCGCATCAGCACGTAACCGGTGTCGTTGGCGACGATGTTTGGCAGGGTGGCATTGATCTGGTGTGGCAGGGTGAACCACTGTGGCACCACGGATGCGATAGCCGAATGTCCGTTGGTGTGCTTCTCGGCAACCTTGAAGATGTTCTCCATCTCGTCCTGGGTGATTAGTCCAGGCTTGCCGTTGATTGGTCCACCATCGATGACGCCGTAGCCGTCGTGGGTGTCCAAAACGTTTAGGCAGTTGTTTGGACGAATCTTGAACCAGTCTTCTAGGCGGTCGACGGTGCCGGTAAAGAGCGAGTGCAACAGAAGTGGCGCAGTCTGGAAATCGTAGATTAGGTCTACCAGCGGTGCGATCTGCAGCTGCTGGGTGTAGTGAGCGTGAACCTCAACCAGTACTCGCATGCCATAGCTCTGGATCAGCTCGGTGATCTCGCTGACAAACTCAAGGGTCTCTTTGGTCATAAAGCTGTCGGTGCCCGGAGTCTTCACTGCGTAACCGACTGCGTCTAGACGAACCACCTTGACGCCACCCGATGCCAGTGCATCAAGAACCGCGCGCAGGTAGGCCTGGCCCTTCTCATGCTTGATGTCGATGTCGACCTGCGATGGCATGAAGGTGGTCCAAACCAGGCGACGCTTGCCGGCAACTTCGTAAGCGGTGAATGGCATGCCCGGTCGTGGACGGTAGAAGCTGGTGATGCCCTCTTCGGTGCCGCCGTTTGGGAAGACAACGTCGAAGGTTAGGAACATACCGGCAGACTCAGAAGCGTCACCCTTGGCCTGCCAGTCCTTGAACTCTGGCGATAGCGCGGAAGCGTGGTTAACGATGAGGTCTGCGGTCAACTCGTGAGTTGCGGAGATGCGCTTGAAGTCGGCCCAGGTTCCGAGGCGTGGGTCCACAATCTTGTGGTCGATCGGGTCAAAACCGGCGTCGTCGCCATCGTAAGGGTGGAAGAACGGCAAAACGTGGATGCCTTCGAAGTCGCTCAGCGGCCCTGCAAGCAGCTTCTCAATATGGCCGAGGTTGCCCCCGACGCGCTCTGCGTAAACCAGAATGCTAGAACCCGACATTGGAACCTCCGTGCGTAACCGCTAACAATTTCAAGCGATATTTATCTGTGACAAGTTTGATAAATGCTATTCGATAAAGACTGTAAACGCTTACGGCTTTATCAGATTGTTAACCTCTTTGGAGTTTTCTAAAACTCTTTCGTTTGTGAAATGCCTGATTAGGCTAGTGTCAGACCAACAGTTGACGGGTTAGAAGGATAAGTCTTGAAGAGCCTCGACTACGAACAGATCCGCATCAGCACGCTGCATTCGTACCAGATTCTGGACACTCCGCGCGATGCGAGATTCGACGCGATTGTTCAGGCCATCCACGAAACATTGAACGTGCCTTTTTGCGGCATAGCTTTCTACGACGAATCCCGAGTTTGGTTTAAAGCCTCAATCGGCATGCACGTCAATGAGATGCCGCGAGGTTCAACGCTTGCCACCGAAATGCTCAACAAGTCGCTATCCGAACTTGTGATCCCCGACACGCACACCGATCCGCGCTCCAGGAACAACTACATTCAACGCGGCAACACTGGTGCAAGAGCTTTTGCGGGCATTGGTCTGTTTGCATCCAATGGTCAAATGCTTGGTTCGATCAACTGCTTTGACTATGGGGTTCGAGACTTCACTCGTCAGGAGCTGGATGCATTGCACGGCTATGGCGCGCAGGTGATGGAGCTACTGGAAAACCGCAAGGCAGCCAACGAGATCCTGCTGCTCGAGCGCAATGTTCGTGATCCGTATACAAATCAAGCAGAGTCCATCAGCACCAGCTACGAGTCCTCACTGCGGGCAACGGTGTCAGAGTTTTCATTCGAATGTATGTCCAATTTTGGCTGGTATGCGGCTCAGGCCTGGTGGCATGGCGAGGCCGGAATGCGCCCGGCTGAATGGCAGACACCTGAGGTTGTGGATCCAGATTTCCGCCCTCTGGTGGGCAGCCTCTTTGGCTCGGTTCCGGTGGCGCACGATCAAGTTCGTTACCCGCAGCCAACCATCAGGCCACTTTCAGAAATCACCTGGCTCAACAATCGGGAGCAGCTGGAGAAACTGGGTGCCTCCCACGTTGTGCTGCTCGACCTTTACGGCAATGTTGATGCCGCAATCAGAATGATCTTTCTGGTTCCAAACCAGGATGCCTTAACTCCCGAGGTGCTGCGGTTTTTGCGACTGGGTCTGATGCTGCTTCCCAAGGTCATCGTGCGCGAAAAAGCCAGAGATGAACTTCAATATCGAGCCGAACACGACCCGCTAACCGGCCTGATCAATGTGCGCGGACTTGCCAAGGTCGTGGCCGAGAACGCCGCTAGGTCGCAGTTAAACCGGGCCGTGTACTTCATCGACCTGGACCGCTTCAAAGCGATCAACGATAAGTATGGCCACGGCATCGGCGACGAGCTTCTTATCCACGTTGCAGATTCGCTAACTTCGTCGGTGAGACCCAACGACACGGTTGCTCGAGTGGGCGGCGACGAGTTTGTAATCCTCACTCGCGAAACACAGAGCTACAAAGAGATGAAGTCGATCGCCGAGCGCATCTTTGGCAAACTCTGTGAGGCCTTCAAATTGTCCAATGGCATTGTCTGGGCCGGCGATATTTCAATCGGTGCTGCACTCTGGGAACCAACCGGCAGCTACGAGTCGAGTATGCGCGTGGCCGATGGCTTGATGTATCAGGCCAAGAAAAATGGCGGAGGTTTTGCGGTTTCAAGCCCGGAAGACATGGCATCCGCAAAACTGGGACAGAGCACACTTCGCGACGAATCGGTGTTCTTCACACCCATCAAAGACGAGGTTACCGGCGATCTTTTTGGGGTCATGGGTCAGGTGCAGAACGAATTCCGAACTCCTGAATCTCGTGAAACCGCTCGTCTCATTGTTGAAGAATTCCACTTACTCAAGCTGGCTGCCAAACGATTGGTGCTGCGTCTTCCTCACACCTATTGGCTGGCAACCGACGTCCTTGTTGAGCTGGTGGTCATTCTCAAGCGCGAACTGGTTGGCGTTGAGTTAAATTTGCTCGTTGGCGAGGAGGGTCTTCCCGGTGCGCTGAGGGATACCACCACCCGAGACTCGGCGATGTTTGCACGCGCGGCCACCAAGGTGGGTATCGTATTGGCGCGCTTCGGCAGTGGCTCAGACGAGTTCGATCTGGTGCAGAAGTTGAATCCGGTTGCAGTTGTTCTCGACCATGCAATGGTGGCTTCGCTGGCAACCGCTCATCCGGCGAGCCGCACCGTAAGGGTAGCCATGGCCTCTGCCGCTGCACTTCAAATTCCGATCCTGGTTCCCCAGTATCTAGAACCTGATGCCAAAGCCAAGATAATCGAACTAGGTTGCCAGATTATTGTTGGTGATGAGTCGGCAGGCTCTGCAGGACACTAGCGCCGCCGCGCCTTAGCCTTAATCTCCGCGGCTTCGAGCCGGTGTGCCTGGAATCCGTTGACTGGAGCATCGCTGCGGTATCCGACCGATATTCCGTAGATCAGTTTGTAGTCTTTTGGCACATCAAACTCGGCTCGAATGGCCTGCGGCCAAAGCGCCACCGCACCCTGAGGGCAGGTTCCTAAACCTCGGGCGTGGGCGCTAAGCATAAAGTTCTGGGCAAATAGCCCGGCATCATTGGCGGCGAAAACGCTCAGGCTCTTGTGGATGAAAACAAAGACCACCGTCGGTGCACCAAAAAATCGGTAGTTGTTGGCCCACTGATCGTCGCGGGCCTTTTGATCGTCGCGAGGAACGCCCAACATTCCGTAAAGTTCTCGGCCCACCCGCTGAGACCGAGGCAGCAGTTCTTTCACATAGGGCTTGGCCATGTTGTAGTCGCTCAGGGGCCAGGCGGCCGGGTTGAAGGCGAACTTCACCTTTCCGTGGATCCCACCGTTTCGCATTTCCGAGATCCCAGCCCAGCGCTTTAGCAGATCGGCCGAGATGCGCTCCTTCACCGAGCCGCTGGCAACCGCAACCAGGTATGGCCGCGTGTTGCTCCAGCTTGGAGCGGTGAGGCCATCGGTGATTAGGGCATCGATGACCTCTGGCGCGATTTCGGTTGGTTGAAAGCTGCGGGTGGTTCGTCGGCTGGCTGCAAAGGCGCTGAAGTCGGTTGAATTGATCACCGATTCAGCCTAACTGTTTGTGAATTCTGTGGGAGATGGCAGCCGAGCCGCGTTCTCTCAACGATGCCAAATCTAGACTTGAAGCAAAACTTTGGAAGGGAGCGGTGGTGGCCAAGAAGCCCAAGCCCAAGCCGCAACCTAAGGTTGCGTCGCTCAGCACCGCCGACGCCTATCGCATTCTTTCCAGGCTCAGCTATGGGCCAACCCCGGCTGCAGCTGCCGAACTGCAACAGCTTGGCTTGGCCGGTTGGGTGGCAGCCCAGCTCAATCCCGCTAGGGCCGAGTACCCAGACCTCCAAGCCACCCTCGACACCTTCCGCTCATCCAAGATGACCATCGCAGAGGTCTTTGCCGACCCGCACTACTCGGCAAGCCGCTTGCACGTAGCCGACGACATCATCTTTGCCACCCTGCTGCGGCAGAACTTCGGAAACAACCAACTGTTAGAGCTGCTGGCGGAGCACTTCAACGACTACCTGCACACCACCGTTTTCTTCACGGGAGACAGATTCCGTGCCTCCTACGACCGCGATGTAATCAGGGCCAACCTGCTGGGCACTTTCCCAGACATGTTGGTGGCTGCCACCCTGCACCCGGCAATGATGGACTACCTAAACCTAGACCGGTCAACTGCTGCCCATCCCAACGAGAATTACGCCCGCGAACTGCTTGAGTTGTTCACGGTCTCTACCGCGGCCGGCTACAGCGAGGACGATGTTCAGAGTGCCGCCAAGCTGATGACCGGCTTCAGCTGGAACGCTGTTACGTCCAAACTTCGAGTCACTATTCGTGACCACTACGTGGGCCCGCTGACCGTGATGGGTTACACCGATTCAAACCCCGCCACTTCCAACCCCGACGAAATCATCGCGCGCACCCAGAACCTGGCTCGCAATCTGGCGCTGAGGTCGGCAACCGCAACCGCATTTGCTACCCGCCTGATTCGCCGTTTTGTCAGCGATACCCCAGACGCCAAATACGTGTCGGACCTGGCCAAGGTGTATCTTTCCAGCAAGGGCAGCATTCCCAAGGTGGTGACCGCCATGATTCTGCATCCGGCTTTCTTGGCTTCGGCAAGTACCAAGGTCAAGCGCCCGGTAGAGCACCTGGCCTCCACCATTCGGGCCCTAAACGTCAAGCTGGCAAAGCCGGTCAATGGCGGCGACACCACGCTCAGTTACTACTACAAGGGCAGTGGGGCAATTGTCCTCACCCAGATTGCCGACAATCAGGGCCACCTGCCTTTCAAGTGGGCGTTCCCCAACGGTTACCCCGACTACGCCGAGGCTTGGACCACTTTCTCGTCGCAGATTCAACGCTGGAATCTAGCCGCCGACCTTGTCCTCGGCCGCCAACCTAATAACTTCACCCCGGTCGACTGGACGGCAATCGTTCCGGCAACAGCGCAGACCGTCGCCGAGATCACCTCGGCGCTCGCGGTTTCTTTCATGGGCGGAAATCTGCCCAAGAATCAGTTGGCCACGGTGCAGGCCACGGTAAACACCGCAGTAGCCGCTTTGCCAGACCCGGTCCTGCGTCGACAGCGGACCATCGAAACCGCTGCCATCCTTCTGCTTTCAACCCCCGAATGGAACCAGCGATGAGCCATCACGAACCTGGCCAAAACTGCAGCTGCGATGAATTCCACGAGGCTCAGCTCAAGCTCTCGCGTCGCGGCTTCATCGGTGGCGTGCTGGCGCTGGGCGGCGGCATTCTTATCAACGAGGGTGGCCTAGAGTACGCGCTGGCCGACACCGGATCTGGCACAGCCCTGGGCGATATTGTCATCAACCTAAACATGCGTGGCGGAATGGATGGTCTGCTGGCCGTGGCACCGCTGGGCGATGCCTCGCTGCGTAGCGCTCGCCCCACTCTAGCCCTACCCGACTCGGCCCTGCTGCCACTTGACGGCTTCTTTGGCATGCACCCCTCGCTCTCGGGCCTCAAAGACCTCTTCGACAAGAAGGAACTCTCGCTGATTCATGCGGCGGGAACACCGATCGGAACCCGCAGTCACTTCGACGACCAGTTGGCCTTGGAGTTAGCTGCCTACGATGCCCCAACCACGGTGGGTGGCTGGCAGGCGCGCCTGCTTGCCAACACCGGTGCTGCGCAGGTATTCAGCGGTGTGGCAGTAGGCCAAAATGTTCCGGCCTCGCTCAACTCGGCAACCCAGGCGGTTGCTTTTGAGAATAAAGACCGGGTGCTGCTGCGGAATATCAACATCGATCGCGCCGATCAGTTGGCGGCTCTGCGATCGCTGCATCAGGACTCGGGCAGGCTATGGAGTGCCGCGGCCCGCTCCTCCATCGATGCCTCGCTGCAGGTTGAAGGCGTGACCACCATCTCGGCCGTTGCCTATCCAAACACCACGTTGGGCAACCGCTTCAAGCTGCTGGCCCAGCTCATCAAGGGCGGGCTGCCAATCCGCACGGCAAATATCGACTTTGATGGGCACCTCGACGTGCACGCGGCGGCCGGTTCGCTAACCGGAGTAATGCCCGACAACTTTAAAAACATGGCCGATTCAATCCAAGCGTTCAAGGCAGACCTCGGCCCGCTTTGGACCAAGACCACAGTGGTTACCGTCACCGAATTTGGCAGGCGGGTGGCCGAGAACGCGCAGGCCGGCCTGGACCACGGCTGGGGATCGGTGATGTTTGTAATGGGCGGTTCGGTAAACGGCGGCAAGATAGTTGCGAAGTGGCCGGGCTTGGCCAGCAACCAACTGAGTGAGGGCGACCTGCCCGTCACCACCGATTACCGCAGCGTGCTGACCGAGGTTATGACCGTGCGCGGCGGTGTTTCGGCTGCGGCGATGAAGCAGATTTTCCCGAATTTTGCGCCGCAGACCCTGGGTTTGTTTGCTTAAGTTGCTAGACCTTTTGTCTGTAAACACTGCCTAGACCATTGATTTAACGGCTACCGAATGCGAAAATTATTCGGTTAGCCACCTATTTGGATCTTGGGGACAGAAAATTATTAGACTGGGCACCTTAAAGTCGAAGGCCCGTGGACTTGTGTTTGCGGTAGCTTCGGTGCTTTTGGCCAGCGGTTTAAGTGCAATTACTGCGCCAGTCTCAGCCAGCGCAATTACCAATCCAACCTGTGCCAGCTCAATGACGGCACAGAATAACCTGACTGTCACTCCTTCGCACAGTTCGGTTTTCTACATTGACTCGGGCGTTGCACCCAAGGTGGATGCAGCATACGTTGCCTACAACATCTCAAACAGTTCTGCCTCCGCACGCACAAATGTCTGGGTTCAGCTAAGCAACTTTGCCGGTGGCAAAGTCACGCTTGCCAACCCAGCAGACGCTGCGCAAGAAATCTCGATCCCAGCAAACGGAAACGCCACCGCATTTTTTCTCCTAAAGGCGACCGGTGCCACCACTACCGCGCAGAGCCACACCGTAAAGGTCTGGACAGCTCGCCCCGATATCAGTGGATCTTCGGCACTCGCGACCTGTGACTATTCGTTTAGCAAGGTCTCCGAAACCATCAAGGCAAGTGCCAACAAGATCACCGCGGTGACTGGAGCGCTTTCGCCCGCAACTGCAACCCTAGGTGGCACATACACAATCACTGTCACCGGTTTTACCGGAAAGATTGGCAGCGGATACGCTCCGGACAACGCGGCCATTTGGGCTTCGCCAGCGGCTTATTCGTCCTTTCCTACCAGAGCATTGCGTCTTGAATCCACCACCATCCACTGGGCCGATGCGAACTGCCCTGCAGATGTGGTCAATCAGCTTTACTACCAATTCAATACTTCACTTAACTGTTTCAAAGGAAATGGAGCCAACTGGACCGGTACCTATCGGTTCCGAATTATTGGTACCGGACCCGCGGCGCTTGCGCCCTCGCCTGTAGCCAACATCTCTTCCGGAAACCAGTACAAGCACTCCGATTTGTCCGGTATTTCAAATACCTCAGTAAACCTAAGTGGTGTTGCTTCCTCAAACGTCGCTGTTAACGTGAGTGCATCTGGCACCCCGGTTAGCTCAACCGCCAACTCGGTCACCATCAGGTATTTGGTTACCATTTCCACCACTTCCACTGTTGCCCTAAACGTGGATGAGGTTATTGATACCCACGATTCTGGAACCACATTTGTGAGCGGCTCGGCAAAGGCAGGTACTAACAGTGCCAGCCTCGGTTCAATTGCAGATCCAACTGTGCTTTCTGCCGATGTAGGTAAGACTCCACCGCCTTACCATTTCATCGGTCCATTCAGTGCCGTCTCTGGAACCCCTTACTACATCCAGTACGACTACACCATTCCGTGTCTGGCAACCACCACAAGCTATGGCGCCAAGGTAGTGGCCTACACCGGTGACGTTCTCATCGGTGCCTCTTCCACCACAATCTCCACCAGCACCGTCACTACATCTACCGGTGCAGCCTGTAGTTCACCTACCGTCAATAACGGCTCTACGTCGATGAACCCGAGCATTGTTACCAGCACTGCCGATTCCATCACGGCCAATGCTGCCAACATCAACGCCTACGGTAATGCAGCGGGACTCTCGGGAGTTCAGTACCAGTTCAAGTACTCCACTGATCCAAACCTGGTTAACTCGGTTACGACTACTGCACTGGCCTCAATTACCGGCAGCACTGCGCTACTTGAAACGGCTGCGCTAAGTAGTCTTTCACCCAACACCACGTACTACTACCAGGCATTGATTAGAGATTCCTCAGGCAACTTCTACAAGGGCTTGATTCTTTCCTTCACCACCGCCGCCCAGGCGGCCACGCCAACGGTAGTCACCAGCTCGGCAACAGGCATCACCGGAACCAATGTCACTCTCAATGGTTCGGTCAACGCAAACCTAACTGCAATTACCTCGGTTGACTTCTATTACTGTCGAGACTTGGCGCTCACTACCAGCTGTGTAACTAAAAATGTTGTTACGGATGATGGCACCGGCTCAGCCATTTCGTTGACCTTCTCCACAACTTCAGCTGGTGTCACCGTGGTCTCATCGGATTCGATTACCGGCGCCCAGCAAATCACCACCCTAAGCTCGGGCACTACCTACTACTACCGCCTCCAAATCACCTGTACTTACAACTCCACCACCAATGCCTATTGCCCTAACACAAGTTCGCCACAGGTTGTAGGAACCACCCTTTCGTTTACCGCTGGCGCACCGACTGCAATTACCAGCGATGCCACCGACGTTGGATCTGCCACCGCAACCCTAAATGGTTCAGTTAACGCAAACAACGCTTCCACTGCCATCAGCTTCTGTCTCACGAGCAACTCGGCCTCGACCAACGGTGTTTTGACGGCCGCAAACTGCACTTCTGTGGCTGGTTCGCCCGCATCGCTGAGCAACAACGTGACCACTTCAGTGACGGGTTCGGCTACAGGGCTTACAGGCAATACCATTTACTACTTCCAGGTGAAGGCAGTTTCTGGTTCGTACACCAGTTACGGCTCTATCTTTAGCTTCACTACTCTGGCTATTACCAGCTCAACACCGCTAACCAATGGTCAGGCTAACAACGCTTATAACTTCAGCTTTGCCGGAGCCGGTGGATCTGGCTCATACACCTGGAGTACAACTAGCACTTTGCCAACTGGGCTAACTCTTTCCAGCACAGGTCTACTTTCAGGAACTCCAACCACCGCTGGCAGTTACAGCATCGATGTTGTGATGACTGACCCGGTCAGCGGAAAGACTGTGACCAAGACGTTCACTCTAGTCATCAACGACAACGTGAACATCACTGCTTCCACTTCGGCGGCTTCCTATGTGACTGGTGTGGGTGCAACGGTTCCTACTGTCGGTGGTTCGGCATCTCCTGCTGGCGGTATTACGGGGTCTCTGACTTGTAGCGTCTATGCGGCTGCCGACACTGGCTATGCCACTGCAATTACCCTTACTGCCAACACTGCTGCTGGTAGTTACGTGGTGCACTGTACTGGTACTGCTGCTTCGGGATATCTCCTGGGTACCAACACCAACGCAACTATCACGGTGACTGCGCCAACGAATGTGAACATCACTGCTTCCACCACTGCGGCTTCTTATGTGACTGGTGTGGGTGCCACGGTTCCTACAGTCGGTGGTTCTGCGTCTCCTGCTGGCGGCATCACGGGGTCTCTGACTTGTAACGTCTATGCTGCATCCGATACCAGTTATGCAGCCGTCGTTACTTTGAACTCGAACACTGCCGCTGGTAGCTACGTGGTGCACTGTACAGGCACTGCTGCTGCGGGTTATGTTTTGGGTACCAACACCAATGCAACCATCACGGTTAACAACCCTGGATCAGTTACCTTCGCTGCAACCGCCGCTTCGTTTACCACCGGAAACAACGAGACCGTACCAACCTTTTCCGGCACCGCTAATCCAACCGCAGGGCTCTCAGGCTCACTCACTTGCCGGGTTTATACGAGCTCGGATTCGGGGTATGCCACTCCGTTATCTATTACGAGTAACTATGCAGCTGGCACATATGTGATTCACTGCACGGGTTCCGCTTCCTCCGGTTACGTTCTCGCTGGCAACAACAACGCCACGCTGACCATTTACTCGATGCACCAGGCGGCAACCGTTTCCGCGACCAACATTACTTTTAAGTCAGCTCTCCTAAGGGGAAGCGTAACCGCTGGAACCGGTGGCTTAGCCTCTACCGGGATCACCTCGCTAGTTATCTGCTACAGCACTTCCAACACGCTAGTGGCCGGCAAACTGTCGGTAACTCCAGTATGTTCCACCAATATTTGGAACACTACTGCGGTCACTGCCACAAACACGGGAAACTACTCGATCTCCGCCGGAAACCTGACGCCAGGCAACACCTACTACTCGCAGATTCAGGTGGTTTACCAGAGCGGTGTAGCCCAAAACGGCACACCATTGGCGTTCACTGTTCTAAACCAGCCAGGAGCCGGAACCAACGCCGCCTCTAAAGTCAGTTCGCGTGGCGCCATCATCCACGGTGCAATAAATCCCCAAAAGAATCGCCTTACCAAGGTCTCTTTCTGTTGGGGCACTGACCCAACGCTGGGCACCTGTGCCGATGACAATCTGGGTTCAACCACCTGGTGGACCGACGGCACCACAAATACCGACCAGACGGTTAGCGCCACTCTTACCGGCCTAGCTCCACACACTACTTACTACTATCGTGCGTATCTAGTAGCGGACGACGGTGGAATTACCGGAATGAGCTTCCGACCACGAGCTTCGGCTCCGACCGCACAGGGTTCGATCCAGAACTTTACGACTGCCTGGGCAGAAACCACTTCCACCACATCGGTGACTGCAACAACCGCAACGTTAAACGGCACGCTACACGCTGGTTCGGTTGATATCGCTAACGCTGATGTCACATCGGTCCTGCTCTGCTACAGCACCTCCAATGCGCTAGACGCCAATGGCGTGTTCTCGGGCACTCAGGTTTGCAGCAGCAGCCTATGGACTGGAACGAGCGCCATCTCCGCGAACGGAACTCTTAACTTCACCGCACCCGTTTCCGGCCTAACTCCTGGACAGACTTACTACAGCCAGATTCAGGTGGTGTTTGCAAGTACCGGAACGGCAACGGCAAACGGCGGTGCAGTTCAGTTCGCCACACCTGGAACCGTAACTTTCCACGCCAACTACATCGGATCTACCCAACCGGATACCTCGCAGACTTCTGCAATTTCGGCCAGCCTTACGCTGAATGCCTTTACCCGCACCGGCTACAGTTTTGCTGGTTGGGCAACTACGAGCGGCGGCAGTATCGCTTACCACGACGGTGACCTGTATGGATTTGTCGGCGCAAGTAACCTGTATGCCATTTGGACCATCAACAGTTACACAGTGACTTTCAACAACCATGATGGTTCCGCTTCTCCAGCTACCAGCAACGTAAGTCTCAACTACAACGCAGATGCAATTCCGAGCGGCCCTGCGGTGACTCGCACCGGCTACACCTTGGTTGGCTGGAACACCGATCCAAACGCGACCATTGGATTGATCAGCTATACCGTTACTGGGTCCACCACCCTCTATGCCATCTGGCAGGGCGATACCTATACCGTCACTTACGATGCGAACACCGCATCTTCGGGCAGTGCGCCAGGATCCCAAACCTTCACCGTTGGCAGCTCTAGCGCAATCGCACTTCCAGGCGTTGGATCGATGGCTAAGACTGTTGGTTCTGATGTTTACACCTTTGGAGGCTGGAGTCTTTCTGCCGGAACTTCGGGCGCTGGCGGAGCTGCGATCGCAAGCCCATTTACTCCAGCATCCTCGGTAACCCTGTATGCCATTTGGCATGCGCCGGGCGCTAAAACCGTGACTTTCCACACTAACTACCCAAGTGGAAGTGGCGATACCACCAGCACCCAGAGTTCTACCAGCGCCACCAATCTAGCCGGCAACACATTCAGTGCCACCGGATACACCTTTGCAGGATGGGCTACGGCCAGTGGCAGCAACACCGTGGCTTACCAGGATGGCGCCAGTTATCCATTTACCGCCGATGGAGATCTCTACGCCGTTTGGACTGCCGACACCTACACAGTCACTTGGAACACTGCTATTAACGGCGGTTCGACAAACACCACTGCAAGCTTCACCGTGGGTGGCAGCGCACTAACCGTGCCTGTTCCTGCTGCCCGCGCTGGTTACACCTTCACCGGTTGGTATACCGCCGCAACAGGCGGTTCCACGTTCGCCAGCATCAGTGGAAGTGTTTTGAGCCCAAGCACCTATTCCCCAACGGCAAGCATCGAATTCTTTGCCCGGTGGACACTCAATAGTTACACCGTCACTTACCTAAAGAATGATGGTTCCACTGCCAGCACGACCGATACTGTCAACTATGGGTCTGACGCACTTCCCCGTGTTAATCCATGGACTCGCACTGGCTACAGCTTCCTAGGCTGGTCCGAGTCTGCAAGCGGTACGGTAATCACAACGCGAACCGTTACCGGTGATGTGAGCCTCTACGCAATCTGGGCTGGTGATGTGTACACCATTACTTGGGACACTCACACCAATGGCGGCGCTAACAACACTTCGTCCAGTTTCACTGTGGGCGGCTCGGCACTTTCCATACCTACTCCAGTGGCACGTACCGGTTACACCTTTACTGGCTGGTACACACTGGCCTCCGGTGGAACCCAACTGGCAAGCTACTCTGGTTCAAACTTCAACCCAGCTAGCTTCAGCCCAAGTCAGTCGGCCACTTACTACGCATATTGGACCATCAACAGCTACGACATCACCTTCAGTAAGAACGATGGTTCAACTAGCCCGCTAACTACCGTGGTCTCCATCGTCTATGCCACCGATGCAATCCCATCGGCTCCTACCTACAGTCGCACTGGATATAGTTTTGCTGGTTGGTCTACATCGGCAAATGGAACCAATGTATCCAGTTATACGGCAACAGGTTCGGCAACGCTTTATGCACTGTGGACTCCGAACCAGTACACAATCACTTACAACGCAAACACTGCGTCGGGAGCTGCTCCCAGTGCAGGAAGCTACACCGTCGGCACGACAGGTGTAACTTTGCCGGGTGCTTCGGGCATGACTCTGGTGGTCAATGGCGCCACATATACCTTCGGTGGTTGGAGTGAGACTCCTGGCGCGAATGGTGCGGGCGGATCTGCCGTTGCCGATCCTTATCAGGCCACCAGCAATATCACTTTGTATGCAATCTGGGTTGCGCCTGGTGCAAACACGGTTACCTTCCATTCCAACTATCCAGTTGGAAGTAACAGCACTTCCACCCAGTCTTCCAACGTCCCGACTGCTCTTGCTCCAAACACCTTCGCTTATTCGGGATATACCTTTGCAGGTTGGAACACTGTCGCAGGTGGCACTGGCGTTGCCTATTCGGCTGGTGCAAACTACAACTTTGCTGCAGGGCTAGACCTCTACGCCCAGTGGACTGCAGACCAGTACGTCGTAACTTGGAACACTCTGACCAATGGTGGCGGTGCCAACACGTCCGCAAACTTCACGTACGGCGGTTCTCCAGTAAGCATTCCACTGCCAACGGCGCGTTCGGGATACACCTTCAACGGCTGGTACACGGCAGCCACAGGTGGTTCGCCAGTGGCAACTTACAACGGCTCCACGCTGAGCATGGCAAGCTACACCCCAAGCTCCACAATCACCTTGTATGCGCAGTGGACTGCAATCACAAACCACACAGTCACATTCCATGCCAACTTTGGTTCGGATTCAACCACGACTCAGCAGTCCAACACCAATGCGAATCTGACTGCCAATGGTTTCACTCGCTCCGGATACATCTTCTCTGGCTGGGCAACCAACCCCGATGGAACTGGAACTGTCTATGCAAACCAAGCAGCATTTGGATTTGCAAACGATCTGGTTCTATATGCGCAGTGGTCGGCAATTTCGCAGGGTGGACCAGCTCCAACTACCACATACCTTGTGACGCTCAACTACCTTGGTGGCAGCGGCGGCGCAAATAGCTATTGGTACACCGTTGGCGGCTCAGGAGTCGTCCTCCCTGGTGCCTCAAAGTTGGGTTACGTCTTTGGCGGCTGGTCAACCGAGTGCCCAGGCGGGTCCTCGGTAGCAAACCCTTATGTGGCAACCGGCAACGTGACACTGTGTGCCATTTGGCTACCGGCAGTTATCAGTTTCACAATCACTTTCAACTACCAGGGTGGTTCGGGTAGCGTTTCCTCGCTCACCTACACCTCAACTTCGGGTGCTCTAGTTCTTCCTGCAGGAACCAAGAGTCACTACTCACTTGGTGGTTGGAGCTTGAGCCCAGCTGGCCAACTGGTAGCTTCCCCATTCACGCCAACTGCAGACGTGACCCTGTTTGCCCAATGGGTTGCAGATGTCTACACCGTGACGTTGGAAGCAAATCCAAACACCGAGCCAGAAGTCATCAAGTACACCTACGGTACCGATCCAGTAAGTCTGCCTGTTGCTATTCCAATCAATGGCAAATTCTTGGGATGGGCAATCTCTGGAACTCGCACAATCATCAGCACCTCAACGATTGCGCCGGTCAGCAATGTCGCACTATATGGCGTCTACACGGTTCCACAGATGGTTACGACTGTGTACTTCGGTGGGGACTCGGCCGTTCTCAAATCCGCAGCCAAGTCCACGTTGACCAACCTAGTCTTGAAGCTCAAGAAGTACATCCACGTTTGGGACATCTCGTCGACGGGCTGGGTCAAGAAGACTTCCGACACCAGTTACGATAAAAAACTTGCTCTGGCCCGTGCCAAGGCGGTCACCAACTTCTTGAAATCGTTGGGTATCAAAGCCAACTTCACAACCTCGGCAAATGTGGTAGCACCACAAGACAACGCCACGGCTCGCCGTGTGGAGATTGTAAGCAAATAATCCCGCATCGCTAATTTGCCTGATTAGTTAGGCTTGAACTATGGAACTTCACATCAACGTACTGGCGGTCTTTGCTGCGGCGCTGGCTGGCTTCGTGGTGGGCGCAATTTGGTTCGGCCCCAAAACCTTCTATCCAATGTGGATCAAGGCTCAGGGCAAGACCATCCCACAGCGCGGTGAGCAAAAGGGCATGGCCGGCGTTTTCGCTGCCACTTTCTTGGCTCAGCTTGCCATGGCCTTCACGGGCGCGGTGGTAATCGACTGGTACGAGGGTTTCAAGATGATGGCCATTACTCCGATGGAGGGCCTCAACGCCGGCCTGCTGCTTGGTGTTGGTGTGGCAGCGGCAGCGTCGCTGAGTCACCGACTATTTAGCCAGGTTGGTTTCAAGGTTTGGGCGATTGAGGTTGGCCAGGACATCGTTGGCTTTGCCGTGATGGGCCTAATCTTGGCCAGCTGGCGCTAAAAACCATGGCAGAAAATCTCTCTAAGCGCCCGCAGGTAAGGCCGGCCACCGAAGGCTGGACCCAGCAGACCGACAGTGCCACCGGCAAGCCGCTGCTGCAGTTTGCCGAGCCAAAGCGCAAGCAGCCACCCGTGCACTGGGTGGACCTCAGCCAAGAAGAGCGCGTTGAAAAGGTTAAGCAGCTTGGGCTGCCGGGCTTCCGTGCCAAGCAGTTGAGCACCCACTACTTCACTCACTACAGCAGCGATGCCACCACCATGACCGACCTTCCGGCTACCGGCCGCGAAGAGTTGGTTGCCGAGTGCTTCCCGCCGCTGCTCACCGAGGTAAAGCGCCTGCAGACCGACAAGGGCGACACCATCAAGTTTCTCTGGAAGCTCTTCGATGGCGCGCTGGTCGAGTCGGTTCTGATGCGCTACCCGGGCCGAATCACACTCTGTATTTCATCGCAGGCTGGCTGCGGAATGAACTGCCCGTTCTGTGCCACCGGCCAGGCGGGCCTAACCCGCAATATGTCTCCCGGCGAGATTGTTGACCAGATTGTGCAGGCCAACCGCGTGATTGCAGCGGGCGAGCTGGGCGGCAAGAAGGCATCAAAGGATGCCCCGGAGCGCGTCTCCAACATCGTTTTTATGGGAATGGGCGAGCCCCTTGCCAACTACAACCGCGTGATGACCGCGCTGCGCTGCATGGTGGAGCCGCAGCCTAACGGACTGGGCATGAGCGCCCGCAATATCACGGTTTCGACCGTGGGTCTGGTCCCGGCCATTCGCAAGCTGGCAGCCGAAGACCTTCCGGTCACTTTTGCGCTCTCGCTGCATGCCCCCGATGACGAACTCCGCGACGAGCTGATTCCCGTGAACTCGCGTTGGAAGGTCGACGAGGCACTCGACGCCGCCCGCGCCTACTTCGATGCCACCGGTCGCCGCGTTTCCATCGAGTACGCCCTCATCAAAGACATGAATGACCACGCATGGCGAGCCGACCTGCTTGCCAAGAAGCTGAATGACCGCGGCAAGGGTTGGGTGCACGTCAACCCAATTCCGCTGAACCCAACTCCCGGGTCAATCTGGACGGCGTCAACCCCATTTGTCACCGACGAGTTTGTGCGCCGCCTCGAGGCCGCCGGCATCCCAACCACGCTGCGCGACACCCGCGGCAAAGAGATCGACGGAGCCTGCGGCCAGCTAGCCGCGGCTGACTAGGACAGACCATGGAATACCTGGGCGAGCACCAAGACTATGGCCAGCAGGCACTGGAAGAATCACACCTGCACGCAGATCCGCTGCAGCAGTTTTCGCTCTGGCTGAGCGAGGCCGAGCAGGCCGGAATCTTCGAGCCCAACGCCTTCGTGCTTGGCACGGTTTCGGCGGAGGGCACTCCAACTGCGCGCACGGTTTTGCTGAAGGGTGTAAACGCCGACGGCTTTTTCTTCGCCACCAACTACCAGAGTCGCAAGGGTCACGACATCGCCGATGGGGCGCCCGTGAGCATGGTCTTCGGCTGGTATTCGCAGTATCGCCAGGTGCTGGTGGAGGGGTTTGCCGCCCGTGTCGAGCCCGCGGAGTCGGATGCCTACTTCGACACCCGTCCCCGCGACTCTCAGATCTCGGCCTGGGCCAGTGCTCAGAGCCAACCGGTAGCCAATCGGGCCACTCTGGACGCGCTCTATGAGGAGCGTCGAGCCCAGTTTGCTCAAGGTGATATTCCTCGACCCGAGTTCTGGGGTGGCTACCGCATCATTCCAACTCGCATCGAGTTTTGGAAGGGCCGCAGCAACCGGATGCACGACCGCATCGAGTTTTCTCGCCTTGGTCCCGAGGCACCCTGGTCGGTACGCCGCCTGCAGCCCTAAGCCCTTGGCAGTTTTGTCAAGGTGTGCTTTACTTAACTCATGACTAATCCAGCTGACCTCCAATTTGGCCTAGACACCTTCGGTGACATGAACAACACCGATGACGGTAAGCCCGAGTCCGCCGGCCAGGTAATCCGCAACATCGTGGCACAGGCAGTGTTGGCAGACCAGCTTGGCCTCGATCACTTCAACGTGGGCGAGCACCACCGCGAGGACTTCGCAGTCAGCGCCCCCGATTCGGTGCTGGCTGGAATTGCCACCGTGACCAAAAACATCATCCTTGGCACGGGAGTTACCGTGCTTTCCAGCGATGACCCGGTGCGTGTATTTGAGCGTTTCGCCACCGTGGATGCTCTCAGCAATGGCCGCGTGGAGATCACCGCCGGTCGTGGCTCGTTCATCGAGAGCTTCCCGCTATTCGGTTATAGCCTTGAAGACTACGACGCGCTCTTCGAAGAAAAGCTTGAGCTGCTGGTCGAACTCTGGAAAGAGCAGCCGGTCACCTGGCAGGGAACCATGCGCGCTGCTCTCAAAAACCAGCAGGTTTACCCAAAGACCGAACGCGGTGCCATGGGCCTTCGAGTTGGCGTCGGCGGCAGCCCCGATTCGGTGATTCGTGCCGCTCGCCTCGGAATCCCGATGGCGCTGGCGATCATCGGCGGCGACCCTGCCCGCTTTGCACCATTCGCCAAGCTCTACCGCGACTACCTGGAGAAGCTGGGCAAGCCAGTGCTTCCGGTCAGTATTCACTCGCCGGGTCACGTTGCCGCCACCGATGAACTGGCGGTGGAGCAGATGTGGCCGGGATACGCGGAGGGCTTTGGCCGCATTGGCCGCGAGCGAGGCTGGGGACCAATGACCATGGATCACTACCTAAACGAGGTCAACCAGGGTTCGCTCTACGTAGGTTCGCCCGAGACCGTGGCTCAGAAGATTGCCTACGCTATGAAGTCGGTCGGCGCCGACCGCTTCGACCTGAAGTACGCCAATGGTCCGATGCCCCACAGCCAGCTGATGAGCAGCATCGAACTCTACGCCACGCAGGTTGTCCCTCGCGTGCGCGAGCTGATGGCCTAGCACTCAACAAACTAAGAAAAAGGCGACCACAATCGTGGCCGCCTTTTTCTTTGCCCAGGTGTCTGAGCGATTCGGTTGCGGTCTAGGCCGCAGCCAGAACTGCCTCGTCAATCTCCGAGAGAGTGAGCTTGCCGAAGCGGGCTCGGTTGCGAATGTGGATGCCGACACCTACCAGAATGGTCAGTGCCAAGAACAGCAATGCGCTCCACTTTAGCCACCAGGTGTGACCGGTCAGGTCGTAGATTTCGCTTCGTGGCCACATCAGGTTGAAGGCCGCAATCAACTGGTAAACCACGGCCACAAAGTTGACCAAGATACCCCACTTGCCAAGCGAGAACAGCGGCTTTCCGGTTTCGTCCAGGCGCTTCTCCGAACCATCGCTCATCAGTTCTTCCTTCATGCGGCGAAGCAGGGCGGGAACGGTTACACCAAGGTAGGCGATGTATAGGAACCCGATGCAGATGCTGGTGAGGGCGGTGAACAGTGCGCTCTGGCCAATGTTGACCAGCAGGGCAAGTGCTGCACCCACGCCAACCACAACTGCACTTACAATCGGGGTGCCGGTGCGAGGCGAAACCTTACCCAGCTGCTTGTGGAATGGCAGGGTCTTTTCGCGGGCCATCGAATAGATCATTCGCGATCCGGCGGTCTGCACCGCGAGGGTACAAACCGATACTGCGATAGCCACGTCGATGAGCATGATCGGTCCGCCAACCGGGCCGAGCACCTGGTTTACCACCCAGGGGAGGCCGCCGCTGGCCAGGTTGCCATCGGTGAGGCTTGGTGCTGCCATCAGTGCGGCCAGGATGAGCAGACCGCCAAAGACACCGGACACGATCAGGGCGCGGATGATGGTGCGCGGTGCGGTACGACGTGGGTTGACGGTTTCTTCCGAGAGCTCACCGGCTGAGTCGAAGCCGACCATCACGTAGGCCGCCATCAGGCCCGAAGCCAGCCAGGCCAGAATGTATGGCTGACCGGGAGTTGGGGCAGATCCGGCCGAGGTCATGACCACATCGGCACCGCGCTTGGCGTGGAACATCAGTGCGGCAATCAGGGCTATGACACCCACGATTTCGAGGAATACACCGGTGCTGTTGATGATGGACATCAGCTTGACTCCCGCGGCGTTGATTGCCGTGGTTACCGCAAGCAGGATGCAACCGAGTAGCACGGCATTTGCGGCACCGGTGGCGGAGGTTGGGCTGCTGTCGGCGCCCGAGCCACCGACAATCTGGAAGCCGGCCCAAACCGGCGGTAATACCGCCTGCAGCGCAATGGCCGCGGTGGCAACCGTGAGCACCTGTCCGACGATCATGATCCAGCCGGTGAACCAGCCGAAGGTGGGACCGGCTAGGCGGCCAGACCACTGGAAGATTGCGCCGGAGATTGGGTACCGTGCTGCCAGCTCAGAGAAGATGAGCGCAACCAGCAATTGACCAACAAAAACTGCCGGCCAGGTCCAGAAGAATGCGGCGCCTCCAAAACCAAATCCTAGGAAGAAGAGCTGGAAAACGGTGGTCAGAATCGAAACGAACGAGAAGCCCGCGGCAAACGAGCCGAAGGGGCCAACTTTGCGGTGAAGTTCCTGTTTATAACCAAATTTCGACAGGTCTTTTTCTGTGCCTGACGCTGGTTCCATAACTGTGGTCATGGCTTGCCTCTTTCTGTGATTGAACGTCCTGATGGGTCAGTTTTCCGACGTTAGAAAGAGTCTCCAGCCACTTGATTTCGGCAGTGTTTCGCGGGTGTCACCCTCTGGAAACGCACTGTCTCGATTGTGTTAAATCTGACAGCACTGCAGCCAGATTTAGCCGGCGGAGGTGGTGATCATGCGCACCTCGGTTGGGTTAAATCCGTTGCAGGGATTGTTGATCTGCGGGCAGTTTGAAACCAGCACACTCACGTCTCGTTCCGCTCTGAGGGTGAGCGACAGCCCGGGAGCCGAAATGCCGTCAACGATTCCCAGCATGCCGTTTGGCTCTACCGGCACGTTCATATAAAAGTTGATGTTGCTAACGAGGTCGCGTTTGTTCAAACCGTACTTGGCGCCCTCTAGCAAAAAGTTTTCGACGCAGGCATGCTGGTGAACGGTGTGCTGTCCGTAGCGCAGCGAGTTGCTCTCCTTGCTACAGGCACCTCCGACGGTGTCGTGTCTGCCAACCTCATCGTGAACCAGGGTCATCAGCGGCGCACCGGTATTTGCCCGCAGCACCGAACCCTCGGTGAGAAAAACGTTTGCCTGGCCCGCAATGGTGTTAGGTGCGCTGTAGCGAATTGAAGTGTCGTGAGCATCGTAGATCAGGCTGTCCACCGCCTGATTGCCGTGAAGGTCAACGATGGTCAGGTACTCGCCGGCTTGCACCAAACCCGACCAGGGGCCACGCTTTTCAGCCACCGAATCGCTTACGATGCTGTGGTCCTTGATGAATTCTGGAACTGACATTCTTAGATTCCCTTCAGTGCGATGTAGGCGTGGGTGTTGGCAAGCGCGCGCTCGGCCTCCAAGCCCAGTTCCAGCTGCGGCTGGTTTTCATTGCTGCTGCCATCCCAGATTCTTATCTGCAGCGGGGTGCAGTGATAACCCTCTCGGGCATCAAGCGGGTGCGGTGCATTGGCAATCAAAAGCACCAGCGGCATTTCGGCGCGCAGCCAAACCTTGGCTCCGGCTCCGGCCTCTCCGGTGGAAATTAGCGAGCCATCTGGCTGCACAAAATATCCCTTGAATAGGCCCACGGTTGGGGGGATGTCACGCGGCTCGAGCCCAACCTTGGCTGCCGCCAAGACCAAAAGTTCGCGGCCCGCGGGAGTGGCGCAGTAGGCGGTGCCATCGCCGTAGCGGTCGCGGTTTCCCTCCAGAGTGGAGACCCCGGCAAAGGTGTCGTGCTTTCCCGAGGTGTCTTTCAAGATTGTCGCCAGGGCGCGTCCGCGGTCGGATAGCAGCAGCTGTCCCTGGCCCAGATATGCCTGCCACTGCACCTTCACGGTGTCGGCAACATTCAGGCGCTCGCTGGTGTCGGTGGCGTTGTAGGCAACCAGGTGGGCGTTGGCATCGCCGTAAAGATCGGTCAGCTCAATCACTGCACCGCGTGCCACCGAGAGGGCGGTGTAGTTTCCTCCGGCCACGGTTTCTGCCCAGAGCTTCTTGGCGGTAACCGCCTCGGCCGGCCAACCGGTGGCCTCGCTGGCAGGGATGGTGGCCATGGTCTCAACAACCGTGCCAGCCATCGAACGGGCGTGGGCTTGTGCGCCCTCGGTGCTGCTTGTGGATTGGGTCATGTCAGTCCTCTGCTCTATTCGGGGATGATTACAACTAGGGTTTCGCCGGCCTTCACCTGATGGCCGGGCTGAGCTCGCAGCAGGTGGATGGTTCCGCTGGCTGGCGACTGCAGGTGAGTCTCCATCTTCATGGCTTCGAGGGCCAAGAGGTGGTCGCCGACGGCCACCTTCTGACCGGCCTCTACGCTCACCTTCCAGATGGTCGAGACAAACGGGGCATCCACCAAGATGGCACCCTCCGGAAGTTCGGCCAACGGCTCTGGTTCTGGAGCGGCGGCCTCGGCACGGTTGGCGCGGTCAAACTCGCCCGATGCCTCCCAAGCCGCGCGCTCTGCCGCAAATGCGGTTTGCTGCTGCGCCTGGAATGCGGCAATTTCAACCGCGTTTTCACTCAGGAACTGCTGGTGTTCGGCCAGGCTGAATGTGCCATCGGTGATGTCAAACTTGCCTCTTCCAGCCGCGATGTCGGCACGCAGATCAAGTAGCTCTTCGGCGCTCACCGGGTACCAGGAGATGCGGTCGAAGAAGTTCAGCAGCCAGGGCTTGCGCTCGCCTTCAGTGGTGAAGCCACCCTGATTGTCGAACGAACCATAGCGACTCCAAACCTGAGTCGTGCGTCCCACAAACTGGTAACCGCCCGGGCCTTCCATTCCATAGATGCAGAGGTAGGCGCCACCGATTCCAACCGAATTTTCGGCGGTCCAGGTTCTAGCCGGGTTGTATTTGGTGGTTACCAGTCGGTGCCTCGGGTCTAGCGGAGTAGCAACCGGAGCACCAAGGTAGACATCGCCAAGCCCAAGCACCAGATACTCGGCGTTGAACACGGTGTCGTAAACCTCGGCCACATTTTCAAGCCCATTGATGCGACGAATGAACTCGATGTTCCAAGGGGTCCAAGGCGCGTCATCGCGCACACCGGCCATGTAGCGTTCGATTGCCTCACGAGTGGCTGGGTCATCCCACGAGAGCGGCAGGCGCACCTTGCGGCTTGGAACCACCAGGCGCGAAGACTCGGGAAGCGAGGTCTCAAGCTCTTGCAGCACCTCTAGCAGCTGGCCGCGAGCAAGTTTCTCCGGGTTGAAGTGCACCTGCAGCGAGCGAATACCGGGGGTGAGGTCGAGGATTCCAGGCAGTTTCGCTTCGACAAGCTTGGTGTAGAGCGCATGCACGCGGGCTCGCAGCGCCAGATCTAAGACGATTGGCCCATATTCCACCAAGATGTTGTCATCGCCGCTCCGGCGGTAAGTGACCACCGGGTCGCCATCAATCCGGGCCAGGATTCCGCTGTCTGCCTCGGTGCCGCGGTTATTGAGAATCAGTTCGGGGGCAAAGCGCGTGGAGTCCAGTGCCGAAAGCGAGGGCGCAACTTCGGCCCTGATTGGCACGAACTCAACGGTGTCGCCGGGGGCCAACTGCCCAAGCTTCCAGCGCTCGCCGCTGACAACGGTGATTGGGCAGACAAAGCCGCCCAGGCTCGGTCCATCGGGGCCAAGCAGAATGGGGGTGTCACCGGTGAAGTCCACGGCGCCGATTGAGTAAGCGTTGTCGTGGATGTTGGAAGGGTGCAGTCCGGCCTCGCCGCCATCGGTGCGGGCCCAGGTTGGCTTTGGTCCCACTAGGCGAACGCCGGTTCGCGAGGAGTTGAAGTGCACCTCGTATTGGGCGCTGTAAATCTGCTCCATGTCTTCGCGGGTGAAGAACTCGGGGGCCGGGTGTGGGCCCTCGGTGACGGCCAGTTTCCAGTGCTTGGCGAACGCAGGCCGCTCATCGTGGTGAATGGTGCGGGGCAGGCGTTTGGTTTCGGTGCCGGTCACCCGCAGCACATCGGTGCTGGCAAGCGCCCTGCCGCCATGGCCACCAAACTGTCCAAGGGTGAAGGTGCTGGCACTTCCCAGATATTTGGGCACGTCCAGGCCGCTGGCAAAGGCAATGTAGGTGCGCAAACCGCTGCCGCTGATCTTGCCTACGTCAAGCACTCCACCGGCCGGAACCAAAACCGGCTCCCACATGGCCACGGGCACACCGTTTACCGAGACCGGTGCCTCGGCGCCTGCCACCGAAATCAGGGTGGCGTGGCTGAAACGAAGCTCGGGCCCCGAAACGGTGCACTCTAGCGCCGGCACACTTTGCGAATTGCCTACGATGCGGTTGGCCAAACGGAACGACAGATCGTCCATCGGGCCGCTGGGCGGAACACCAATCTGCCAGTAGCCAACTCGGCCGGGCCAGTCCTGAACCGTGGTGAGCAAACCGGGTCGCAGAACCTCGATGCGAGGCTCCTCATCCGAAACTTCGGCGAGGGTGCTGGTGGAGTGAAGCATCTCGCGAATATCGTCGCGAACGCTGATGCCGCGAAGCAGGCCAAGGTTGGTTTCGATTCCATCCACGCGGGTCTCACAGAGGGCCTCGTGCAGTTGGTTCCAGGTCTGGTTGCGGGTTATTCCGGCAACAATCACCTTGGCCAACATCGGGTCGTAAGAGCTGGAAACCTCGGATCCGGTTTCAATCCAGGCGTCCACTCGCGCCAGCGTGGTTGGTAGTTCAACGTTGGTGAGCACGCCGGACGAAGGCTGGTAGTTGCGGCGAGGGTCCTCGGCATATACGCGGGCCTCGGCTGCAAAGCCCTTGGTGGGCACTGCTCCGGTTGCCAGGTGTGGCTCCATGAAACTGCTGTCGCCGCCGGCGGTTCGCAGCATCCACTCCACTAGGTCCACTCCGGTAATCGACTCGGTGACCGGGTGTTCCACCTGCAGCCGGGTGTTGACCTCCAGGAACGAGGCCTCTTTGCGGGTTGAGTCATAGACAAACTCAACCGTTCCGGCGGAGCGATAGTTGATGCCCGCGCACAGTGCCCGCGAGGTGTTGTGCAGTTCGACGCGCAGTTCGTCGCTCAGGCCATAGGCCGGCGCCTCTTCCACCACTTTCTGGTTTCGGCGCTGGAGCGAGCAGTCGCGGTCGCCCAGGGTAAGCACGTTGCCGTTGCCATCTCCAAACACCTGAACCTCGATGTGGCGGGCATTCTCAATAAACCTTTCGGCAAAGATTGAACCACTGCCGAAGCTGGCGCTGGCAACACGGGTGATCGATTCGAACGCGCTAGCCACCTCGGCAGCGCTGCGGCAGACCTGCATTCCGATTCCACCGCCACCGCCGGTCGCCTTCAAGATCACCGGGTAGCCCATGGCTTCACACGCCGCCACGGCGGCATCGGCATCGGGCAGCACCTCGGTGCCAGAAACCATCGGCATCTTTGCCTCGGCGGCCGCCTTTCGGGCAGCGTCCTTGGAGCCAAAGGCTTCCAACTGGGCCGGGGTTGGGCCCACAAAGATGATTCCGGCTGCTTCCACAGCCTTGGCGAACTCGGCATTTTCACTCAGGAAGCCGTAGCCGGGGTGGATCGCACCGGCACCGCTATCGATGGCGGCCTGAAGGATCTTGGCCGCGTTCAGGTAAGACTCCTTGGGCGCGGTGGCACCGATGTGAACTGCAGTGTCGGCCAATTTTACGTGAGGGGCTCCGCGGTCGGCGTCGCTGAAGACCGCCACCGTTTTCAGGCCGAGCGCCTTTGCGCTTCTGATGATTCGACAGGCAATCTCGCCACGGTTGGCGATCAGCAGTGTGTCGTAGGTCAGCTTAGGTAGTGCAGGTTGAGGTGCCATGTATCGATTTTGCGAGCCGATTGTGTCGGGATTATTTCGGGATTTGGCCCAGTGTGTTAAATGGCTGTTTCCGAGGCTATTGGGCCCGGTTGGGCAGATTAGGTTTGCTTTGTAACCGCACGAATACTCCAGCTAAAAGGAGCCCAAATGATTTCCACTAACTTGGCAACCACCGGCAGCACCTCAACGGTTGAGCGCGTCCACAAGGCTTACGAGGCCATCGCGGCGGCCGACCGACCCGAGGTCTGGATCAGCCTGCGCGACCTGGATTCTGCACTGGAAGCGGCCCAGCTCATCGATGCCAAGGTGGCCGCCGGATACGATCTGCCGTTAGCCGGAATGGTGTTTGCGGTGAAGGACAACATCGATGTGGCCGATTTTGAAACTACCGCCGCGCACCCAGGCTTTGCCAGGTTGCCGCAGCAGTCGGCTACCGCTGTGCAGCGGCTGATAGACGCCGGAGCGCTGGTGCTGGGCAAGACCAATCTTGATCAGTTCGCGACCGGCTTGGTGGGCACTCGCAGCCCCTTCGGTGCAGTTAGAAACAGCCAGTTCCCGGAGCGAATTTCGGGCGGCTCTTCGTCTGGTTCGGCGGTTGCGGTGGCCATGGATATGGTCGACTTTGCACTGGGCACCGATACGGCCGGCTCTGGCAGAGTGCCGGCGGCACTCAACAATCTGGTGGGCATCAAGTCGACCCTGGGTATCGTGCCGGTTGACGGCGTGGTCCCAGCCTGCCGCTCCTACGACTGCGTCACCGTGTTTGCTAAGACGCTTGGGCTCGCCACCCTCGCAACTAAGTTGATGGCCGGGCCGTCCAAGCTGGATGGAAGATCGCGCAGCTGGCCAGCCAACCTGAAGCTTTCGGCAGCACCGGCCTCTTCCATCGCAATCCCTAAGCGCCAGTATCTGGAGGTTCTGGGTCCCGACCGCCTGGCCCTGTTTGATGCCCAGGTGGCACAACTGCGCACACTTGGTTATCTGGTCTCCGAGATTGAGTTTGCGCCGTTCATTGAGTGCGCCAAGTTGCTTTACGGGGGCGGGTTGGTGGCCGAGCGGTACGCGGCGTTTGGAGAGTTCTTAGAGAACAACCCCGAAGGCGCCGACCCAACGGTTTCCACCATCACTATGGGTGCAAAGGACCGCACCGGATACGGGGTCATCGCGGCCCAGCAATCGGTGGCCGAATACGGTTTGCTGGCGGCAGAGTTGCTGGCGGGCTTTGAGGCGCTGCTGATTCCAACAGCCCCGGCCCATCCCACTTTGGCCGAGGTCGCGGCGGATCCAATTGCGGTGAATTCGCTGATGGGAACCTACACCAACTTCATGAATCTGCTGGACATGTGCGGGGTTGCTATTCCCGCCGGCGAGACAGCCGATGGGCTGTTTGGGGTAACCGTGGTCGCTCGCAAATTTGAGGATCAGGTGGCCATTGACATTGCTGCGCAGCTGGTGGGCGAGGATTCGACTCTGATTGCGGAGCAGGGGATTGACCTTGCTGTTTTTGGTGCGCACCTCTCGGGGCAGCCACTCAACTATCAACTCGTCAACCTGGGCGCCCGGTTTATGGGCGACGCGATGACGGCGGCAAACTACCGAATGTTCGCGCTGGACACCACACCAGCCAAGCCAGGATTGGTCTCCGCGGCCGAGGGTGGTGGCTGCGGTTTTGCCGGCGAAATCTGGCGCCTGTCGGCGGCCAGCCTGGGTCAGTTCATGGCCATGTTGCCGCTGCCCATGATGCTGGGCAAAGTCGTTCTCGCTGATGGCACCGAGGTGGTTGGGTTTGGCTGTTCCCGCATTTCGGGCACCGATATTTCACGCTTTGGTGGCTGGCGAAACTACCTAGCCAGCCTCTGATTTTCGGCGCTGAAACACCTCGACATTGCTCAATAAAGTGCCACCCGAATGTTTCCGCGCAAATAGTTAAAGCGGTTTCGCCAAACACCTTAACGGGGCCTTAACTCCCTCTCAAACTAGAAGAGAGCCTTTCCATCCAAGTTATTTGGAGGGGCGAAATTCTGGTTTAGGGGGTGGTCACCGATGTGTAATTCGCGCAGCCTAAACCTACTCCGCATTTCACAACGAATCGGTCTGATCATTCTTGCGGTTCTGGGCATGTATCTGCTTGCATCCACCCCAACCAGCTGGGCCAGTTCAGAGTCGCAGGAGCAGCACTCAACCAGCAGCGCCAGCCCAAGCCACGAGTCTGAGTCCGGCGAGGCAGAGTCGGGCGAGTCCGGCGATTCTGACGATAAGCAAACTCCACCGTCGGTAGATCCGTCGCCAACTCCAACAACGACCGACACCGTAACTCCGACTCCAACCCCAACAACGACAGACACCGGTTCTCCGTCACCTTCGCCATCGGGCTCTGGCACGGAATTCCCAACTCCGGCTCCAACCCAGACGAGTAGCCCTGAGCCTTCGGTCACGCCAACTCCAACACCGACCCCCACGCCTACGAAAAATTCGCTAGACCCGGTTGAGCTCCGAACCGGAACCGATCCGTCCAAGGTCGGTGGGCAGCAAGTCTCGCTATCGGCCAACACCGCAAACACCGGGCTGCATATGCAGGGCAGTGGCTGGTCGCTTGACCTAATCGGTCGCGATCGACGCGGCACCAATGTCGAACTGGATGCTGCTGGCAACATCGTCTTCCGTGAGGGGCACCAGGCCTACACATCGGGAACCGGCTTCAAGCCAAATTCCACGGTCAATGTCTACATCTTCAGTACGCCAATCCTGATTGGCACCGTACAAACCGACAGCGTCGGCAGCTTTGAGGGTCAGTTTGCGCTGCCAAGCGGACTTGAGGCAGGTGCGCACACCGTGCAGGTTGACGGCTTCGCCCCCGATGGATCGGTGCGCACGGCCAACATGCCTGTACTCTATGCCACACCAAAGGCAAACACTGCAAAGCTGAGCGTTTACTTCACCCCTGACAGCGCCAAACTGACCAAGGCGACCGTCTCGGCTCTCAAGCTGTTTGTAGCGGGCATTCCTGCAGCGGCCGAAGACCTGGTCAGTGTCACAAAGGGCTATGTCTACCCATTTGGCAACCGCGGGCACAACATTTACATCAGCACCGCCAGGGCCAACGCCATCACCAAGGCGCTCAAAGCGGCAGGGGTAAAGGCCGATTTCAACTCTGCTGGAATGGGCAGGCTGACCGCCAAGTCGCCCACCTCGCGCCGAGTCGACCTGACGCTGGAATACAACGTCTACACAGCGTTTAGTGAATAACATTTCAAAGTCCGCAAACGATGGAAGTGCCCTTATTCTGTTTCCATGACAGAAAAGGTTCAGGGTCCAAAGTCGTACTTCCCTTCCATCGAGAAGAAGTATGGGCAGCCAATCTCGCACTGGATGGAACAGCTGAAGCCGGTTCACGACGCCAAGCACATGGAGCAAGTGGCGCACCTCAAGGAACTTGGCATGGGCCACGGTCACGCCAATGCTGTGGTTGCCGTTTACCGTCACGAAAACGGACTGTAGTTTCCTTTCCCTTCACCCAAGGGTCACCCGCCATTTAGCGCAAGCGAACGCCGATTTAAACTGCAGTTCATACCGTTAAGGCGTGAGCCTAAGAGTGGTAGTAGTAACCGAGTCGTTTCTGCCGTCTCTGAACGGCGTGACCAACTCGGTGCTTCGCATCCTCGACACCTACAAGCAGCGTGGCATCCAGGCCCTGATCATCGCCCCCACCGCGCCAAGCCCAAAGTACCTGGGCTTCGACATTATTCAGACCGCCAGTTTCCCCCTGAAGCAGTTTCAAGTTGCGGTTCCGGGGCTCTGGCTCCAAGAGGCCATTGAGGCCTTCAACCCAGATGTGGTGCACGTCGCCTCCCCATTCATCCTGGGCGGCCAGGCCATTGCTGCTGCCGAGCGCCTGGGCATTCCATCGGTGGCCATTTATCAGACCGAGCTGACCGGCTACATGGACCGCTACAACCTGGGTCTGGCCAAGCCGTGGCTGGACAAGGCCGTGGCGGCCATTCACGGACCGGCAACCATCAACCTGGCGCCAACCAAACAGACCGCCCAGTACCTGCGGGAATTGGGCGTGGCCTCGGTTGACGTTTGGGGTCGTGGCGTTGACCTAGATTTGTTCCACCCCAACCGCAAGACCGAGCCGGCCACCGCAAAGTTGCGTGCCAAGTGGGCGCCGCACGGCGAGAAGATTGTTGGCTACGTGGGCCGGTTGGCTGCCGAAAAGCAGGTGCACCGAATGAACGAGCTCTTCGACCAGCCAAACACTCGCTTTGTGATTGTGGGCGAGGGCCCGGAGCGCCGCCGCCTGGAGGCAGAGTTTGCCGGTGCCCCGGTTACCTTCACCGGAAAGCTGACCGGACTAGAACTTGCCGCCGCCTATGCGGCCTTCGATGTCTTTGCGCATTTTGGCACCGAGGAAACCTTCGGCCAGACCATCCAGGAGGCCCAGGCAACCGGACTTCCGCTGGTTGCACCCCGAAGCGGCGGACCAATCTTCTTGGTGGAGCACGGCGAGTCCGGCTTCCTGGCCAACCCGGTTGGCCGCGGCGCCTACACGCCGCTGGTTGCCGCGCTGCTTGCGGACGACGAACTTCGGGCTCGGATTGGCGAGAATGCTCGTCGGAGTGTCCTGAAGAAATCTTGGGAAGCCAACAACGCAGTGCTGCTGGAGTATTACGGTAGAGCCATAGAGATTTCTAAGGCTGCCAACCGTGGCACCCGCAACACCGCGAAGGCAACTGAATTTGAACTGGCTTGACCCACAACAGCTGATCAACACCTTTGGTGATTACGCGGTTCTAATCGTTTGCGCATTCATCTTTTTTGAGACCGCATTCATTGTCACCTCGTTCTTGCCGGGTGATTCGCTCTTGTTTATTTTGGGCATCACCATGGCAAGCGCCACTGCAAACCTGATTCCGTTTCCGTTTGCGGTTCTGCTGGTCCTGGCCTGTGCCATCGCCGGCAGCCAGGTTGGTTTCGAGGTGGGCAACCGCGTTGGCACCCCGCTGTTTGAGCGCGGCCACGGCTGGATCTTCAACCCCAAAGTTGTAAAACGCACCCACGACCTATTCGAGCAATACGGTGCCAGGGCGGTTATTCTGGCACGATTTGTCCCCATCATTCGCGCCCTGGTGCCTATGCTCGCCGGTATCTCGTACCTGGAGCGCCCAAAGTTCTTGCGCTACAACGTGATTGGTGCCAGCGCGTGGGTCATCGGCTTCATGTGCCTTGGTTTCTTTGCCGGCAAGGTGCCAATCATCCACGATCACCTTGAGACGGCAGTGCTCACCATCGTGGTGCTGTCATCGTTGCCAATGCCCATCGAGGTGCTGCGGCACTGGTTGAAGAACCGCAAGGCGGCAAAGGCTCAGGCTTAGGCGGGTTTAGTCAGGCTTAGGCGGCTTGGGCGAATTCGCCCTGGGCAACCCGCTCCACACCCGCAACGCTGCCGTGGAACGGCACCAGGCTTAGGTGCTTGCTGGTTAGGCCATCGCCGCTTGAGGTGCCGCGCAGGCGGCGTTCGATGAACGGAATGACATAGACCACAATCCACCGAAGTGTGGCAATCGGCCCGCGCGGTGGCGCCACCATCTCGTCCAGGTCGGCCTCGCGGATTCGGTGGGTCAGGCCCAGGATGTTGGCGGCCTCGTTGGCAACGCGAATGTGGCCGTGGCCGGAAAAGTGAACCATGTCCTCGGCCCAAAACTCGAGGCAAGAGAACTCTTCGATGCCGTGTACATCGATGACCGGGATGTTGAACTCAGCGGCAACCCGCTCGATCATGCTAGACATGCGCTGTGCGCGGGGAAGCATTTTGCGGAAGAAGCGAAGGTGGCTTGGACGAATGGTGTTGGCAACCACCACGTCGCAGCCGGCGGCCAGCAACAGCTGCAGTCCCTCGCGGTAAACCCGCTCAACCTCGGGGTAGGCCTCGTCGCTGGTCATTAGGTCGTTCGAGCCGGCCATGATGGTAACCAGGTCTGGCTGCAGGCGCAGCGCTGCCTCAAGCTGCTTCGACATGATGCCACGCAGTTTGCTGCCGCGAAGCGCCAGGTTTGCATAGTGGAATTCTGTGCCACGAGCCTTGGCTTCTAGGCTCAGGAGACCGGCTAGTCGGTCGGTCCAGCCGTTGTTCTCGCGGTTTTGGTCAAAAGTGAAGTCGCCAAGGCCTTCGGAGAGCGAATCTCCAATAGCCACATACGACCGATAGCTTGCACCTGCCATGGTTCAAGTGTCGGCACCGAAGGTTAAAACGGGCTTAACCCCGATGAAAGGTCGTTTCGTTACTAGGTTAACAAAACGCCTAGGCGCCGATGACCTGGGCTGCGGCACGGGCCGCAACCTTGGCAACCCGACCAATCTTGGTGACGTCGTCATCGGTGAGTGCGCCAGACACAAACCACGCCTCGAAGGCGCTTGGTGGCAGGCTTACGCCGCCGTCCAACATGGCGTGGAAGAAGGCGTTGAAGGCCGCCACGTTTTGGGTCTGGGCATCGGCGAAGGAACGAACCGGGGTGTCGGTGAAGAAGAACGAGAACAGGTTTCCACCCGACTGCAGAGTGTTTGGAACGCCGGCGGCGGTGAGGGCATCGGCGATGACCGAGCCCACCTGAGCGGCGCGCTGATCCAGCGTGGCATAGAGCGAGTCGTCGCAGAGCTGCAGCGTGGCCAGGCCAGCCGCGGTTGCCACGGGGTTTCCGCTTAGCGTGCCCGCCTGGTAGACCGAGCCCACCGGTGCCAGTTGGTCCATAATGCTGGCCGGACCAGCAACCGCGGCAACGGGGTAGCCGCCACCGATGACCTTGCCATAGGTGAACAGGTCTGGCGCCCAGCCATCGGGGGCAATGAACTTGGTGTACCAGCCACCCGCGCTGATGCGGAAGCCGGTCATCACTTCGTCGAGGATCATGAGGGCGCCGTGAGCGCTGGTCAGGCGGCGAATGTGGTCGTTGAAGTTGAGGTGAACGCCGTTGGTGTCGGTGAACTCCAGCGGTGGTACCACACCCATGTTTGCCGGGGTTGGCTCGGTGATGACGGCCGCAATCTCGTGGCCGCGGGTGGCAAACAGTTCCTCCAGCGCCGAGAGATCGTTGTATGGCAGCACCACGGTGTCTTGCGCTGCGCCGGGCGTCACGCCAGGCGAATTCGGTAGGCCAAGAGTGACCACGCCCGAGCCAGCCTGCACCAGCAGGGCATCGCTGTGGCCGTGGTAGCAGCCGGCAAACTTGACCACTACGTTGCGCTGGGTTCCGCCGGCGGCCGAGGCGGCGGCGCGGGCCAGACGCACCGCGGTCATGACGGCTTCGGTGCCACTGGAGACAAATCGAACGCGCTCCACGGCTCCGCCAACCCGGGAAACAATCTCCTCAGCCAGCAAAACCTCGTTTGGGCTTGGCGCACCGAAGGATGCCGAAAGGGCCGCACTTCGCTGCACTGCAGACACCACCGAAGGGTGGGCGTGACCCAAAATCATCGGGCCCCAAGAGCCAACCAGGTCGATGTACTGGTTGCCGTCAACATCCCAAATCTGGCTACCCTCACCGCGCACAAAGTAGCGCGGTGTTCCGCCAACGCCCTTGAAAGCGCGCACCGGGCTACTGACACCGCCGGGAATTACCTTTTGGGCGCGCTCGTGCCAGGCTATCGAGCCCTCGATGGAGAGTGGGGTTGAGGTCATTGCTAGTTGCCTTTCAAAAGGGCTGCGGCTTCGATGGCCCAGTAGGTGCAGATGATGTCGGCGCCGGCGCGCTTGACGCTTGCCAGAACCTCAAGGATGGCTCGTTCACGGTCGATCAGGTCGGCTGCGGCAGCTGCCTCGAGCATGGCCATCTCGCCGCTGACGATATATGCCGCAACTGGAATGTCTGTGGCTAGGCGGGCCTCGCGAATTACATCGAGGTAGCTGAGTGCCGGTTTGACCATGATGATGTCGGCGCCCTCTTCGGCATCCAGGCGGATCTCGCGCAGGCTCTCGCGCAGGTTGCGTGGGTCTTGCTGGTAGGTCTTGCGGTCGCCCTGCAGTTCGCTCTCCACGGCATCGCGGAATGGGCCATAGAAGGCGCTGGCGTATTTTGCGGCGTAGGCCAGGATGCTCACGTTCTTGAGTCCGGCTTCGTCTAGTGCCAAGCGGGTGAAGCCAACTTGGCCGTCCATCATTCCGCTGGCGCCAAGCATGTGCGCGCCGGCCTGGCCCAGCACTACGCCCATCTGGGCATACGCGGCAAGGGTGGCGTCGTTGTCCACCGAGCCGTCTTCGGCCAGAACGCCGCAGTGGCCGTGGTCGGTGAATTCGTCTAGGCAGAGGTCGGCGATGACCACAAGGCGTTCGCCCACCTGGTTGCGAACCTGTCGCACGGTCTTGCTAAGGATTCCCTCCGGGTTGAGGGCCTCGCTACCGGATGCATCGCGCACTTCTGGGATGCCAAAAATCATAATTCCACCGATGCCGGCTGCCAGTGCCTGGTCCACCAGGGTTGGCAGGGTGTCTAGGTTGTGCTGGAAGACGCCCGGAAGACCCTTGATTTGGCGGGGTTCGGCGAGGCCTTCTTTCACAAAGACGGGCAGGATCAGCTGCGCCGGGTTGACGTTGTTTTCGGCTACCAGGTTGCGAATGGCGGCGGATGCGCGCAGACGTCGTGGGCGTTCGATGGGGAACATCAGGATCCTTCGCTTGGTTGCACGGCATTTTGGAGCACTTCAAAAATAGCCTGAGCGGTGGCCTCGGCGGTAGTTGCTGGGGCGATGGCTTGGACGTTGAAGCCCAGGGCACGTGCGGTGGCTGCGGTGGTTTCGCCGCCACAGATGACGGGAACTGCGATGGCGGGAACTGCGCTCGCTGCGTCGCCCTGGCCCATTCCTGTCTGGCGCTGGTCCATTCCGGCGTGGTGGGCAACGGCGCGGGCAGCGCTTGGGGAACGCAACAGGAGGGCCGCAAAGTCGCCGGAGCGGAGGCCGGAGGCGGATGCTGGGCGGTTTGCTACAGTCTGAGTTTCGTAAACGACCTCGGTAATTCGCTGCCAGCCAGCTGCGTCCAGCGCTGTGGTGAGCGTTGGCATGGCAAGGTTGCCCAGGGGGATGAGGGCGGTTGGTTCTGAGCCAGCTTCGCGCACCGGTGCGAGCGCCAAAAGCATCTCCGCCAGACCGGCTGCGGTGCTGACGGCGGGAGTCAAGACTTGGTGTATTCCCATTTCGGAATACTTCTTGGCGGTGGCTGCACCGATGGCGGCAAACCGCACGCCACGGGCCTGGGCGGCCTGGAGCGCCTTCGCCAGGGCGTCTACGCCTTCGGCGTACGCGCCAGCTCGGCCGCTTCCCTCGCCTTCGCCGGGGCAGTCCCCCACATTTGCAAGTGACTCGGAGTTTGACTCATTTTTTGGTGCCAAAGTTTCGTGCCTAAGTTGGTCCAAATCTGGCTCAAAACTTTGGGTCACGATTTGGCGCCAAAACACGAGTGCATTCAAACTCGTTGCCACCACCCAGTCGCCCGAGCCAAGCCGCCCCAACCCATCCAAGAGCCGCGCGGCGGCTTCGGTGCCAGTCGGCCCGGCAATCGCGTGAATGTCGAGGTATGGCTCGGAAACCGAGGAGATTCCCAGCTTGGCCAGAGCAGCAGCATCGGATGCGTTGCCCGAGGCACGCACCAGCAGAACCGGCTTGGTCACGCTAGTTTGCCCCGCCGTCGGCCGCCGCCGGGTCCACCCCGCGGATGCGCATCCCAAGTTCGGTGGCCATCAGCTGTGCCGCCACAAATAGCCCAGTCTCATAGGCCTCGCGCAGCGCCGCCGGGCTGTTGTAGTTGGCGGCGTCCATGGGCACCGATACCCCAAAGCGTTCGTGCTCGTTGGAGTCGGGGTCAGAGAGTTCGGCGGTGACGGTCAGCTGGCCATTTTCCAGCACACCCAACGCTCCGATGGCGGTAGCGCAGGTGGCAGCCACCCCTACCAGCACCGCACGCTCGGCGGTGGTCACCAGGCGCGATTCGGGGTCGTTCAATCCGTACAGAACTTCGAGAAGTTCTAGGTCATCGCTGCGGCATTCCACGGCCAGCGCACCCTGTGCGGGGGCCGGCAGCAGCACGTCAACGCCCAAGAACTCGCAGGCCTCGGCCGAATAGCCGACCCGGTTCAGCCCGGCTGCAGCCAATATCGTGGCGTCGTATTCGCCCGTGCGCACCTTCTGAATGCGGGTGTCGATGTTTCCGCGGATCGGCTTCACCACCAGGTCGGGGCGGGCAAACAAGACTCGGGCGGCGCGGCGCGGAGACGATGTCCCAACCACTGCGCCGGCCGGCAACTGGGCCAGGCCAACACCCGTCTTCGAAACCAAGACGTCACGCTCGTCCTCGCGCAACGGCACCGCGGCCAGAGCAATCCCCTCGAAGGGCGCCGATGGCAAATCCTTGAAGCTGTGCACGATGAAGTCGACTTCGCCGGCCAGCAGGGCGTCGCGAAGCGCGCTCACGAATACTCCAGGGCGGGCTCCGGTGCCGGCGGTAAGCGAGGTGGTGGTGTCGTCGCCCTCGGTGCGGATGATTACCTCACGCACCAAACCGACGCCAGCTTCAGCGCCCAAACCGACGCCAGCCCCAGCGCCCAAACCTACGCCAACCCCAGCCCCAGCGCCCATGTGCAGCGCCCACATGTCGGTCACGGCTCCAGCAACGTGCCCACTCTGGGTGCGGGCCAACAGGCTACCGCGCGTGCCCATGCGTAAAACTCGAGGCTCAGTCATGCTTGCGCCCCCGCTGCAGCGCAGCAGCCGCGCTGCCGTCGCCCTCAAACTGCGAGAGGTCGATGCCGAATAGCGTCTTCACGGCCTTCAGGTACTCGGCCTGGTTTCCGGCAACGGCCGAACTCTTGGCGTTCATCGTCGGGGTGTGCAGCAGCGCATTGGTCACCCGCTGCAGCGAGCGCGAAACCTCTTCGGCCGCCTCGTCGCCACTTCGGCCGCGAACCCGCTCCACCTCTTCGGTGACCCAAACCCCAACGTGAGCACGTAGCGCCGCGATGACGGGGTCTACGGTTCGGGCGGCCTGCTCGGCCTCAAACTCGGCTACGGCGGCGGCCACGATGTCCTGCGCGGCAAGAATCGACTGCGAGTGCTCCTGCGGTGCATTCACGCGGATGAAGTCGAGGTCCATGATCTGGACGCCCTTCATGTCGTAAACCGGTGGGGCAACGCTGGCCGCCAAGGCTACATCGATGATGTGCAGCACACCGGTGCCCGCCTCGGCCCGGGCGGCAACCGCGGCGCGCGCCAAGCCAAAGTCAATCGAGTGCCCGCTGCCACCGCTGGCGGTTACCACCAGCGCGGCGGTAGCCAAAGCTCCGGCCAACTGCTCGTCGTCGATGGCAACGGTGTCGTGGCTTTCCGAGAAAACCTCGGCTCGGCCGGACGACGAGTAAACCAAAATTTCGGTGCAGCCGGCCCGCTGAAGGGCCGCAACAATCACGCGGGCATAGGCTCCGGTGCCCATGATCAAAACCTGCTTGCCCGCGAGCGCCCCATAGGCGGCCTCGTGCAGGTCGATTGCGGCGCTGATGATCGAACGGCCAGCCACGCCAAGCCCGGTTTCGTTGGCTACCCGCTTTGCCACCGCAGAGGCGGTCTGGAAAAGGGCCTGAAGCTGCGAGGTGGCCTGCTTGTCGTCCTGGGCATCTTTGAGCGAACGGCGCACCTGGCCGGCAATTTCGCCCTCACCCACAATCATGCTTTCCAGCCCGGATGCCACCGAATAGAGGTGCTGAGCCACCGATGAACCATAGGAAACCCGCAGCGCCTTGCTGACGTAGTCGACATCGAGGCCCGAAACCTCTGAGACCGCATTGATGGTTTGCTCCACGGCCTGGTGGAAGTGATCGGTGTCTAGATAGACCTCGAAGCGGTTGCAGGTTCCAATCAGAACTCCACCCGAAATTGCGGTGTCCCTGCCCGATATTGCGGTGTCCCTGCCCAAAAGGGTATGGCGAATCTCACCCGTATAACGCTCCAAGCGCTCTAGCTGCTCGAGGGGGATGTCGTTGTAATTTGCACCTAGAAGAACGAACACCACAGGTATATTTTATAAGTGACTCTCTCGCCTGAACACCCGCTGGTTAAGGGAACTACCAGCAACTCGGCTCTGGTGCAGGCTTATGCCGGTAATCGCCAGTCCAAACTGCCAATCTGGCTGATGCGCCAGGCTGGTAGATCGCTGCCCGAGTACCGCCAGGCCCGCGAGGGAATCGCAATGCTCGACAGCTGCCTCATGCCGGCGCTCGCAGCCGAAATCACGCTGCAGCCGGTTCGTCGTCACAAGGTTGATGCCGGCATATTCTTCTCCGATATCGTTGTGCCGCTCAAGCTGGCGGGCATCGATGTCACCATCGAACCTGGCATCGGACCAGTGCTGAAGCACCCGGTACACACCCGCAAAGACCTCGAAGCACTGCAGGAGCTGGACCCAGCCGCGCTGGCGCCCATCATCGAGGCTGTCAAGATCACGGTCGCCGAACTGGGCGAGACCCCGCTCATCGGCTTTGGCGGCGCACCCTTCACACTGGCCAGCTACCTCATCGAAGGTGGGCCGTCCAAGACTCTGCCAACCTGCCGTGCAATGATGGCTGGCGACCCCCAGCTCTTCCACGACATCCTCGAATACTGTGCTCGCGTCACCGCAACCTTTATTCGCGCCCAGGTTGAGGCCGGTGCCAGCGCGCTCCAGGTGTTCGACTCCTGGGCCGGGCGCCTTGGCCTCGACGACTACCAGGCCTTTGCCGCCCCACACTCGCGCACGGTCATGACTCTGCTTTCAGACCTGCCGGTTTCGCGCGTGCTCTTCGGTGTGCACACCGGCCCGCTGCTGGCGGCCATGCACGCCACCGGCGCCACCGTAATGGGTGTCGACTACGAGACCAGCCTGATCGAGGCCAACCAGATGCTGGGCGGAAATGTGCCGCTGCAGGGAAACATTAACCCCGATTTTCTGTTTGAGGATTGGGCCACTCTGGCCGCTCACACCACTTCGGTGCTTGATGCGGGCCAGGCAGCGCCGGCACACGTGGTCAACCTAGGTCACGGTGTGCCGCCCGAAACCGACCCCGATGTGATCACTCGGTTGGTTTCTTTTGTTCACGAGTACGAAGGTAAGTAATTGATCGAATCCGCAGTTGTTGTAGGCGGGGGGATTAGCGGGCTGGTTGCGGCTCGTCGTTTGGCGTTGGCCGGTAAAAAGGTGACGCTGCTAGAAAGCTCAGACCGCTTGGGCGGTCTGATTCGTGGGGTTTCGTTGGCGGGGCAAACCGTCGATGTGGGCGCGGAGGCTTTTGCCGTTTCACGCCCGGATACCCTGCAACTGATCACCGAATTGGGGCTGGAATACCAGCTGGTCTCGCCCCAAAACTCGGAGGCTCGAATCCTGTCCGATGGCCGATTCTTCAAGATTCCGCACGGAGTACTGGGCATCCCAAGCGACCTCGATGACCCGGCGCTCGCCGAGGCCATCGGTGCCGATGCGGTGGCTGAGGCCAAGCGCCTGGATGCAAAGCCCTGGAACCTCACCGAGGCTGGCACCGTTGCTGAGTTGGTTATCACCCGCTTGGGGCAAGCAGTTCTAGACACCCTGGTGACTCCGGTCATCGCCGGTGTGCACTCCAGCGACCCAAGCCTGCTCGAGATCAACGCCGTGGCTCCTGGGTTGTTCGCCCTGGCCGCCAAGTTGGGCAGCCTCACCGCTGCCGCGGCTCAGTTGCGTGCCAGCGCCGCTCGTCCGGGGGCGGCAGTCGCCAGCCTGCGCGGCGGAATGCACACCCTGGTTGAAAAACTGGTCTCGGCCATCGGTGACCTGGGTGTGGAGGTCCGCCTCAACACCCCGGCGGCCGGCACCTTCAAGACTCCAGATGGATATCAGGTTCTGCTGCAGGACGGCACCCGCCTCAGCGCCAACTATCTGGTGCTGGCAACCCCGCCTCGCATCACCGCGCAAATACTTGGTTCATTCCCAGCCCTCGCCACCCCGCTGGCCCTGATGCGCGCTGTCGATGTCACCGTGGTTGCCCTGGTGGTAACCGATCACGAACTCGACTCGGCTCCGGTTGGTTCGGGCGTGCTGGTAGCCCCATCGGTGCAGAACATCGATGCAAAGGCCACCACCCACGCCACCGGCAAGTGGGAGTGGCTGGCCAACGAGTTTGGCAAGGGCAAGCATCTGGTGCGCCTCAGCTATGGCCGCGATGGCATTGTGCCCGCCGCCGATGACACCCTGCTGGCAACCGCCAGGGCCGATGCCCAGGCGCTGTATGGCATTTCGGCAGACCAGATTGGTGAAATTGTGGTTCAGGAATGGCCGGGCGCAATGATTCAGTCGCGCAGCGGTCACCTTTCTCTGGTAAACCAGATTCTGGATGCCCAAAAGGACTTCCCGAACCTGGCCCTGGTGGGCGCGGGTCTGGGTGGCAACGGAATCACCGGAATCCTGGCGAAATCCGCCGCACAGTACGAACAGATTGGCCTCTAAATGGTTGAAATTCAGACTCCGAGTGAGCGCGTTCCGGCTCGTGTAATCAACGAGACCATCCGCTACACCGCCTGGACCGCACTCAAGAAGACCGGCGACTACGGCGATGTGGCTGCTACCGCCGCTCAGTTGCAGACCCTGTTTGCAGACCTGGCCGGAACCGATGTGCAGCTGCGCGGTGCCTACGATGTTTCGGGCCTGCGCGCCGAAGCCGACCTGGTGTTGTGGCTGCATGCCCCCACCGCCGAGGCCATCCAGGACGCCCTCCGCAAGTTTGGCAAGACCCTCTTCGGTGGGGCCTTTGAACAGTTCTGGTCATCGATGGGCCTGCACCGCCCCGCCGAGTTCAACAAGGGTCACGTGCCTGCGTTCATGTCTGGCGCCGAGCCTAAGGACTGGCTCTGCATTTACCCGTTTGTTCGCAGCTATGAGTGGTACCTGCTGCCCGAGGCCGAGCGCCGCCAGATGCTGATGGAACACGGCATGGCCGGCCGCGACTTCAAGGGCATCCTCAGCAACACCGTCAGCTCTTTTGCGCTTGGCGACTACGAGTGGCTGTTGGCGCTGGAGAGCGACGAGCTGCACGAGATTGTCGACATGATGCGCGAACTGCGTGCCACCGGCGCTCGTCGTCATGTACGCGAGGAAACTCCGTTCTTTACCGGTCGTAGAATCGAAATCAACAACCTTGGAGGACACTTCGCATGACGGACCTGGGCGCTACCGACTTCGACATGACTGGCTACGCACCCGCGTCCCAGCCCAAGCCAAAGGCGCCCACTGGTGGGCCCGGGCTTTTTGTCTCCCCCGAATTTGACAATGCCGGTGCTTCGGAGGCCGCCCGCTACGATGCAATCCTGCTCACCTCATTCGGTGGTCCTGAGGGCCCTGACGAGGTCATGCCATATCTGGAGCGCGTGACCGCCGGCCGCGGCATCCCACGTGAGCGCCTCGAAGAGGTTTCGCACCACTACCTGGCCCTCGGTGGCATCAGCCCGATCAACCAGCAGAACCGCGAGTTGCTGGCCGCCCTGCGAGCCCACCTGCCAACCCGTGGCATCAACCTGCCCATCTACTGGGGTAACCGCAACAGCGCACCCTTCTTCGCTGATGTAGTGAAGCAGATGCACGAGGACGGCCACACCAAGATTTTGGCTTTTGTTACCAGCGCCTACTCCAGCTATTCGGGTTGCCGTCAGTATCGCGAGAACCTGGCCAAGGCGCTCACCGAAACCGAGCTGCAGGGACTTGTCACCATCGACAAGGTGCGCCACTACTTTGACCACCCTGGCTTCTTGGAGCCGGTGGCAGATTCGCTGGCCGCCGAGATCCGCGAGCTGCACGACATTGGCATTAAGTCCAACGAGATTGCCATCATGTTTGCCACCCACAGCGTGCCTTCATCGATGGGTGAGACCTCGGGCCCGGTCGATCGTCGCGCCGAAATGCAGACCCTGGCCGCCATGGCTCCGGCTCAGTATGGCGAGGAGAAGCTGCGTGCCGAGGGCAAGGAGCTACCTTGGAATGACACCCGCTCGTCTGGTGGCGCCTATGCGGCGCAGCACCTGGCTGCCGCTCGGGCAATCATGCTCTTGGTTGAGGGCGAGTTTGGTGGCGGGTTTGCCTCGTCCGACCGCACCGCGGGCCGTCAGGTCGATCTGCCAAGCTGGTCGCTGGTTTACCAGAGCCGTTCCGGTGCGCCTAGCACTCCTTGGCTGGAGCCAGACGTCAACGATGCTATTTCTGTTGCCGCCGAAGCCGGTGCGCGCGCGGTGATCGTGGTGCCGATCGGTTTTGTCAGCGACCACGTTGAAGTGGTTTGGGACTTGGACAACGAGGCCAAGCAGACCGCGCTGGCTGCGGGCATGCGTTTTGCGCGCATCCGCACCGCGGGCACCGCGCCCGAGTTTGTGGACGGCATCGCCGACCTGATTGCCGAGCGTTTGGCTGCTCCTGCCGGAGCGGTTGGAGTGAAGCGCAAGGCTGCTTCTCGCCTTGGCCCTTGGCGCGACATGTGTGCGGTGGGCTGCTGCCCTAACGCACGCGTTGAGTTGCCGGTGGTTGCCGAGGGGTAATTAGGGTTTTTGCGCCGCGCTGCCCGACGTCCTTGGGCTTAGGCCCGCCACTTGCGGACGTCCTGGCCGGTGAGCCAATCCACAAAGTGTCCGTTTGCCAGCACGGCCATGCCGCGTTGTTTGCGCATCAGTTCTATTGCTTTGCGCGCGCTCATGCCGTCTCTGATTAGCAGCAGCGCCATAACCAGCGATGACCGGTTGATGCCCGCCTGACATCGAATCAGCACGCGCTTGCCGGCCCGCCAGTCGGCGTGTGCCGAGATGACGAGGTCTTTCAGGGTGGTTGGATCGAAGTCGCTCAGGTCGCTGTCTAGGATGCCGAGCCGCAGTTCTTTTACAAACCAGTCGGCTGGGCGGGCCCAGGCGTAAAGCGTGATGACGGTGTCGAAGTGGTCTTTGTTGACCAGAGTTTGCGGCATGCCCAGGCCCGTGCCGCCGCTGCCGTAGGCGAGGTCGTCGCTTCCGTGGGTGCCGCCCAGCCATAGGCCCGGCAGCACTTCCGACCAGGTGTCGGTTGGGTAGTAGACGTCGTAGGTTGGGGCGGCAAACTGGCTGACGCGGTCTGGGGTTGGCAGGGCTGAGCTTGCCCCGGCGGGCGTTGCTGCGGCCGCATTCGGCGGGATCCCCTCGCCCGAGGGCAGGGCCGCGGCAGCGGGAGTTTGCTCTTCTTTGCTCATTTGCTTTCAGTCTAGGCGCGAGCTCTGACATTGAAGCCGGCCGGATTTATTCGGCGGCGGCAGGGCACCACCTGGGGCAGCACCCAGGGCACGCGCCCGCGGCCAGCTGTCAAGGCCTGCGCCCGCGACCAGTGCCCGCGGCCGGCTCCCAGGCCCAGTCCCGAGGGCTTTCGAAGTCACTCCGAGTTTGACTCAAAATTTAGACCTAAAGTTTGGCACCAAAATTGGCTCGAAACTTTGGCACCAAAAAATGAGTCAAACCTCGAGTTACTTTATTTGCAGGCCGGGCCCGACGAGAAGTAGGCGAGTCCGCCGACCGTTCGCGCCCGCCCGCGCGATGCCGGGCAAACCCCGCCGCCAAAAGCCGCCGACCGTTCCCGCCCGCCTCTGCGGACACATCGCGCCCCGGCGGACCGTTCCCGCCCGCCTCGGCGGACACATCGCGCCCGCCCCCAGCCGGTGGACGGCCCTGCGCCCGCCCGCGCGGGCTGCCAAACCTGCTACTGCGAAATAACGCAGGACTGCGGCGAAGTGGCAATCTGCCAGTTCTGCTGCAGCAGCCAGTTGTGGGTCGTCGACCCGGCTACCGTCGAATAGTTGTAGGAGTAGGCAGTGGCGTTCAGTCCGTTGGTTCCCGTGCTCGCGGTTCCAAAGGTCCAAGCGCACTTGTCGCCGTTCTCATAGCCCGAGGTGTCGTACCAGGCGTTCAGCATCGGGTCGGTGGCGGTCTCTTCCAGCTCGTGGACGATCACGCTGACCATCGCATCGCCGGCGACAAGATTGTTGTTAGCCGACGAGTGAGGCGAGTTCGCGGTCTGACCCGCGCAAGAGGCGATGCTCTTCGATGGGTCGCCCACGAACGAATACTTGGTGCTGACCGTGTTGATGGTCGCGGCGCTGTGCCAACCGCAGTACCGGCTCAAGAACCCGCTGGATTCGGAGATGCCTGCGCTGGTGAACACGAAGTAGAGTCCGTTAGGGTCCGGCTTGCCGTTCACTTGGAAACTGGTGTTGCCACTGATGGCGTTGGTGACAACGGTCTTGATGTCACTGTCGCTCAGGCTGGTCTTCTTTGTCCCAGCAACCGAGAATGTGGTCGTCGCAGCGATGGACTTCACGTTGTTCTGAATGAAAGTCTTGGCAGCAGTCGAACTTGCCTGCGAGTAGTAGCTGCTGTTGATCTTGAAGTGGCTGGTACCGCCGATACTGCTGAGGAACGTGGTGATCAGATCTGCATTCCCGGCATGGCTCTGGTAGGCGGGCGCCGACGTGGTCGCCGTACCGGTGGAGTTGTTTGCCAATGCGCTGGTGGCGGCACCGTTCCAGTCGCCGTAGAAGATGGCATACAGGTTGATGCCGTTCGACATCACCGGAGCTCCACTGTGGTAGCTGATGGTGGCGGCGCCGTAGTAGCCAGAGGTGGTTGCGCCACCCTTGGGGTTGCCATTGCCGCTGCCCGAGCCATCGTGCTCGTTCTGTCCGCCCTCGCCCTGGTTGCCCTGACCGGCGCCGTTGCTGCCACCCTGGCCGGCGCCGTTGCCCTGGCCGTCATCAAGCTGGCCCGGGTGCGGGTTTAGTCCTTCGACGCTCGGTGGCAGGTAACCCTCCGAGGAGTTGTCTGCGCTTGCCGAAACGGCAAAGCTGGAGGCGAGTAGTGCGGCTAGCGAGAGCGCAATTGCGCTGCGGCGAATAGTCAACATGGTTTCACTCTATTGAGTGGGTTTGGTTTCGGTGGTTTTAATAATCTGCGAATGTAGTGTGAACCGCAGAATGTAGTGCCAGCCACCTATTTGCCGCCCCGATGTCCGGCACGCCCCCGCTAGGGTTCCGGCCCCGCCGCCCAAGCCTCCGGGCACGCCCCGCCCCCGCCGCCGCTAGAGCGCCGGCAGCCAGATGCGAGTCCGCAGCCCACCCAGCGGACTGCGCTCCAACTTGAGGCTGCCGTGATGACGATTGACGATTCCCGCCATGATGCTCATACCCAAACCGCTGCCACCGTTGTCGCGGCTGCGGCTGGGGTCAAACCGCTCGAAGTGCCCGACACCCTTGGCGTACGCATCATCGGTGAGGCCGGGGCCGCCGTCATCAACCAGGATCTGCCACCCGTCATCAGCGCCGGTAACCGAAACCTCAACCGGCGTTGCACTGGAAGTGTGTCGGCGAATGTTGCTGAACAGGTTTCCAAAGAGCTGCGAAAGCAGGGCCAAGTCGGCGTCGAGCTGCGCGGACTCCGGCAGGTTTAGGGTCAGTTCACGCCCGGGCTGGAGGTCGTGCAGGCTCTCGGTTTCGGTGGTGATAACCGCGATCAGATCGACCCGTGACAGCTCCAGCGGACGCCCCGCGGCGCCAAGTTCGGCCAGCAGCAGCAGGTCCTCGATCAGCTGTTGCATGCGGCTAACCTCGGCCGACATCTTGCCAACCGCGCGGGCCGTAAACTCGGCCGAAGGTGCACTGGCCGCGCCGCCACCGCCACCCCCGCCAGCCGTCTTGCCCAGCATTTCCAGGTACCCGCGAATCACCGTCAGCGGCGTCCTAAGCTCGTGACTCGCATCGCCCAAAAACCGCTGCATCTCAACCTCGTTGGCCTGCAGCTGCAAAACCATGCTCTTCAGCGCAGTGCTCAGCTGCAGCACCTCGGTGGTGCCCTTGCCGTCAGGGAAGGTGGCCTCGCCGCCGTTGGCAATGCGCTTGGCCGCGCCGATGAGGCGGCGTATCTGCCAGAGGTCGCGCCGGATCATCAGCCAGACCAGCAACACAGCAACCAGGTCGGCGCTCGCGGTAAACAGCACCAGCGAAGCCAGCGAACTGGAGAGCCTGCTCTGGGCATCGGCCACGGTCTGCTGCAGCAAGACCCATTCGCCGCCGGCCAGCGAAACCGCCTCAAGCAGGTACGGCGCACCCGTCGGAGTTTGCCGCAAAACGGGATTATCGGCCGCAGCATTCAGGATCTTTTGCACCGATTTACCAACCAGCGGAATCGAACCGGACTTGATTTCGGTCAGATGCTTGGTGGAGTCCAGCAGCCCAATCGTCATGTCCTGCTGGTAGCTGAGTAGCAAAGCCGTGGACAACTCTTGCCCCTTGGCGGCCTTTATCTGCCGACTGTCGTTGACTAGCTGGTTGCTGGCCGTGGAAATCTCGTGGTTGTAGGCGCTGAACGAAACCGCGCTGCCGATGGCAAGCGAAACCCCCGTGATGAGAACCGCCGAGGAGATGGTGAGTCGGGTCTGCAGCCTCACGCTAGCCCTTGTCGGTCGCGTCCAAGGCGCCTGCGTTGGCCGCGCCCGCCGAACCGCCCGCGGCACCCGCCGCGTCGGCCGCACCCGGCTCAACCGCATCGGTGATCACGAAGCCAATGCCGCGAATGGTCTTGATGCCCTGCCAGCTTGGCGTGTGCAGTTTTTTGCGCAGGTACGAGATGTAGGTGTCCACCACGGTGGCTCCGGTGGCGAATCCGTAGCCCCAGATTGCGTCCAGTAGCACCTCTTTGCGAATGGCTTTTTTAGGTTGGCGCATCAGGTAGCGCAGCAGCTTGAATTCGGTGGGCGAGAGGTCGACATACTTGCCGTCGAGATGCACTTCGTGACTGGTGTCGTCAAGTTCGACGGGGCCAACTCGTAGTTTACTGTTGGCTTCTTCGGTGCGTCCCGACCTGCGAAGAATGGCGTTGACGCGAAGGATCAGTTCTTCCAGTCCGAAGGGTTTGGTTACGTAGTCGTCGGCGCCCAGTTTGAGGCCGCGGGTCACGTCGTTGCGGTCTTGGCGCGCGGTCAGCATCAGCGCGGGGGTGTCGTTGCCCTGCTCGCGGATTCGCTCCAGCAGTTCATAACCATTCATGCGCGGCATGTTGATATCGCAGATGATTAGGTCGACCGGGTCGGTGCGCAGAATCTTCAAGGCGTCAAAGCCGTCGATGGCCACCTCGCACTCAAAGCCGGCAAGCCCCAGGGCGTCGCTGAGCATCTCACGGATGCCAACCTCGTCGTCCACAACCAAAATCTTTGCCATGCCCAATAGCCAACCAGAGTTTGGGGTCATTCACAAAAGGCAGGCGGCATTTTCACAAATACTTCACAAACAAGATTTGGCATCATTGTTCACGGAGGAATTTAGCGATGATGGTTTCAAAGATGGCAGGGTGCGCGGCGGCGATTGCGTTGGTTGCATCCGGCTTGGGTCTAGGGACCGTGGGTGCACAGGCTTCGGTGCCGCAGGCTTCGGTTCCGCAGGCTTCGGTTCCGCAGGCTTCGGTGCCGCGGGCTTCGGTTCCGCAGCCGGTGGCCACTTTCGGTCCGGCCGTTGCCACCGCTTCCTTCACCGATGCTCTTGCCGCCTATAACGCAGCCAGTGCGGCTTACGCTTCAGTTTTGGCCGATTCCACCGCAGGAAACCAGGCCCGCCAGGCCGCATTCCAGGTGGTTCGCGCTTCCTACAATGCTCTGGTTCGTGCCGCCGATGCCACTCGTCGTGCCGCCGATCAGGCCTTCCGCGCCGCTGTGGCCGCCGCCAAGGATGCCAAGAAGGCGGCTTTCGGGGCTGCTTCTTCGGCCCAGGCTAAAAACGATGCGCTGAACGCTTTTGCGGCGGCACTCACCTCCGCAACTTCCGCCCGCGATGCCGCCTTTGCGGCTATCGTGCTTCCGGCTCCTCCGGCAGCCCCTGCGCAGGGGTCAAAGTCGGGGGCTGGCGCGGGTGCTGGTGGCAGCGGAGGCTCGGGCGGCTCCAAGCCCGACAAAACGCCCAAGCCCTCCAGCGGCAACTAGCGCGCCCCTCCCGCCGCCCGGCTCGCCTCGCCTGCCTAATCACGGCCTCGGGACGGCCGCCTTCAGTGCCTCGTCCCTGTCTGCGATGGCAAGCGGGTGCGACTTTAGAGTGACTCGAGGTTTGACTCAAAATTTGGACCTAAAGTTTGGCACCTAATTTGGCTCAAAACTTTGGCACCAAAAAATGAGTCAAACTCGGAGTGAATGCTAAACGGCCGGGGGGCGGGTGCGTGCCTGCACGTTTCGGCTAGGGGTCGGGTGCGCGCCCGCGCTGCCGCCCCGCGCCCGTGAGAGGGTCCGCCGGCCCCCGCGCTGCCCGTGCCGGCCCTACTTAGCCTTGAACTGCAGGTGCGTGTGCCTGATCAACCAGGTGTCATCGTTCCAGGTCATTGTGCCGCTCACCCGCGTGACTCGCCGGCCCTGTGTGATGCCCTTGACTCGCAAAACTCCCTCAACGGTTTGCCCGTTGGCCAAGTGCAACTCAACCTTGAGGCGCTCGCCCTCGCCCACCGTAAACTGCTCAACGGCAAAGGCCGCCCCACCCAAACTGAGGTCGATGCACTCAGCCGAATGACCCGAAACAGTGGCCGGAATCGACACCGGTGCCCGAGCCGCACTGCGAGTCCAGTCGGGCTTCTCAAAACGCTCCACAATGTAGGCGTGCTCAAGCACCAGCGCCAGATCGCGCGGCGTCTGCCACTCGACTACCCCACTCACACGCCAGGTCTCCCCGGCATCGGTGGCAGTGCGAATCGACCGAACGTCCAGCACCCCCTGGGCCGTCTCCATGGCCCCCTGAGTGTTGCGGCACTCCACGGCAATCGGCACCCGATCGCCGATAGCCAGATTGCTCTTAGCAACCAAGAACCCGCCGCCGCGCTGGTGAATATCAATGCAGCGACCCAGCTGACCATTCACAGTTGCCTTCATCGAAACGTGGCGACGCTCGATCGATCGCTTCGAGGAATCGGCCGCCTTCTTGCCGCCACCCCCGCGCTTGACGGCGCCAAACCCTGCGCCCCCAGCCCCCGGCACCAGCAGCCCAAACGCCCGCGCCCAAAACTTGCGAACCCCAGATTCAAACTCGGTCTCATCGGCGTCGGCAGAAAAGTTAGAAGACTCCTGGGCTCGGTGCAGCACCCGGCCCGCGGTCGGCCCCTCATCGGGAAGGAAGAAAATGCCAGGCGGCAGCCCCTGCTTCTGCAGGGCAGGCAAATAGCGAGAATTGAGAATCTGTCCGGGCCGCAGCACCAGAGTGGAGGTGCGCTTGTAATCGGCCAAAACGGCCGGTCCGACCCGGTAATCCACATCGAAGGCCACGGCCAGTTTGGCCAAATCTTGCCGCTCATGCTGGCTCACCAACGTCACGCTGGCCCGGCCCTCGGCAACCACGGCCGCAACGATGGTGGGCTCAACATCTTCAACCCGCTCGCGCTGAACATCGATCAAAATGTTCACGCCTGCCATCTGCTGCTTCTCCATAATTCCCCAATTTTCACCGGTGATATCGGCTGCCAAAGCCACTCGCAGATCTGCTCCCAGAACTGCCCCTTCAGTTCAGCATCTCACTAAACCATTAAGTCCGAGATATGTAAGTTCAAAGACCTTTAAAAGAAAGTCGAAAGAATACGCAAATACCATTTAGGAGGGGAGAAGTTTAGGGACGTAATTTAATGAAATCGCCAAATATCACCGAGGAGCAGCGGCTCAGCACTCTGGCTAGTTACCAGATTGTCGGCACTGGTCACGAGGCCAGATTTGACGATATCCTCAGCGCCCTAATCGCCACCTGCAACGTGCCCATGGCCAAGCTGGCCTTCGTGGACGCCGACACCGCCTGGTACAAGTCCAGCGTCGGTCTGAGCTTTTCATCCAGAGCCCGCGACATCTCGTTCGCCTGGAAGTGCGTGGTCGACCCCAATCGCACGGTAATCATCCCAAACGTTGAAAACTCCGATGCCGCCACCCGCAACCTGCTGGCCAACTACCCAGACGGCGCCATCACAGCTGTGGCAGCCGTGCCCCTGGTTGCCCCCAATGGCGCGGCCATCGGTGCCATGATCCTGATGGACACCAAGCAACACGACTTCACCATGTCTCAGGTTGAGTCGCTGGCCAGAGCCGCCCGCAAGGTGATGGAACTGCTGGAGAGCGGCAAGGCGGCCCGCGAGATGCACGCCGCCGAAAACCCCATCATCGGGGGCAAAGGCACCGCCACCCACACCGCCGCCGGCACCCACCCCACCACCGACACCGCAAGCCTGGCAACCCTCACCGATGCCAAACTCGACGCCCTGGCCGCAGAGGCCTTCAAGGACGGCTCGCGCGATGTCGTGGCCGAGTTAGTGCAAGAAATTTTGGGTTCTACAGGTTGGTGGGCCGCTCAGGCCTGGTGGGCCGAGGAGGGCAACCTCTACCCCGAGAACTGGCAGTTCACCGACAGCACTCCGGCAAGCGTTCGGCTCATCGAAGACCGTGCCAGCGCCGGCCGCGTACCCGAACACGGCATGCAGTATTCCGAGCCAACCAGGCTCGGCGTCGATGACGTGCCCTGGCTTGGCGCCCCCGATGTGCTTCGCTCCTCGGGTGTTCGTCACGTTGTGGTGCTGGACATCGGTGGCGTGGTTGGTCTGGCGCTGCGCCTTGCCTTTGTGCTTCCAAACGGCGGCGAAATTCCTCCCGCCGCGCTCCAGGCGCTCAACACGGCGTCTTTGCTGCTGCCCAAGGTTATTCGCCAGGAGCGCGCCCGCGGCGAGCTGCACTACCGCAGCACCCACGACCCGCTGACCGGCCTGCTAAACCGCCGAGGCCTCGAGCAAACCGTGGCTCCGCTGGAGCGCGCCAACAACAACCAGATTCATGCCGTGGTCTTCATGGACCTCGACAACTTCAAGGGCATCAACGACACCTACGGCCACAACTCCGGCGACGAGCTGCTCAACTATGTGGCGCAAAGCCTCAACAAGCAGCTGCGCCCCACCGATTACATTGCCCGCTTGGGCGGCGACGAATTCGTGGTGGTCGCCACCAACGTGGGCAGCATCGATCGGGCCTATGCCACCGCCAATCGCCTGCTGGGTGCGGTCAACGGCAGCTTCGTTTCGCAGGGCGGCACCAAGTTGAAGACGGCCGCATCGGTGGGTGTTGCGGTTTGGCGCAGCGGCACCATTTTCGGTGATGCCCTGCGCATTGCCGACGCCCTGATGTATCAGGCCAAGCAGGTTGGTGGGTCGCTGGCCATCGAAGACCTGGCAAGTGGTGGCCAGAACGAGGACGGCAGCATTCCGGTTCAGCTTGCCAGCCTCAAGCTGATCAACGCCAGGGCCAAGGATGTCATCCACTTTGGCAGCAATCAGAAGGTGGCGCTTCAGGTCTCGGTTGAGAGCCTGCTGCGCACGGTTGAGGCCGTGCAGGTAGCGGCCGAAATCTCGGCGGCGATCGCCGAAGAGCAGCCGCTGACCACCCCAATCATCTTGGAGCTACCAAACCACTGCTGGGCCACCCCCGACTTCGTGGCGGACACCCTGCGCAACCTGCAGAAGCTTCGCAAGTTCAGCACCATTCAGGTTTGCATCGATTCCGGGCTGGTGACCACCGCCATTCGCGCCGTTGCGCTGGATGTAAAAAAGCTGCCGGGTGTCACTTTGCTGCTCTGCAATTTCGGCAACGGCTCCAACGAACTGAGTCTCATCGAGTCCCTCGAACCGGTTGGACTCTGCCTCTCACCGCGGGCAATCGGCAGCGGGCCGGTGTCGTCACAGTCGCCCCAAATCGCAGAAAAGACCGTGCGTGCAGCCACCGCCATCGGCGAGGCTTTAAAAATTCAGGTTTATGCACTGAACCTGGCCAACCGTGAACTGGCCAAAGAACTAATCGGACTAGGCTGCCATCTGGGCTCAGTCAATAAGTAAGCAAACAAAAAGAAAAAGCGACAGAAATCGGGGTAAAAATGACCGCTTCAAATACTGCAAAACACGCAAGGCGCGTCACGGCCATAGCCGCGGTGGCAATCGCAGCTGCAGCACTCTTTACGGGCTGTGCCGCCGCCACCGATAAGGCCGCCAGTCCAACCCCTACGCCAACCAGCACCAACCCATACGGCGGTTTCAAGGTGGACCCACCGGCAGCAACCGACATCGTGTTGACTGTCACCGGCACCAAGACCATCGACTACACCATGGGTCAGTTGCAGGCGCTGGGCACCCAGAAAATAAACATCATGGAACCGTTTGCCAAGAAGCAGCAGAGCTTCGAGGGCGTGCCGCTCAAGACCATCTTTGAGGCAGCCGACATAAAGCCCGCCGACCACCTGCAGACCATCGCGCTCAACGAATACGTGTTCAAGGACACCGCCGCCAACTTTGAGGCCAACAACGGCCTGATGGCCATTTCGCGCGATGGCGCAGACATCCCGATGGATCAGGGTGGCCCGATTCGCATTGTGTTCCCAACCAGCTCCAAGTACTTCACCTATTTGGACGCCTGGAACTGGAGCATGCGTACCATCAAGGTAGGGAAGTAGTAAGTAACCGCGAGGGTAGGCGAGCGCTAAAGGGCAGATGATGGCAAACCGTTTGGGGAAGTGGCCGAAGGGCAGGCGGGGTTCTAAAGAACTCGGCGATGGCTCGTTGGCACCCAAGTGGGGTCAGATTGGTCTGGCCGGTCTGCTGCTCGGAAGCATCATCATGCTGATTGCATCGAGCGTGTCATCGATGCAGGTTCACCAGCTTGAGGCCCGACAGATTTTGGCCGAGGAATCGGATGCCAGCGCGCTCATTTTTGTGCAGCGCGAATCGTTCAACACCATCGTGGCCATCAACGACTGGTCGGACGGCATCGTCACTACCCGCGATGTGCAGATTGCGCGCGCTCTGCTGGGGCAGCGGCTGGGAGTGGTCACCTCGAGCGGGCGCACCACCTATGAGCAGACCACTCAGGGCTACCAGAATTCGCTCCCCAGGCTCGATGCCCTGATTCGCAGCATGACATCGGTTAACGCCACCCAGCGTGAAGAGTTCACCAAGATTCATCAGGAGTTGTTGACGCACTTCCGCGAACAGGTCATCCACCTGAACAGCAAGTTTGAGAAGCTTTCGCGCTCACAGATTTTGCAGGTGGCCGATGCCCGAGCCGTGGCCGAACAGCAGCAGGCCGGCCTGTTGTTGCTGATCCTGTTCTTGGGCATTGGGCTGTCGGTTTGGTTGGCGGTTGATATCGTCAGCCAGTACAAGCGCACCAGCCGAATGTTGCGCGAACAGCGCGTGACGCTGGAGGATACCCAGCGCCGAGTCTTGATGCTGCACGACCTCGAGGAGGCCGGCCGCGGTTGGCTGGCGGCGGTTTCTTCGGGGGTAAAGAGCCACCTTGTGCTCAAGCAGATGAAGGATGAGCTGACCAAGCTGATGCCTGCTTTGACGCTGGATTTCATCACCAATCACAAGGGCGAGATCGTCTTGGTTACCAAGGCGCTCACCGAACTGACCGATGAGCAGAAGCTGGTGACGGCTCGGGTGCAAGAGGTCATTCAGATCATGGCTACCCGCGATGAGAGTCAGCGGGCGCTGGAGTATCAGCGCGACTTCGATCCGCTGACCCAGCTGCCCAACCGAGACATGTTTGCCAAGAACGCCGAGGTGGCCTTGCGCATCGCCCAGCGCAACCAGCGGGTGGTGGGAATGCTGCTTTTGGACATTGACCGCTTCAACGATGTCAACTCTTCGCTGGGCTATGCCATCGGCGATGATCTGCTGGTTCAGGTGGCTCACCGACTTACGGTGCGCACCAACGCCCACGAGCAGGCCGCGCGCCTGAGCGCCGACGAGTTTGGCGTGCTGATCACGGGTCAGGATGCCGCCGCGGTGGTTGCGCGCGCCCAAAGTTTGTTCAATGATTTGACGTTTAGGACCGAGCTGGGCGGCTTCCCGGCCGAGATTTCGATGAGCGCCGGCCTTAGCCTCTACGACCCTAAGTCGCGCGACACCACCGACTTGGCGCGCTGTGCCGCGATGGCTATATATTTGGCCAAGGCCCCCGATGAGCGCCGCGGTTTTGTGATTTACGACCGCGAAAAGCACGAGTCGATTATGAACACCTGGCACGAGGAGCTGGCGGTGCGCAATGCCATGCGTTCGGGCGAGTTCAAGGTGTATTTCCAGCCGATTGTGGATCTGGGCAATGGCCATCCGGTTGGCGTGGAGGCGCTGGTGCGTTGGGAGCGTCCGGGCTTTGGCCTGATCATGCCGAACGAGTTTTTGCCAACCGTTCAGCGCGCGGGAATCATGGTTGAGCTGGGCTGGCTCATCATCGAGGACTCGCTCAAGGCTTGGCGCAACACCATCTCGCACCTTGGCACCGACGATGTGAAGCCTTATGTTTCTATCAATGTGGATTCGCTTCAGCTGTTGGAACCTAATTTTGCCGATTTCGTTATGTCCTCGGTGCAGCGTAACCAGGTTAACGCGCGGTCGGTTGTGCTTGAGGTTACCGAGTACACCCTGGTGAATGATCCGGTCTCGCTGGAGCAGATCCGCACGCTGCGCGACTTTGGCATCCGCATCGCAATCGATGATTTTGGCAGCGGCTACAACAACCTGGGGCAGGCGCACCAGCTGCCGTTGAACATTTTGAAGATTGACCGCACTTTCTTGCCCGACCCCGTGCTGAGCCCCAAGAGCATCAAGCTGATTACGGACATCAAGGCCATTGCCGAGGGGCTTGATCTGGCGGTGATTGTGGAGGGTGTTGAGACTGTGGCTGTCGCCGATGCGCTGCGTGAGATTGGGCTGCGCTATGCCCAGGGGTATCTGTATAGTCGGGCGATTCCTGAGGATGAGCTGGCTATTTGGTTTGGGCACGCGTCGGTCTAAAGGCAGTTGCCCGCAAGGTCGCTCGTCGCTGGCGCGCCTGCTGCCGGCCCCCGCCGGCCCAGCGCCTCCCCGGCGTTCCGCGCGCCGCCCGTCGCTCGCGGCCCCGCGCCCGCGGCCGACCCTGCGGTCGCCCGCAAGGTCGCTCGTCGCCGGCCCCCGCCCAGCTGGTCACCCCGCCCCGCGCCCGCGCGCACCGCCCGCGCCGCCCGGCCGGCGCGCCCCCTCCGTTTAGCGTTACTCCCAGTTTGACTCAAAATTTGGTACCAACATTTGGTGCCAAATTCGGCTCAAAACTTTGGTGCCAAAAAATGAGTCAAACCTCGAGTCACTTTCAAATGGCCCCGCCCCGGTCCGGGCCCGGGCCCGGGTTGGGGGTGCGCAGATTCGGGTCCGCGTCCGGTCGCCGTGCGCGGGGGGCGCAGTTTCGGGTCCGGGCCCGGGTTGGGGGTGCGCAGATTCGGGTCCGCGTCCGGTCGCCGAGCGCGGGTGGCGCCGAAGCCCCTAGGCCGGCAGCGTGATGCGCGTACAGAGCCCGCCCATGTCGCTGCGCGAGAGCGAGACCCGCCCGCCGTGGCGCTCCACGATCGAGCTGATGATGCTCATACCCAGCCCGGAGCCGCCGGTCTCGCGCGAGCGCGACTTGTCGAAGCGCTCGAAGTGGGTGGTGCCGGCCTCGTAGGCCGCATCGGTGAGGCCAGGACCGGCATCGTTGAGGGTCAGGCTCACCCACGAGGCGCCCTCAACCAGCTCGATGCGCACGGCTGCGGTTGGGGCGGTGTGCCGGCGAATGTTGCTGAACAGGTTGGCGCAAAGTTGCGCTAGAAGCTCGGGATTGCCGGGCACCAGAACCGGCCCAGTCACAGCAGCCTCGATGTGGCGGCCGGGCTGCAGGTCGCGCAGAGAATCCAACTCAACCGTCACCAAGCCCGCCAAATCAACCTGCTCAATGCGGCCCAGCCCGTTGCCCTCACCAATCTCGGCCAGCTGCAGCAGGTCCTCAATCAGCCGCTGCATGCGATTGGCCTCGAGGTTCATCTTGGCCAGCGACTTCTCGACAAAGTCATCGTTGTTTTTGGCCTCGGGCTGGCTCAGCAGCTCGAGGTAGGCGCTGATGACGGTTAGAGGCGTGCGCAGCTCGTGGCTGGCGTCGCCCAAAAACTGGTGCATGGTCTTTTTGCTGGCCTGCAGGCGCAACAGGATGATGTCCAGCGCCTCCTGCAGCTGACGCAGTTCGGCGGTGTTGCTGCGGGTGTTGACCACCGCGCGCGAGCCGGCCGCCACCTCGCCAACTTGACGCGCCAGCGAGGTGATTTTGCGCAGCGGGATGCTGGTTAGGATCCAGAACACCGAGAACTCCACGCAGTCAGTTGCCAGGGTGAGGCCGATGAACCTCCAGCCATCGCTGAGAGCTACCGCCACAAACGATACCGCGAGGATGAGCCCGGCGGCTATGAGGTTGAGCTGGGTTTGGAGTTTCATGATTCGGGCCCCTGGGCGTCGTGGCCGCCGCCGTGTGGGGCGTCATGGCCGCCGCCGTGTGGGGCGTCGTGGCCGCCGCCGCGTGAGCCGGCGCTCAGGGCGCCACCCGCGCTATCCGCCCCATCGGTGCCGCCCGTCCCATCGGCGGTGATCATGAACCCGATGCCACGCACGGTCTTGATGCCCTGCCAGGTGTCGGTGTGGAGTTTGCGGCGCAGATAGAAGATGTAAGTGTCAACCACGGTGGCGTTGGTGGCAAACCCCATGCCCCAGACCGCGTCCAGCAGGGTTTCTTTGCGCAGGGTTTTGTTGGGTCGCTGCATCAGGTAGCGCAGCAGCTTGAATTCGGTGGGGCTGAGGTCTACCACCTGGCCGTTGAGGGTTACGGTGTGTTTTTCGTCAAGTAGTTCTAGCGGACCCACGATGAGCGCGGTGGCTTCTGCCTTGCCGCCGCTGCGCCGCAGGATGGCGTTCACGCGCAGGATCAGTTCTTCGAGGCGGAAGGGTTTGGTCACGTAGTCGTCGGCGCCCAGTTTGAAGCCGCGGGTCACGTCTTGGCTGTCGTGGCGGGCGGTGAGCATCAGGGCGGGGGTTTCGTTGCCCATTTCGCGCATGCGGGTTAGCAGTTCGTAGCCGTCCATGCGCGGCATGTTGATGTCGGCGATGATGAGGTTGAATGACTCTTCGCGCATCAGCTTGAGGGCGTCGAATCCGTCGGCTGCGGCGGCTGTTTCGAAGCCGGCAATGTGCAGCGAGTCGCAGAGTACCTCGCGGATACCGCTTTCGTCATCAATCACAAGGATTTTTGCCATGCCCCCAGCCAATCACTTAACAGACTCTTCCAACGATATTGCACATCTATTCAAATAAGTTTCTAAGGATGTGCGGGGCATCATGGTTTTGTTGCAGCTAGACACCCAACCCCTAAACGATAGTTAGGCTCGGCGGGAGACCTCCCCAAGACAACCGCCGAGCGGCTGCAGCAAAGTAGTAACTGCCAGATAGTTGCGTTAGATACAGATACTCATTGTTACAACTGCACTGAGGGCCGGCCTGCCAGGGCTGGCCCTCTCTGGTTTTCCCAGGGTTTTGCCGCCACCGCCCGCCACCGATCCCGCCATCCGGCCGCGTAGAAATATCACTGTCCGCGCACGCAGGTTATGCACAACGTGGCCTGGAGCGGGTAGCAGGGGGCTTCGATATTCAATGCTTGAAATATGAATGTAAATAGCCTAGCCTCGGAAGTGACGCACAATGTGCGCACAAAAATCGACGATCTGGTGGTTTCAATGGACAAGAGTGAGCGCGTATTTTTACGTGCGTCGGCAGCTCAAAAGTCGATAATCGAGGCGGCTGCTACGGCTATGCACAAGTCCGTCTCGGAGTTCATCTTGGATAGTGCGGTTAGAGATGCCACCGATGCCTTGTTGGATCAGCGGGTATTTGTAGTTTCCCCCGAAGTTTTTGCTCAGGTAGAGGATCTTTTGGCAGGGCCGCCAACGTCTAACCCTGGCTTGGACGATTTGCGTAGCCGCCCCCTACCTTGGAAATGAACCTTGGGCTTAGTGCCCCGGTGCCTCTGGCGCCTCAGCACAATCTCGATGGTTTTGATTCGGGTGTCGCCGGGCTTGACAACTGGCTGCGACAGATTGCAAGGCAGGCTGCGGCTGCCAATACTTCACAAACCTTTGTGGTTGCCGACGCGGAAAATACGGTGCTGGGGTTTTACAGTCTGGCGGCTGGCTCGCTATTGCGCGAAGAGGCTACCAGCCGTGCTAAGCGTGGTGCGGGCAAGCACCCCATTCCTATGGCACTTATTACACGGTTGGCTGTTACTAGTTCGGTGCAGGGTCGAGGTCTTGGGGTGGCGCTGCTGGTTGATGCGGTTGCTCGGGTGCAGCAGGTTCGCAATCAAATAGGTATTCGGCTCTTGGCAGTTCATACCCTCGATGAATCGGCGCGGACTTTCTACTTGAAGTTTGGCTTCGAGGCTTCGCCCATTGCCCCCAACCTGCTACTGCTGGTGCTGTAAAGCCGGTCGGCCGGGAACGCCACCCCAGTTTTTAAATCACTCGCGGTTTGACTCAAAATTTGGAGCCAAAATTCCGCACCATATTTGGCTCAAAACTTTGGCACCAGAAAATGGGTCAAACTCGGAGCGTTCTCGCGTGCGGGTGGGGAGCTGCAGGGCGGCGGAGCGGCGACCCGCATCGGAGACAGGCAAAGAACGCTAAATTTAGCGAGTGGACAACGACAAGATCATCACCCTCACCGGTGCCTTCAAGAACGCCGGCGACTACCTCATTGGCTACCGCGCCCGAGCCCTGCTCGCCGCGCACCTGCCAGCAGGCACCCAGATCATCGATGTGAACCGCCGCGAGGTAACCGAGAGCCACTACGAGCTGTTCAACCAGGCCCGCGCCGTGCTGCTCACCGGCGGCCCCGCCTACCAAGACAAGGTCTATCCGGGTGTCTACAACCTTGACCTGGCCAAGATCAACACTCCGGTGCTGGCGTATGGCCTGGGCTGGAAGGGCAAGCTGGGCCAAGAGCCCGAAGACTTCCGCTTCACGCCAGAAGCCACGGGCTTCGTCCACCAGATCCACCACGACAAGACCCGTTTTTCCAGCGCCCGCGACCACCTAACTGTGCGTATGTTGGCCGCAAACGGTGTGGATAACGTGGCAATGACCGGCTGCCCTGCCTGGTACGACGAATCCAAGCTGGCGCAAGACTTCAGCTTCAATGCCAACCCCAAGCGCATTGTGCTGAGCATGCCGGCCGTGCCTCAGGCGCAGATCCCCGGCATCATGGCCAAGCTGGCCAAAGACTTTCCCAAGGCGCAGCGGTTCCTCAGTTTTCAGGCGGGCTACACCAGCACTCACAGCAAGAAGAGCGCCGAATACACCCGCTGGAACCGCCAAATGGCCCTGCGCGGCCTGCTGCACGGCTTCAAGCCGATCGAGTTTGCCGGCAACTTCCCCAAGTTTGAGCAGTTTATGCAGACCATAGACTTCCACATCGGTTACCGCGTGCACAGCCACATCTTCAGCCTCAGCCAGCGCAAGGCCAGCATCCTCATCGCCGAAGATTCGCGCGGTGTGGGCCAGGTGGCGGCTATGGGCGGCACCGCGCTCAGTGCCCACGACGACGTTCAGCTGGTGCGCGAGGCCATCGACAACCTGTGGGCCACCGAGGGCACGGCCATCCAGACCGCCGTGGAAACCATGCGCACCACCCACGGGCAGATGCTGCGGTTCCTCAACCAGCTCTAGCAAAAGGGCTTAAAGCGCGAAACTCGGCACGACCACCGTCCGGAGGTCTTCCGAGTTCACTTTGCCCCGCTAGTGCAGGGCACAGAATGATTGTAAATTCCAAAACTTTGGCCGTAAAGCGAAAATCCGCATCTGTTGAAAAGTGGCTAAATTCGCCTATTTATAAAACGGATGCTTGCGCATTGCGCACCACTCACGGACAGATGATGCGATACCTCAAATAGCTTTAGACCCCGCGAACGTATGGCAATGGCCATCCATACCATAGGTTATGGGCCTAACCTATGGTAAG
>Ga0213920_1000164_pt1 | contig 63666 bp, 56 predicted proteins | sample McNCre1117MG_FD_161054 | JGI IMG/M metagenome (GOLD analysis project Ga0213920, IMG submission 161054) | Freshwater microbial communities from McNutts Creek, Athens, Georgia, United States - 11-17 MG | ecosystem: Environmental > Aquatic > Freshwater > Creek | place: USA: Georgia | collected...
AAGTGACAACGCCACGACCACGCCTAATCTCAGGGCAAACAACATACTTGGTATCGTCAATGATAACCAGTTTAGGCAGACTCTTACGCCAAGCATCGGCCAGATTCTTACGCTTGGGGCGTTTCTTGGCAATCTTCTGGTCACTATCGCACCATGCGAACAGTTTGAAACCAGCCTCAACCGCAGCGGCCTTATCATTAGCGTTATGGATGCTAGCATATACATTCATATACTTTTCCATAGCCACAAGGCGACCATCATAGATATGAGTATAAAACCACATATCTGGCAGTGTCGTACCTTCCGATACGATACTCTCACAAGCCCACATTACATTCTCAACATAGTTAGTATCCAACTCACCGTTGAGAAACCAATCGCCACGCTCATGCCAGCGAATAGACTTCTCTTTACGGATGGCTTCCAGAATCATAGCACGAATACGATTCTTTTCCGTAATGAGATTTTGCATACCGGCAGGACGCACGTTAGGATACATTTTCTCGGTTTGCTCTGCATAGCAACCGTCACCAAGAAATGCACAAGTAGGTGGACAAGTGTCACCCACAGGGCGAGAAACCACCAAACAACCCTTGCCAAGTTTATCGTTACCGTCTGCAACTTTCATAACTTTCTCCCTTGTATGCCATCATTCTACAGTCTATATCGGCATGGTCAAGGGGAAATATTTAAAAAATCTTTGGCATGGTGTTCGCGGCCCGCCCCGCTGTTTCTAAATCCTTATAGAGAAAGGACTTACGAATAGAAAAGAAAACGAGAATGACGGGACTTGAACCCGCAACCTCTAGCGTGACAGGCTAGCGATCTAACCAGTTGATCTACATTCCCAATAGCCCCACGGAGGATCGAACTCCGATCTCCACCTTGAAAGGGTGGTGTACTAGCCATTATACAATGGGGCCATAACACACAGGGTAGGATTCGAACCTACACAGAGCAAATTAACAGTTTGCGGCACTACCATTATGCTACCTGTGTAAAAATGCCCGACTAGGATTCGAACCTAGAAACGACGGAACCAAAATCCGTTGCAGTACCATTGTGCTATCGGGCAATAAGGCCAGTGGCCGGGAACGATCCGGCGACATTTGGTTTACAAAACCAACGCTCTACCAACTGAGCTACACTGGCGACCACGTAACTCAAACGTCAGCCTCCAAGATCATTATACACTTTTTCTAGGGTTTTGTCAAGCAGATTGTGTATAGTATTATATGAAAAAGAAATGTCCACAATGCGAATTAGAACTACCATTAACGAATGAGTACTTTCATAAAGACTCTCGTTCTATTAATGGTTTTCATTCTTCATGTAAAAAATGTCGTTTGCACAAGTCTAAACTATCAGCATCTAATTTAGAAGCTAAACAACGAAAAGCAGAATATAGAAAACAAACCAGAGATCACATTAGAGAATATAAAAGGATATGGGAGCAAAATAGAGCAAAAACACATCCAGAGTTTAGAATAAAAACATCTCTCAGGCGTCGTATACATTCAGTAGTTAAATTTGGTCATAAAGCAGACAAAACATTTACATTGTTGGGCTGTTCTTTAGAGTATTTCATTGCCTATTTAGAAAGTAAATTCCAAGATGGCATGACTTTAGATAACTATGGGCAATGGCATATAGATCATATACGCCCTTGCTCTAGTTTTGATTTAATGGATCCAGAACAACAACGACAGTGTTTTCACTATACTAATCTTCAACCCTTATGGGCAAAAGATAATCTATTGAAAAGCGATAAGTTTTAAACTATTCCCCATCGCCATAAATATTATACCACTCCCCGCTATCATCATAATCTACAATGTCCGCATCACATTCAAGTTCTTCATATTCATCGTAATCGGGAATATATGACAGGTGTCTCATAACATTCTCGTTGTATAGAACATGATCAATATCGCGGGACATTATAATCTCCTTATGATGATGGTAGGGGCATATCTCTATTATACTCTATACACGGGAGGTTATCAATGGGTCATGTAGGATTCGAACCTACAACCAACGGATTAAAAGTCCGATGCTCTACCATTGAGCTAATGACCCAAAATGTACGGGTTATGCCATACTCGGCTTTGCATTTAACCGTGGTTTCTTTGATATCATTCTACCAGCGGCCCGTACAGTTGTCAACTATTCAAATAACCTCATTTGCCCATCATTCTTTATAATAGGATTGAAATCCAGTAGTTCGTTGCCATCATCATCTTCATAGCCATAAGTCTCAGCCTCAACAATCTCGCGGATACGCTCACGATATTCCTCATCGCTATGGTTTTCCAGCCAAGAGTCAAGCAGATCATTAGCCAGTAGATCATTCACGCATAGAATAAAGTTCTCGGGCCATGAGTTTGTATCATCACGCCAGATAGCCCTCATTTCAGACGCAGTAAAGATATCAAATATGCCCATAACCTTATCGTCCTTTCTTGTCTACAAAGTTTACTCTAAAATGGAAGGTCTGTCAAGTCATTCTGTCGCTGACTATCTGCACAACATCGATCTTCATTATTTGGGAAAGACTCTCCCCCGCATTTTGCCTGCCTTTTGTATTCTTCCCATTCCTCCCAAACTACCAAGTCTGCCGTTTCCTCACAGTGTACGCACTCATCCCATTTTGACATGGTGTAACTCCTTATGCTGTAACGACTTCCGTATGCTACCATATTATCGGCTTTTGTCAAGCCCCACTTTAAACTTTCTCTAAGTCTATATATACCAATACTTTACGACGAATCCGGCCCGCCCGCCTCGCCCTAAACCCTTACAGTGTAAGGACTTAGAGCTAAAGGCTAGGCTAGTGTACATTAAAACAGGTGAGCGACACCCATACTGTACAAAAGATTACCGGTTACTGTACGCCTGCACATGTCACTACGCTCTGCATAAAACTGGCGATACTCACCGTTTGACATTTTGCAAGTAACAAGCGTAGGGCTACGCTGAAACTCTTTATCATATCGGCGGTAATCACTAGACCAGTTCAGACGGTCAATCTCATCCTTAGTCAACTTATAAACATTCACAACCTTGGCAAGATACCTTTGATAATCACCAGTTACAGGTTGGAAGTATCGAAAGTTATATACAGTACCAACAGTAGCATTAGCAAGACTATCATGCACACCTCTGTATACATTGAAAAAGAAAAAGCAAACCAAAGCAACGCAAGAAAGGGCAAGCAAACCGCCAAACAAAACGAGATCATTCATTTATCAACTCCTAGTGGGAAAAACTCATTATACCTTGTCGATGAGGCTTTGTCAAGCACTCAGCACATCATCTTCTACAATATCATCGGCATCTTCCGCGAAGCAACTTGAGTTTACTTCGTCAACGTCGATACCGCTATCATTCCACGCCACATTGTCGGGCGTTTCATATGCAATCGCTCCACCTTCATTGTAAAGGTATTCTTGAAACTCAGCATAGTTAGAGCAACTACGAGAGAGATTATAAAGCCCCTCGTCGTTACTAATCCAGAGGCACACGTTCCACGTTTCGTAGTTAGCATAACCGTTATACATCAGAAATCATCTCCGTAGGTGTCACCAAAACAACCATAACCCTCATCAACGTCCCAGCCGATAGAGTTCATCGCACTATCATGGTCGCCATCCATGCTATCATCATAGTAATCGTCCCGATAATCATTCGGGTCAACAGTATCATCATGGTAGTCCATGTCATAGTCCTCGTAATCGTGGGTAGGATCGGGGCAACTCATCATTCACTCCTTAGAAAGTATACTCTTCGGGAATCCACTCGTCAACATCAACGCCAACGATTTCCGCCCAATCGTAGAAATCGCACAGCACAGCCGGATCATCAACAGGCTCGACCATCGGCTCAACCGCTTCCTTCGCGGCAAGGTCAGCAAGAATCGCGTTGACTTCTTCAAAATCGTAGAGCATTTTCATTCCTCCTAGGTATGCCATCATTCTACACTAGTTATCGGCAACGTCAAGCCCCAATCTACAAATATTTTTCCTTAAAAAGATGAAAGGGTATTTGGCACAAAAATCGCGGCCCGCCCCATTCGCCCTAAACCCTTGTCAGATATAGAGTTACGTCAACTATTCACAATCCAAGCCGCTATACATCCGATCACGAAAGAAAGTGAAAGCACAATCGCGTCACCTGTACGCATATTCAGTCCTTTTTTATTGGAAAAACAAGATCAGAAACAAACCAACAACCAATAACGCCAACAACAAATCCCACACCGATTTGTACCCAGTTAATATCGACCATCCTTGGCCCCTTTCTTTATGAAACTAAAATGTTATCTTCAAACGGAGTACCATCCTGCAAAAACCATTCGTAGTTTTTCTGGTACACACAAACCGGACTATACTTGTTAATACGATCCTTAGTGGTGCTAGTTCGCCATCCGTTGGTGTTCAACTTATAAAGCCCGTTAGGATAAATAACAACCACCTTCGTACCATGCAGTTCAATAGCAACACTACCATCGTGCTGAATGTAAGCGTAGGTATTGTTGCCAACCTTACGCTGGCTTCGGTTACGCTTGCCCAAAACCATCTTAGTCGCTTCGGCGTGAGTCATCTTTTTTCCTTAGTTAGAGAGCCTTGATTTGATTCAGTATATCGGCCACACCAGCAAAGTCAAGCCATCCCACAACGTCACTAGTCACGGGAGTATCATATACAATCTTGCCATCTTTCATAACGGCAACTTCAAAAAGCCCATCTTTTCCACCATAGGTCATAGCATTACTTACAACGCTAGCCTCGTAACCATTATCAAACTTAAAAACTTTACGGTAATCGTTCATGATATCCTCTTTCTTATATCGACATTCTATCATCTAAACTTTAGTTGTCAAGCGTTTTTCGTGCTGACTACGCTGGCTACCAAATGATCCGGCCAGTTTGGCCGAGACTTCCCAGTTTTCCCAGATCGCCCAAACCCCCCATTTTGCCTATCTTACCAAAACCCCCTATTCGTCGTAAAACGCGGAGATTTCCTGTCCTGCCACAGCATACATTTCATACATACTACGCAAAGCCTCTACCCTCTCGCGGCTTCCCGGCTTACCTACCTTGTCAATCATGAGGTCGTTACCCCCCACAATGCGGGGATCGACGCTTTCCTTACGCACCTTACCAGCATTACGCAAAGCGGTACGGTTGAACTTGATTACCTTTTCGCTTTTGATTGGCCCATATTGCCCATCCGCAAGGCTAGGTTGATGGGGAATAGCGATTCCCACAAAGCACATGCGAGCCTGTCGCTTGGCATCTTCGATGATTTGAAACTTTGTAGCCATTTTCTTTTCCTTAGTGGTGATGATGGATTGTACGAAACTTTTTCTACGCTGTCAAGAGAGGCTAAAACCTAGTTCAATCTCTAGAGACATCTTGCAAACTTTTTCGCGTAGAGCGTGAAGCCTAGCGGCCTCTTTCCTATACGCTTCCTTTTCTTCATCATTTATAATAGGAAGGATGGTATCCATAATCCGGTTTTCCCGGTGGATAATGGCAAGGTGGATATCTTTTAGTTCGTCAACGGTTAGCATTTCTTTTCCTTTTCTCTTTCTTACTTATCGGTATTCTAGCGACTCAACTTTAGAAGTCAAGCATTTTCTTTTTCGTTTTTCTCTTTTTCTTCTCTACGCTTTTGCTCATAGTAGGATTCCAGAGACTTCAAAAACTCGTCAACGTATCCATCTTCATTATCACGACGGTAATCGTATCCATCGTCAGACTTATAAAACTTACCCATTTTATTTACCTTTCCTATCCTCAAAAAGTTTCCAGAAGATCGAAATCTTCCCAACCACTAATCTCTACCGCATCGTATACGGTTCGACCAACCAGAAAAGCCGACCCAATCGGCACAATCTCGAAAGTCTTTCCATTTTCACCATACAACCTAACCAACTCACTCTGGATATCTTCAATGTAAACCATTTTCAACTCTCTCTTTCTTATGTCTATATATAGAGCAATCGGTGTGCCAAACATAGATTATTTTTTTGTGCGTTTCGACCGGGAAAAACGCTATGACATTTTTTGTGCTTAGTTTTTGAGCGTAGCATTTTGCAACACCCTGTAGCATTTTGCGTTAGTGATTTCGGCCATGAAACTGAGGTAGTGTAGCATTTTGCAACGGTCTACCTATCTTACCATGCCTCTTTTGTAGGCGTGCGATTTTTTATTCCACGGCACGGATTTTGCGTTGATACTCGCTCTAAGTCCTTATGCCACAATGGTTTACGTCAAACGCGGCCCGCCGGATTCGCCCTAAGTCCTTATGTAGCAAGGGTTTAGGTTAAATCCTAGGGCAAACGGTGTGCCATTCAGATTTGGCACGATATTTGCTCACCCGAAATATTGCTCTTCCCAAAAGTCCTCATCATACCCCTCTTCCTCATCTTCCCAACCTTCCCCATCGTCAAGGCCAGCAATGTAATCTGCCTCGTCTTCCATTTCTTCCCAACCCCTATAGATTTCCTCTTCGTTGATTTCCGACATATCGTAGATGAAATCGTTGTTCATTTGTATACCTTTGGGTTTAGTGTTCAACCGTTCATGAACCGAATAGCATCTTGGGAAGTCTTGAACGTTCCCATCAACCTACGCTTACCGTTTTCCATTTCGCGGTAAACCTTATACTTATTCCCGATCATGATCAGAACCAGATTCATAACTTTCTCTCTTTCTTTCCCTGTATTATACTTATCGGCTTTTATCGTGTCAAGCCCCTAGGAAATATTTTTTCAACGAATCGTAATCAGTCCGTTGAAGTGTGAGAAGGTAAGGGTAAGAGTCTGAGAAGGATACTTCTCGTTGATATACTTCTGTGCAGTACTCTTACGGTTATCCGTAGCAGCGACACACTGTACAACTGTACCATTCTTATCCGTAACCTTCCACACCTTTTTCTGTACGATACGGGGAAGGCTACCAATGAAATCGTTGATATGAGTTGTCTTTTCCATTTTCTTTCTCTCTTTCTTTCTTATGCTCTTATTATACCATACTTATCGGCTATGTCAAGGGGCAATCTCAAATATTTTTAAATATAATCTTGTGCCAAAGCAAGAAATATTCTCTAGAGCAAATGCTGTGCCAAATATATTATTCTCTTAAACAGAAGATCGACACGATCATATCATTAGTCGTAAGTCTATACCCTATAAGGGTTTACGTCAAAAATTTCGGGGCGTATGCGTCGTAAACCTATACCCCACAAGCACTTACGTTGACTAGATGGTTGACACGATCTACTCTTTAGTAAGATGGGGGATATAGGGGGGTTTTATCTTATAAGTATTTTAGGCAATATACGTCGAAAAAGTCGAGGGTGGTCCATCCACAATTTAGAATGTATAAACATATGTATTACCCGATCCACCCGCATCGCCCCTGCTTGAATCATTGAATCTGTTAATTTATCAATATGGTGTGTATAATACCATATAGGAGACATTTTATGAAAAAGAAACAAACAATTGAAACGCAATTGGATTGTCGCGCTACGGCATCTTTGCAGGAACAAATAAACTCTGATTTACTTCATGAGGATAAATTACTAGCCTCGTTACTTAGCGACAAAGATACCGTTATAAACGAGGAACAGGATGACGAAACCAAGTCAAGCGATTGAATTAGTAGCTAATGTAGATGATAGTAACGACCTACTATTATGCGGCATTGATGGTATACAACACGCTAACTACGATTATTCAGCGGCCCATTATTATGGAACTATAAGTTCTGATAATAGTGTTAGTAACGTATTTGGTCTTGGTGAAAATAATAAATTCTTCTATATCTTGATGTCCTTTCGTGACAATCAAATAGTTAGATACGAAGCTGGTACTGGTTATGGGTATGAAAAAGATGGTAAGCACTACTTTAATAGATACTTACCAATGTATGAGGGCAAGAACCCCCAACATCAACAACTAGTTAAAAAAAATAAAGAAAAATATATTTGTCTTGATGATGCTGTTAATGTTTTAGTTTCATCTTTCCCCCCCGACTATTCATTAATGTTTTACGATAAGAATTGCGTCTTATCTTCTTTTGATAAATCGGTTCCCCATGCGATACAAGTACTTGAAAATTCTTTCTTAGCTCGCGTTGACGTTAACGATATTTCCAACGTGTCTTTCGATAGTAAGGTTTTTAGTGATATTATAGCTGAAGCTTTAACGAAGTACACTAAACAGCTATCGCTTAAAGCTTCAAAACTTAGCGTTGGCAAATTGTCTGCAAAGCATTTTCAATTAGAGCCATCTAGTGATCTTAACGTTAAAAAGGGTACTTTTATATACGATGAAACAACGGATACTGTTAAGTTTTATAACGGAGAAAAATGGAGAACGTTAAAGTGGGTAGACGAAGAATCGGAATGAAAATACCTAAAAATATGACGGAAGCACAAGTTGTGGATCAGATTAACATTGTCGTTAATAGGATATCGGCCCGTTATACTTTTCATGGTTACGAAGTTGATGATATAAAACAAGAAGCTTTTATAATTTGTATGGATGCTATGGATCGCTATGATCCAAGTCGCCCCTTGGAGAATTTCCTGTCTGTTCACTTATCTAATCGCCTTAAAAACTTTGTTCGTGATAACTTTTATACTAAAGATGAAGAAGAAAAAAAGAAAGTTTTAAAACCTAGTAGTTTATCTTATGAAGACTTTACTCCCAGTACAGAATACAACAATGATAATAAGATAGATGCTAAAAATCTACAAGAGATTGTTGATCGCAAGTTACCTTCAGAGTTCCGCGCAGATTATCTAAAAATAATTAATAATGTATACGTACCGAAAAAAAGAAGAGAAGAAATCATTGCGATAATCAAGGAGTTACTAGATGAAGAAGGGTAGAATTTCTAAAGAAGAAGAACGCATAATTGGCAGATTGATCGACCATGTTACGGTAGAAGATATCGCCAAGCAACTTGACCGCGATGTTGAGTCTGTTGATAACTTTGTTAAGCGTAAATTCAAGGTCGGACTATCAAACGAAGAAGCCGCCGCTTATTCACTAGAAGATCGCCCTTATTGGATTGAACTAGAGAACCAGTTTACTCCTTCAGAACTAGATCTATTTAAGTATCATTGGTCCCGTATTATTTCTCAGTTTAAAGATGACGTTTTTCCAACAGAAGAACTACAGGTGGTAGACGTTATTAAACTAGAAATACTCATGAACCGCTGCTTAAAGAGCAACAAGGACAATCTTAATGAAATGACCGTTTTGGAGAAACTCCTTAATGACGAACGGGCCGTTGATAAGGATCAGCGTGATCATGATTATGTTTTAAATCTAGAGCGTCAGTTAGCATCCCTTCGGGCTTCTCAAGAAGCTCTTAACCGGGATTACCGCGAGCTTCAAAGTAAAAAGGCCAGCATGTTGCGTGAAATGAAGGGAACTAGAGAGCAAAGAATCAAGCGACTTGAGGATAGTAAGCAAAGCTTTACCTCTTGGGTTGCTAATCTTATGCAAGACCCAGAAACGCTAAAACGATATGGGATTGAAATGGAAAAGATGAGACTAGCTATGCTTAAGGAGAAGGAGCGATTAAGTGCTTTTCATCAATATGAGGACGGTCAGATTGATCAACCGTTCTTAACGCCAGATACGGTGCTAGACTAATGAATAGATTAGATGTAATACAGTCTTTAATTAATAAATGCAATGGAACCAAATATCTAGAAATAGGTATAAAAGACGGAGATGTTATAAATAACATACAGTGCCAATACAAAATAGGTGTTGATCCAGATCCTTCCACACCGGCCACCTTTCATCTTACTTCTGATGACTTTTTTGATTATTATAACAAAGAAAATTTTGATGTAATATTTATAGATGGCTTACATCATTATCGTCAAGTTTTGAGAGATATAAAAAACTCACTTAGTATACTAAACCCAAATGGTTACATAGTCTGTCACGATCTTAATCCTACAGATGAATATTTACAAATCGTGCCTAGACAGTATGAAGATTGGATGGGAGACTGCTGGAAAGCTTGGGTAATTTTAAGATCTAGTATGCCAAATCTTACTATGAAAGTTTTAGATGTTGATTGTGGTTGTGGAGTTATAAAATTTGGTTCTCAGGAGTTGATTCCCCTAGATGAAGATCTAAGTTGGGAAAATCTTGTAAAGTACAGGAATTCTTGGCTCAATCTTTTTCCACCGGAGGAGATCAACTCATTATGAAGATAGTTAAAGCAACATACGGCGGCATTGACGTATCTGAAAAATTAATAAATCAAATAAAAAATGATAAGATACTTATACGTGTTGGTAATGATATATTTGGTGATACCAAAGTCGGCGTTTTAAAAGATTTAGAAGTTGAATTTTATCACGATGGAGTTTTACATACTAAAACTGTTCAAGAAAATAAATATTTTATTTTTCCAGAAACATCTACCGACAAGCTAGGCATATTTTATTCAGATAATATTGATAATAATATAAGACCTTGTATCTTGGCATCATTGAACTCTATAAATAAGTCTTCATCTGGCAAAGCCGATATAATAACAAACATGTGGAGAAAAGAACCAGAAAATCCATTTTTAGAAATTATATCAACGGCACAGTCTAGATCTCATCTAAATCAAGTTCTTCAAATATTGCAATTATTATTTGTTTCTCAACAGATAAAACCATATAAATATGTTAGTTTTCTAGAACATGATGTTCTGTATGCTGAAAATTATTTTGATTATGAAGATTTTGATGAAGACTATATAATAAATACGAACTATATCGGAATGAAAGAACAGGGGTTTCAATCTATTAGACAGAACGACAAACCCACTAGTCAAATAACTATGAAGTTTGATTTTGCACTAAATCATTTTTTAAAGATACTTCCAAATGCTTTGATGCACAATCACGGTTCTTTAGAGCCTCACTGGTCTAATAGTATTAAGTTTACTTTTAAATCATATGCGTCAAAAAATCCAAATATTCATGTGAATCACGGTAGACATTTTACTTCTCATTTTGATTGCTTTTATCACGATTATCAACAAACTAACCCATACTGGGGTAATATTGAAAAGTACCAGTATTTATTTTTTAGGGGAAAATAATGAAAAAGTATAAATATAATATTGATCAATTTAATTTAATTAATATAGTTAAAAATGCATTTAATGTAGAGTCATTGAGTAATATACATTCTATTCTAGAGACAGATCTAGGAATACCAACGGATCCTAGTCAAGATCAAACTACTATCTTTCATAAAATATTTTATAGATTGTATGAGCAAGATAACTCAGAGTTCTTAAATATTTATGACAGCTTTGTAGAATATCTAGTAAAAGAGCATTTTGATGGTCAAAATATGGTCTATCAATCTAGACCAACATTTAGGGTACAGATTCCAAACAATATAGCTGTTGCTAAGTGGCATAAAGATAAGGCATATAATCATTCGTGCAAAGAAATCAATATATATCTTCCACTAACAAATGCTTTTGATTCTAATACTATCTGGGCAGAAAGCGAAGAAGACAAGGGCGACTATTCTCCGATGAATGCTGAAGCTGGAGAGTATTATATATGGGACGGGGCTAATTTGAATCATGGTAACAAAGAAAACAAAACCGGTGTTAGTCGAGTTAGTTTAGATTTTAGATTAATTCATAAAGAAGATTTTGATTATGCTGGAACTAGTGTAACAACTAAAGTTCCCATGAAATTAGGACACTATTGGAAAGAATATAAGGAAAAAGCATGAAAGCTATTATTTTTGGAATAACTGGGCAAGATGGTAGCCATTTAGCGGATCTTCTTTTGGAAAAAGGATATGAAGTAATCGGGGTGACTCGACGTTCTAGCGTAGACAACACCAAAAGAATAAAGCATATATTGAACCATTCTAGGTTCCATCTAGTCGAGGGGGACATAACAGATTCTAGCAGCGTTCTGAATATTTTTAGAAATAACGAACATGTAGATGAAGTCTACAACCTCGCCGCTCAGTCTCACGTTGGAACATCCTTCACTCAGCCTTCCCTGACTTGGGATATAACGGGCAAGGGGTGCCTTAATATATTGCAGACTATGGTAGATTTAGAGATGCTTGGGAGTAGATTTTACCAAGCCTCCTCTAGTGAAATGTTTGGTAGAGCTTACGATATTGACAGAGATGGTACAAAATATCAAGATGAAAATACTAGATTTTTACCTCAATCCCCATACGCCGTTGCCAAGTGCGCCTCACATTATGCTGTTGGTTTGTATCGTCAAGCGTATGGAATTCATGGTAGCTGTGGAATACTTTTCAATCATGAAGGCCCAAGGCGTGGAGATAACTTTGTTACTAAAAAAGTGATAAATTGGGTAGTATCTTTTGTAGAATGGTTACAAGATACTAATATTATAAGCTCTGAATACATTCAATCATCAGATAATCAAATTATATATAATGATGTGACTTTCCCAAAACTGATGCTAGGCAATTTGGATGCTTATAGAGATTGGGGATATGCTGGTGATTATGTTGAGGCAATGTGGTTAATGTTACAGCAAGACGAACCAGATGACTATGTTATATGTACAGAGAATACATACTCTATTCGTGATTTATTAGATGCTTCTTTTGGCTATTTCGGAATTTACGATTGGAGTAATTATGTTGGAATAGATCCTCAGTTCTATAGACCAGCAGAAGTAGATTATTTAAGAGGCAGATCTACTAAAGCAAGAGCCAAATTGGGATGGACACCAAAATACGACTTAAATGGTCTTATTAAGCTCATGATAGAAGATAAAATAAATGAAAACTTACAGAATAATGCTAGACATATCAAATGTGTTTAGTAGAATAAAACATTTATTTCTTAAATCATATAATAGTCCATTTCCCACTATATTTATTAATGCGGATGATCCAGATGACGCCTGTTTTGAGGTAGTCAATGATCTTATTAAGATTATTATGAGCCAAAACCCGTCAATAGAGATGAGAATAGTTTGTCGAGAAATCAGAAGAAAGTCTAGAATAGATAAAATTTATTTATTATGAAAAGAAATTATGATGATCCAGCATATTCAGATTTCAGAAAGGCTGTTCTTAAAAGGGATAAAAAAAGGTGTATGATGCCGGGGTGTGGTAAAAAGATCTCTTTACAAGTACACCACATTAAAAAATGGTCTAGAGCAAGTTCATTAAGATATGAAGTTTCAAATGGTATAACATTATGTAGGAAGTGTCATGATTCTATAAAGGGCTATGAACACCAATACGAAAACTTATTTAGGACTATAGTAGATGACATATAAAGTAGCACCGCCATTTACAGTGATAAAAGACACTAGAGAACAGGATGGTTATTTCTTTAGTGAGTTTAATACTTGCGCCGGAATGGTAGAAGAAAAGCTTGATACAGGAGATTATTCCATAAAAGGAATGGAAGACAAAATATGTATAGAGCGAAAAGGGTGCGTAGAAGAGTTGGCTGTTAATTTAGGACAAAAGAAACATGCTTTTCTAGCTGAAATAGAAAGAATGACTCCGTTTCCCCATAAATTTATTGTTTTAGAATTCTCATTAGAAGATCTAATAAAATTTCCAGATGAAACAAGAATACCAGTTAAGAACAAAGCTTCTTTAAAAATTACTGGTAAATATATGTTAAAATGTCTATTTGAATTTCAACTTTATAATAATGTACAAATATTATTTTGTGGTAATAAATATAATGCTTTCCTTGCAGTTAGTAGTATCTTAAAAAGAGTAAATGAAATGTATACAATAGGGAGGAAAAAATGATGGCTGAACCAGAACTATTGAAAGATTTTCATGACTACGGAGCTAATATTGCCACAAGGGAAATATTTCTTCATAATCATTATCATGCTGAAGATAATCAGAATCCCGGTGTAGAGTATAGAATGTCTAATACCTTTATTAAAAACTTAAGGGCATTAGATATGAGGAGCAATGCTAACATTACGATACATTGCCACAGCATAGGCGGTGAGTGGACAGATGGTATGGCTATTTATGATGCCATACAAATGTGTAGGTCATATGTTACAATCATTATTTATGGTCAGGCTGAGTCAATGAGCAGTATTTTTATGCAAGCGGCTGATTATCGATATATGACACCAAATTCTCATTTTATGTCTCATTACGGCTCTAGTGATATAAATACTGATTATCTTAGTGCTATGAATCAAGCCGATTACGAAAGAAGAACTGCTGACACTATGTTTAATATTTATGCTGGAAGGTGTGTAGAAGGAAAATTCTTTTACGAAAAATTTGGTAAGAAACCAAGCGTTAAACAGGTTCGTCAATACCTAATTAGGAAACTAAAATCTGGAGATTGGTATCTTAGCGCAGAAGAAGCTGTGTATTATGGTTTTGCTGATTCTATACTACGAAACTGGCATTTCACAGAATGAAAAAAGATAATCTTAAAGTAATAGATGAAGCTTGGTTAGGGTTAGATGTCGTAGAAACCGACATTTTTAATCCTATGTCTATTCTTAATCCATCAGACGATGACTTTCATCTCAAACTATCTTGGCTAATGAGCAGGCCAGATTATCTACCGTTTTTGTGTCATCAAATATTGAATATACAACTTCTTCCATCTCAGTCATTAATTATCAATGAGCTTTGGAATAGAAAGTTCCCAATGCTTGTTGGTAGTCGAGGTCTTGGTAAATCGTTTAAGTTAGCACTTTACTCTATACTTCGTGGTATGTTATTACCAAAAAGAAAAATTGTGATTGTTGGTGCAGCATTTAGACAATCAAAAGTTTTATTTGAATATATGGAAACTATATGGCGTAATGCTCCGATGTTAAGAGATATGTGTGATAGTAATAGTGGGCCAACTAGAGATGTTGATAGATGTACTATGAGGATTAATGAAAGTGTTATTACATGCTTACCTCTTGGTGATGGTCAAAAGATTAGAGGTCAACGTGCTAATGATATTATTGCGGACGAATTTGCGTCCATACCTAGAGATATTTTTGAAAACGTAGTTGCTGGCTTCGCCGCTGTTAGTGCTGATCCAGTGCAAAATGTTAAGAGAATGTCTGCACGAAAGAAGGCCGCAGAGCTTGGTATAGAGATTGAAACGGAAGAAGAAAATCCAGAAATAAAAGATAATCAAATTATCATTTCCGGTACAGCTTATTATGATTTTAACCATTTTGCAACATATTGGAAGAAGTGGAAAGCTATTATTAAAAGTCAAGGTAATATGGCAAAGCTCACTGAAGTATTTAATGGAGAAAGACCACCAGATACATTCGATTGGCGTCAATATTCTATAATTAGAATGCCTTATGAGCTTTTACCAGCTGGATTTATGGATGCCGACCAAGTAGCACGATCAAAGGCGACCGTACACGCTGGTATATATCAGATGGAATATGGTGCCTGTTTCACAAGAGATAGTCAAGGATTCTTCAAAAGATCTTTAATAGAATCTTGCGTCGTTGGCAATAATGACAATCCTGTTTTAGATTCTAAAGGCGACATTATAAAGTTTGAAGCATGTCTTATTGGTGATACTAATAAAAGATATGTTTTTGGCGTTGACCCTGCATCTGAAGTAGACAATTTTAGTATTGCTATAATAGAGATTCATGGAGATCATAGAAGAATAGTACACTGCTGGACAACTACAAGGCAAGAACATAAAGAGAAAGTAAAAAAGGGGTATGCCAAAGAATCAGATTTTTATGCATATTGTGCAAGAAAAATTAGAGATTTAATGAGACTGTTTCCTTGCATTCATATTGCAATGGATGCCCAAGGTGGAGGCGTAGCGGTAATGGAATCGCTTCACGATAAAGACAAGCTCAAAGATGATGAAATGCCTATATGGCCTATTATTGACGATGATAAACCCAAAGATACAGACGGAGAAAGAGGTTTGCATATATTAGAAATGTGTCAATTTGCAAGATATGATTGGTTGGCAGAAGCTAATCATGGAATGAGAAAAGATTTTGAAGATAAAGTTTTGTTATTTCCATTTTTTGACTCTATAACACTTGGATTGTCTAACTCTGAAGATGGTTTAAAAAATAGAATGTTTGATACTTTAGAAGAATGTGTTATGGACATAGAAGAATTAAAAGACGAATTATCTATGATTCAGATGACTCAAACATCTAATGGTAGAGATAGATGGGATACCCCAGAGGTAATAGTAGGAACTGGGAAAAAGAGTAAAATGAGAAAAGATAGATACTCTGCTCTTTTGATGGCAAACATGGCTGGAAGAATAATACAACGCACACCAACTCCAGAAACATATCAGTTTTATGGCGGATTTGCTACTGGTGGTCACATCCCAGCAAAAGAAGATGAGAAGCTATATATTGGCCCCAGCTGGTTCTCTGATAACATGAAAGATGTGTATTAAAAAGTAGCATTCCAATTACATTCCAATTGAGGAAAATTATGAGTGAAGAAGACATGATAACTTGGTCTGATGACAATTTTTCTAGTAAATCTAATGCTATGGAGAGATTGTCCGACAATATCAATTCTTATTCTGGTTTAAATAAATCTACTGGGAGTGACGCTTATAGAACTTTTATAGATATTGAGCCAAATAGGTCAGTAAGGCCCGGTTTTAACAAACTAGATTATTATGCATTCAGACAAACTGAATCTGTCCCCACTCAGCAACGTCGCATTATTAAAATGTGCATGGATGCTTATGATAAAGTTGGAATTATAAGAAATATTATTGACTTGATGGGCGACTTTGGCAGTCAGGGGATCAACATTGTCCATCCTAATAAGACGGTTGAAAAATTCTATCAACAATGGTTCAAGAGTGTAAATGGCAAAGAGAGATCAGAAAGATTCTTAAATAACCTTTACAAAACTGGCAATGTGATCATGTATCGCAGCTATGCCAATGTAACTCCAGAGCTTGAGAAGTACATGAAATCTCTAGCCAAGGATATCAAAGTTGAAACTCCAAATATGAAACAAAATCAGATTCCTTGGAGATATAACTTTTTTAGCCCACTCACTGTAGAGTTAAAAGATGGCAAGCTTGCATTATTTATGGGTGTTTCAAATTATACTTTAAGTGCTGGAACATTCCTAGATACCTTTCAGTCAGGTTCACTTCCTAACGACGTTCTTGATAGTTTGCCAACTAACATTAAGAAAGCGTTACTGAACAAAGAAAAAAGAATTCCGCTTGACTCAGAAAGGCTTTGTGTTTTTCACTACAAGAAAGATGATTGGCAGATGTGGGCAAATCCCATGATCTATGCTATTTTAGACGATATTATCATGTTAGAAAAAATGAGATTAGCAGATATGTCCGCTTTGGATGGTGCTATCTCTAATATTCGTTTATGGACACTTGGCAATCTTGAGCATAAAATTTTACCAAATAAAACAGCCATTAATAAGTTACGAGATATCCTAGCCAGTAATGTTGGCGGTGGCACGATGGAATTAGTTTGGGGGCCAGAACTATCCTTTAAAGAATCTAGCAGTGAAGTATACAAATTCCTTGGTTCTGAAAAATATACTTCAGTACTAAACAGTATATATGCTGGATTAGGTGTTCCCCCAACATTAACTGGTATGGCTAGCGGTGGCGGCGGTTTTACTAATAATTTTATCTCTCTCAAAACACTAGTAGAAAGACTTCAGTACGGTAGAGATCAACTAACTAGATTTTGGGAAAAAGAAATTGAGATGGTTAGACAGGCTATGGGTTTTAGATATAAGGCTTATATTCAGTTTGATCAAATGACCTTATCTGACGAAGCCGCAGAGAAGGCATTATTACTACAGCTTGTAGATAGAGATATAATTAGTCAAGAAACTGTTCTTGAAAGATTTAAGGAGATTCCTCAGATCGAAAAGATTAGATTACAAAGAGAATTTGAAGATAGACAAGGCGAAGATACTCCAGATAAAGCTGGTCCATTTCATAATGCTAATCATAAAATGGATCTTGAAAAGATTGCATTACAAGGTGGAAAAGTTATTCCTCAAGATGTTGGACTAAAAACTAGCGTTCCAAAAGATATACTTATTCCTAAACCAGCACCAACTGGTACGGGCTTGCCAAATGCCCCAAAGCCTAGTAATCCTAATGGGCGACCACAGTTTAAGCAAGATACCGGTCCAAGAAAACAAAGAATAGCAAATCCCAAAACTAAGCCCGGAGTTGCTGAATTTGTTTATTGGGCAGAAGAAAGCTGGAAAGAAATCTCTGATGTGCTTACGGATGCATATCTGAATTCTAAATCTAAAAAGAATTTAAGGCAGCTAACCAAGTCAGAAGTAAAAGAATTAGAAAAATTAAAAGTAGATGTTCTTACGAATATAGATATTATGTCTGAGGTAAATGCTGCTTCTATAAGAGATATTTTAGTCGAGAATAGAAAAACGCCAAAGACATTTGCTAGCATGTTGTTGGAAGACAAGATTAGTCCAGAATCAATGAATATAGACAAGTATAGAATGCGTGTCATAAGTTTATATATCCAATCACAACTAGCAGAAATGGAAGAATAAAATGGCAGCGGCAAAGTATGATTTTAATGTAGAACAAGGATCTTCTTATAACTTAACATTTATTTATAAGAATAATGAAGGCACTCCAATTGATATCACTGATTGGTGCGCAAGAATGCTATTAACAACAAGCGACAATCAAACAATAATATATTCAACTGGTAATGAAAACGCTAATTATAAAATGACAATAGATGGTCCTAATGGAAAGATTGTATTAATGATACCAGCATTTGCAACAAATAACTTTAGTTTTAAAAGTGCTAAGTATGACTTTGAATTAGAATCTAATGATGTTTTTTATTCCCAAGGCGGAAATTATGTTACTAGAGTGCTTTTTGGTACTATATCTGTGATCAAGAGAAATAGTAAAAATTCTACCAATATGGAGTGCTAAATGAGTGACTATAGAATAGAAGTTACTGAAAACATAGTTAATCTTGATGTCATACAAGATCATGATATCACAATAGAAATAACATCTTCAGATAACTTTATTACATTTAATACTCCTAGCGGTTATCCAATATTATCCACCAGCGGAATACTTCCTGTCGATAGGGTTGCCAGTGGATATCCTATAGAAAATCTTCTTTATGGTAATACCATAGTCAGAACTAGCGGCGATCAAGCTATATCTGGTATTAAAACATTCAACACCCCTATTTTTGTTGGTGATATTACATCCTCTGGTTTTTCAGCTATAAAGTCACAGTCAACAGCAATAACTCCATCACATTTTCCAGTTTTTATTTCTGATCCATCAACTTTTTCCAGAAATATATATACTAGAACCCCATCTCAAGTAAAATCAGATCTTGGCTTAAGTAATGTTCAAAATCTTGCATTATCTGGAATAGTTTTTTCAGCCGGAAGTGGTTTAGTGGGCGGCGGTAGTTTATCCTCTAATAGAAGCTTTGATATTGGTCAAGGCGATGGGTTGATTGTGAGTGCTGACAATATATCCGTGGACTCTACTGTTGTTAGAACAAATGGTGATCAAACTATAAACGGTCCAAAGACTTTTACAAATACACTAATTTTTAATAGTGGATCTTTCCAATCTTTAAAAGTTGGCTCTAGCGATGTCTCATTAAGCGGCCATACTCACAGCATATCAAATATAAATGGACTTCAAGCTGTTTTAGATTTAAAACAACCTTCTGGAAGTTACGCATTATCTAATCACAGTCATTCTAGTTTTCCTAGCTTGTATCTTGGATCACCAAATCTAGATACTTGTTTAAATATTATTGTTCCGTCTAGTTATGAGACTAATCAGTATCAAGATACTAGTGTTCTTCAAATTACTAATGATGATCTTGCTAGTACTGTCTTTGCTATTGATGGATTGGGGCAAATAAGATATGGAACAATTAATTCTACTAATGTTAATGGTTTAAATAACGCCATTACAGCACAAATTCCAACAACCATAGTACATACTACTGGTAATCAAAGTATTAGCGGCATCAAAACTTTTAATAACAATATTAATGTTAGTGGTTTAATAACAGCTAATAGTGGTAATTTCATAAACTCATTGAAGATCAATGGAACTGATGTAAGTATTAGTGGTCATACTCACGCTATATCTAACATTACCGGATTACAAACAGCACTTGATAATAAACAACCTTCTGGTAGTTATGCGTCAAGTTCGCATACTCATACTAGTTCTGATATTACAAACTTCAACACAAGTGTAAGCGGACTAGTAAATGGAATATATGCCCCACTAAACAGTCCATCATTTACTGGAACCCCACTAACTCCAACCGCTAGTGCTGGAACTAATAGTACTCAAATTGCTAGTACAGCATTTGTTCGCACAGAAATTAGCAATTTAGTAGCTTCTGCTCCAACCGCATTAGACACTCTTAATGAGCTAGCATCGGCCCTTGGTAATGATGCTAATTTTTCTACCACCGTCACAAATAACCTTGCTGGCAAAGCAAGTCTTACTGGAGCAACATTTACTGGAAGTATTAGTGGTCCAAGCGGAAACTTCACTTCATTAAAAGTCAACAGCGTAGATGTTAGTGCTAATGGTCATACTCATACTTCTTCTAATATCACAGATTTTAACTCTAGCGTTAGTGGCCTACTAACTGTAAAAAACGTTACAGCTGGTAATTATGTAAATCTTTCATCTACAAATGGTAATTATACTATAGCTGTTACTGGATTGCAACCTAGTGGTAACTATAGTTTAATTGGACATACGCACGTTATATCAGATATTACAAGCTTGCAAACTACGCTTGACGGTAAACAAGCACTTTTGACTAACCCTGTTACTGGCACTGGAACAAATAACTATCATACCAAATGGACTAGTAGTAGTAGTATAGGAAATAGTTTAATATATGATAATGGAACAAATATTGGTATAGGAACATCTTCACCTAATGCCGCTTTAGAAGTTAGCGGTATCATAAGAATTACTGACGGGGCTGGTAGATTACAACTATATCGTGGTGGAGGAACTGTTTATGATTACAGTATTGGAAAGGAAAGTAATCATTTAGCAATTTCTACTGCTTCTGATTCTACCACGAATAGATATACCCAATTTGGATATCATGCAAGTAATGGAACTTGGAATCCAAAAACCGTTATTAATAACTATAATGGGGCAGTTGGGATTGGTACTACATCCCCAAGTGCTGATTTTCATGTCAATGGAAGCGGATTATTTGCTAGTGGCTTAAATATAAGTAATCAAACAGCTAGCACTATAGCAAGTTTTGATTCTAATAAAAATATTATTTCATTAACTACTGGTACATATCCATCTCTAACTGAATTGAGCTATGTCAAAGGATTAACTAGTGCGGTTCAAACTCAAATTGATAGTAAAGCTGCGTCATCTCACACTCACACATCAAGTAATATAACTGATTTTAATTCTAGTGTCAGCGGTTTAGTCAATGTCAAAAATATTACAGCTGGCAATTATATAAATTTATCATCAACAACTGGTAACTATACTATATCAGTAACTGGATTACAACCAAGTGGTAATTATAGCCTAGTTGGTCATACCCACATTATATCGGATGTTACCAATCTCCAAACTGTGCTTGATGGAAAGCAACCTTCTGGCAACTATGCTGCAAGTTCACATACTCACACAGCATCTCAAATTACTGATTTTAATACCTCAGTTGATTCTAGAATAACAAGTGCAAATTTACAACCTAGTGGTAATTACAGTCTTGTTGGACATACACATACATCCAGCAATATTACAGATTTCAATAGTAGCGTAAGTGGCTTATTGACTCCATATCAATTATCTCTTACAAACCCTGTTACTGGAATTGGAACTAGTGGATATTTAACTAAATGGGTTAGTAGCGGTGGACTTTCTAGCGGAATTATTTTTGATAATGGATCTAGTATTGGTATAAATACAAATACCCCCAGTTCTTCAACTAAACTTGAAGTCAATGGTAATATAAATCAAACGTGGTCAGGATCTGATACTAGATTTGCTACGGTCTATGATAATAATTATAGAATGGGTATTAATTTTGCTGCAAATCAAAGAATAATGAATATCTTTAGTACATCTTCTGAAAGTACTAATGGTCATATAATATTTTCAACCCGATCATCTGGTGGGTCTTCTAGCACAGATTATGGCTCTGAAAGGATGAGAATAACTGGTGCTGGACTTGTTGGAATATCTACAACTACTCCTAGTGGTCAATTACATGTTGTTGGTACAGGATTATTTTCTTCAAAGGTTGGCATAGGAACAAATTCTCCATCATACACCCTAGATGTTAATGGGTCTGGTAATTTTACATCATTAAATGTTAATGGGTCTGGCGTTGGTTTATATGATACATCTGTACTTTCTTTAGGAACAATCACTGGTAGCAATGCCATTAATTGTGGTCAGGATCGTCAAATTCAAACACTTACCTTAAATGGAACAGCAACTACATTTACTAAGGGAACTGGTTGGCCCTCATCTAATAGTGTTAGCAGAGACATCACATTAAATATTACAGCTAGTTCTAACACTAGTGTAACATGGACTGTTGTTACTGATTGGTATCGACAGCCAGACAGCCCTTTACCAAGTGGTAGTCATATAGTTCTATTAAGAGCAATTGGTAGTGGAATAATTCAAGGACACTATATAGGTAGTAAGACTAACTAAAATGATTAATGATTTATTAGGATCAACACCAAAAACTTATCCAGCAAGTTTACTTTTAAACTTTGATGGATCAAATGGTGGTACAACGTTCACTGACTCATCTTCTTTTGCAAACACTGTTACTGTTTACAATGGATCGGTAACGACTAGTACATCACAAAGCGTTTTCGGTGGTTCTAGCCTATTTGTTGATAACGGTTATTTACAAGTTGCATCAAATTCAGCATTAAATTTAAGTAGTGGAAATTTCACAATTGAGTTTTGGGTAAAGCCAGACACGCAAAATCAACCTTACCCAAGTATTTTAGGAGCAAGCACTTGGGGTGCAGAAAATGCGTTCTCAATTAGATATTCAAATGTTGGACTTCAGAATTGTTTTAGTGTAAATTCATGGCACATGTCTAATTACTTTGGAAATGAAACATACTTAACTAGTGGCCCATTTGCACCCGGTAATTGGCATCATGTCGCAGTGACCAGATCGGGTTTAACTGATCGACTATTTGTTGATGGAATATTAACTTCATCTTATACATTTGATACACCGCAACAATGGCCCGATTTAAACGCAGATGCAACATTAAAGATTGGTAGTTCATGGGACGGCGCGAGGGGTCAATTTAAAGGCTATATTGATGATTTACGAATAACTAAAGGTGTGGCACTTTATACAGAATCATATTTTGCCCCTCCTTTATACGCATTATCAAAAAATTCAACAATTGCTCCAAAATTATTCAATCATTTAGTAATGATAAGCACAAAGTCTAGCGGCAATATAACTGGAAATATATCCACATCAACCGGATTTTATGCTGTAAACTGGTATGATGGAACTAAAACGATATATGCCAGTGACAATAATTTCAGTAAGTCTGCAATTGGTGGAAATCAGTATATAACAATTTATCCTTGCGCTGGAGTTCCTCTTCTTTTACATTTTAATGGAGGAAATGGAAGTACGGCATTTGTTGACTCATCCAGCAATAATACTGTAATTACCCAAAATGGTAATGTTACAACTAGTACAACTCAAAGCAAGTTTGGTGGCAGTAGTGCTTATTTTAATGGAAATAGTTTTTTATCATTTCCCGTAGGAAATAATTTTATACTGTCTAATGATTTTACAGTAGAATTTTGGGTATATCCAACTATTAGTTTTCCAACTAGCGATTACGTTTTATGGTTTGGACTTAGCTCTGGTGCTGGAGATTATTTTGGAGTTAAAAATGGTAATTATGTTGCTCAGTTTGGGGGAACTGGAGAAATGTTTTGGAGTGGCTCTCCATCAATAAATGCATGGACACATATAGCGTTAGTAAGGTCTGGATCTACTGTCACTTTATATGTCAATGGAACATCTCTAGGCAATTATACAAAATCGACACCTTGGCTCAATAGTCCTAGTTCTAATGTGCAAATAGGTGCATTTGCATCACAATTTTTTACAACAGGATATATTGATGAATTCAGAATAACTAAAGGTCAAGCATTATATAAATCAAATTTTACTCCATCAACGGCAGAGTTAAGTTCTGATATAAATGCCAACTTATCTGGATATTTTTTAAATGTTGATATTTCAAATAATAATTTAACTTCAGTAAGACCGTTATACTCAAGATTTACTAGTAGTATAGGATATAACATGCCGGGATATACTCGCACTTGGTATTTTTATAATTCATATTATAGCAGAGGTTATAACTCTTCTTATGCAGCAGGAGCATATGTTCCCGGTTCACCATATCATTTAGATGTTAGCTCTAATATTTTAGATGCATCAGCATTAAATCAAATTTATACTGATCTTTTAAATGGAACTGGAAGTATAGATGTTAGTGATAACATTGGTGGTGATACTGATAATCCAAACATAGCAACATCCAAGGGCTATACTGTTTTTGGATCAGTTTCTCCATACACAACACTTCTACTAAATTTGAATGGTAGTTATACCGATTCTTCCTCACAAAACATATCAATATCTGCTCTTGGTGGCAGTCCATCTTTTAGCACATCAATAAAAAAGTATGGAAGCTCATCATTATCGCTTAACGGTGGTAATATTGGCAATGATTCATTCGTAATTCCAGATTTATCACAAGTTGATTATACAATAGAATTTTGGATCTATAGACCAACAGCAACTAATACTTATGAAGGAATTGTTAATCTATCTAATGGATCGTCACCGGCTGGCATAAATATTCATTTATATAATAGCAATGATATAAATTTTAATGACGGACAAGCTGGTGCTGCTGCTGGTGGAACAATTGGAGCAAATCAATGGTATCATGTTGCTTGTGTTTCTAAAAATAATGTTAAAAAACTTTTTATAGATGGAACTCTCGTAAGTTCTGGTAATCAAGTCACACCAGCTGGCCCATACAAATTAAAGATAGGGGCTACCTATTCTCTAAGCCAGACATCCAATGCTTACATTGATGATTTTAGAATAATTAGAGGAAAAGCATTATATGCTACAAATTTTACACCTCCAACCTCACAATTAACTACCTATCCATAATGTATTATTATACTACTCCAAATTACAGCGTTGCTCTCAATGCCAAAGTTGGTTCATCAACTATGGCCCGATTAATTATTAAACAATTTTATCCAAAAGAGCATAAAAAGATAGTATACGCAAGATTTCCTAATGGTATTGATGAAAGCCAAAAACAATGGCACTGGATGTGTCCCGGCTCACCCTCTCCAGATAAACCTATAGTGCTAATGGTAAGAAATCCAGTTGATCGATTTATTACTGCTTGTCAACAAGTAGCAGTTAAATTTGAAGACATAGATAAAGCAATAGATTCTTTATTGAACGATAGTGCTTTTTTAAGAACAAGAGAAGACATTGAAGCGGTAAATCAACTAGCTAATATAAACACAAGAAACTCAAAAAAGTTAGAGATTAGACAAAAAAGATTAGATCAAGGTTTACCAGTAAGAGATTTTAAAAGATTCGGGTATTTAAGAGATGATGTTCATTTTTTACATCAGCACGAATATATTCAACATGAAACCTATCTTTTTAAATTTCCAGATCATATACAAGATTGTTTAACTTTTATTGGCATAAATAGTGAACCAATAACAGCAAATAAAGCCAAAAGAGAAAAACCTAAACTATCAGACAATCAAAGATTACTAGTAGAATCTTACTATAGCAAAGATATTGAACTATTCAATAGTATAAATGTTCCCGGCCAGTTAGTATCATCACAAGGAGAATAGTCATGACACTAGATTTTAATGTAAATAATAGATTACCACCAAAAACTCCAGATGAAATATCTGATGTTTTAAAACTGCAAGCTAAAAATATATATAGCAATATGGTGGGGGTTTTCAACAGAGGTTCAAAAATGTTTTGGGATAATCCTAATGCGACTCCAGAACAAATAGCATCCTCATTAGGCACAGATGCTAAACAGTTGTTTGAACTTCATTATAAATTAGGACAATTAATTGCGAGCGTTGATCCTTTAGCAATAGCTCCCGGTTCATCAGTAATAGGTCAATTTACCATGAACGAAGATGGAACAGTTACTATTAATCCACCATTAATACCATAATTTAAATAATGGAGAAATAATATGAGTATTTTAGATAGCAATGTTCAACCAAACTTAGCAGAACAATCTGCCAAGCAAATAATCAATCAAGCTCGTCAGACATTTCATCAAATAACCGACTCTTTTAATGACGGTACTGTTTTATTTTGGAGCAATCCTTATGGATTAAAACCATCACAAATTGCTGAAGCATTAGGGCCAAATGCCGTGGAAGTATTTAAATTACACTATGCTTTGGGACAATTTATCGCTAGTATAAAGCCAGAAGTTATATCTAATTCATTATCTTTAGTTGGTCAATTTACTATGAACCAAGATGGGACTGTGAAAGTTCATGAAGACGATAACCTACCGCCGGTTGCTCCTCAAAATTTTAATGCCTCTCTAATTGATGATCGTTAAGCAATCAATTTAATATGTTAATTCAATTTTTGTGTATATTATCTTGAGAGACACCAAGGAAAAAATATGAAGATTTATGCACAAGAAATAGCTGACGGACTATCAGAACGTATCAAAAGTGATACGACTGTAGCTTATTGTTCGCAAGCAGTTTTAACAACCGAAAAAAATTCAATTAAGCGATTGATTGATAAAGTAAAGGCTTCTAGCAATCCTAATCAAATTGATCTTTACTATATCAAGTCAATTCTTGTTTCTACTGGATGGAATAAAAACGATGACGTTTTCGATCCGCAACAAACTTGGGCGGCTCGTAGTACTCCAGAAGACAAGCAATTCAATTTAATGCATAATGAAAATGACATTATAGGACACATCACTGGAAGTTATGTTGTTGATCAAGATGGCAATAAAATCGGCGAAACTGAAAACGATGCCGCCCCACCTCAGTTCGATATTGTAACCGAAGCTGTAATTTATAACAGTTGGACTAATCCAGAGAACAGAGAGAGGATGAGTAAGATTATATCAGAGATAGAGCAAGGTAAGTGGTTCGTTTCGATGGAATGTTTATTCGCTGGTTTTGACTACTCTGTTAAAGATAACTCTGGACAAACCAAGGTTATAGCACGTAGTGAAGATTCGGCTTTTTTAACAAAACATCTTAGAGCATACGGTGGAACCGGAGAATACGAAGGCTATCAAATTGGTAGATTACTAAGAGATATTTCTTTTTCTGGTAAGGGTTTAGTATCCAAACCAGCAAACCCTAGAAGTATTATTCTTGATTCTAGCAAAGCTTTCTCTGTTAATGAAGAACAAACTATTTCCAATGTTTCAGAAGGAGAAGTTAATATGTCAGAAAATAACGAAGAGAAGCAGCTAGAAACTGCCCCAGTGGCAGAAGAAGCTGTACAAGTTGTGGCTGAAGAAGTCAAAGTTGAAAACAATACTTCAGAATTAGAAGCCGCTTTAGCAGCTAAAGATACTGAAATTCAAGCTTATGCTTCAAAGGTTGCAACTCTAGAAGAGACTCTTGCTAATTTAGAAAAAGAATTAGCTGGACTCAATGAAGAGATGAAGAACATGAAGAAGAAAGAAAAGACTCGTAGTCGCGCAGAAAAACTAAGCACAGCTGGTTTTGAAAGCGATGAGATTGAAGAAGCTCTTTCTCTTTATGATGCTTTAGCTGATGAAGCTTTCGATGCCGTGGTTGCTATGCATGAAAAGCAACTAGCCAAGGTAAAGAAGGATTCAGAAAAGCCAGCCAAGAAGTTCCAAGAGAACATCACAAAGGACGAGCCTGTGGAAGAAGATAAGCCAAAGGCTGCGGTTGCTGAAGAAGTTCAAGAAGAACTTTTTGAAGAAGTAAAAACAACAGAAGCCACTCTTGTAGCTGCTTCTGATGAAGGCGAAGAAATAGAGGCCACAAGAGCTAGTGTGGCAGAGTGGCTAACAAACAACGTTTTACGTAATAAGTGATAAAGGAGAAAAACTATGGCCCTAAAAGCAGATAGATATGAAGTTCAAACTGATATCAGTTTCTTCTACAATGCCGGGATAGCAACTCGCGGCGGTGTAGTGGTTCATGATACTACAGCTGGTTCTGGTGCATCAATGGATCAAGGTGTTAACCTTGTGAAGTATGCTGCTGCAACATCAGCAACTGTACCAGTTGGCGTGTTACTAAACGACGTAGTAAATAAGGATCTAACCCGCACTCATCTTAATCAATATAAGGATGAAGTTCAAAAGGGTGGTAAAGTTACAGTACTCCGCAAGGGTTATGTTGTAACAAACAGTATCACTGGCACACCTATTGCCGGTAGCGGTGCATATGCTTGCCATGTTAATGCTGGAAACATCCGCATGGATAGTCCAGCTAGTTCTGGTCAGCTATTGATCGGACGCTTCCTTACAAGTAAGGATGCTGACGGTTATGCAAAAGTCGAAGTGAACCTCCCCTGAGAATAACAAAATAAAAGGAGAATTAAACATGCCAATAACAGAAAGACCCAGCGATGATTTTATCGCTCTCCTACGTAAGTCAGGGGATGCCGATATCAATGTAGCAATGGCCGCTCAACGTGAGTTTGCCAAAGCACTAGAACTCCCACTTCGTAAGGGCGTTTTAGTCGGTAATATCCTTGGTAACATTTTCGAAACCATCAACGTGGAAGCCGGTTCAACAACCGAATTCCCTCTTGATCTTATCTCTCCCGGCCTTGAAGGTGAGCATGTTGCTTACACCAATCCCGGTCACGGTAGAATTCCAGAGCGTTCAGTCGAAGGCGACTACGTGATGATCCCAACCTACACAATCGCATCATCGGTTGACTATCTACTTCGTTTTGCCCGCGAAGCCAGATGGGATATCGTTGGTCGTGCAATGCAGGTGATGGAAGCCGGTTTCACCAAGAAGATGAACGATGACGGCTGGCACACACTTCTCGCCGCTGGCGTTGATCGTAACATCCTAGTCTATGATGCTGATGCAACAGCCGGTCTATTCTCAAAGAGATTAGTATCACTAATGCAAACAGTTATGCGTAGAAACTCTGGTGGTAACTCGGCATCAGTTGGTCGTGGTCGTTTAACTGATATGTACGTTTCACCAGAAGCGTTAGAAGATATCAGAAACTGGGGTCTAGATCAAGTTGACGATACAACTCGTCGTGAAATCTATTCAGCTGATCCAAGTTCACCTGTTATCACAAGAATCTTTGGTATTAACCTTCATGACCTAGATGAACTAGGCGAAGGTCAACAGTACCAAACATTCGTAACAAGTGATCTTGGTGGTGCAGTTCAAGCTAACGACGTTGAACTTGTCGTTGGTCTTGATCAATCAATGAGTGACAGTTTCGTGATGCCTGTTAAGCAGCAACTACAGGTATTCGAAGATCCAGCACTACATCGCCAGCAACGCGCTGGCTACTATGGCTGGGCCGAACTTGGCTTTGGTGTTCTAGATAATCGTAGAGTCATTCTTGGCTCATTCTGATCTAGATATCTAAAGATACTGGTTACAATTAAAGCCATCCTCAAGCGATTGGGGGTGGCTTTTTTGTGTATAATACATTAGATAACGTTATCCAAGGATATGAATAGGAGAAAAATATGGCCGCACTATCGGATTATCTTGAGTCTGGCTTATTGAGTCATATATTTAGAAATACCGCCTTACCCAGACCTTCTACAATAGCAATTGCTCTAACAAGCGGTGTTCCAAGTGATTCTGACAATGGTTCTACAATTCCAGAATTAGCTTCTGGAGTAAGAAGTGGTTTAGATTTTGTGACTACGAACTACAAAAGAATTAATTTAGGTCCACCAGCTTCTAGCGGTGATAACACATGGAATTCTATAGGTGTCGATGCGAGTACAGCATATAGCGTATCCGGTACAAAAGCCGATGGCAACATGGGATATTTTTATCCAATATTTATTAATGAGCAAGCCGCTAATAATTATAGTTCGCAAAATGGCGGCAATGGATCTTCTATAATTTATAGATTCAGCAAAGAATTTCCATCTGTAACGTTTTTTGCTCCATCCGGTGCGCCAGCCGGTAACACTATTTTTTATTCTGGAGTTAGCGTTAAGTCAAGTTATACAGATTATGATGGCAATGGTTTTATCAGAAATAAAAATCAACTTGTTTTCAATAGTGCATTTACAGATTGGGGATGGGTTTCTGGTATAGCTATTTTAGATCACGAAACCGTTGGTTCTGGTAACTTATTAATGTATGCTAAGTTAACAAACCCTCGCTATGTTTACCTTGGAGATAATATAAGATTTGATGCTAATTCGTTAGAAATAAGTTTAAAATAGTAACTGGAACTTAAAATGATATTAAGCAAGTCCCAGCTTGTAAATAATATTAATACTGAGATATCTGATCAATCTTATGGTCAAATATCTCCATATGATATTAGACATAATTTGTTAGATATTCTAGATTCTGTCCATAATCTAACACTGTCTCAAGAATTGAAATCTCTTAATCTTGCTACGATTCCATCTGGAAATACTAAGGTTGGTCAATTAACTTTAGAAAGTATTGAACTACCGGGATATTTAAGCCAAGACAATACAGCGATTGGTTACTCCGCTTTAAAAGCTAATTATCAAAGTAGCAAAAATACAGCTGTTGGATCATATTCTTTATCTTGCAATATATATGGTCAAAATAATGTAGCTTTAGGTTATAATGCACTTGCCGGAAATACCGTTGGTCATTTGAACATAGGCTTGGGAAATTACTCTCTTCATAATAATAAATCTGGAAATGGAAACATAGCTATAGGTCATGGTGCCGGATACTATGTTAATAAAGATACAAATAATAAATTATTCATTGCATATCATCCAATTGATGACAACTATATATGTAGCAATCCAAATGGTTCTGGATTAACTCCATTAGTCTATGGAGATTTATCAACAATACAATTAGGTATTGGTGTTAACAGCTTGCATTCGTATGGAAAATTACAAGTTGGTGGTGATATAACACCATCTGGAAATAATGTATTAAATATTGGCCATTCACTGTATAATTGGAAAAGTTTGTATCTATCAAGATCAATTGAATTTGCTAACTCTTCATCTATAAATGCAGATATTTCTTCTGTTATATCAATAAAGGGAAGTGTTTCTCCGCTTATAAATAATTTATACAATATTGGAGAAGCGAGTAGAAAATGGTCTAGAGGATATTTTCAAAATTTGACAGTAGATGGAATTGCAAATATTAACCAGCTTGTTTCAATTTCAACACAAAATTATACAAATAAAACATTGTATTTAGGAACTAATTCTACATTATTTCCATTATATTCTGATTCTACACTCGTTGGTGGTGGATTATCTCTAAAATCTTCTAATAGTAGAGAATATTCTATAGCTTACTATCCACCAAATTCTGGTATGCCGTGTTTTGTTGGAGAATATGAGAAATCCACTTTTAGAACTAATACAAGTTTCCAAGTTCCAAGTACAGCATATATTAAGACGAATAGTATAGTATCCTACAATCCAGATGCTTTTGGTGAAGGCGATTGTTATGGATTATTTTTTAATAGTGGTATATCTTATATATCTAGAAAAAATGTTCTTGGTTCAAATCCCGGTTTATCAACTGGGCCTTTAGCTGGTATTGGGAATATTAACTTTTTATCTAACTCTGGTGAATTAACAAATTATATTGTTTCGCTATCATCTATTGAATCTGGAGTTAATGTTAGTCAAAGATTTTTAACTGGAACAAAAGTAAGGCAAAAAGACTCACTTAACAATAATAGAGATAAATTAAGTGGATTTGAAATCAAATATATTGATGATTCAAACTTAGGAATAACCGGACCACTAACTGACCGTTTAGTTGTAGGATCATATGATCGTACTTCTAAATTTGTTAATGGTTTGGTTATTATGAAAAATGACATTGACGGCTCAGTACTTTCAGTAACTAATATCCCATCCGTTACTGAAAACGTTCTCCCAAAAACAATTTTTAATGTTAGGTCATCAAATCATTGTATTGGTAGATTTACATCTGAAAACAACGGTTATTATAAATCTGCTATTCAATTATTAACCAGAGAAAACTGTGAAGCAAGCGGGGTAGAGTTTGCATATCTTAATAATAGTGGTATTGCTGATATAAGTATTTATAAAAATTCTGTATCTACCAATTTTATAAGGATGAAGGATATTAATCAGATTGGTATACTTTCTAGTGGAATTACAAACGCTACTGTAACTATTGGTCATAGCGGAATATCGAAACTTCCAACTATAAGCTTAAAAGATAATCTATGGATTAGTGATTCTACAGTCTCTTCATCGGTTGGATATGGAAAAATATATAATTTATATGATCCAAAAAATTATGCAAATCAATATAATTCATTGTATTTTATTGATGGATCTGGTAATTCATTTAATTTAACTGTAAATAAACTTGATAATGTTGACGCCAGAGCAGTATATACAGACGCTAGTGGAAATACTTTTGCCGGATATATGTCTCCATCTGGAAGAAAAAATATAACCGCTGCAACTAAAAATAATATTTCTTATGGTTATCAAGCACTTTATAGTATTTTGTCTGGCTCTGGAAATTTTGGAATTGGATATAACTCAATTTATAATTTAGCGTCTGGAAATAATAATATTGTCATAGGTGAGTTTTCTGCTAGCGGAATAGGCGTCACATCTAATAATATAATTATTGGCAATAAATCATTTAATAAAACACCTCAATTATCTAATACTGTATGCAATACTATAATAGGACATGATATTGGTTCTAGCCATAGTGGGTCATATAATTTCTTAGTTGGAAATAATAATTTAATTTTATTAGATGGTAAACTTGGTCCAGCAAATTCTGATAAACGATTAACATTGCCTAGCGGCGGTAGACTATATATAAATAATGCAAATGACACGGATAGCTTATGCTTGAAAGCTAACATAATTGAAGTTATTGATAGCGGAGGTAATAACTATCCAGACAATACTTTAACTTTAAAGTTTAGTGCAAATAATTCTTTTGATCTACTGTACTTTAATCACAATGCACCACCCTTATTAAACCAGCCCACGTATAAAACTATAAATAATAATCCTATTCTTGGTGGTATAATACCATCAATATTACCTAGACCATACGCAGAGTTAAATGGGGATCTAAAACTTAAAGGTATTTTATGCTTTAGTGATGGTACTGTTCTTGCAACTTCTAGTGGAATAGTTACTTCTATCGAATTAGCTAATAGTGGAATAGCTCTTGGCAATAGCGGAATATCATTAGCAAATAGTGGAATAGCTAGAGTAAATAGTTCTTTTGTGGAAGGATACATGCCTAATGGTTTACAGCCACCTATAGGAAATTCATCAAAGACTAGTGGGATATTAGTTTTGAAAGATTCAAACTGGGCTGATTCTGGAAATGTTTTTGTAATTAATAGAGATAGTACTTCCGTGATTCATTCTGGGGCTTATGTTATAGCTGCTAGAGTAAATAATGAATACAAACCAATATGGGTGAGTGCTAGCGATACTGCTTGCGTCTGCTGTAATCACTAAAGGATAAATCTATGGGCAGACCAAATGATCCGTGCTTTAAAAGGCCCGTACCATCTTTATCTTATTCAGATACATTAACAACTCCACCTCCATCGTTGGATGATATAGATTTTTTTATATTACCACAAGTTAATGTTCCATGTCCAGAAAAAGATAGCATTTATCAATTTGTCGCCAATACTAAAAATCTTGATAGTTCTTTTATACAAGTATCTACTTTTAGCATAAATAACATTGGATGTGAGCCATATACTTTAAATTTAACCGGCAGCGACAAAGATTTTTTTGCACTAAGTAAAAATAATTTATATTTTAATTCTATTGATGCTACTGCCAGAAACTACAGCGTTACCATTACTGCTAATAACTTGTTAGGTTATGTATTAAGTAGTTCAAATTTTTATTTAACAGTAAATGTTTTAGAATGCTCTACAACTACTAGTACCTCTACAAGTACAAGCACTAGTACTAGCACTTCGACAACTATAAAACCGTCTACCACAACAAGCACTTCTACCAGTACTAGCACTTCGACTACTGGCACTTCTACCAGTACTAGCACTTCGACTACTGGCACTTCTACCAGTACTAGCACTTCGACTACTGGCACTTCTACCAGTACTAGCACTACGACTACTGGCACTTCTACCAGTACTAGCACTTCGACTACTGGCACTTCTACCAGTACTAGCACTTCGACTACTGGCACTTCTACCAGTACTAGCACTTCGACTACTGGCACTTCTACAACCAGTACAAGTACATCGACAAGCACAAGTACTTCTACTAGTACTAGTACTAGCACCTCTACAACGGCGTCACCAAGTTGTTGCAATTGGGGAGGTAATGCTACTATAGACTTTGGAGAAAATTGTGGAACACAGATTCATGGTTTTAGTTGTATAAAAATCGCACCAAACACTTGGATTTGTGATGGAACAATGTCATGTGGAGATCTTATATCTGCTTCAATAATTTGTAATCCATCAGCAGACCTTCAGCCGTGTTCTAGTAAATGGTCTGCTAGTATTAGTATACCATGTGTAAAAAACTTTACTCTTAGCCTACCAGATGATTCATGCGGATGTGATACTCCTCCATTCTGGAGATTTAGTGGCGATGCATCTAGTTGTCAATGTTGTAATAATTGTGGACCATGCGAAGTTTACAATTCAAAAACTAAGACTTGCGAAACTTCGTGTCATCCCGGCCAAAAATGCTGTGATGGAAATTGTGTTCAAGAATTTTCGTGCAATGGAGAATGCACTTGGGATGTAAATGGTCTGAATGAAATGGATCTAATAATTCCTTGTAGTCCCTGTTGTATTTGCGATTCTCCACCTTATGACGGTACTGGATTAAGAACTATGCCATGTAAGGATATTTATCTATGAGTTGTCCGTGTGGATCAATTTTAATTCCTAAAGGAACCAAGTATTCAGAGTATGGACTTGGATTGAGGATATTGCATACTCAGGGTGAGATAGTTCTTAAACTTGTACATGATCAAGATAGTATCTTAAATAATGGTCAAGAATTTATAACAACTTCTGAAAAATGCTTAGTCAATAGCGATATTGTAATAAATGGTTTTGAACTATTTTGGGATAAAAAATTTCCATCTATTGTAAGCTTAAACGGTTCTGTGCAAGTATCTATAAAACAATATTTGTCTGAATTAATTCTTGGATTTGAAAATATAAATGTTTTAGATAGCGAAAAACTATCATTACAACAATGTTATTCTCAATCAGTTAATCTATTCAATAAAAAACTTTTAGTATCAATTAAAAGTATTTGTTTCAATGATATAAGTTGTTGTGGTAAGTCGCCAAGTTTAAGTTTATCTCCATACTCTAAAACAATTAGTATACCATGTTTGCAGGATAGAAAGGTTGGTCCTGTTACTGGCATAATAATAAAACATATTGATATAAATGATATTTTAGTTAGCTGGGATCCAATTGTTAATAATAGACAAGTATTTTATAAATTAGAAATATCAAATAACAATGGAATTACTTGGAGTCTTGTTAACAATACGATAAGAAATGAATATCTCATCCAAGATCTTGCAGATGGAACTTATCAAATAAGAATAACTCCATTTATTAATATAGCCAATGGTGATTATATTATGAGTATTTATGGTATAAGTTTGCTGAGTAATTATTTTACTATAAATACATCTACTATCGGGCCAGTAACAGGTGTCACAATCACTCCTGTAATTAAAACTTCCACTACCACTAGTACTTCTACCACGCTTGGCGGTTCTACCACTAGTACTTCTACCACGCTTGGCGGTTCTACCACTAGTACTTCTACCACGCTTGGCGGTTCTACCACTACTTTTAATCCTATTATAAATATATCTACTACATCATCACCTACAGGTGAAAATACAGATGTAATAGTTAGTTGGACATTACTGAATGGTGGGTCATCTGAAGTAATCTATTTAATAGAATTATCTAATAATGGTGGTATTACATGGACAACTATAGGAACTACGTCTAATACTTCATATTTAATACAAAATCTTGCAAATGGCGATTATATTATTAGAATAACCCCACTACAGTTTAGTAATGAGGGGTGGTTAGTAATAACACAAGATGCAAATGGCAATACATATTCAAACATTGTTGCTTCTAATTTGTTAAATAATTTTATATCTAATTTGCCTAGTGAAATATTTATAATAAATAAAATACCTATTTCATTAACCAGCGTTTCTACTGAAAAAATATTTACTATTCCATTTGTTGCATCTACTACTTCTAGCACCTCAAGTACATCTAGCACCTCAAGCACATCTAGTACATCTAGTACTTCTAGTACATCTAGTACTTCTAGTACATCTAGTACTTCTAGTACCTCCACGACTACTAGCACTACCGAAACTCCATGTCCACCAGCGTTTCCATGCCCACCATTTGATCCAATATACGGCTCTCTTTATGAAGAATATACAGATGAATTTTGTGTACAACATTGTCTTTATGATAATGGTAATGTAGATACTACAAATCCACCTACAACTACTGAAAATCCATCAGTAACTTCAACCTCAACTACTAATGGACCATCAACTACTCCTGTCATTGAGCCAACTGTTACAGAGCCACCAGTTAGAACTTCTACAAGTACAACTGTTACAGACTCTCCGTGTCCACCAGTTCCTAGTGATTTTAAAGCTGACATTGCATTAAGTAGTAGTGACAATACATCAACATCATTTGTTGGTACTGTATCTTTACCATCAGATAGTCCATATAATCTTTCTTCTTTTAGATTAAGAGCAAGAACTGTAGTTACAAACAACGACGGAAGTCAAGCTAAAGATTATTCAGCCGGTGTTTTTTATGGTATAGGTGGTAATAGTAAATATCAAGATATACTTATTGGATCTTACGCTGTTACAGATGAAGAAAAATGTAGAATTAAATTAATATTCACAGTAGCTTATGGAACTGATGATCCAAGTTGTGGAATTGATAATGAATTTATATTTGATAATTGCGGAACTAGTACAACTAGTAGCACTACTAGTACCACCAATACAACTAGTTCTACTTCAAGTACTGAACCACCAACAACTACTTCAACTACCACTAACACAACTGGAACTACTAGTACAACAAGTTCTAGTTCTACTACTGACGAGCCAACTACTACTAGAGCTATCCTTACTCCTAGTACTATTGAACCACCACCGTCATCTACAACTACAACTACAAGTACAAGTACAAGTACTACTGGTTCTACTAGTACTACCACTACCCCGGAACCGCCCTCCACAACTCCTACTACTACCACTAGAGGTCCGTGTGATCCAAGTCAAGTGGCTGGAACATGCCCACCGTCTAATGATTGTATTAACTGGATAGACGGCGGTGTTAATCCACGTACTTGTTCAAAAGTATGTATTCCAGAAGAAAAAACTGGTCTTTGTTGCTATACAGAAGGAAATGCAAGTAGCTTTTTTATTGGCACATGTGAAGAATGTTATGCTAAACAGAATGTTACTTCTTTTAAGTCGGGGGTAGAGTGCCAAGGAAGTGAATGTGCAACTCTTTGCAATACTTTTGGATGTGACGCTTTGGTGGGATGTAAGCAAGACGCTGGGGATATGAGTCTTTCAGATTGTCGTGATAATTGCATGAAACCTTATTATTGTTATCAACCGGGTAAACCGTGCGCTGTATCTGCAACTTGGGTCGATATATCAACAGATCCAAATGCATTTACATCTACATTTGAATGTCAACAAAAATGTACTACTACCGCAACTACTACTATTGAACCACCACCAACGACTACTGGTACTACTGACCAGCCAACCACTACTACAGAGACTCCACCTACAACAGATGAGCCTAAAGTAACTACTACTACCATTGGACCAACCGATACACCTACTACTGGTGAACCAACTACTGGTGGACCCACATTACCACCACCAACTACACCGACAACTAATAGCCCAACCACTAGCAATCCAACAACATCATCTCCTACAACTGCTGGTCCTCCCCCATTTGATCCCGGCCTATGCCCAATAGGCTTTTCTCCAACTCCTATAGGATGTTGCCCAGAAGGGTGGGGTGCAGTAAATGGATTATGTTGTCCACCGGGAGAAGATTGTGGTGGCGGCGGGGGTGGAGGAAATGATCCAGTTCCTCCAGAAAATCCTCCCGGCGATCCAGCTGATTGTAGAACGTGTTATGACTGTCAAACCGGCCCCGGTGAAGATCCAGACGGACCATGCTCTGCACAAGAAGTGTGTGGTGGAGATACATGTAGATCTAGAGGTCTTTGGCCATATTTAAATATTTGTAATAAAAATAAAAAAGATGCAAAATGGTATCATTCAGCATATTTTTATCATATGCGTGATGCTACACAATGTTTTTATACAGCAACAATAGGTGGTCAAGAAGTACCGGTAAGAATTTGGAAACAAGGCAAATTTGATTCTCTTGAAGAATGCCAAGGCTGTGAAATTCCAGCTATATGGCAAACTCAGATATGTGACGTATATCCATTTTCAAATGCGTGCTATAAAGATTGTAGAAATACACCTGCCTCAGAAATATCTAAAATTCCATGTGATTGGGTTCCACCTCCAGAAGATCCCGACGAACCCAATCAGGGCGGTGAACAATAGTTAGTTTTTGGCTATAATAGAATAAATAAAGTATTTCAATAAAGGAAAGGAAATTTTATGATTAAATTAAAAAATCAAATTACTATAAATCCACCCCCATATTCTGATAACAGTGGTAAAATTATAAACCCATCAGAGATGAAATTTGATCAATTAAATGTAGTATTTATAGATAATCCATTATCAAAGACTGTTTCTGCTCAAATAATATCTTTACCTATCAATATGACAATTTGGAGTGGTTCAGATTATGATTTAATTGGAGATTGGACAAAATCTCAGGCTGAACAAAAAATAGAAAGTATGCTTGGTGATGACCCAGCATCTTATATACGATCACTTTATCCTAAAACACTAGAAGAACATCCAAATCATCCCGGTACAGTTTTGTCTAAGATGATTAAAAGTGTTGGAATTCAAATGACAGATAGCTGCTCATGCAAACGCCACGCGCTAGAAATGAATGAAAAGGGAAATGATTGGTGCGACCAGAATATAGATACTATAGTTGGCTGGTTACGAGATGAAGCCAAGCGAAGAAATCTTCCTTTTATGGATGCTCTTGGGAAGATATTGGTTGGTCGAGCCATCAAAAAATCCCGCAAATTATTGGCAAATGAGCCAGTTCCAGAAAATGATGAAGATTTAGATACTATCTAGTTTTGGTGTATATTACATAGAGAAGCCAAAAAACAAAAACGGGGACTTTTTATGTCTTGGAGAAGCCAGATACCGTTGATGGTCAGACATTTAATTAATGATCTGGAACCATCTAAATATAAGTACTCTGATGATAGAATAGAAACCTCTATTCTCGTTAGTGCGCAAATGTTGACTATAGAAACAGATTTTACTAATTCTTATTCTATAGACATAGCTAATGGCGAACTATCTCCAGATCCTACCGATAATAGTATAAAAGACAATGCATTCATAAATTTAACTGCTTTAAAAACTGCTTGTATTATAGTCGGTAGTGAATTAAAAACCGAAGCTTCTAATGCAATCTCTATCAAAGATGGACCCTCTGCTATAGACTTAAGGGGAGTAGCCTCTACCCTGTCGGTTCTATACAAAGACCTCTCTGATAAATATGCCAAACTACTACTGGATTACCGTGCTGGTGGTAGCATAGTTGGACACGCTATTCTTGGTCCATATAGTCCAGCTAGTGACTACGTTGTTAGAACCCACGGTGATTACGATTCAAGAGGCGGCTATTTTAGATATTAATGGAGGATTAAGATGACTGTTAGATCAAAAAGTGATTTGATTGCATATATAACTGGAGTTATACCAGACAATAATGCTGGTTTGATTTCTGCTGCTGATGTAAGAAATAGTATAGTTGATACTGTTGATTCTATCAATCAAATTGTAGCTAGCGGAAATTTTAATTCATCCACCCCGTTTGTAAATCATGTTAGATTACAGCATGAAAACGGTGTCGGCGGAATGTTATATGTTGGATCTGGTATTACATTTACCAATGGTGGCGGAACTCAATATGTCCCATATCCCGGCCCAAACGGTTTAGCTCACAACAGCCTTGCTGGATTAGATGTTGGAGATCCTCATACTCAATACGTTACTGTTAGCGGAAGTCGCCCATTTACAAACAATGTTGCATTCCACAACAATTGGCTTAATTCTAGTGGATCTGCTACTATTTTGACAACTACTGGAAGAGGATTACAATTTCAATATGCTGGCACTGGAAACCGAGAAAATATAAATGTTGGGAGTGGTACAACTTTTGTATTCCTAAAAGATGGATCACAGGTTAATTCGTCTAGAGGTATAGCAAAAGCTTGGATAAGATTTGAGGGCAGCGGCGTTGGTGGAAATGGAAATCCAGTTGTTAGAGATGCATATAATGTATCTGGCATTAGAAAAGATGGAATCGGTAAATTCACTATTATATTTAATTCTGGGATCTTTAAAGATAATTATTATGTTGCTATCGGAAGCAGTAATGCCAGAAGTACAGCTTCTAACGGTGAAGATTTTAGTCAAAACACAGTATCTACTAGCTATAGAGTAGGTAATGATGCTTCTTCATTGAGATCTGTAAGCTTTAGAGTACAGGATGATGGAGGAACCTATTGCGATGGATTGATAAATGATTTAGTTGTATTTGGTACAGAACCAACTGGTAGTGGTTACGCTTCATCGGTCACTGTTACAAATGTTAGCTAATCATGATAAATCTATACGATAGAATAAAAGAAATAACTTATACAATAGGAACCAGCAACATTGCTCTTAGCGGTGTTGTTAGGGGATTTTCTTCATTCTCATCTGTATATTCCAATAGTGGTGAATTATTTTATGCCGTAACAGATGGAACTAATTACGAAATTGGTTCTGGTTTATATTTATCACCTAGTAATCAAATCAAAAGATTTCCAATAAAAAGCACCAATAGTAATAATTTAGTAAATTTTCCAGAAGGTCTTAAAGAAGTTTATGTAACATATCCAGCATCTAATGCCGTATTTAATACATCTGGCGTAAGCCCTTTTCCTAAAAATAGTGGTATCCCATTTTGGACTTCAGCAAATTCATTATCTTATAGTGATAAATTTATTTTTAATTCTGGTTCATACAAAATTGGACTCAATACAAACAACCCATCTGTTGCTATTGATATTGGTGGAAATCTTGCTTATTCTCAAATAAAAGTTTCTGGAATAACAATAAGTAAGTCTGGTATTTATTTTCCATCTGGAAATAATGAAATATCTTCTTATTCTGGAGGTAGACAGTTAGTACATTTTGAACCAAATTCTTTGGTATTTCCACTGTCAAGCTTATTAGAATTAAGTGGTATAGTAAATCAAAATATTTTACTAAAAAAACAAAGCGCAAACATGGTTTTTGCTGGACCATCTGGGGCGTGTACACCACCATGTTCACCAGATTATCCAACTTTTAGATATTTAGTTAAAGGAGATATACCAGAAGAAATTTCTAATTTAGATATTGGTGATGAAAATTCATCTAGTTACTTAAGAATATTTTTGCCAACAAGTTTTCCAGAGAATGTTTATAGAGATATTAATGTCATAGATGTCAACAACGGTGACTCAGTTTTTACTGTTAATGGTTTGGGAAATATAAAAACTGGAACTATAGGATATTCCCAAGTTACCGGTTTAGATTCAATAATATCCACAGTTTCTGGCATTAGTTATTCAATATCTGGAATTTTAGATAACAAAATTAATAATATAAATATTAATTCAAAAAATCATATTTGTAATGGTCGATTGTCTATAAATTCTGATAATCCATTAGCAGAAGGATCATCAGATAGCTTATATTTTGTTCCATATAATGGTAATCTTATATCATTATATAATGGCAGTTCGTGGGAAATAGTATCTTTTGATACTACATTGGTAAAAACTGTTTTCACATTATATCCACCTCAAGCACCTGTAGATCCCGCAAATACAGTTTTTGATATTTTTGCCTATCTAAACAATGGTAGTGTAAGTTTTGAATCTGTCAATTGGAGTACTAACACTAGTAGAATAAACCCATTAAATAAAAAAGATGGAGTTTATGTAAAATCTGGAGATAATACTAGAAGGTATATAGGATCAGTTATGCCAATAAGTTATGGTGGGTATCCACCAACTGGCGGAAATAAGTTCAATAATACTATTAATCATAGATATATTTATAATTATTATAATAGAATTCCATTTTTATCTAAATACTCACTATCAAGAACTTGGACTTGCAATTCAAATGCTTGGAGACAGCTGCTGAATACATATATTGGATTTTTATCTAGCATAACTATAAATATATTATGTGGAATTCAAGACGACATAATATCTCCAAAAGTTTCTGTTAAATGTTCCTCTCAGGGTTTGTCTAATACAAACTACATGTTAAGCATTAACAGTAGTAACTTTGATATAAATTCTATAGGATCTCAATTTTACGTTTCACCAACACCCACCAAGCACCTAGTAGATATTTTTTCGGCAGATTCAACAGATTATATAGATAAACAATTATATGGATCTATGACACAAATTGTTCCAATTGGAATAAATAATTACTATGTTGTCGAGAAAGTGTTGTCTGGTAAAAATTCTCCCAATCTTACTTTTGATTATGAGAATGGTATTTTTGCAGAATGGAGATGTTAAATGTTATATCATCTATTAAATCAAATAGCTTCTGTTATTCCAATACAAATGTTATCAGAAACAGAAAATGGCATAGAAGTTTCTTATTACGAAGATAATCTACCATCTCAAGAACAACTAACACAGATTAATAATTTATTACAAAATTGGCCTTTACATCAAATAAAATTAATAAAACTAGAAGAACTAAATGCTATATGGAATAATGTGATTAAAAATGGATGGTTGTCGCCAGATGGATATAGACTAGGAATAGATATACAAGATGTTGCCCTCTTAAATGGTGCATTTACACTGGCAAAAGAAGCTGATTCTATGGGAATAGAAACTCCATTTTCAATAATAGATTTAGATGGAATCTCTCATACATTATCTTTGCAAGACTTAACTGTTTTGATGCTACAATACGGTCAAGCCAGAGCATCTTTAAGTAACTCATATGCCACAATAAAACAGTCCATTAATAACTCTACAACAATAGAAGAACTAAACGCTATCAATTTAACAATATAAGGTGATTTATGCCAGTAAATGTTCCAGAGAGCGTTTTTGAAAAATATTACGATGTTATAGATTCTACATTTGATATTTTTGGTGTAACATGCCAACTGGTTTCTATTGATAAAATGGAAGAAATAGTTTATACTCCCACCAATAATATTCCAGAAAAAAATTCTATAAATGTACATAGACTCAGAGATGGGGACTATGAACGAAGCAATAAGATAATTAAAGAAGTAGAAGTTTTAACAGACATCAAGCTTAAAGTATATTGGAATCCAAAGGAGTGGATTAATGTCACTGGTGCTATTCAAGTGCCAGACAATGTAATTCAGACTATTGGATTTATGAAAGATTTACCGCAAATTTTAAAAGCAAAGGCTCTTATAGTTCATAAAGATATAGCAGAATACAAAGAGATGAGATTTCAGAGAATGGGAGAACATATCCCAATGGGCTTAAGACAAAATAGATATTTTTCTTGTCTTTGGAGTAGAGTATGAGCATTAGTCTCAAGTTAGTCCAATCGGTTGATGAAATAGAAAATAGCATATTATCTGCTATTGCTAGTGAATTTAATGCCTTAATGAAGTCTAATAAGTCTAAGATATTAAGTGAAATTAAACTTTTAATACCATCGTGGTTGTTTAGTCAGCCAGAAATTCAATCTTTATCATCTAATGACTCTACGTCTTTAGTTGGTCAATTTGGTATAACTACTGATTCATCATCTATAATAAATGCCATAATATCGTCAGTTGTAAATTCATGTAGTATATCAATAATTCCATATGATAAAAAATTAAAAAGCGGCGGCGTCGAAATTAATATTCAACCCGACGATTTTTCTAATTTACTTAGTCTACCAGAAGGGCATTCTGTTTATTTAGGTGGTGATCTACACTGGTTAGATTGGTTATTGAACAGGGGCGATGAAGTTATAGTTGTTGGTTATCAGTATAATCCACAAACTGGTTTAGGAAGATCTAACCTTGGGAATATGAAATCTGGAGGATCTTTTAGAGTACCACCAGAATTTTCTGGAACTAAGGAAAATAATTTTATCACTCGCGCAATGACGGGGCTTGAACAAGAAAAACAAGTAAGCAAAATTTTTGAGAAAATCTTAGGTGTACGATGAACTACCTTAATTTAAAAGGATTTGATAGCGTATTTGACACCACTCTTAATAATGAGTTGCAAGATAATATAGTTGAATTTTTAGAATGGTCATTGCTTGAAAAGGGAAACTATATGAATGTTTCTCTTGGAGAGTTATCTCCAGATGGGTTAGATTATAGCAAATTAAGAATATCTTCTAACTCATCTTTTCCAAGTGGCAAAGCTTGGGAAGGATTTCGTCAGAATTGGGTTTGGCAAAGTGGTGTTTCTTATAATCCCCCACCAATTGTTGGGAGTAATAGTGCTATTCCCGGTATTTCTGGAGTTTATGTGAATAATGTATTTTATCCATCAAATACCTCGGGAACATATAGTCATAAAGTAGACTACTTCAATGGTAGAATTATATTTAATAATTCAATTCCAACAAACAGCATAGTCAGAGCAGAATATAGTTATAGATATATTAATGTAGTATATGCTAATAGTTTGCCTTGGTTAGCAGAAATCCAATATTCATCCCTAAACTTGGGCGAAGACTTTAATACTGTTAATAAAGGTAAATATGATATTCCAACAGAGGCTAGAGTTCAATTACCAGCAATAGCAGTCGAGATTGTTCCACGAAGAACTCTTAGAGGGTATCAACTTGGTGGTGGCCAATGGGTAGACACTGATATTCTATTTCATTGCTTGGCAGAAGATGAATATACTCGTAATAAATTGGTAGATATTATATCTCTACAAAATGATAAAACTATATATATGTTTAATAGTAATGATATCGCTAGAAGCGGGGCATTTCCATTAGATTATCATGGTTTTCCCGTTTCTGGTGCTTTAAGATATCCAGATTTAGTAGAAAATTACTATCGTGGAAGCTTGAGGCTTAAAAATTCTAATGTTCAAAATATGAAGTTAGTAAATAGTAACTTTTATGCTGGTATTGTAAGGATGACCCTAGAGACAATCGAAACATCAATATAATTTTAGTGTATAACTAACTAGAGCTTACCATCTTAAAATAGGAGAGAATTATGCCAGTTTCCAACAATTCCAGAATTTTCTATGCTTGCCAAGCTGTTGCTATGGAGTCTCTAAATGCCACAACTAATAATGGCATTATTACATATAGTGTGTCTTCCCCAAGCAATGCTGCCGCAAAGAATAACGGTGGAGTACAATTACTACACGGTGTTCAAAGTGTTGGTATTAACACAACATTTAATCTAGAACAAGTTTTCGAACTAGGTCAAATCCATATTTATGAAAACATTGAAGGTGTACCAGACGTTGAAGTTACATTAGAAAAAGTTTTAGATGGTTATCCTTTGATGTATCACGTTGCTTCAACGGCTGTTAAAGATGACAATGCTGTTACTGGTGACGCAAAAGCTGCGTTAGTCGCTAGAGTAAAACCCAGATGCAATGTTTATCTTGGTATTTTCCCAGATACTATATCTAATATTGGTGATACTTCTGACGCCGCTATTGAAGTTCAAATGAGTGGAATGTACATAAGTAGTATTGGTTATACAATCCCTGTAGATGGCAATGCTACAGAATCTCTCACTTTAGTTGGAAATCATAAACAATGGTCCACATCGCCATCCAAAATGAATTCTACTTTAGCTAAACAGCTTGGAAGTGGTATTGGTACTTTATATTATGATTCTCCATTAAATAATCAAAGTCAAGCCGGTGTATTTAGAGGCGGTGTTCAAAGAAGAGAAAATGTGGCATTAAATAAATCCATTCTTCCACAATCTATAGCTGGTACAAAAGCTAATTCTAGCCCCGGTAATGCATGGTCTGGAACAACTAATAGTACAGGAGTTCCATTAGTTCACGTACAGAACATCGCTATTAAATGTGATTTAAATAGAGAGGCTGTTCAAGAACTTGGAAGAAAAGGCCCATATACTCGCTATGCTAATTTCCCAGTAGAAGTAACATGTGAAATTGAAGCTATAGCATCTTCTGGGGACTTTGTTCAAGCTCTTGAAGAAGGGATTAAGTCAGGAACAGGATTCAATGTTGGTCAAGAAAATTATGGTAATAATACCAAAAATGAAGCTATTAGAATTGCTCTTCATGATGGTACTATTTTAGATCTTGGTGCTAACAATAGATTATCTTCGGTTAATTACACTGGAGGTGATGCTGGCGGCGGAAACGCTACTGTTACTTATAGTTATAGTACATACAATGCTTTGAATGTACTGCATCCAGCTGATCCCGCAAGTGTTGGTGCTGGATCGTTTGGTAATTTTAATTATAACGGTCAGTAATAGATAATCATAGTTAAAAATTTATTAGGATTTTTAAGGAAACAAAAATGAGACTCCCGCTTGTGAGAAAGCTTTATGAAGCATCATGAGCGGGAGTTTTTAGTTTCTATGATAAGATCTGGGAAGGTATTTGTTACTCATAACAACATAGAATTAGAAATATGCCCACTAACACTTGATCAATCTTTTAAATCTTGTCAAATATATCAAAAGGCTTATGACAAAGCATATTCAGAAGACATAATGACAGAAGAGGATATGGATCGGTGGATGCTAGAAAATGAACTTTGGACATTACATGACGATAAAAGGCAAGAGGGTCTTAAAAAGGACATTGAAAAATTAAAAATAGAAATTTACAATGCTAGAGATAATACTATGCTAGCAAACAATTTAAGAAAATATATACGGACCGGTGAGTCGCAACTAACATCTCACTTAAATAAAAAATATATATATCATCAAAATACTTGTGAAGGAATCGCAGCCACTGAAAGATTAACTTGGATTATAAAAAATACGACATACTTCAATGGTAAGCTCTATAATTTTGAAGAAGTGTCGTTACAATATGTTATCGATGAGTGGCAATCACATTTTATTTCAGAAAGCAAATCTAGAGAATTAGCTAGGAATGATCCTTGGAAATCACTATGGATAACAAGAGAAAATTCTGGTTCTCAATTATTTGCTAATCCGCCAAATACTGAATTAACATATAATCAAAAAAATATTTTAATTTGGTCCCAAATGTATGATAATATTCAAGAGTCTATGGAGTGTCCAAATAAAGAAGTAATAGAAGATGATGATATGCTTGATGGCTGGTTTATAATTCAACATCAGAAACGAGAAAAAGAAAGATCTGAAAAAGAATTTGAGAACAATACCAACAATGAAAAAATTAAAAATGCATCAGAAGTTTTTGTAGTTTCAACGAAAGAAAGAGCAGAAAAAATAAATAATATGAATGATATTGGAGCAAAGATTGTTAAACAACAAAGAAAAGTTGCTCTTGATCATTATGGATCTTTAGAAGAACAAAATCTACCAGATCAAAGAAGAAATATACAGATGATGGCTAGTCAAACAAAAAGATAATAGGAGGACAAAATGGAACCGGATTATAAGAAAGTAAGAGAATCTAAGTATAAAGCTGAATCCAAAGACAGATTATCTAAGATTCTAAAAAAGAAAATACAAACTACTATGATAGGCGCACTGAGTACCTTAGAAGAAAATTTTAGTTTTTTATGGACTAATGAATCTGGGGGACCGCTTACCAAAGATCAAGAAATAATGAAAAACTTATACAATAAAGTTAGATCAGAAATACTTGATCGTGGAAACAATCAAGCAAGAAATATTGACGCCGAGTTAGCTCAATATGAAATAGAGTGGACAAGATATCAAATTAAAATACCCGTAATTAACCCTAACAATCAATAATTGGAGGAAGATATGTCACAGGAAAAGGAAAAAACATTAGACGTAACCGTAAACAATAACGGAAAAGATGAAGTTGTAAAAATCGTTGTTAAACGCCCCAGTAGTTCATTGATTTCTCAGGCGCAAAGAGTCGGAGCAAAAGCTTGGACAGATTGCGTCAGAGATGGAATTATGACTAAGAAAGAACTTGAAAAGTTCATGAAAGAGCAGGGTATTTGGGACGAAGACAAAGATGAAGAGCAAAAGAAAGTAGTCCAAGAAATCTCTGACTTAGAAAAAAGATTATATGTTAGTGGCAACGGTGGTAAAAAGCTAAAAGCGTCTGAAGGCAAAGATATTGCTATTAAGATGAGAATTAAGCGAAACGAGCTTAGAGACTTAATTGCAGAAAAGATGAGTCTTGAGCAAAATACCGCCGAATCTATCTCTGACAATGTTAGATTTGACTATTTAGTTGCTAATTGTGCCTTTTATGAAAATGGTCAGAAAGTGTATAACAGTTTAGATGATTATAAAGAGAGATCGGACGATCAGATAGCTTTTAGTGCCGCATCAGCACTAGCGGGAATGATGTATGCTATAGATAAGGATTTTGAGGCAAAACTGCCAGAAAATAAATTCCTTAAAATGTTCCATTTCGTTAATGACGATTTAAGTCTAGTAAATGATAAAGGTGAAACTGTAGATACCCAAGGTCGTAGAATAGATAAAAATGGATATTGGCTTAATGAAGAAGGTAAGAGAGTAGATAAAGACGGTAACATTCTTGACGAGAATGGAAATTATATTCCTAGTGTTGTTTATGTAGATGATCAAGACAAGGAAATTAAACCAGAAGAAGCAGAAAAACCAGCACCAAAGAAAAAGAAGTCAACAGCAACGGAAAGCGAATGAGATAGAGTTGTGTGGCATCAGTAAAGGAGAATTATGTCCAAATTCGTACTGACCGCACAATTACAGTTACAAGCTCCTAATAATGTTAAACAGGTTGTACAGCAAATCCAGAACCAGTTGCAAGGCGTTAACGTCAATATACAGGTTCAAGGTAGTCCACAAGCCCAAAAACAATTACAGCAAGTAACTCAACAGGCTAATCAAGCAACGTCAGCGGCGGAACGCATGGGCAAGGCTTTTGCTTTGTCCATTAGGCGTTTCGCTGCTTTTTCTATTGCTACAAGGGCGGTTGGTCTATTTACTAGCACATTAAATGATGCTGTACAGACTTCTATTGATTTTGAAAGACAATTAATTAAAGTTGCTCAAGTTACTGGTAAAAGTATTAGTCAACTTCGCGGACTAACTAAACAAATTACCAATTTATCTACCGGCTTTGGTGTAGCGTCTTCTGACTTATTAGAAGTTTCTACAGTGTTAGCACAAGCCGGTTTAAGTGCTGAAGATACTTCAGTTGCTTTAAAAACATTAGCAAAAGCCGCACTTGCTCCTAACTTTGATAGTATTAGTGAAACAGCAGAAGGTGCTATTGCTATTTTAGCACAATTCCAAGAGGGTGTTGGAGCTTTAGAAAAACAACTTGGTTCTATTAATGCCGTTGCTGGTGCATTTGCTGTTGAAGCTAGCGATTTAATCGATGTTGTTCGTAGAACAGGTGGTGTGTTCAAATCATCTGGTGGTAATTTAAATGAATTGCTTGCGTTATTTACCTCAGTAAGAGCAACAACGCGAGAAAGTGCTGAGAGTATTGGTACTGGTTTACGTACTATTTTCACTCGTATTCAGCGTCCTAAAACTATTGAATTCTTAAAACAATTTGGTGTTGAATTAGTTGATTTAAATGGTAAGTTCGTAGGTCCATATGAAGCTATTAAAAAGTTAAGTGAAGCCCTAAGTGGACTAGGTGAAGGCGATCTTACTTTTATTAGTATAGCTGAAGAACTTGGTGGATTCCGACAGATTGGTAAAGTTCTTCCGCTTTTACAACAATTTTCTACCGCTCAATCCGCACTAAATGTTGCGATGAAAGCCGGTGACTCCTTAACTCAAGATGCTGCATCAGCACAGGCGGCACTTGCTATTAGAATAATGAAAGTTAAGGAAGAATTCTTAGCTTTAATTCGTAGTGTTACAGAAACATCTACTTTTCAAGTGATGGCCAATACTGCTCTTTCATTAGCATCAGCACTTATTAAGATTGGCGATGCTATTAAACCATTACTTCCAATGTTAGCCGCTTTAGCAGCTTTTAAATTAGTAAAGGGTATGGGAGGTTTTTTTGGTGGGATGATGAGCGGTGCTACTTCTGGTAGAACCTACAATAAAGGTGGTAAAGTTCTTGGTTTTGCTAGGGGCGGCTTAGTTCCCGGTACTGGTAATAGTGACACTGTTCCAGCAATGCTATCCCCCGGCGAGTTTGTTATACGAAAGAGTAGTGTTAATAAGATGGGTGCTGATACTCTCGCGGCGATGAATAGTAATCGATATGCATATGGCGGTAAGGCCAGAACATTTGGTATAGCAGCACTAGATGGAACACAAGATAGTAAATCTGCTAATATTCCCATTTCAGCTATACGCGAAAAACTTGGAATTAATACTGACAAAGCTGGTAACAAAAATCTTGATATGGTCATACGTGGGGTTTTGGGATCCAAGGGGTCTGACTTAAATGTTACAGCGAAATCAGATACTGTAACATTAAATGATCCCGGCATCAAAGATGCTATATACAATAATATTAAAAGTCAAATGTATGGATTAATAACTAGTTCAGCTACAGCTTTAAGTAATGGGACTGGAATCCCTATGAGAAAGCGATCAATTAATCCTAATAAAGTTCTTGCTAAAGTTGGAACGGATTCTACTATTGGTAGCGTTTTTGAGGGGGCATTAGGATTATTGGGAGGACCATTCTCTGCTGGAAAATCTACTGCTGCTATTGATTATCCAAGAGGTCTTGGGAAAATGGCTTCCGCATTTTCATCATTAGCTAATATGCCGGTAGATGCTAAAAAAACAGCAGACTCTAAAAAAATTAGTGAGATGTTAAATAAAAAAATTCCTAACTTTTTTGCAGAATTTATTAAACGTTCTCCACAATATGCAAGTTTTAAAAGTCAACTAAACCAAGGTAAATTAGATAAGCTCAAGGGTAGAGAATTTGATTTAACGGAATATCAAAGAGTCACCGGAAACTCAAAAGCTACATTGTCTGATCTTAGCGGGATTGCTAGTCTTTCTCGCAAGTCTGGACAAAGACAACTTTTTAGACTTGCTGAAAAGTTTGCAGACGGCGGTGAAGTAGTACAGCAAGGAACTCAAAAATATTTAGCTTCTGATGTTGTTAAAGCAATGAGAGAATTGCAAAACAATCCATCTTTAAGCGAAAAGGATGCTATTGATTTATTTACTTCCCGAGGCGCAAATGGAGACTTTATATATACTAACTGGGGTGGAAAAGGTAGCATTAAACCACCTAAGTGGCTTGCACCATATAAACCTCCAGCATCTGCGGCTTATAGTGCTTGGGAACAGGCTCAAGCTGATCGCCAAAATCGTATAGCTGATGCTATGCAGAAACAAGGTAGGGCGATGCGTGATTATGAAGGTCAAACTTCTGATCAAAAAGAATTTTTAGCATCTAGAGGGCTTGGTTATAGACGTAAAAGGTATGCTACTGGAGGTGGAGTTGGTACAGATACCGTCCCCGCCCTTTTGACTCCCGGCGAGTTTGTCATTAATCGCGCATCTGCACAAAGAATTGGTTATAACAATCTTCATAGAATGAATAAAGTTGGTAAATATGCTACAGGTGGAGTTGTTCAGCGTTTTGCTTCTGGTGGAACACCTACCGCATCTTCCTTTCAATCTAACATAAGGTCTGCTGCTAATACTGGTGCTATAGAAAAAGATATTGCAGATCTTTCTAAAAGTATAAAAATAACTAAAACAAGAATAGATGCTTATAACCCAGCTATTCAACACCATACTGACACAGTTGATAAATTATATAAAGATTCTGCTAAATTAGATATTCAATTAAGTAAATATAATACAGAACTAATTAGATTAGCTAATCAGCAAGGCAAAGCTACCGCAACTGGCACGGCAGCAAATAGAATTCTAGACCTAAAGATGAAGGCTGAGACAGAAGCTATTAGAGTAGAACAGCTAGCTTTACAAGAAGAACAAAAATTAACAAATATTAAAAAACAGCAAGAGCAACTTATACAACAACAAAATCAACAGTTAGCACAAAAAAGTCAATTAGCCGCCCAAGCAAAACAGCAAAAACAAGCTGCTACTAATGCTATAGGTTCTACCTTACAGGGCGGTACTCAGTCTAGCTTAGTTGATGTAAATGCTAAAGGTAAAGCAATAGTAAGACAAAATAGAAAAGATGCTGCCAGAAGTGCATCTTCGTTTGGGGGAGGCGGAAATCCCATTAAAGATATAGGTGGTGCTGCAATTGCAGTGTCAATGGTTACAGCGTCTTTACAAGCTATGTTACCACCTCTTGATGAAAATTCATCTACGCTTACACAGTTATCACACTCTTTTCTTGGATTAATAACAACATTATCTGGAGTAGCATTTGCTTTACAATCTTTTGGAGTCACGCTAAAAGCCCAATCAGCCATAAAATTTTTGAGTGGAGGCGGGTTAAGTGCTGACGGTATACAGTCTGTGTTTAATGCAGTAAAAGGTATGGGTGGCAGCACAAACTTGGCTGGAAATATTGCTGGCGTTGCAAATAGTTTTGCTAAAATGCTTGGACCTACAATTGCTATTGTCGGTGGTTTAACTATTTTAAAAATGGCTGTTGATAATGTATCAGAATATTTTAATAGATTTGAAGAAAAAAAACAAGCAGCAATTCAAAAGGGTGACATCGAAACAGCAGGAAAAGTGGCTGGATCCCAAGCAAGAAATGCCACATCTATAAGTGGAACATTTGCTGGTGGGGCTATTGGAACAATAATTGGTGGAATTGCTGGCATGTTTGCTGGACCCGGTGGAGCAATCATAGGTGCAAAAATAGGCGCAAGCGTTGGATCACTTGTCGGAGCAATAACAGAAGACTTTTTTGCTGGTGGATTAGTAGAAGAAGCATCAAACACAGCAATGGCTTTTGCTGCTAATAGTAAGGCTTCTAAAGATTTAGCAAAAGCTCAAAGCGATGCAGCTTTAGCAGCAGAGAAATTTAAGAATGGAACTATTTCAGCGGATGAATATTTAAATACATTTTCACAATCTGCAAAATCTATTTCTGAGAGCAAACAATATGCAGATAAAGTTACTAAGCAATCTACTGAAAACAGATCTACAGGATTTGGAGCTTTGGGTCGAGACATAGTAACTGGACTTGGTGGCGGACTTATGGGAATGGAATGGTCTTCTACAAGAAATAAGCGTTTATCTCAAGAGGGAATCGATGTTGTAAAAACACAAAGGGAGAATGAAAGTAAGTTATTTGATTCAAGCACTGAAGCTAGAAATGCTGTTATTAGAAGCACTATAGCTAGAGGCGGATCAATTGAAGACGCTCAGAAAAAAGTAAAAGAAAAAACTGGATTCGATGCCGAAGATATGAGAAGGCGAGCTTCTACTCTTGGCTTCCAAGCAGAAAGAGCCAGACAGTCTGGTGATGCTAAATTAGCTGGTGAATTAGATACTCAATCTCAAGGATTATTTGCTCAAGCAAATCAATTAGAAGATTCATTTGAAAATTTAGAAAAAGAAGTAAGACGCGCTAAAGAATCATATGATGCTATGAATCTCGGCCTCCGTTCAGCTTCTGCTACCGCATCTGCATTATCGGCAAGTATGGATCATTTCTCTTCTGGTCTTGAGGTCGGCGGATCTCAATTTGTGAACGATGTTGAGTTCTTACAACAAGCTATGAGTAGTTCTGCTCAAGCTATGGATCCAGCAGAAATCAAGAGTGCAGTAAAGGGTGTATCTGATAATCTTAGACAGTTTGGATCTTCTGAAGAATACATAAAGAAATTTGAGGGAAATGTTGCTGCTTTTACTCAGGCTCAAGGTAATTATAACAAGGCTTTTGACAATATTAAAAAATCAATGGCGGATAAGGACTTTAAGAATTTAAGTCCAGATGATCTTAAAAAGAAATTTGCTGAAGAATTGACTAATGGTATGGGTAAAGACGTTTCTGAAGAAGCCAAGAAAAATTTGAAAGCTGTTATTAATGGTATGGAATTAGACAGTGGCGATGTAGACAAGATCATGGCCGGTGATCTTAGTGTTTTTGGAGACAAATTATCAGAAGCTCAAAAGAAAATGCTTGAAGATGTTCAGAAAATTGCTCAAGAACGAGCAAAAGCTGAACAAGTACTAATTGACTTTACTAAGAAAAGAATTGATGCAGAAAGAAATTTAGTTCAAGCACAGCAAGAAGCTCTTGATCTTGTGATGGAAGGTCGAGAAATTCAAGGTAAATATGGTGGCGCAGCAGTAACTAATGAAGAAAGAAAACAAAATCTTCTAGCTAAGTCTAACGTTGAAAGCAATAGGCTTGGTTTGACCGCTATGAGAACTGGCGATGTTGGAGACTTAAGAAGAAGAAATGCTGAATTGAAGGGAAATTTTGCGGCAATAGAAGCTAGAAGAAGTCAACAGGGTGGTATGCAAGGGCAAGCTGGAGTTATGGCAGATGAAGAATCTAAGGATTTACAGAAAGCCTACAAAACTCAAATTGAAACAATAAGGGGATTAATCAAGCTAGAAGAAGAACAATTAAAGATTACTCAAGAAAAGAATAAACTTGAGAAAGAATCTATGGAATCTCTTATCAAGGGAGATGTAGAAGAATTCTTTAAGAAACAATCTGCCGCTGGTGCCACAGCCGCTATCGCTAGTGGTGATCAAAGATTAATGAATTTATATGGTGGAGAAGCTCTTGGTACAGCTTATCAAGATATTCAACGACAACAAGATGCTGGAGTTCAAACTTTATATGGTCAACAGCTTGCTGGCCCCGGCGGTTTGACTGAAGCCGCTGCAAATGCAGCACTTTCTTCTAGAGGTATCAATGACATGAGAGCCGCACAAGTGATGGCCGGAACTACTCCAGAGGAAGAAGCTAGCAAGGCTAGACTAAGAGAACTTGGTGGGGTATTAGGAGATACTGGTCAACTTGGGGCAGAAATGGCAGAAATGCAAGTGCAAACTGCTACTATAAATGTAAATAGCGCACAATTAAAATTTAGCGAAGTTATGAATAGAGGAAATGAAAAAGCCAAGGAAGCACAAAATATAGAAAATCAAAAAGCAAATGGTATGTCTAGGGGAGGTCCGGTATATGCAAGTCGTGGTATTTTTGTGCCTCGCGGAACTGATACTATTCCAGCCATGTTAACCCCCGGTGAATTTGTAGTAAATAGGGCGGCTGTTCAAAGGGATAATAATTTAAGTATATTACAAGCGATGAATAATGGCTCTGGAAGTGTATCTAATGATAGCGGCGCAGTATTAATGGCCCGTGGAGGCATGGTGAGATATAGAAGTGCTGGCAGTTCAAATCCAGAATCACCAGCATCTGGCGGTATGTTTGAAAATATGTCTAAGTTTGTTACAGCAATTTCTAATTTTAATTCAGATTTATCTTCTAATATTGACAAACTTGGAAATACTAAAATCAGTATTAAATTAGATTCAACAAGTGTAAGCATCAACCTAAATGATGGCGGATTATTAAAGGCTCTTACATCTCAAGTTAAACAAGAAATATTTAATTTAGTAAAGACTAGATTAGTTGCTGGAGAAGGTGGAAGACTAAGGGAAAACGCTGGTGTAATATGAGCTTGACATTATGTAGTTCTAATGAAAAAGTTAGACTAAGTGGTGATAGTCGCCTAGTAGGAAAACTATCATTTACTAGTAATAATTTTTCAGTTCGACTATCTTCAATAGGAAGTATCAAGCCAAAAGCAACTATTTATAGAGATTTAAAAGTATCATTACCATCGAATCCCACCTTTATTGCTAATGAAAGTGTTGATTTTTCTCTCAAGAGAGAACTTTTAGAAATTGGTGCTGGCAATATCCGTGGATATAATTCTTGTAGTCTAGGATCAAGTGTAAGAACATCAGCCATATCTAATTTTAAAAGCTCTTTTACTGATAAATTTTCTGGCTATAGACCAAACTTTATTGCTTATGAAAAGTTATATCCACTTCAAGACATATCATTCAAGAGCAAGTTTACCAATAGGAACATAAATGTTTATAAAATAGAGAATAATCTATTTAGTCCTACTAATATATATAGTAGTATTGATGAAGGCGTTTTTACTGGAAACTATACCGACAATGGCAAACTTGGCTCTGTAGTATCAGATGATTCAAAATCATTTGCACTTACCTTTAGAGTTTTTGCGTCTGGAGATATTCAATATAAATTTCGGGTTGCAAAACCAACATCTGTGGCTAAATTAAGTTATTTAGCTATTAGAGCATCTGCCCCCTTTGACAATTATGCTCAAAAGAAACCGCAGCAATATAAAATATATGATATCAAATTTGAAGATCCAAGCGGTAATTTAATTATTCAATATGAAGATATATCAATACGCGGCGATAGTTATTATACTACATATTTATCTAAACCATTAGTCAATAATTTGCTGTTACCAACTTGGGATAGTAAATATCCCTTGATGGATACAAATGGTTTTTATACTTTGACACTTAACATGTCATTTGATTGTAATGCTTATCCATTTACTAGTAATTTTGATACTGGATATGAGCAAACATGTATAATTAATTCAAACATTTTAAGTCCAAATCCATTTATTAGTTTAAATATATCTGCACTTGAAATCGGCAGTAGTGGAGGAGTTGGGATTTTAAGAGATAATTATCTTGCTCTATCTTTGAAGGCTCAAGAAAAATCTCAAAGAGAAAAAAGAACTTTATTGCCAACGCAGTTATTTACATATGATTTTGACAATGGTATATATCCACAAGCTAGCAGCATATGGCAATCGACCGCGAATGAAATAATCTATAATAACACTATTTCATCTGATACTAGCGTTCTTTTAGGTAAAATCAGAAATGATGATCTCAGTCAATACATCAGCCTATTAGACTCTTTACCAGTTCAAAATAGTGGTAGATTAATTTTAAAATTTAATACTAAACCAGACCGTGAAGCATATGATGATTATGTTGGTGGCGCATTTAGGTTTGGAGGTTCTTCACAGTTTAATGATGCAAACTTAGTCAATTATCTACACAATGACAATTTTTTTGATATAGATACCTTGGAATTAAAAGTAATAGCGCGTAAGAAATCTGGAAGTCCAGATTATCCAATAGATGTCGTTGGTTACAGTGATGATAAATTGCTAAATATAACACCAGCCATTGGTGGATTTTTGCAAAATAGTGGTGCTTTTGATTTTGATAGTAATCAAATGCCAGATTCATCTGGCTTTTTATCAAATACCTTTGGCATATCAGATAGTTCTTTATCTGATCAGTCTCAATATTTTCAAAGAGATATTGGCGATCACTATGCTTTTAATAACAGTCCAATTGTAGATAGTACTACTTTTAAAGAGTATACAATACCATTACAGATATATCAAAATCCAAATAAGCTTGGATATACAAGATATTCTATCAGTTCATTTTTTGAAAATCTATATTTAGATATTTCTCCAATTTCTAGCGGTGCAGATATATGTAATGTTAAATTAAATGTATATTATAAACCAGCAAATGCTATTATGATGCATGTCTTGGGAAGCCCTCAAAATAAAAATGCTACTAGAAAAAATATTACTTTATTGCCAGCTTCAAATTATAATGAGAATCAAGTAAATACAAGTATAAAATTAAGTGGTATACTAACTGGTTTATCTACTCCAAATTATATAAAATCTAATTACTCAAGGAGGTGGAGGGGTAATGATGGTAGAATCTTCTCAGGTGGAGACTTTAGCACAGAATCCTTTGATTTTTCTTTCAACCATAAACAAGCTATAAATCCATTTAAAACTTCGTACATAGACTTTAAAAACGTTGTTGAGGATAATGTATTTTCTTCAAATGGTGCTTTGGCTGGACAGTCTGACAATGACTTCAATATTCTTTCTAACTTTGGTTGGAGATATTCATCTAGCCAATTATTTCTTGGCACCACCACTCCATATAAATCTATAGCTTGGAGAAATAACATATTTGATGCCTTCGACCGAGCCGCTAGAATATCATCAGAAGACAAATTTGAAGTATATAATTTTAATAATGATTCATTCACAAATTATGGAGATTCATCTAAAAATTTTGGTTTTGCTTTGTTTATTAGATTTACTCCAGATCAAGTTTCTGATTTATTGATAAATAATCATTTGATTCTTTGCTATGAAAATTTTAGCACTTGGTCATTAGTTCTTATTTGTGAAAATGGCGAATTAAAATTAAAAGTTAAAGACTCTAACGACAACATAGTTACTATAAGCGATAGTAGGGGAATACTAGACTATCAATTCCCATTACCAATACTTATAACATATAATGATGATAATACATATAAATTTAAGCTATATACAGACAACGAATTATTTACTTTATTTAATAATTTAAGAGCAACATCACCATCAATAAATTCGACAAAAGTAATAACTGGCGCAACTTTGAAAGTTGGCCACTCTAGCACTTATACATCTCTACAACCATTGCCTATGTTTGTGCATGAGATAGGAATATCAAATGGTTCATGTAATATAGCAGAGTTTATAAACCCCTATGTATTGTCTAATAAAACGTCAATATCTAATTTCTTTTCTTCAAGTAGAATGTCTTTCAATGATATTTCATCTACTAACTTTAGATCAAATCAGTATTCTTATATTGATGATGATATATCGCTATGGAAATTAGGAGACTTCAAAGTATGTCAATTTTCACCAGACTTTGATTTTTTCACCAAGAGAAATGGTATAGACTTCTTAAGTTTTGATTTGAAACATCATGGATCTGGATATAGTCAAATAACTAATTTATCTTTACCAGAAAAGATTATTACTTCTGGAGTTTCATACCATACTCAAATAGAAAATGACTTTTTAAGATTTAATTTGTCTAATATTCCTACTATTGATAAAGACAGATTTTATGCTATATCGCCTAGAATATCTAAGACTTTGCCAAGAGGATACAAATTTAATCAAGATGCTATTTGCGTTGATACAATTGTTGAACATGAAACCAACGACGATATTGTATGGCCCAATGGAAAAACTGGACCAAAATTAATTGTAAGCTTGTACGCTAAAACCCAAGACAGTGATCAAAGGCCAAGCAAAATATTTGGTTTAATAAACAGATCAACTCATTATTTAGAGCCTTCTGGATGTATACGAAAATTAACTAGTAAATTTTCTTTTGATGACTTATTAGACAATTCAGAACCTTGGGCTTCATTTGATGTAGAATCATACACAAAGGAGTTTAAAGAAAAATATTTTTCTCAAGATATTGATAATATGTTTTTGCAATATGATCTAGTTTATCCCTCTGGTCGCCCTTTTTCATCTTTGATAAAGATTCACAGCGCAAATGTAAGAATAGAGGACGCCATATTTATAAGTGATAATAAAGATTCGCAGCTTAATTTATATGCTAGTGGTCAAAAGTATCAAGTTGGTCATTTAAATCTTTTTGTTCCAGAAAATGGACCAATAATATATTCTGGTATAGATTTATTTGTTAATGGTAATGGACCCATTAATTCCAATATGAATCTATTTATTGATAGCAGTGGATATCCATGTGAAAGTCCATATCTAACATTGTACACTGTATCTATTGGATCTTCTGATAGCGAAGAAGAAGTTTTTGGATCAATGTTTGGAGCATCTCCACGAAAAGGATTAAACTTATCTATAAGCGGTCAGTTCATGGTAGAAACAGATCTTTCATTATGTATAGAAGGATCTGGATATTATGCTCAATCATATATTAATCTTAATACAGCAGTTGCTGAAGATATATATAAATTTGATAGTATTAATTTAAATGCACTGGGTAGATTAAAAGATGAAGATTATTTCCCATACTCTACAGCATCATTGTTTGTTAATGGTCAAGAATTCCCAACAGAAATAAACAATTATTGTTACTTATATACCGTATCTGATGACAAAAATATAATTAAAAATTCTGGTGGAATGAATTTATTCACTATAAATTATCCAATTTCTTCATCGTTAGCAAATAATAGTGCATCCATAAGGTGGGATCAAAACAATGTTGGAAAAAATATTACAGTTCAAGATAATAGTTATGCCTATATTGATTCAGATGACAACATTCGTGGTGTTGACTTAGTTTGCTATGGTGTATGTTCAAATAACATTCATAGATGCTACGAATCTACTGTAAATATACATGGTATTGAGTGGTACAATCCAGAAGTATGTGTAAATGGTGGAATATTTAGAGCAAAAAATACATATACTAATTTGAATTATCCAAGCGGTTCTTTTAGACATACTTTAGTATCTAATTTGTTCACTAGTATTACTACTGAGGATTTGATACCATTATCTACTGAAAACAATTATGATATTATTGATGAAACAATTTCAAGTAATGTAATTTATGATCCTATGCCCTATAGTGGTCATTTTTATGGTATCAGAAAGTATAGCGGTTTAGCTCCAGACCTTCCATACTATGTAAACATTACTGGTAAAACTGGATCTACGCAACCTATAGATATACCTACAGAAATCATAGATGTAGAATACAACAAGCTTGAAGACGATAAAATAGATATTGACTATAAAGGGGTCAGACTATTAGCTAATTCAAATTACAGGCACTCTGGTGATAAGTTTGGCAAAGCCATTGCCTCTAAAGAAAACTTATTAGCCATTGGTTCGCCAATGAGATCAATAGTTTATAATAGTGGAATTGGATCAAATATAACTCTTCAAGAAGCTGGTTCAGTATTTTTGTATAAGAGACAAGACAGACCGGTTGGTAGTAGTTGGCCTTTAGAAAATTACAAATCTCCTTGGATGCTAGATGATGTAATAACGTTGCCATCTGGCCTTATGAAAGATTATTTCTATAAAGAGAATATAACAATATCCAATTTACCATTTCAAGCTGTTAGAACAACTTGGTTTGTTGGTCAAGAGGGTAGACAATTCGGACATTCGGTTGATTTGTCTGTTAACAAAAATGAAAAATCGCTTGGGGAAAATTCTCGTCAGATACTAGTAGTTGGTGGACCAAGTGCTAAGTGGACCCCAAGACAGTTTGATTACAGTGAACCATCGGGCGTAAATGTTGGATTAATCATATTTACAGATGAATTTAAACCAAGAATACCAGCACCGACATTAGGTGCGCCTTACAGAACTATAGGATATGAAGATGTATTATATGCTATCCAAGACAAAGATTTAGTATTTCATTATTTTTCTAATCCAAAAGTTAAATTTAATGTAAAACTTATTATATGTCAACCAATTGCTGATAGTCCAGAAATAACAGTATCAGAATTTCCAGATAAACCTTCGTTTATGACGCTAAAACCCATTAGTCGTAATATAGGATATCCAGTTACTACTGAACGCACATCTAAAATATTAAATGATATTAAATCTGCATTCTTTGAAGCATTTCCAGATAACAACAATTTACCTCCGTTATTAGGATTATATGTTGATAATAGTAATTCATTAGGAAGAGAAGCTTTAGAACCAGCTATTGACCAATTTATAAATTTCTATAAAAAATATACCTTTGATAACGGACTTGTTGATTTCAACCAGATAAGATCTTCTGGAGAAGTGATAGAATATATTCCAGATGATTATGACGCTGAAAACTGGGTAGACATGTCCAGACTTATACTTTCAGAAGTTTTAGACACTGGCAATCTTGTCAAAAACAATCAAGTTAGATTTTTTGCTCAAGAGGTTGGCAACTTTAATGAATCTGATGCGGGCTTTAACGTTCCACCAGAAAGTGGTGGAAAAGTATATATCTTCGAAAAAGAAAGCGGCTCTTGGAATTTAATACAAGAAATTAAATCGCCAAATGTAACATATGAACACCCAGATAGATTTGGACATTCAGTCAGCATAAGTGATGATGGAGAAGTTATAGCAATAGGATCACCTTATATAAATCAAGCTGTAACTATTTACGAAAGAAAATCAGAACAAAGAGATCAATTCTATAATTCATTAATTGATTGGGTAGAGAACAATCGTTCAGAAAAATATTCAAAACAAATATCAGATTACTATGAATCAAGTAATCTAAAAAATAGGAAATATGATCTATACTTGAGCTTAGACAAAGAAGATAAATTCAAGTCCAGAGTAGATTTAAATATTGAAGAATATCAAAATATTTACACGTTTAATTATAGCAACATGCAACCGATTGGAAGTTGGTCGTTTATACCAGAAGCTGTAGCACCAACATCAAGACTTGGATATGCAGTTGATGTAAATGAAGATGGTAGTATAGTAGTCGCAAGCGCACCAACAGACAGTTTGAATTTATACAACGACGGTGATGTTTATTATGCTCATAATGCCAACTTTAGAGATAAAGGTTTCTTTGGTGTTTCTTATTCTGATAATCCTTTTGGTCAAATAAAATCATCTTGGTCATCAAGTGTCAATGCTGGATCTATTCATGTATTTGAATCTCGTAAATATTATCCACATAATAAAGTTATTGAATATGGAAGATTTGGTAATTTGCATGAAATTACTAGTGATGATACCCCAGACTCTGGACACTTTCACTATCTAACAGATATTTTTAGTGATAAAAATTTCACAAAGACAGAATTTACAGATAGCAGCATACCAAAAGAAGCTGGATTAGTATTTATAATAACTCCAAAAGAAGATGCTCTTACTGTTAGCGATGAAGTATTTAATAATATCTATAACTGGTTGGCTCTAGGAGATAGAAATTTAGTTTTGGTTGCCAATGATCCAATATGGGAAGGTAATGGTAAATATAAAAACTCAAACGATATACTAAACAAGCTATTAGAGAGATTGAATTCTAGGATGCGTATAGTACCAGCCAGAAGTAAATATGAATCTTTACCAGAAGGTTATGCATCATTTA
>Ga0213920_1000165_pt1 | contig 63214 bp, 60 predicted proteins | sample McNCre1117MG_FD_161054 | JGI IMG/M metagenome (GOLD analysis project Ga0213920, IMG submission 161054) | Freshwater microbial communities from McNutts Creek, Athens, Georgia, United States - 11-17 MG | ecosystem: Environmental > Aquatic > Freshwater > Creek | place: USA: Georgia | collected...
GTCGCCCGCCTCGCATGGGACGCAACCCGCGTTCCGGCGAAAGCGTGGCGATTCCTGAAAAGCGTGTGCCCCATTTCAAGCCAGGCAAAGCCCTGCGCGAAGCAGTGGACACACGCACCAAGGAATTGTTGGCGGGGTCTGCACCCAAAGGTTGAAAACGGTTTATTTCAAGATGCCGCAAGGCTAAAATGGTCCTCGTCACAGAGGAGCTAACTTGAAAAACCTCATGTGGCTGCTTCAGTTGTTACTGAAGGCAGCCATTTTTTTTACCCTGTTCGCTTTTGCGCTGAACAACCAACACGATGCCGTGGTCCATTTCTTTTTTGGCACCACCTGGAGCGCGCCGTTGGTGTTGGTGCTTCTGACCGTCTTCGTCATGGGCGTGGCGGTGGGCGTGATTGGCATGGTGCCGCGCTGGTGGAAGCACCGCCGTTTGGCCCAACTGGCCAACACAACAGCCAAAACTGAAACGACAGTGCCAGCCCCTACAACTGCGGACCCCACACATGGAATTTGACCTCAGCTGGATTTTGCTGGGCTTGCCCGTGGCCTTCATCTTGGGCTGGGTCGCCTCGCGCATGGACTTGCGCCAGCTGCGTCTTGAAAATCGGCAAACACCCAAAGCGTATTTCAAAGGTTTGAACTACTTGTTGAATGAACAGCAAGACCAAGCCATTGACGCCTTCATCGAGGCCGTGCAACACGACCCCGACACGTCTGAACTGCACTTTGCACTGGGCAACTTGTTTCGCCGTCGTGGTGAATACGAGCGTGCGGTGCGTGTGCATCAGCACCTGTTGTCGCGTGGCGACTTGAGCAAACTCGACCATGACCGCGCACAACATGCCCTCGCCTTGGACTACCTCAAAGCTGGCTTGCTGGATCGCGCCGAAGAAGCACTCAGCAAACTCGAAGGCACAGCCCACGAAGCACAAGCGCATTTGGCCTTGCTGAGCATTTACGAGCGTTCACGCGACTGGGCCAAGGCCTCGGTCATTGCACAAAAGCTCAGTAACAGTGGGCAAGGTAGTTTCCAAGGTCGCTTGGCGCACTACTTGTGTGAAGAAGCCGAGAGCTTGGATGTGGCTCAGCATGCAGACCAAGTCGTGGTCTTGCTCAAGCAAGCCACTGAAGCAGCACCCAACAACGCACGCGCCCGTATCGCATTGGCTAAAACCTATGAGCAAACAGGTCGCGCCAACGAAGCCTATGCCACGCTGGAAAACTTGGCCACGCAAGTGCCTGCCTCTTTGCCGTTGCTCGCACCGAAGCTCGCTGCGTTGGCACAAACTTTGAACTGCGCGCCTAAAGCCATCGCCTTGCTTGAAGCCACCTACGCCAAAACCGCGTCACTCGATGTGCTCAATGCCATCGTCACCTTGCGTAAAGCACAAGGCGAAAACAACACCAGTGGCTTGTTTGCCAAACACTTAGAACGCGAACCTTCATTGGTGGCTGCCACCCAATGGATTGCCAACGAAAAGTTTGAGCACGAAGAATTTCATCCACAAGTACAACGCGCACTTGAGCGTGCAGCCAAACCATTGCAACGCTACCGCTGCGCCGCTTGCGGCTTTGAAGCCAGCCAACACTTTTGGCAATGCCCAGGCTGCCAAGCTTGGGACAGCTACCCCGCCCGTCGCGTGGAAGAACTATGACCGTGAACAAACAACAACTCAGTCTTGCCCACGTGTTGGTGGTGGGCGATGTGATGCTCGACCGCTATTGGTATGGTGCCGTCGACCGCATCAGCCCCGAAGCCCCCGTGCCCGTGGTGCGCATCACACGCGAAGAGAACCGCTTGGGTGGCTGCGCCAACGTGGCGTACAACGTGGTGAGCTTGGGCGCACACGCCTCACTACTGTCGGTGGTGGGTGACGATGAAGCCAGCCATTTGCTTGAAGACTTGGTCGCCAAGACAGGCATCGCACCTCACTTGGGCCGCGACAGCCAACTCAAAACCACCGTCAAGCTGCGTGTCATTGGACGCCAGCAACAACTGTTGCGCGTGGACTTTGAGAACACACCACAAAACGAAGTGCTGGCATCGCAAACCGACCAATTTCTACAACTGCTACCCACGCACAACGTGGTGCTGTTTTCAGACTACGGCAAAGGTGGCTTGGCCCATGTAGCGCAAATGATCACGGCAGCGCGTGCTGCAGGCAAAGCCGTGCTGATTGACCCCAAAGGCAGCGACTACTCGCGCTACGCGGGCGCGACCTGCATCACGCCGAACCGAGCAGAACTCGAACAAGTCATTGGCAAGTGGAGCAGCGAAGCAGAACTGATTCAAAAAGCCCACGCTCTGCGCCAAGAACTCAAGCTCGACGCACTGCTGCTGACCCGCAGCGAAGAAGGCATGACCCTGTTTGATGCGCAAGGCGAATTGACCGTGTCTGCCCAAGCACGTGAAGTGTTTGACGTCACAGGCGCTGGCGACACCGTGATTGCAACCTTGGCAACTTTGGTGGCTGCTGGCTTGACTTTGCGCGAAGCCATGCCATTGGCCAACAAGGCGGGTGGCGTAGTGGTGGGCAAGTTTGGTACAGCCACGGTGAGCTACGAAGAATTGATGGCCTAAATCCTAGGCAAAGCAAAAGGCATTTGAGCCTCTGGAGAAGTTATGAAAATCGTCGTCACAGGCGCCGCTGGTTTTATCGGCAGCAACATCATCAAGGGCTTGAACGCTCGCGGCATCACCAACATCATTGCGGTCGATGACCTCACTGAGGGCGACAAGTTTCGCAACATCGCCGATTTGAAGATTGCCGACTACCTCGACAAAGATGTGTTCTATGAACTCTTTGCCGAAAATGCTTTCGGCAAAGTTGAAGCCGTGTTCCACGAAGGTGCTTGCAGCGACACCATGGAGAGTGACGGCAAGTACATGATGGACAACAACTACACCCTCTCGTGTGGTTTGTTCAACGCTTGCCAGCAGGCTGGCACACGTTTGCTCTATGCGTCATCCGCCGCCACTTACGGCGGTAGCGACACCTTTGTGGAAACACCCGAGTACGAACTGCCACTCAATGTGTACGGCTACTCCAAATTGTTGTTTGACCAACGCATGCGTTTGGAGTGCAACAACAACTTCAAGAAGTTCAAGCGCCAAGTAGTGGGCTTTCGCTACTTCAATGTCTACGGCCCACGCGAGCAACACAAAGGCCGCATGGCCAGCGTGGCGTTTCACCAGTTCAACCAATTCAATGCAGAAGGCAAAGTGAAGTTGTTTGGCGAATACGGCGGCTACGCCCAAGGTGCGCAAATGCGCGACTTCGTATTCATCGACGACGTGGTGGCTGTGAACCTGTGGTTCTTGGACAACCCAGACAAGTCTGGCATCTTCAACCTCGGCTCTGGCCGCGCACAACCCTTCAACGATGTGGCTTTGTCCGTGGTCAACGCCATGCGTACCAAAAAAGGTGAGGCCGCATTGGACTTGGCAGGCGCAGCCAAAGCTGGCTTGATCGAATACGTACCCTTCCCCGACGCACTGCGTGGCAAATACCAGTGCTACACACAAGCCGACTTGACCAACCTGCGCGCCAGCGGCTGCGATCACCAATTTGCAGATGTGCAAAGCGGTGTCACGCAATACATGGCGACTTTGAGCAAATAAGCATCCGCCGATGAGCACCTTGCAAAACGACTCAGGTTCTTGCACGGTGTTGAATGTGATGAACCGATGCGTTCGACGCGGTGTGCTGCGCAGCCTATTCAGTGGTGTTGTAGCGCTGATGCTGTGTCACACCGCCCTCGCGCTCGACATCAACCAAGCCAACGAAGCTGAGCTCGACAGCATCAAAGGCATGGGTCCTGCGCTTAGCGCCAAGGTGCTGAAAGCCCGTTCGCTTGGGGCCTTCAAAGACTGGTCTGACTTGATGCAACGCGTCTCAGGCATTCGCCAAAACAAAGCGAAGCAGTTTTCAGAACAAGGCTTAACTGTGAACGGCCAAGCGTTTACTTCTAAGCCTTAGCTGAACGTAAAGCGTCCAACGCATCTTCACGCCAAAACGTAGCGGCAGCAAAGAACCCTTCCCACACGCAACCGTTACAACCGCGTCCACAGCACGTGGTGGGCTCAGGGGGCGGCTCGCGTAAGGTGATGCCCTGCGTCAGCGCAAGTGCTTGCGCTTTAACGAAAAAGGCCTGTGCGCTAGGCCCATCACTCAATGGCATGCGGGCTAAAGATTCGATGCTCATGCACGAATCCTAGCCGCATCGCTACCCATTATTTATTGGCGTTAGCGAAGAACAATTGCTCGCCGCCAATTTTGTAGCCGTTGATCGAAGCTTGGCCTGCGGGCGATACCACCCAGTCCACAAACTTTTGCGCCAAATCGGCTTTGACATGCGGGTGCTTGGCTGGGTTGACCACCATCACGCCGTATTGGTTGAACAAGCTCTTGTCACCTTCGACCAAGATTTGCAAATCTTGACGGTTCTTAAAGTTCAACCATGTGCCACGGTCCGTCAGTGCATACGCACCAGTGGATGACGCGATGTTCAAGGCGGGGCCCATGCCGCAACCGCATTCCTTATAGCCAGCACCTTTGTTCTCGAGACCCGCTTGTTTCCAAAAACGCAGCTCCGCCGCATGTGTACCGCTTTTGTCACCGCGTGACACAAAACCAGCTTGGGTGTTGGCCACTTTTTGCAGGGCAGACACAATGTCTTTGCCGCGTGTTTTGGCTGGGTCATTCGCAGGGCCAACCAACACAAAGTCGTTGTACATCACAGACAAGCGCTTCACGCCAAAGCCTTCGGCCACAAACTTTTCCTCAGCCGCTTGGTCATGCACAAACAACACGTCTGCATCACCGCGACGACCTGTGTCTAGTGCTTGGCCCGTCCCCAAAGCCACCACCTTCACATCAATGCCTGTGGCTTGCTTGAACGCCGGCAACAAATGCGAAAACAAACCGGATTGCTCGGTCGATGTGGTGGACGCCATCACGATGCTAGGCGCTTGCGCCTGCGCAACGCTGCTGCCAAGCGTCAAAGCCACAGCGAGCAAACCGACCCATGAGAACAAATGCTTGCGACGTGTCATCCCAATTCCCCTTTTAAAAACAAATGCGCCTCGGGGTGACTCTCCCCCAAAGGTCGATTGAAAAACTCATCCACGGGCAGATCGGCCAACACCCGGCCTGCCTCCAAATAAATCACACGTGTGGCCAAGCGTTTGACTTGACCTAGGTTGTGACTGCTGAACAGCAAGCTCGCTTCTGTTGATGCCACCCACTCAGCCAGCAAGCGTTCCACTTCCCGTTTGGCATGGGGGTCTAGGCTAGAAGTGGGTTCATCTAACAACACAAAGTTGGGTTGCAGAGCCCAAGCGCGGGCCAGGGCCAAGCGCTGTTGCTGACCGCCCGACAAGGTGCGTGCTGAACGCTCGGCCATGTCTTGCAAACCCACACGCTTTAGTGCCTGCATCGCTCGCGCATGCGCTTCTCGCCAAGGCATGCCTTGCAACCACAAACCCCACACCACAAAGCGCAGCACTGAAGTGCGCAACATGTGTGGACGTTGAAAGACCATGGCTTGGCTCAGATCAGAAGCCACATTGACTTGCCCAGCAGACACGTGGAGCAGACCATGCGCCACACGCAACAAGGTGCTTTTGCCAGAGCCGTTCGCGCCCACCAAGGCCACACGTTCGCCCGCCTGCATCTGCAAGTTCACGCCTTGCAAGGCCTTGTGCGTATCAAACTGCACCGACACATCGCGCAAGGTCAAAACGGCACTCATACCAATACCCCTTGCACAGGGTCAGCACCGGCACCATCGATGCGTTGGCGCCAACGGCGCAGCGCAGAAATCAACACATTCAGCAACAACACCACCGCCATCAGCACCAGACCCAAGGCCAGTGCCAAAGGCAAATCACCCTTGCTGGTCTCAAGTGCAATGGCTGTGGTCATGACACGAGTGAAACCTTCGATGTTGCCGCCCACCACCATGACCGCGCCCACTTCTGAAATAGCTCGGCCAAATGCTGCGATCAACACGGTGAGCAAGGCATAGCGTTCATCCCACGCCAGCAACACGCTGCGCAGCCAGGGCTTGGCGCCCAAAGACTGTAACTGCTCACCGTGGTTGCGCTCGGCATCTTCCACACATTGACGTGTGAGCGCAGTGACCACCGGCAACACCAACACGGTTTGAGCCAACACCATGGCCTTGAGGCTGAACAACCAACCCAACGACCCCAAAGGCCCCGTGCGTGACAACAACAAGTACACCAACAAGCCCACCACCACCGAGGGCAGTGCTAACAAAGTGTTGAGTACCGTCAACAGCGCATCACGCCCCGCAAAACGCGCGACACCCAACCAAGCCCCCAGCACCACGCCTAGGCTACAAGCCATGGCTGTCGCGAGCACGCTCACCCACAAAGAGCGGCCCACAATGGACCAAAGCAGGGGGTCAAGCTGAGTCAGTAGTTGTAAAGCGGTAAAAGCGGTATCGGTAAACGTGGTCATAAATCGATCAAAACTTCAGTTATCGTACTGAGCTGCCCAATACCCCACCATATGTAAGCCCGTGCATAGCGTCAGCCTTCACTACACCCTCAGCCACCGAGATGACAACCAGCCAGCCTCGGGCACAGAGACGGCATTGCTGCGCCATCCCCTGATGGACTTGCTACAAGCCGTGGCACAAAAAGGTTCCATCTCAGCGGCTGCCCGCGAACTCAATCTGTCCTACCGCCATGTGTGGGGCGAACTCAAACGCTGGGAAGAAGTACTAGGGCACGAACTGATCGTGTGGGAAAAGGGCCAATCGGCCAAGCTCACTGAATTTGGCGACAAGCTCATGTGGGCAGAGCGCCAAACCCAAGCGCGCTTAGCCCCTCAACTCGAAGCTTTGCGCGCCGATTTAGAGCGCACCTTTGCAGTGGCGTTCGATCCAGATGCGCATGTGCTGACACTCTATGCCAGTCATGACGATGCCTTGCCGCGCTTGCGCGAACACGCGGCCAGTGAAGGTCTGCATTTAGACATTCGCTTTTGCGGCAGCGTTGACGCCATTCGCGCCCTCAACGAAGGGCGCTGCACCCTCGCTGGTTTTCATACGCAGCGCAGCCCTGCCCTCAACTCACATACCGCCAAAGCCTACAAAGACTTGTTGCAACCAGGTCTGCACAAGATCATTGGGTTCGCCACACGCAGCCAAGGTCTCATCACCGCAGCTGACAACCCCTTGCAGCTGCACAGTTTGGCGGATGTGGTCAAGCGTCAAGCCCGCTTTGTGCAACGCAGCCCCGGCACTGGCACGCGGGTGCTGCTCGATGATTTGCTCGCACAAAGCCAGCTGCGCATCCAAGACCTCAACAATTGGCCCGATGAAGAACCTTCTCACAACGCTTTGGCAGAAGCCATTGCATCAGGCCGCTGCGATGTGGGCCTAGGCATTGAAAGCACAGCCCGCGCACGCGGTCTAGGTTTTGTGCCTTTGGTGGAAGAACACTTCCATTTGGTGTGCCTTAAATCAGCCCTTGAAACACCCGCCACACAAGCCCTGCGCACTTTGCTGCAAGAGCACGCATGGGCTAGCGCACTTGAGCAACTGCCAGGCTATGCATGCCATCAAAGCGGCTTGGTGCAATCACTGCGCACGCTGTTGCCTTGGTGGATCTTTAAAAAAACAAAGCAAACACATAGAGCCTGAGCCCCGCAGCACAACCGATAATGCGGCATGGCTAATTCCCCTCTCGACACCAACTCACCCACCCCTCGCCTAACGTCTCTCTCGCACGGTGGCGGCTGTGGCTGCAAGATCGCTCCCCATGTGCTGAGTGAAATTCTCAAAAGCACGCAAGGCATGCCTATGCCACCTGAGTTGTTGGTAGGCATTGAAACTGCCGACGACGCCGCTGTGTATCAACTCAACGACGAACAAGCATTGATTGCCACGACCGACTTTTTCATGCCAATCGTGGATGACCCCTACGACTTTGGCCGCATCGCTGCCACCAATGCCATCAGTGATGTGTACGCCATGGGCGGCACCCCCATCATGGCGCTCGGACTGGTCGGCATGCCTGTCAATGTGTTGCCCATGGCAACCATTGGACGCATTCTGCAAGGCGGGCAAGATGTTTGCAAAACAGCAGGCATTCCGATTGCTGGTGGACACACGATTGACTCTGTAGAGCCTATCTACGGCCTAGTCGTGCTGGGTTTGGTTCACCCCTCTCGCGTGAAACGCAACAACGGCGCCAAGCCGGGTGATGTGTTGGTTCTCGGCAAACCCCTAGGGGTGGGTGTGCTGTCTGCTGCACTTAAAAAAGAACAGCTCAGCGATACGGGCTACCAAGCCATGATTCGCTACACCACCCAGCTCAATCGCCCTGGAATTGCTTTGGCAGCACTTGACGGCGTCCACGCGCTGACGGATGTGACAGGGTTTGGCCTTGGCGGCCACACACTCGAATTGGCACGTGGTGCGCAATGCAAAGCCGTTGTCAACTGGCATCAAGTCCCGCTCATCGACGGTGTACACGCCATGGCTGAAGGCGGATTGATCACCGGAGCCTCTGGTCGCAACTGGATCAGCTATGGCCAAGAAATTCATACACATGCCGACTTCTCAAACACCGATCAAGCCCTGTTGACCGACCCCCAAACCTCAGGCGGCTTGTTGGTGGCTTGCGAACCCAGTTCCGTCGATGAGGTGCTTCGCATCTTCCGCGAGGCAGATTTTGCGGATGCAGCCGTGATTGGCCACATGGAAGCAGGCCACGGACTGCACATCTTGAGTTAATTTCAAAACTCTCCCAGAAAGTTCATCCAAGATTTAGGCTCTTGCGAATAGGACTTGGTACCATCACCCATTGGCAAAAAATGGAGGCACACCGTGTCAAAACTTCTTAAATTTGCATTAGGCGTCGACCGCATCAGTGAGCAATTTGGCCACGTTGCGGCGTTTGGCGTATTGGCTGCCGCTGTGATCTCGGCGGGCAATGCATTCATCCGTTACGGTTTTGATGTCAGCTCGAACGGCTGGCTCGAAATTCAGTGGTACCTGTTTGCCGCCACCGTGATGTTGGGCGCCCCTTTGGTGCTAAAACTCAACGAACACGTGCGCGTGGACTTGTTCTACGGCAAACTCAAAGACAAAGGCCCTGTTTACATTGACCTCTTTGGCTTGGTGTTTTTCCTACTACCCGTGATGGCCATGTTGGCTTGGTTGAGCTTTCCGCTCTTCGTCAAGATGTATGTCACCAATGAAATGTCTAGCAATGCAGGCGGCTTGATTCGCTGGCCTGCCATGCTTCTTCTCCCCTTGGGCTTTGGCTGGATGTTCCTGCAAGGTTTGAGCGAAATCATCAAGCGTGTGTCGTACTTGCAAGGCAAATACGAAATGGACACGCACTACGAAAAGCCTGTGCAATAAGGACCCCACACCATGGAAATGCAAAACTTCGCACCCATCATGTTCGGCGGCCTTGTGCTGACGATGCTCATTGGCTTCCCCGTCGCGTTCTCGCTGGCATTTTTAGGCTTGGCTTGTGGCCTCTTCGCCATCAGCATGGACTGGTTCCCCGTGAGCTTCATGTCCAACTTGCCGTTGAACATTTTTGGCATTCTCAGCAACGACTTGTTGCTGGCCATTCCCTTCTTCACCTTCATGGGTGCCATTCTTGAAAAGTGTGGCCTCGCCGAAGACATGCTCGACTCGATGGGTCAGCTCTTTGGCACCGTGCGCGGTGGCTTGGGCTACTCGGTCATCATCGTGGGCTTCATCTTGGGTGCCATCACCGGTACGGTGGCAGGTCAGGTGATTGCCATGGCCTTGATCTCACTGCCTGTGATGATCCGCTACGGCTACAACATGCGTTACGCCACAGGCGTGCTGGCGGCCTCAGGCACCATCACCCAGTTGGTGCCACCGTCACTCGTGTTGGTGGTGATGGCTGACCAGCTCGGCCGCTCTGTGGGCGATATGTACAAAGGCGCATGGGGCCCTTCGATGTTGCAAGTCGGCATCTTCGCGCTCTACACCTTTGGCCTCGGCTTGATCAAACCTGACCACGTGCCGGGCATTCCCAAAGAAGCCCGCACAGCGGATGGTTTCCATTTGTGGATGAAGTGCTTGCGCGGCATCATCCCATCCGCCTTCTTGATCTTTGCTGTGCTCGGCTCAATGGGTGGCTTGCCCGGCATCAACACTGCCATTGCCACCCCCACCGAAGCCGGTGCTATGGGTTGCGTGGGTGCCTTGATCTTGGCAGCCATGCATAACCGCTTGGACAAAGCCCTGATTTGGGAAGCCATGCACAGCACCATGCGCCTCACCGCCATGGTGGTGTTCATCTTGATCGGTTCACGTGTGTTCTCGATGGTGTTCCAAGGCGTGGACGGTGCCAAATGGGTGGAGCATTTGCTGACTGGCTTGCCCGGTGGCCAAGTGGGCTTCCTCGTCGTGGTGAACATCTTCATCTTCTTCTTGGCGTTCTTCTTGGACTTCTTTGAAATCGCCTTCATCATCTTGCCCATGCTCGGCCCAGTGGCTGACAAGATGGGCATCGACATGGTGTGGTTCGGCGTGCTGTTGTGCGTGAACATGCAAACCAGCTTCATGCATCCACCGTTCGGTTTTGCCCTGTTCTACTTGCGCGGCATTGCGGACACCTTGTTCAAAGAAGGTCGCATTGAAAAACCCGTCAAATCCAACGACATCTACATGGGCGCCATTCCTTGGGTCATCATGCAGTTGATCTTGGTTGTGATCGTGATCTTCGTACCCGAGACCGTGACCATGTTCTTGGACAAAGAAGAAAAGGTCGACCTCGACAAAGTGGTCATTGAAATGCCCACCGAGCAAGAAGTGCCAGAAGCCGAGCTCAAACTCGAAGGCGCCAAACCCTCTGCAGGCGAAACCTCGGCCGAAGAACAAAAGCGCATGGAAGACTTGTTCAAAAAATAAAGTCTCTCAACGACAAGCCCCTCCGGTACGCCTGAGGGGCTTTTTCTTGCAAGTCTCACACACTCATCTACATGACCACATCTGAACAAACGACCCCACCCGCATTAGGTCCTGCGCCTTTTGTATTTCATCCATCGGCTGACGATGGCATAGAAGGCCCAGCGTTCTCTCGCTGGTTTCAAGCGATCACTTGGACCACCTTGGTGGGCTCTGGCTATTGGTTGTTCACGCTATGGCAACAAGGCAAGTTTGGAGGCGACACAGGCCTCAATGGTTTACGCAACGCAGGATGGTTCGTCTTGGGATGGACATTGCTCGCATGGACCACATGGCATGTCATGCACAGCCGAGCACGCTTAGACGATAAGGGCATTCACCAAACCTGGATTTGGGACAAACACATGAGCTACGACGAGCTGGCCTACGCCAAGCTCATTCGCATTCGCGGCTTGGAGTGGTTCATGGCTCCGCGTTTTTATGTGCGCACGTTGATGGGCAAGTTTGCCGTGTTTTACGTGAGCAGCACGCATGTGCAGCAAGAGTGCGAACGCCTCAGCGCAGAGCTGGCCGCCTTTCGCGAGTTTTAAAAAAATACCCATAAAAAAAACCGCGCCGTGGCGCGGTTTTTTTGTTCTTGCCAAACGCTGAATTACAGCTTTTGTTTTTGCATGAACGAGTCAAACTTGGCTTCTGTGAATTGGAACCACAAGTTAGAGTCACCACGGAACTTGGCGTAGTCGGTGTACACCTTTTTCCAGTTGGCGTTCTTGGCATTGAGCTCTTCATAGAAAGCCATTGACTCTTTAAAGGCGGCAGCCATCACGTCTTTCGGGAACTCGCGCAGCTTAGTGCCAGAGCCCACCAACTGCTTCAAAGCAGCTGGGTTACGTGCGTCGTACTTGGCTTGCATGTCTGTGTGAGCCATCGCAGCGGCCGCTTCAACAATGGCTTTGTTCTCTGGTGAGAGCGCAGCGAATGCTTTGTCGTTGATGAAGAAGTCGAGCTGTGGACCACCTTCCCAGAAGCCTGGGTAATAGTAGAAAGGCGCAACTTTGCTGAAACCCAATTTCAAATCGTCATAAGGGCCAATCCACTCGGCTGAGTCGATGGTGCCTTTTTCCAAAGCTGGGTAAATATCGCCGCCAGGAATGTTTTGAGGCACAACACCCAAACGCTCCAACACTTTGCCGCCGAAGCCACCGATGCGGAACTTCAAGCCTTTGAGGTCAGCCACTGACTTGATTTCTTTGCGGAACCAGCCACCCATTTGAGCGCCTGTGTTGCCACCTGGGAAATTCACGATGTTGTACTTGGCATAGAACTCGCGCATCAGCTTCAAGCCGTTGCCTTCGTACATCCATGCAGTCATTTGACGGCTGTTCAGACCGAAAGGAATGGCGCAACCCAAAGCAAAGGTCTCGTCCTTACCGAAGAAGTAATAAGGCGCTGTGTGAGCCATTTCAACGGAGCCTTGTTGCACACCGTCGACCACGCCGAACGCAGGCATGATTTCGCCAGCAGCGTGAACCGAAATTTCGAACTTGCCACCCGACATGGCTTTGACAGCTTTGGCGAAGGTGTCAGCAGCACCGTGAATGGTGTCAAGAGACTTGGGAAAGCTCGAAGCCAAGCGCCAGCGAATAGCAGCTTGTGCATGCACTGCGGGGGCTGCACCGGCAGCCAAAATACCTGCAATACCTGCGTTTTTAATAACGGAACGACGGTCCATGAAAGACTCCCATGAGTTGTTAATACAAACCGCTTTGGGCGTCACGTTTGTGACGCAAAACCCATAGCGATGGGGCATTGTATGCAGTTGTAAATGCGTCCAGATGCACGGGTTTACCCCTGAAGAACTTGTGTTTCAAAATTCTTCTAAAGGCGTGAAATTACTTCAAAGAAAATTTAATTCAAAAGCGTTGCAAAGCGCTTTTCGATAGACGCTTGAATGCCTGCAGCATCCAGCCCCAACTCGGCCAAGAGTTTGACGGGGTCACCATGCTCGGTGAACACATCACCAATGCCCAATACCAAAACGGGCTTGGGTTGTTGGAGGTCTTGCAAAGCTTCAAGCACCGCTGAACCCGCACCCCCCATGATGGCGCCCTCTTCCACCGTGACCAAGGCATCGTGACTGGCAGCGATCTTGGCCAACAACTCGGTATCGAGTGGCTTGGCCCAACGCATGTTCACGACCGTGGCATTGAGCGCCTCGCCCGCTTGCAACGCTGGATAGAGCAAAGTGCCAAACGCGAGGATGGCAATGCGTTTGCCTTCGCGACGCACTTCGCCTTTGCCAAACGGCAAAGCATTGAGGCCAGACTGCACTGGCACACCAGCACCGGCACCGCGCGGGTAACGCACAGCCACGCAGTGGTCTTGTTGGTAAGCGGTGGTCAGCAACTGACGACACTCGTTTTCGTCGGCAGGGCAAGCCATGCTGACGTTAGGAATGCAACGCATGAACGGGATGTCATACAAACCCGCATGCGTCGCGCCATCGGCCCCCACAATACCTGCGCGGTCGAGCGCCAGCACCATGGGCAGCTTTTGCAAAGCAACATCGTGAATCACTTGGTCATAGGCGCGCTGCAAGAAGGTGGAGTAAATCGCCACCACAGGCTTCACACCCTCGCAGGCCAAACCAGCGGCAAACGTCACCGCGTGTTGCTCGGCAATGCCCACGTCGTGATAGCGCTCAGGGAATCGTTTGTGAAACTCCACCATGCCCGAGCCCTCGCGCATGGCAGGCGTGATGCCCACCAACAGCGGATCGTGCTCGGCCATGTCGCACAGCCATTGCCCGAACACTTGGGTGAAAGTCGTCTTGCCAGCAGCTGCAGGCACCAAACCCACCGCGGGGTCAAACTTGCCTGGGCCGTGGTAGGCCACAGGGTCAGCCTCGGCCAGCTTATAGCCTTGGCCTTTTTTGGTCACCACGTGAAGGAACTGTGGCCCCTCTAGGTGCTTGATGTTTTCCAGCGTGGGAATGAGCGACTCAAGGTCGTGCCCATCAATCGGGCCGATGTAATTGAACCCAAATTTTTCAAACAAGGTGGCAGGCACCACCATGCCTTTGGCATGTTCTTCAAAACGCTTGGCCAGCTCAAACAAAGGCGGCGCGCCTTTGAGCACTTGCTTGCCCACCTCTTTGGCTGCAGAGTAAAACTTGCCGCTCATGAGTTGCGCCAAGTAGCGGTTGAGCGCGCCCACGGGGGGACTGATCGACATGTCGTTGTCGTTCAAGATGACCAGCAACTTAGACGTGGACACACCGCCGTTGTTCAAGGCTTCAAAGGCCATACCTGCGGTCATTGCGCCGTCGCCAATCACGGCGATGGCGTGGCGCTGCTCGCCCTTTTGCTGCGCGGCAATGGCCATACCTAGGGCGGCGGAAATACTGGTGGACGAGTGCGCTGTGCCAAAGGCGTCGTATTCGCTTTCGTCACGACGCGGAAAACCACTCAGGCCGTGGCGCTGACGCAGCGTGCCCATTTGGTCGCGGCGGCCCGTCAATATTTTGTGGGGATACGTTTGATGCCCCACGTCCCACACGATGCGGTCGTGCGGTGTGTTGAACACATAGTGCAACGCCACCGTCAACTCCACCGTCCCGAGGTTGGAGCTGAGGTGCCCGCCGGTCTTGGCCACACTGTTCAACAGGTACGAGCGCAACTCATCGGCCAGCGCAGGCAACTGGTGGCGCGGCACAGCCCGCAAGTCAGCGGGCGAGTTGATGGTTTGCAACAAATTAGGCATGTGTGTTCAAGTGTTTCGGTTCACCACGCGCTCGGCCAAAGCCGCCAGCGTGTGGGTGTGCGTCAAGCCTGTGCTGTGCAAGGCGTCAATCGCCTCGCGCAACAACGACTGCGCGTATGACTTAGCTTCTTCCAAACCCAACAACGACACGTAGGTGGGCTTGTCATTCGCCGCGTCTTTGCCTGCGGTTTTACCAAGCGTGGCTGAATCGGCGATGACATCCAAAATATCGTCCACCACCTGAAAAGCCAAACCAAGAGCTTGACCATAGCGCTTCAAGCCCTTCAAAGCTTGCGGTGTGGTTTCTCCACAGGCAGCGCCCATCATGACGCTGCCCTCCAGCAAAGCACCTGTTTTGAGGCGATGCATCTGGCGCAATTGGTCCTCGTTCAAAGCCACGCCCACGCTGGCCAAGTCAATGGCTTGACCACCGGCCATGCCTGCATGCCCTGCGGAGGTAGCCAGCAAGCGGCACAAGCGAGCTTGCACACCAGCGGGAATGGCCGATGCGTCAGGCGTGAGAAATTCAAATGCCAAAGCCTGCAAAGCGTCGCCCGCCAACAAAGCTAGGGCTTCGCCAAACTGCACATGCACGGTGGGCTTGCCACGGCGCAACACATCGTTGTCCATGCACGGCATGTCGTCGTGTACCAACGAATAAGCATGGATCAGTTCCACCGCACAAGCAGCACGCAATGCAGCTTCATCTAAAGCGGCATCTTTCTGACCATGGGCCACGGCCTCACGTGCAGCCAACACCAACAAAGGACGCAAACGCTTGCCACCATCGAGCACGGCATAGCGCATGGCCTCGCCCAAGCCTGCGGGGGCTTGTGGACTGATCCAATTTGACAGGGCATCTTCAACAACGGCCAGCCAATGGTTGCTCCATTGGTCGAGTTCAGTCGTCGTCATGGCGTTGGGCATTGCCACGCTCACGTTGGTGTCCATGTTTTCAAAGCCCCGTTGTCGAGCACCTTGATTTGTTGCTCGACTGCATCCAGTTGCGCGCGACAGTAACCCAAAAGTTCTGCGCCGCGCTGATAACCCGACAACAAGTCGGCCAATGGCAACTGGCCCAACTCCATTTGTTGCACCAAGCCTTCGAGCTCTTTCAAAGCAGCCTCATAGCTGACGGGCGCAGTGTCTGCGCCGCTTGGGGTGGTTTTGGCCTTGGGCATGGTGTGCGGGTATCCGTTTTGAGATGGGTCAAATAGCCTGCCATTTTAGGCCGCATGCGGGGCAAGGTTAGCCCCCTTGGGTACAATGGGCATCCTTCAATCGACCTTCGGGCCGATTTATTTTTGTCCACTTACCTCCCTGTGGGGAGTCTTTAGGTCAGGTCACCCATGTCTGATTTAAGTCTTCAACTGCAGCAGGCGCATAGCCAACTACCAGTTACCAGTTATTTCGACGAGGCGCTTTTTCAGCGCGAACTGGAGACCATCTTTCAGCAAGGGCCCCGTTATGTGGGCCACCAGCTTGCCGTGCCCAATGTGGGCGACTACTACGCTTTGCCACACGAAGGCGAAGGGCGTGCGCTCGTGCGCTCGGCCAATGGCGTTGAACTGGTATCCAACGTGTGCCGCCACCGCCAAGCGGTGATGCTCAAGGGCCGTGGCTCACTCAACACCCAAGCCCCTGGCTCTGCCGGTGGCAACATCGTGTGCCCCTTGCACCGCTGGACTTATTCCCCATCGGGTGAATTGCTAGGCGCACCACACTTCTCTCACGACCCTTGTCTGAACCTCAACAACTACAAGTTGCGTGAGTGGAACGGCATGCTGTTTGAAGACAACGGCCGCGACATCTTGGCCGACCTCGCGGGCATGGGCCCTGCCAAAGACCTGAACTTTGACGGCTACGCCCTCGACCACGTCGAGCTGCACGAGTGCAACTACAACTGGAAGACTTTCATCGAGGTCTACCTCGAGGACTACCACGTCGGCCCCTTCCACCCTGGCCTTGGCAACTTCGTCACCTGTGACGATTTGCAATGGGAATTCAAACCCGAGTACTCAGTGCAAACCGTGGGCGTGGCCAACACCTTTGGCAAGCCCGGCTCAGACGTGTACAAAAAATGGCACGACGTACTGCTGAATTACCGCAATGGCGCGTTGCCTGAGCGCGGTGCGATTTGGCTCACCTATTACCCTCACATCATGGTGGAGTGGTACCCACATGTGCTGACTGTCTCCACACTGCACCCTGTCAGCCCCACCAAAACGCTGAACATGGTGGAGTTCTATTACCCTGAAGAAATCGTCGCTTTCGAGCGCGAATTCGTCGAAGCCCAACGTGCGGCCTATATGGAAACTTGCATCGAGGACGACGAAATTGCCGAACGCATGGACGCAGGCCGCAAGGCCTTGATGGACCGTGGCGACAACGAAGTCGGCCCTTACCAAAGCCCCATGGAAGACGGCATGCAGCACTTCCACGAGTGGTACCGCGGCAAACTCGACTTCGCACAAAGCTAAACCAACACCATGCAAGCCCTGTGGATGCTCTTAGGAGCAGCTTTTTTTGCCACCATGGGGGTTTGCGTGAAATACGCTTCAGCGCACTTCAACTCGGCTGAACTCGTGTTCTACCGAGGCGTGGTGGGTTTTGTTTTTTTAGCCGTCATTGCACGCCAACAAAACATTTCTTTGCGTACCCAATATTTAGGCATGCATGTGTGGCGCTCCATCATTGGCGTGACATCCTTGAGTGCTTGGTTTTACGCCATCGCCAAACTACCCTTGGCCACCGCCATGACACTCAACTACATGAGCAGCGTGTGGATTGCCGCCTTCATCGTGGGTGGTTCGCTCATCAACTGGAAACCGAGTGAAGGACAAAGCCCTTGGTCACAAGGCCCCTTGGCACTCACCGTCATGGCCGGCTTTGCGGGCGTGATCATGGTGTTGCGTCCCACCATGGCACAAGACCAAATTTATGCAGGCCTCATTGGTTTGATGTCTGGTTTTTGCGCAGCCTTTGCCTATATGCAAGTCATGGCACTTGGTCGCCTAGGTGAGCCCGAAACTCGCACCGTGTTTTACTTTGCCATCGGCACCATCGTGGCGGGGCTGGCAGGCATGGCCTTCATGGGTATCTCGACTTGGGAGTGGGAGCACGCAGTGTGGCTCATTCCTGTGGGTATTTTTGCCTCGCTCGGTCAGCTGTGCATGACCCGCGCCTACAGCCACGGTGCCACGCTGGTGGTGGCCAACTTGCAGTACTCGGGCATTGTGTTTGCCGCTCTGTACAGCTTGCTGCTGTTTGGTGATGACATCCCACTCATCGGCTGGGCGGGCATGGCACTCATCACCGTCAGTGGCATGGCTGCCACCTTGCTGCGTGCCCGCGCCGCGCCCCAAACACCTGCTGAAGAGCACTGACACACATCATCCGCTAGGCCTTGAAGCCATAAAGGAAACACACATGTACACCTCCATCATTTCAGTTGCACAGCTTCAAGCCTTGCAATCAAGCGGCGCACCCTTGGCAGTGTTTGATTGCACCTTCGATTTGATGAACCCACCTGCGGGCCATGCGCAATTCGCAGAGCAACATATCTCCGGTGCACAACACGCCGACCTCGATCAACACCTCGCCACACACGATGCGTCAAAACGCGTGAACGGTGGACGCCACCCTCTGCCACAACGTGAGGTGTTTGCAGCATGGTTGCAAAGCGTGGGCGTGAACAGCGACACCCAAGTGGTGGTGTATGACCGCAACGGCATGAACTACTGTGGCCGCTTGTGGTGGATGCTGAAGTGGTGCGGTCATGATGCCGTGGCCGTGCTCGATGGTGGGTTTCAAGCATGGGTGGCAGCAGGTGGCGCCGTGGCATCGGGTGATGCACACGCACACACCCAAGGTGACTTTGAACTGCGCGAGCCTTTGGTGACCTTGGTAGACACCCCCACCGTGGCCCAGCGTTTGAACAACGGCACACAAGCCATCATCGACGCACGCGGTGCGCCACGCTATCGCGGCGAAGTAGAACCACTCGATCCCGTGGCGGGCCACATTCCAGGTGCCTTGAATCGCCCGTTCAATACCAACTTGGACGAGCAAGGTTTCTTCAAAACACCCGAAGCCTTGCGTGCCGAGTTCGCTGCTTTACTGGGGAACATGTCAGCGCACAACGTCGTGCATCACTGCGGCAGCGGCGTGAGCGCAGTACCCAATGTCTTGGCCATGGAAGTTGCGGGCTTCGGATCAACTGCGCTGTATGCAGGCAGTTGGAGCGAGTGGTGCAACACCCCTGGCCTGCCTTGCGAAAAGTCGTGAGCGGTTAATCAGCTTTCCAATCCCCATTGACCACCCGCAACATCACAGGACTGGTTGGACCATAGGCCCAATGGTTGTCTTTTGAAAAATTCAATGTCCCGTTTGCTACAGGCACTGGGCCCATTTGTTCGACGTTGTCACGAATGGCCGTTCGGAAAGCCAATGTGCCTGGCTTTGCGGTCTTAAGAGCTTTAGGAATAACTGTCTGCAAAATTTTCTGCAAGTCATAAGCACTGGCCGAGAAAATAGCTCGACTACCAGCTCCGTATGCCCCCTCGTAAGTCTGCACAAACTCTGTTGCCGCAGCTTTAGACGGATGGTTGGCCGCAATTTGCTCTGCCACCACTGAAGGCGCAGCAATCACATAACCGCCATCCACATCTTTGCCTCCCAATCGAATGAAGTCACGACTAGCTGCTGCATGGGTTTGATAAATACGCCCTTTGTAGCCACGCTCAATCAACGCACGGTGTGGCAACGCAGCACCACCACCAGAGGCAATCACCAACACCGCATCTGGATTGGCTTGTGTGAGTTTCAAAGCTTGGGCATTGACGCTTTGGTCGGTTCGCGCAAAGCGCTCAACCGCCACCATCTTCATGCCTGTATCCGCCAATTCCTTATTGACCTCGGTGAGCCAACCTTCACCAAACGCATCGCTGTAGCCTAAAAAACCAATGGTTTTCACATTGTTCTTTTTCATGTGGCTCAAGATGCCAGAAGCCATCACGTCATAGCCATGCACCAAACGGAAGGACCAACGGTCTTTGCCGGGTTGCGACACAAAAGGCCCCATCGAAAACTGTGGGATTTGCGCTTCGTTCAAGTGTTGCGCCATCGCAGCAGAGATAGGCGTGACGATGCTGCCCATCACCAAATCCACGTTGTCTGCAATGAATTTTTGGGTGTTTTGCGCCCCTTTGGCAGGGTCTGTGGCGTCATCCACGATCACCACATTTAGTTTCTCTCCAGCAATTTGTGTGGGCCATAGTTTGACTTGATTGGCCAAGGGGATGCCCAACGATGATGCAGCCCCCGTCAAGGGCAGTGACACACCAATGGTGATATCTGCATACGAGGTTGTCGCCAACGTCACGGCCACCGTGAGAATGGAATGTTTGAAAATTTGTTTGAATTGCATTTACTTGTCTCCTGTTGAGTTTTTGAAATTAACGTGACTTCTGCGAGTCTTCCAAATCTTGCATGGCTTGCGCTTTTCGCCAAAGCACTTTGCCTGTTGCTGTGCGTGGCAACTCATCCACGAACACTACTTCGCGTGGGTATTTGTAGGCAGCCATGTTGTTCTTTGCCCATTCCATGATTTCTTCAGTCGTGACTTGGGCTTTGAATTTTTCGTGCAGCACAACCAAGGCTTTGACGTTCTCGCCTCGGTAGGGGTCTTTTGTGGAAATCACACAGGACTCTTTGATCGCCTCGTGATGGTGTAACAAGGCCTCCACCTCGGCAGGCCAGACTTTGAAGCCGCTGGCGTTGATCATGCGTTTGAGACGATCTGCCATGTAAAAGTAGCCATCCGCATCCATGCGTCCCATATCGCCGGTCCGAAAGTAAGACTGCCCTTCGATCGTCACAAACGCTTGTTGGGTTGCCTCTACTTGCTTCCAGTAGCCTTTGAACAACTGAGGACCCATAGCCACAATTTCGCCGACTTCGCCAACTGGCAACGGCAGCAAAGTCTCGGCATCCATGATGAAAGCCTGCGTCCCTATATAGGGGATGCCTAAGCAATGTCGATGAGGTGCAGACATGGGGTTCAAGTGGGTCGGGGCAGAACTCTCCGTCAACCCATAGCCTTCTACATAGTCGAGGTCATACACAGACTTCAAACGCTCACCCACAGCATCTGGCATGGGGGCGCCACCGCCACCGATGTAACGCAAACTTGACAGTTTGTATTGATCCAAATCATCTCCCGACAAAAGATCAATCACCATCGTCGGTATATTGGGCCAGTGTGTGACTTGCTGTTGGGTGATCGTGCGCCCCGCCACTTGCCTGTCCCAACGCGGTAGCAAAACAATTTGCGCCCTATTCTGAATGCATGCCAACATGCCCATCACCAAACCTGTGATGTGAAACAACGGCACCACAATCATTTGCTTATCCCCTGCTCGCAAATCGAGCCAAGGGCCTGCACCGATGGCGTTGTGCATCAGCGAGGCATGCGTGTGCATACACCCTTTGGGAAGCCCTGTTGTGCCACTGGTATAGGGCAACAAAGCCAAGTCAGCCCCATGGACTTGGGTAGAAATTGGGAGCACATCATGCGTGATCACCTCTACCCATGGATGAACATGCACACCCTCTGCCTCAGGGAGACCATGACGAGTCATCAGCCAACGTTGCCACAGCTCTGGCAGTGCACCAATGGCAGCTGCATCTTTTGGTAACGCATCGGCTAGCTCAAACACAATCAAATCATGCAACACCCGGGTTGAGGCATTGGCTTTGATCAACTCAGTGGCAATGTCGGATGAGGCAATCGCCAACGTGGCATGTGCGTCTTCGATGTAATGCGTCAGCTCAACGGCCTTATTCATCGGATTCACAGGCACTACCACAGCACCCAAACGAACCACTGCATGAAAAGAGATGACCCATTGCGGGCAATTTTGAGCAAACAAAATCACCCGATCGCCTTGACCAACGCCTAGGTCTTGCATGGCCGAGGCCAAGCGAGAGGCTGCGTCGACCAACTCTTCCCATGTGTAGTTGTTCCCCAAATAGTTGAGTCCAATTTCTTTGGGAGATGTTTCACCCAACTGAGAAAAAGCTTTCCACAAAGACTCGTCTGGAACCGTCAAATGGTGAGGGACCCCTTGTGGCCAATGTGTTTTTTGAATGTCACGCAGTGTTTGCAAGTCAACAGATCCCATGCTTGGCTCCTCGTCAGAACGACATCACAACACTTCAAACACGCCGGCGGCACCCATGCCACCCGCAATGCACATGCTCACGCAAACCAGCTTGGCGCCACGGCGTTTGCCTTCGATCAGGGCGTGCCCCGTCAAGCGCTGGCCACTCACGCCATAGGGATGCCCCAAGGCAATGGCACCCCCATTGACGTTGAGTCGATCCATCGGAATTCCTAGCTGGTCTCGGCAATAAATCACCTGCACAGCAAAGGCCTCGTTCAACTCCCACAAGTCAATGTCCGCGACTGTTAATCCGAGACGCTTCAAAACCTTTGGGATGGCAAACACGGGACCAATGCCCATTTCGTCTGGTGCACAACCTGCCACTGCAAAGCCCAAAAAACGTCCGAGTGGGTTCAACCCTTTGCGCTGTGCTGTCGCCTCATCCATCACCACACATGCGCCTGCACCATCACTGAATTGGCTAGCATTTCCTGCACTTACCAAACCAGCGGGCAATGCTGGACGCAACTTAGAGAGAGCTTGTGCCGTCGTTCCTGCACGGATTCCCTCATCTTGCGCTGCTGTCACTTGATGGGTGATCAACCCTAGTTTTTGGTCGGCCACCCCCATCGTGACGGTGATGGGGGCAATTTCTTGCGTGAACAAACCTTGCGCTTGTGCTGCTTCAGCCCGTTGCTGACTCATTGCACCGTATTCATCCATAGCATCGCGGCCAATTTGGTATCGCTTGGCCACTTGCTCGGCAGTTTCTAACATGCCCCAATACATGGCTGGCTGCACTGCAGCAAGCGCTGGGTCATTGAGCATGGCGCTGTTCATTTGCACGCAAGAAATGCTTTCTACGCCGCCGGCCACATACACATCACCCTCGCCTGCCGTAATGCGTTGTGCGGCCAGTGCAATGGCCTGCAAACCTGATGAGCAAAAGCGATTCACCGTCAAACCGGAAACTTCTTGTGGACATCCAGCAGCCAAAGCACTTTGGCGTGCGATGTTCAAACCCGTTGTGCCCTCGGGGAAGGCACACCCCATGATCACATCCTCCACTTCACCCGCTTCTATCGCAGCGCGTGCAATGGCATGACGAACCGCGTGACCGCCCAATGTGGCGCCATGGGTCATATTCAGCGCACCTTTCCAACTTTTAGTCAGTGGGGTACGCGCCGTGGAAACAATCACAGCACGGGTCATGATTGATCTCCTGATGTTGCAGCGGCAAAACCAAGTCCTTGGGCTGCCAGTTGTTCAATCAAATCCGCAGGACGCCAAAAATCACGGTCTGCATTCGGCATAGCGGCGAAACGTTTCATCCATTGCGATGCGCGATACAAACCAAGTTGTTCGGCGTAGTGCATGGGACCACCTCGCCACGCTGGAAAACCATAACCTGTGAGGTACACCATGTCGATATCTCCTGCTCGTTCGGCAATGCCCTCCTCCAAGATTCGAGCACCTTCGTTCACCAAGGCTAAGACCAAACGCATCACAATTTCTTGCGCATCAATTTTTCTAACCGAGATGCCGCGCTGAGCTCGATAGGAGTCGATGATGGACAACACTTCGGCACTGGGTAGAGCCTCTCGCTGCCCCGCGATGTAGTCGTACCACCCGCTGCCTGTCTTTTGTCCAAATCGTCCTTTTTCACAAATCAAATCTGGGATGCGACTGTGACGAATATGCGGCTTCTCCGAAGCATGACGTTGACGAATATGCCAACCAATGTCGTTGCCGGCGAGATCACTCATGCGAAACGGCCCCATGGGAAAACCAAACTTCTCAATCGCGCGATCAACCTCCATGGGCGTACAGCCTTCTTCAAGCAAAAAAGCGGCTTGCCTGAAATAGGGATCAATCATTCGATTGCCTATGAACCCGTCACATACACCCGACACCACACATGTCTTGCGAATTTTTTTACCCAATGCCATGACCGTGGCCAGAACATCTTTGGCTGTTTTTTCGCCTCGCACAACTTCAAGCAGCTTCATGACATTTGCGGGACTGAAAAAATGCATGCCCACTACATCTTCAGGACGTTTGGTGAATTCCGCGATGTGATTCAAATCTAGAGTTGAGGTGTTTGACGCCAAAATCGCCCCTGACTTCATGGTCTGATCGAGCTGCTTAAACACAGACTCTTTCACCTTCATGTCTTCAAACACAGCCTCTATGACCAAGTCGGCTTGCCCAATATCGCCATAACTCAACGTTGCACTCAACAATGACAAACGCGCATCTAGCTTGTCTTGTGTGAGCTTTCCCTTTTTCACTTGCGCTTCATAGTTCTTGCGAATCACGTCAATGCCTCGATCCAAGGCTTCTTGCCGGGTTTCCAAAATTTGCACCGGAATACCCGCATTCAAAAAGTTCATAGCGATGCCGCCCCCCATGGTCCCAGCACCAATCACAGCAACACGCTGGATATCACGCACAGGCGTCATGCTGGGTACATCTTTGATTTTTGAAGCGGCACGTTCCGCTAAAAACAAATGACGAAATGCCGCACTTTCGGGCGAAGCCATCAAGTCTTTGAAAACTTGCAACTCTAGGGCCTGTCCGTCCACAAATTTGCGCTGCGTTGCAGCTTCAACCAACGCAATGCACTGCATAGGCGCAGGCAAGCCTTTGGCCATGCCTTTGACCATGGTGCGCGCAAACACAAAATACGATTCAGATTGCGGATGTCGACAATTCAACGCGCTGAGCTTAGGCAATGCCCGACCTGCCGCCTGCGCGGCAGCAGCCTGATGAGCCACCACCAATGCATGACGCAACAAGTCATCCCAGTTGTCAACCAATTGAGCCAAGAGCTGCTGTTCAGGTAACCCATGCAACACCTCAGCTGTGACCTCTTGCCCCTGCAAAATCATGTTCAACGCAGGCTCCACGCCAATCGCACGCGGCAGTCGTTGCGTCCCCCCCGCTCCGGGCACCAAACCCAGTTTGACCTCTGGCATGGCCATGCGACAACCTTTGACAGCCACGCGGCCATGACAAGCCATCGCCAACTCAAGCCCGCCGCCCATCACCACACCCGACAGCGCAGCGATGACGGGCTTGGCATGTTGCTCCACCGCATCGACCAAGGTCAATAAATTCGGTTCTTGGTACGCACGCATCGAACCGAATTCAGAAATATCGGCACCACTGGAAAAGGCTTTTTCACTGCCTATCAATATCACGGCCTTCACCTGTGGGTCGGCAGCTGATCTCTCTAGGCTTTGCATCACGTCTTGACGTGTACTCAAGCTCAAACCATTCATGGGAGGTTGATTCAACCTCACCACCGCCACATCGTCCATCAATTCATACATCGCACTCATGGTCAATCCTTAACGCTTAGGCTCATCGCAAATTGAGCGCGCAATGATCTCTTTCATGATTTCCGAGGTGCCTGCGTAGATACGTTCAATCCGTGCGTCGCAATAGGCCTTGGCCACCATGTACTCTTGCATATAGCCGTAGCCACCATGCAACTGCAAACACTCGTCCGTGACACGCCCCAGCATTTCTGAATGCCAAAGTTTGCCTGCTGATGCCCCCACCGCATCTAATTCGCCTTTGAGCTGACGTGCAATCATGCTGTCGCACAGGGCGCGTCCTGCTTGTAAGTCGGCATACAAGGAGGCCAATTTGAAACGCGTATTCTGAAAGTCAGCAACACGTTGCTTAAACGCCTTGCGATCTTTGACGTAGCTCTGTGTCCATTCAAAAACTGCTTCGGCACGTGCTTGGCAATTCACCGAGATGCACAAACGTTCTTGCGGCAACTCTTGCATCATGTAGCGAAAGCCTTTGTTGATCTCGCCCAGCAAGTGATCTGCAGGCACGCGTACATCTGCAAAAAACAATTCCGCCGTGTCCTGCGCATGCTGGCCAATCTTGTGCAAATTACGCCCCTTTGAAAAACCGGGCATGTCCGCAGTTACCACAAACATAGAAATACCGGGCTTTCCTTGCGCATCCTCGGTTTGGGCTGCCACCACCACCACACCCGCGTTTTGCCCATTGGTGATGAATGTCTTTTGCCCATTGATGACCCATGCATCACCATCTCTTACCGCTTTGGTTCGAATATTGGCCAAATCACTGCCAGCGCCAGGCTCTGTCATGGCAATCGAACCAATCAACTCACCCGACACCATCTTGGGCAAGATGTTTTGTTTCAACGAGGGCTGGCCATAGTGCGCGATGTAAGGCGCAACCACCAACGAGTGCAAATTAAACCCGGGGCCTGTGGCGCCAATGCGGCATAACTCTTCTGACACCACCACATCAAACAACAAGTCTCCACCTGGGCCTCCATCTTCCTCAGGCAACCAACAGCACAGCAAACCGTTTTCACCCGCTTTGAGCCACACGTCTTTAGGAACCCCATGTGCGTGTTCCCACGCCTCATGGTGCGGCGCAATTTCTTGCGCACAAAACCGTCTCACTTGATCTCGAAATGCTTCGTGCTCTGCACTGAATAGGGTTCGCGGTAAAAGTTCCATGGTCGATCCGTAGTCTGTCTTCAACCAGAGAATAATTCATTTTGTCAACCTTGATTGACGAAATAACCCTAACAAGGCAAACCCTAGGTCAACACGAATCCGCGAAAATCCGCACATGAAAAAAACAGCGCCTTACCTACGTCAACTCCTTTTACTTCGCTCGGAGTGGATGGAAGACCGCTTGATGGCCAATGCCGCAAAGCGAGGGTATGCAGACATCACCCCCGCCATGGCCAGACTTTTTGCATATTTGGCAGGCAAGCCGGTGGCCTTGTCTGACCTGGCTAGAAAACTCTCCGTGAGTCGTCAAGCCGTGCACAAGCTGGCGCTTGAATCGGCGCGCATGGGTTATGTGGAGTTCATCACCAGCGAGACCGATGCACGCGTCAAACTTTTGAAGTTCACCACCAAAGGACGAAACATGTCCCTGACGGCTGAGAACGACTTGATTGAAATTGAACGCGTGCTGGCAAAACAACTGGGCTCAGAGCGCATGCATTTGCTCAAAGAAGCGCTAGCAACCCCGTGGTCCAGCGAGGACAAAGACAGACGACGGACCGAAACTTAATGGCGGCAGACTAACCCGCAATTGCACTCACGCCACCATCGACGGCCAGCCACTGCCCTGTTATGTGCTTACCTGCATCCGAAGCGAAAAGCAAGACAACGCCTTTCAGGTCTTCGTCATCACCCAGTCGTTGCAAGGGAACGCCTTCGCAGATTTTGTCTACGCCTAGTTCTTGGAGCGCCCCCTGCGTCATCTTGCTCGGGAAAAAACCAGGACAGATGGCATTCACGCGAATGCCATAACGCCCCCATTCAGTGGCTAAAGCTCTCGTGAAATTAATCACGGCCCCCTTGGACGTGTTGTAGGCAATGGTTTTCAATTCAGGTGGATTGCCACCCAATCCACCAATCGACGCCAAATTGATGATGCTCCCGTGTTGACGGGCAATCATTGATTGCTTGGCCAAGAATTGACTCAAGATGAAATACCCCCGCACATTGAGGCTCATCACTTTGTCCCAAGCTGAAAGCGGATGATCTTCGGCAGGGGCACTCCAAGCCGCCCCAGCGTTATTGACCAAAATATCCAAGTGACCCAAGGCGTCGAGCGTGTGCTGACCAAGACGCAACAACTCCTCCTCACGCGCACAATCCGCTGCAACCCAATGGACCTCAATTCCCTGAGCTTTTAATTGATGCGCAGCTTCGCAAAGCTCTTCTTCTTTTCTTGCGGTGATCAGTACACGTGCACCGGCCTCTCCAAGTGCTTGCGCCATTTGATACCCCAAACCACGCGAGCCCCCGGTCACCAAGGCGGTTTTGCCGTGAAGATCGAACAGTTGGTGAACATTGCGTGGCATAGGTTTCTTTCGTCAAACTAAATGACATCTGGTATCGGTGAGTCCATGTCAATTCCGACATATTCGAATCCGCGCTTGTGATCCATCAGATGCTTTCGCGTCCATGCCACGGCTGACTCAGCATCGTGCTGTCTGAGCGACTCGTAAATTTGTCGATGCGCCTCTAGCAAACGCGGACCTGACTGAGGCAATGAGGGGGCAATGGCCGCAAATCCTGAACGCATCAACAAACTCACAGGCGCACGAGCCAACAACAACACTTGGTTGTGCGATGCTTCTGCGACGAGGGAATGAAATTCGATCGTTGCAGAAATTGGCGTCTCACCAGCCGCAACCAGTGCAGCAGTGTGGGCAATGTTTTCTGCCAATTTCGCAAGCTCTGCTTCTTGAATACGTTCGGCGGCCAAACGTGCACACATCGGCTCTAGCGTAGACGCCATCTCCCACACGTCACGAAACGTCACTTGATTCATTCGCAACGCACGTTCCGCTGCATAAGCCAAGTCTTTATGCCTCGGAATTGTTACGACCAATCGTTTACCGTGGCGTTGCAGCAAACCATCTTGCTCGAGCTGTCGTAACCCCTCACGAATAGTGGAACGATGAAAACCAAACAGACTTGCAAGCTCTGTTTCTGTTGGCAAAGAATCGCCCGCCACCAGCTCACCCCGAGTAATGCGTTGACGCAAACTCTCCGACACAACACGGTAAGCAGGAGAGTTTGAGCGTTTAGATTGATCCATGAAAAAAAAATGATTGTGCAAACACTCACATTTTAGAAACCCGCCACAGCAGGTTTCTAAAATCAAGCATTGACTCAGTCAGCGGTGAAACCGGATGCTTTGATCACAGGCTCCCACTTTTTAATGGCTGCGTTTTGTCGATCGATCAATTCTTGCGGGCCCTTGCCTACAGGCATATAACCCATGGCTGTGATTTTTTCCTTCACATCGGGCATCGCCATGATTTTCATCAAGGCATTGTTCCAACCGTTGATGGCATTGGCAGGTGTCCCAGCAGGTGCATACAGCGCGTTAAAACCTGAACCACTCACTGAAGGGAGCCCCAATTCAGTGAAGGTCGGCACATCAGGTGCCTGAGGGATACGCTGCTCGGTGGTGACCGCCAACATCTTGATCTTGCCGGCCTTGTGGTTTTCGACTTGGCTGCTCGCCACATCGATACCAGAGCTGATTTGCCCCCCCATCAATGCCAAGGTAATTGGAGCGCTTCCTTGGAACGGTACGTTTTGCATGGGGACACCAATGGCATCTCCGATCACCATGCCATAGAAGTGGTGTGGTGCACCCAGTGCAGGGATGCCGTAATTCGCATCCTTCGGATTTTTCTTGGCCCAAGCCACATACTCGGCCCATGTGTTGACTTTGGGATTGGTACCCACGGCAAAACTGAATGCAAATTCGGCCACAGTGCCAATTGGCACCAAATCTTTCTTAGGGTCGTAACTCAGCTTTTTAAAGGTGAAAGGATAGAGCGCAGTCAACGCATCCGGGCCCAACATCACCACGCTGCCATCGGCTGGAGAACTCTTCAATGCATCCACAGCAATGCGTCCGCCGGCCCCCACTTTGTTATCGACCACCACAGGGCGATTGAGTTCATTTTTCGCTTTTTCTGCGATCAATCGTGCAATGGCATCAAATGAACCACCTGCAGGGAAACCCACGATGATTTTTGCTGGAGGCCCTTCTTGCGCCAAGGCATTCAAAGAAGTACCGGCCACCAAGCTCAATAGCAATGCGCTGAGCGTGAAACGACGATTTGAATTTTTCATGTTTGTCTCCTGTTGTGAACAATAAACCTCTAGCAACCCCGCGTCACTGGAGCCTCGGCCGCTTTGCGACGCAAGCCCAAACGTGTGAGTTCGAGCTTGGCCAGTGATTGACGATGCACCTCATCAGGCCCATCCGCCAGACGCAAAGTTCTTTGATCTGAATATGAGAAGGCCAAGGGCGTATCATTTGACACACCTGCACCGCCATGGGCTTGAATGGCCCAATCAATGACTTTGCATGCCATCGTGGGAGCCACGATCTTGATCATGGCAATTTCACCTTGTGCAGTCTTATTCCCCACGGCATCCATCATGTAGGCCGCTTTCATGGTCAACAAACGCGCCTGCTCAATCATGCAGCGTGACTCTGCAATGCGTTCATGCCACACACTTTGTTCGCTCAGCTGTTTTCCAAATGTTGTTCGCGAAGCCAAGCGTTGACACATCAATTCAAAGGCACGCTCAGCGGCACCGATGGACCGCATGCAGTGATGAATTCGTCCGGGGCCGAGACGACCTTGTGCAATTTCAAAGCCACGCCCTTCACCGAGCAAAATATTTTCTGCAGGCACGCGCACGTTCTCTAACAACACCTCCATATGACCATGGGGCGCATGGTCAAAACCAAACACAGGCACAGGGCGAACCACCGTCACACCCGGTGTATCAGAGGGCACAACAATCATGGACTGTTGCTGATGGCGTGCCGCATTCAGGTCTGTCTTGCCCATCACGATGAACACTTTGCAATGGCGACTCCCCGCACCTGTGGACCACCATTTGCGACCATTAATGACATAAGAATCACCATCACGTCGAATATCACATTGAATGTTCGTCGCATCCGACGATGCCACAGCAGGCTCTGTCATCAAAAACGCAGAACGAATTTCGCCACGCAACAAGGGCTCTAGCCATTGATCCTTCAACGACTCAGTCGCATAGCGCTCCAACGTCTCCATGTTGCCGGTGTCAGGGGCGCTGCAATTGAACACCTCACTCGCCCAATGCACCCGCCCCATGATTTCGCATAACGGCGCATATTCGAAGTTTGACAAACCTTGTGGCGCACGCTCAGACTGGGGCAAAAACAAGTTCCAGAGCCCTTGGGCTTTCGCAATTTTTTTCAATCGCTCGATCGTGGGGCATGTCGTCCAACCGGCATCTGAATCCCAACGTTGTGCCGCCGCTTCTTTCCATACCTGTTCTTCGTTGGGGTAGATGTGTTCATCCATAAATTGGATCAACGCCTCGCGCAACGCTTGTGCTTTTTCTGAGTGCTGAAAGAAATTCATCTGTATGTCCTCACTGTCTTTAGTTATTGCACTGTTCATGTGTTTGAAAGATCTTGCCCTTGGGCGATGGCCCAGCCCCATTGAGCAACCGAATCTGCCATGGCTGAAATTTCTCTCGCACTGGCATTTGACGCAATGCCTTCGCGCTCACGTTGGCCAATGCCTTGCAAAATTGCACTGAGACGAAATAAGTTAAATGCCAAATAAAAAGACCAGTCTTTGCTGACCTTCATCTCATCTAAACCCATGGCATGGACATACCACGCCACGTAGTCTTTCTCTGAAGGCAAACCCAAAGCATCCAAGTTTTGATCGCGAAAACCTCGCAAAATGCCAGAGGGCATGTGCCACGCAAGGGCGTTGTATGAAAGATCACTCAAGGGATGCCCCAAGGTACAAAGCTCCCAATCCAGCACCGCCACAACCTCGGGTCGTTCAGGGTGAAACATCAGGTTTTCCATGCGGTAGTCGCCATGTGTGATGCAAGTCAAATCAGCGTCATCCGCACCTGCGGGAATGTGCTCTGGCAGCCAATGTTTCAGGTGTTCCATCGCCTCAACTGGGTTGACCTTTGATGCTTCGTACTGTGCAGACCAGCGTCGAATCAAACGGCTGTAATACCCCTCGTGTCGGCCAAAGTCATGCAAGCCCAATTGCCGCCAATCCACATGATGCAACGCTGCAAGCACGCGGTTGGCTTCCGCAAAATAGGCCTGTCTGTCAGCGTGCTTAATGTGCGGCAAGGTGACATCTTGAAACACACGCCCTTCAACGTAATCCATCACGTAAAAAGCAACCCCAATCACCGATTCATCCTCGCAAAGCACGCGCACGCGAGGCACTGGCACATCGCCCCCTTGCAAGGCCTGCAGAATTCGAAATTCGCGTTCAATGGCATGCGCCGAAGGCAGCAGCTCCGTGGCAGGCGCGGGTTTAGCCCTCAACACCCATGCATGCTTTGCCCCACGAAGCACCCACGATGGATTGGATTGCCCTGAACCAATGCGCTGTGCACTCAAGCCCTCATCAACCCCCTCGATGCGAGACGAAAGCCAAGCACGCAGTGCACGCAAATCCAAACCAGCTTCTATCAAGCTTGGGGCTTCTTGCTCAGTACAGGTTGCTTCATTCATAAAATAATTGTCGGACAATTATTTTATTTTCCTACATCTCGTAAACCCTAAATCCATTAAAATTTCTTCAAAAAATTATTTAATTGACGCTAACTAAATGATTTAATTATGGTTTTCAGAATTCATCAGGGAATCACTCCTGTTGGTTCATCTACAAATTTGGTCGGACAAATATGCCTCGCAAAGATCTTTCGTCATCTTTCACATGGACCCACGATGTGAGCAACAGTCAGGCGCTAGGCGCCTCAGCTTACTTATCTCATGCCCGTCAAAGCACCCTCATGGGGAGCGAATGGCCTGTCGCCTCCCCTCCGTATGACGACCGAAAACTTGCTGTCATCGGCGCAGGCACGATGGGCGCTGGCATTGCGCAGTGCGCGATCTCAGCAGGCTTTCAAACACAGTTGTTTGATATCAACCAAGCAGCCCTAGATCGAGGCATGCAGAAAATTCAACGCAGCCTAGAAAATGCGGTCAACAAAGGCAAGCTGTCAATCCAAGAGCAAGCGCAGCGTCTTGCCAAATTAAGTAGTCACACAAACTGGCGTGATCTACAAAACTGTGATGTGGTCATCGAAGCCGTGTTTGAAAACTTGTCCATCAAACAACAAGTCATGGCGCAACTCCATCAGACCTGCCCCGAACACACCCTGCTCATCAGCAATACATCCACGCTAGACATCGATGCCATGGCGAGTGCCAGTCGGCGACCTGATCAGGTCTTGGGTATGCACTTTTTAACGCCTGCACACATCACGCCGTTGGTAGAAGTCATCAAAGGAAAAGCAACCTCGGACACAAGCATCAGCCGTGCACATCAATTAGCCACACGACTTGGAAAGCTCCCCATCTTGACGGGCAATGCATGGGGCTTCATTGGCAATCGCATGTTTGAGGGGTACTTGCGCGAAGTCGATGCGCTACAACTCGAAGGCGTCAGCGCTGATCGAATTGACAAAGCGCTAGAAGCTTTTGGTTTTGCACTAGGTCCATGCAAAACATTGGACATGGCAGGCACAGACTTGGTCAGCCAAGTACTAACTGCGCGAGGCTTGCAATTTGAGCAGCCACCTGAGTACAGACGGATCACACAGCGCTTAGCTGAACTTGGACGTTTGGGCCATAAAACCCAGCGCGGTCATTACATTTACAAAAACAACACAGCCACCATTGACCCCGACTTGCAGCAAGTTTGCGCACAAGAAGCTGAGCGGTTTGGTATCGCGCAACAACCTAATGTGACAGACAAGGATATTGTTCAGCGGTGTGTGCAACCGCTGATGGATGAAGGCCACCTTTTGCTGCAACAAGGACTGGCCCAACGCGCCAGTGACATCGATTTGATTTGGGTACTCGGCTATGGCTTTCCAGCGAAGCGCGGCGGTCCCATGTACATGAGCGGAGAAAGCTCAGTGCTGCACCAACTCACCTAAAGCCACCACCAACACCATGCCCGCAAACAGCCATGCCACTTGGGCAGTGGTTTCGCGTGGGCTCAAGCGTTTTTGCAGCTGGGGAATCAAGTCGGCCAAGGCCACGTAAATAAAGCTGCTAGCGGCCACCACCAAAAACAAAGGCAAGTAGGCGTGAAACGCGCCCACCAAACCGTAGCCCACCAAGCCCCCCACGGCTGTGACAGCACCTGCCATCGATAAGCGCAACAACGCGCCTTTGGGTTGGCTCAAAGTTTGGCGCAACACCACCAAGTCGCCAATGTGGTGCGGCACTTCGTGCGTCATCACCGCCAATGCCGTCGCAACGCCTAAACGCCAGTCGGCCACAAAAGCAGCCGCAATCAAAATGCCATCGCCGAATGCATGCACGCTGTCACCCAGCAACACAGCCCAACCACCGCCGCCATGTGCGCCGTGGTGATGGTGTGAATGTCCATGGTGATGACGTGCATGTGCATGTGCATGTGCATGTGCATGTGCATGTGCATGTGCATGTGCATGTGCATGGTCATGCGCATGGTCGTGTTCATGGGCCTGTTCATGAGTGTGCGCATCGTCTTGCACGTGCCCGTGTTCATGGCCGTGGTGCCACAACTCTGCTTTGTCGAGCAAAAAGAAAAACACCAAGCCCACCAGCAACACTGCAAACAACAATTGCGCCGATAAGTTGGCCTCGGCGGCATGTTCAAACGCTTCAGGCAACAAACGTGTGAAAGCCGTCGCCAGCAACGCACCAGCGGCCAAGCTCAATAAATGTTGGGTGAAACGTGACAGCAGCGCATAGGCCAACAACGCGGCCAACCACACACTGCCCATGCCAGCAACCAAAGTGCCGACCACAATCAAAAGCAAAGTCATGCGGGCATTATCCCGCCTTGACGTTAGACGCGCTCAATGATGAGCGCAATGCCCTGCCCCACGCCAATGCACATGGTGCACAGGGCGTAGCGCCCGCCGGTGGTGTGCAAGCGGTTGAGCGCTGTGGTGACCAAACGTGCGCCCGAAGCGCCCAAGGGGTGGCCCAAAGCAATCGCACCGCCCCACGCGTTGACGCGGGCATCGTCGTCTTTCAAACCCAACATACGCAGCACTGCCAAGCCTTGTGCGGCAAAGGCTTCGTTGAGTTCAATCACATCCATTTGCGCCAACGTCAAACCTGTTTGAGCCAACACTTTTTCGGTGGCGGGAGCTGGGCCAATACCCATCACACGCGGCGCCACACCGGCAGTGGCCATGCCCACCACACGCGCTTTGGGCGTGAGGCCGTATTGCTTGATGCTTGCTTGATTGGCTAACAACAAGGCACATGCGCCGTCGTTCACACCGCTGGCATTGCCTGCAGTCACGCTGCCGTCGGGACGCACCACGCCTTTGAGTTTGGCGAGTGACGCCAAGCTTGTGTCGCGTGGGTGTTCGTCTTGGCTCACCACCACGGCATCACCTTTTTTCTGAGGGATGGTGACTGGGCAAATTTCGCGGGCAAAGTGGCCAGCCTGAATAGCAGCCATGGCGTTGCGTTGGCTGCGTAAAGCCATTTGGTCTTGGGCGTCGCGTTCAATCTTGTAATCGACCGCCACGTTCTCAGCGGTCTCGGGCATGCTGTCCACGCCGTATTGCGCTTTCATGAGCTTGTTCACAAAGCGCCAGCCAATGGTGGTGTCGTACACCGCGTTGTTGCGGCTAAACGCGCTCTCAGCTTTGGGCATGACAAACGGCGCACGGCTCATGCTCTCCACACCACCCGCAATCATCAGCGATGCTTCACCCGACTTGATGGCACGTGCAGCCGTACCCACAGCATCCAAGCCAGAACCACACAAACGGTTGATAGTGCCGCCCGGCACTTCCACCGGCAAACCCGCCAACAGCGCGGCCATGCGGGCCACGTTGCGGTTGTCTTCACCCGCTTGGTTGGCGCAGCCATACAACACATCGGCCACTTGCGACCAATCGACATTGGGGTTGCGTTCCATCAAGGCTTTGATGGGCATGGCCGCCAAGTCGTCGGCACGCACGCTGCTGAGTGCGCCGCCGTAACGGCCAATGGGGGTACGGATGGCGTCGCAAATGTAGGCGTCTGTCATGGCGTGAATCAATTCAAATGAAACGAAATTTAAAACAGCTTGAACAAGCTGGTGGCTTCAAGGTCGAGCACTTCGGTGTTTGCCGCGTTGTACAACTGCCAGCGCCAGCGCAAGATGCCAAGGCTCGGATTGCTTTTGGAAATGCGACTGTCCAACACCGTCACACGCAAACGCAGCACATCGCCGGGGCGCACAGGATGCGGCCACTTGATGTAGGCCAAGCCGGGCGAGGCATACGACTCAGAGCCTGCCAAAAACGCGTCGGTTGCCAAACGCATGGCGATGCCGCAGGTGTGCCAACCGCTGGCGATCAAGCCGTCAAACGGGCCACGTACTGCGGCTTCGGGGTCGGTGTGAAACCACTGCGGGTCCCACTGCTTGGCAAAGTCGAGCACCTCGGCTTCGCTCACCGCATAGGGGCCTGCATGCAGCACTTGGTCGGTGTGAAACTCAGCAAACTTCATGCGGCAACTCCTCGTTGCAACCAAGGGCTCACACGGTAACGTTCGCCACGGTAGCAAGCATCTAAAGCATGCAACACCGACACCACACGGGTACGGCCCATGCGTGCCAACCAATCAAACGGACCTGCGGGGTAGTTCACGCCGAGCTTCATGGCAGCGTTCGCGCCTTCGGTGGTGCATACGCCTTGCAGCACGGCGTCAGCCGCTTCGTTGACCAACATGGCCAAAGTACGCGCCACCACCAAGCCCGGTGCATCGGCCACTTGAACGGGCGCAAAACCCAAAGCTTGCAACACCGCTGCTGCAGTGTGCGCCACATCGTCAGCACCTGCGGTGGCAAATGCCAAAGCACCACCGGCCACGGTGGGCAATTCGTCAAACACGGCTACGTTTTTCAGGCCGAACGATTGCACGACTTGCCATGCAGGACGGCCATCGGTTTGGTGCAGTTGTAAACCCGCCACTTCAATGCCCACCCATGCACTGCTGGTGGCGCGTGAGGCCGCCTTGCCTTGTGCATATTGCGTGACGGCAGAAGCCAATGCATCAGCCACAACACCACTGCCATGCACCACCCATTGGGTGTTAGCTGGCAAAGCCGCCACGTGGGTAGCTGGCAATGCAGGCGCACCTTCGGGGTAGCTATAAAAACCACGGCCCGTTTTGCGGCCAAACAAACCACCATCGACCAACTCACGTTGCACCAAGCTGGGCGTGAATCGACGGTCAAAGAAGTTGGCTTCAAACACCGACTGCGTCACTGAAAAATTGGTGTCGTGGCCAATCAAGTCCATCAGCTCACAAGGCCCCATGCGAAAACCCACGCCGCGCAACAACGCATCCAATTGCTCAGGTCGTGCCGCTTGCTCTTGCAACAATACCAAGCTCTCCGCATAAAAGGGTCGTGCAATGCGGTTGACGATGAAGCCCGGCGTCGAGCGCGCATACACAGCGGTTTTGCCCCATACACCTGCCAAGTCAAAAATGGCTTGAGCCACGTTGGCATCGGTTTGCAAACCCGACACCACCTCGACCAACTTCATCAGTGGCACGGGGTTGAAAAAGTGCATGCCCACCAAACGCTGGGGATGCTTCAAACCATTGGCAATGGCAGTGACTGAGATTGACGAGGTGTTGGTGGCCAACACGCACTGCTCACTCACCACGCCTTCGAGCTCTTGAAACAAGCTGCGTTTGACAGCGAGGTTTTCCACAATCGCTTCAACCACCAAACTCACATGACCAGCGTCGCTGAGTTGCGCCACAGGCGTGATGCGAGCGAGTAACGCTTGTACGGCCTCGGCGGTCATCTTGCCTTTGGCCACCAAGGCATCCAAGCTGGCAGCGAGTTTTTGTTTGGCTTGTGGCACTGCATCAGCACGGGTGTCGTACACCAACACGGCGTGGCCTGCTTGCGCGGCCACTTGGGCAATGCCCATGCCCATGATGCCAGCGCCCACTACCAACACGGGCGCTTGGTTCAAATTGTGTGTGCTCATCGCGAGATATTTATTGAGGAATCCATTTGGCGGGGCGTTTGCCCAAGAAGGCGGCAAAACCTTCACGCGCTTCATCAGTGCCACGCACACGAGCAATGGTGCTGGCGGTGAGCTCACGCACTTGCTCCGTCACGGGGGCCACACTGAGTTGGTCCATGAGTTGTTTGATTTCAATTTGTGCTTGCGGGCCACCAGCCACCAGTTCGGCCACCACGCGGTCCACCTCTGCGTCTAAAGCATCCAGCGTGGTCACACGTTGCACCATGCCCATCGTCAAAGCCGTGGCTGCGTCGATGCGAGTCGTGGTAAGTGCCAAGTAGCGCGCATTGCGTTTGCCCACGGCGTTCACCACATACGGGCCGATGACGGCAGGCAAGATGCCAAATTTAGCTTCGCTCACGGAGAAGCTCGCGTTGTCAGCCACCACAGCCATGTCGCACGCACAGGTCAAGCCCACACCGCCGCCTAGGGCTGCGCCTTGCACACGGGCCACGGTGGGTTTGGCGCACGTGGCGATGCGGTGCAACATGCTGGCAAAGCGACGAGCATCGGTGGTGTTCCACTCGACGGTGGCTTCACTGGCGCGTTGCATCCACTGCAAGTCGGCACCTGCGCTGAAATGCTTGCCCTCGCCTGCCAACACAATCACACGCACCGAAGGGTCTTGACTGAGTTGCACAAACGCGGTGTCGAGTTCACCAATCATCACCTCGTCAAAGGCGTTGAACACCTGCGGACGTGACATGGTGATTTGCGCCACGCCAGCACCACGCTGGGTGATGACGAGGGTTTGAAACGCTTGACTCATCAATACGTCTCCAAATGCAAACGGCCTTCTTGCTTGAGGGCTTGGCCCACGGTGTCCCAGTTCAGGCCTGCTTGTGTGGCCACATCACGCAGGGACAACACGACGCCCTCTTCCATGCTCTTCAAACCGCACACATAAATGTAGGTATTGGGGTCTTTGAGTAAAGCCACAAGATCTGCACTGCGCTCGCGCAAGAGGTCTTGCACATAGCGTTTGGTTTGACCTTGTTCGCGTGAGAACGCAAAGTTGATGTCAATGAAATCTTTGGGCAACTTTTGCAGTGGGCCAAAGTACGGCAGTTCTTTTTGCGTGCGCGCACCAAAGAACAGCATGAGCTTGCCGCCTTCAAATTTTCCGCTTTGACGCAAGCGACGACGCCACTCGGTCATCGCACGCATGGGCGCACTGCCCGTGCCGGTGCAAATCATGACGATGTTGGACTTGGGATGGTTAGGCATCAAGAAGCTGCTGCCAAATGGGCCAATCACTTGCACGGTGTCGCCAGTTTTCAGATCGCACAAGTAGTTGGACGCCACGCCTTTGACAGGCTTGCCATCGTGGTCCTCCACCACACGCTTCACGGTGATGGACAAATTGTTATAGCCAGGGCGCTCGCCGTTGCGAGGGCTGGCAATGGAGTACTGACGTGCGTGGTGCGCCTTGCCTTGTGTATCGGTGCCAGGGGGCACGATGCCAATGGACTGGCCTTCCAACACGGGGAACGGCATATTGCCAAAGTCCAACACGATGTGATGGGTTTCGTTGGCCGTGCCAGCTTCGTTCACTTGCACATTGCCCACCACGGTGGCGGTGGTTGGCGCTTTAGGGCCATGCAAATTCGTATAAGGGTGTGCGGCCGACCAAGGCGGCACGGTGGCACCGTAAGCCGCAGAATTAAAAGCGGCGCCTTCGCCTGCTGACGATTCAGCAGAAGCTGAAGAAGCCACAGTGGTTGCCACAGGTGCTGCACCTGCATCACCACCCAAGGCAGACAACTCGCTATCGGACAGGGCCGCAGGTAAATCGTCCCACGACAGTTGTTCTTCCACGGTGTAGGCCGCGGCTTTGGGGCGCATGCGCCAGTTGTCAATCGAGCCAGTGGGGCATGGCGGCACACAAGCCATGCAGAAATTGCACTTATCGGCAATCACCACATAGTTGCGGCTGTCATGCGTGATGGCACCCACCGGACAGGTGGCCTCGCAAGTGTTACACCGGATACAAATTTCCGGATCGATCAAATGCTGGTTAAAAAGTTCGGCAGGTGCATTCATGGCAATTAACGCTTAAAGCGATCAGTTGAAACGGACGTAATCGAAGTCCACAGGTTGACGGTTGATGCCCATCACAGGAGGCGCGATCCAGTTGGCAAACTTGCCTGGCTCAACCACACGGCCCATCAGGCTCGCCACATATGCGCGGTCTTCATTGGATGGCAACCACTCGCCTACTTTAGCGTTCCATTCGGCTTCGCTCACAACACGACCGTCTGGTGTGATTTTGGCACCAGACAAAGAACCGATGTTGCGGTGGAAAGCCTTGTGTGGTGCAGTCAGCTTGAACTGGATGCCTGCTTTTTCGATCACACGATTCCAACGCTCAATGCCACCTTTGGAGTCGGTGATGTAGTCGTCGCGCAGCACTTCGTTCAAGGCGTTGAGCATCGGCACTTCTTTCTCGACCAACTTGCCATCTTCGACGGACAAGATCTTGTAGCTGTTGCCCTTCAACACGTGATCATCGGTGCGCTTACCTTCTTCGTAACGGCCCTTCAAACCAGAGCTGTAGAAGGTGGCGGCGTTAGACGATTGGTCTGCACCAAACAAGTCGATGGTCACTGAGAAGTGGAAGTTGATGTAACGCTGGATGGTGGGCAAATCAATCACACCTGCAGCGCGCAACTTGGCCACGTCGTCGGTTTTGAGTTGGTTCATCACGTCCACGGTGCGTTGGATGGTGCGGCTCACACCTGACTCGCCCACAAACATGTGGTGCGCTTCTTCGGTCAGCATGAACTTGGTGGTGCGAGCCAATGGGTCGAATGCAGACTCGGCCAAGGCGCACAACTGGAACTTGCCGTCACGATCCGTGAAGTACGTGAACATGAAGAAGCTCAACCAGTCAGGCGTCTTCTCGTTGAACGCTTGCAAGATGCGTGGGTTGTCGGCGTTACCGCTGTTGCGCTCCAACAAGCCTTCTGCTTCTTCACGGCCGTCTTTACCGAAGTATTTGTGCAACAAGTACACCATGGCCCACAAGTGACGGCCTTCTTCCACGTTCACTTGGAACAAGTTACGCAAGTCGTATTGGCTAGGCGCTGTCAAACCCAAGTGGCGTTGTTGCTCGACCGATGCTGGCTCGGTGTCGCCTTGCGTCACGATGATGCGGCGCAGGTTGGCGCGGTGTTCGCCAGGCACGTCTTGCCAAGCGGCTTCGCCCATGTGGTCACCAAAGTGAATCTTGCGGTCCTGCTCGGCAGGGTTCAAGAAAATGCCCCAACGGTAATCAGGCATCTTCACGTGGCCAAACTGAGCCCAACCTTGAGGGTCCACGCTCACAGCAGTGCGCAGGTACACGTCGAAGTTTTGTGAGCCGTCTGGGCCCATGTCTTGCCACCATTGCAAGTAGTTGGGTTGCCAGTGCTCCAAGGCACGTTGCAGCGTGCGGTCCTCGCTGAGGTTCACGTTGTTAGGAATTTTTTCGCTGTAGTTGATACCGGACATGTGTGTCTCCTTTTGAAATTAAACGCGATTCATATCAAAGGCAGCTTTCTCGCCTTTGCCATACACCTTCAAAGCACCTTTTTCGCCCACGGCATTGGGACGGTTAAAGATCCAGTTTTGCCATGCCGACAAGCGGCCGAAAATACGAGTTTCCATGCTTTCCTTTTGCGAAAAACGCAAATTGGCTTCCAAGCCGGTCAAGCTGTCGGGCGACATGGCTGCACGTTCTTCCACGACCAAACGAATTTCGTCAGCCCAGTCGATATCGTCAGGTGCCGCGGTGACCAAGCCCAATGCCAAGGCTTGCTTGGGGTCTAAGGCCTTGCCCACTGCAGCGCGTGCGCCTTCCATGGGGCCCACTTCTTCGTAGAAGCGGCGTTGCAAACGTGATTGGTGGTTGACCATCGGGAAGAAGCCAAAGTTCATCTCGCTCAAAGTGAGGTGTGGGCTCTTCTCTGGCGTATCTGGCAAGTCGAGCATGTAAGCGCGGTCTGCGGCAAAGGCCAACTCGGCCAAGGTACCTGCGAAGCAAGAACCTTCGTCGATCAACGCAAACAAAGAGCGTGAAGACACATCCACACGCGCCAAAGTGCGGCGCAACAAACCGATGGTTTCGTTCACGAACCAGTGGTCTTGGTGTTGTGCCAACACGGCATCACTTTGCAGCGCCAACTTGGCATCGCCTGCTGTCTTGAGCAACCAAGTGCCGATGTCGAGTTCGTTGGTACGCAAATTCAAAATCGCGTCATCCAATTCGCGTGCCATTTGCAAGGGGTACCAGTTGGCACCTGCCGCCACGATGGCATCCACGCTGTCTGGCACAGCCGCTTTGGGTGCGTGCACAGTCAAAGTGGCCGTGCGCTTGGTGCGGTCGATGCTCACTTGCACGTATTCGTAAGAGAGGCTGTCTGCGGTTTCGGTGCGTTGAACAGGCGTCAACGCCACACCCTTACCAGCAGCTGCGGCACCTGGGCGCTTGCAGTTGGCGGGGATATGGCTGGCACGTGCTTGCACAGCAGCGGCAAATTGAGCAGGCTTGGCAATCTCATCCACCAAACGCCAGTCCACTGCCTTTTGACCACGAACGCCTTCCACACTGGTACAGAAAATATCAGCGTGATCGTGGCGCACTTTGCGCTTGTCAGTCACACGGGTCAGACCACCGGTACCTGGCAACACGCCGAGCAAAGGCACTTCTGGCAGAGACACAGCAGATGAACGGTCATCCACCAACACGATTTCGTCACAAGCCAACGCCAACTCGTAACCACCGCCAGCGCAAGCGCCGTTCACCGCAGCCACAAACTTCATGCCGCTGTTGCGGCTGGTGTCTTCCAAGCCATTGCGGGTTTCGTTGGTGAACTTACAGAAGTTCACTTTCCATGCATGGGTGGACACACCCAACATGAAGATGTTGGCGCCTGAGCAGAAGATGCGGTCTTTGAGTGATGTCACCACCACACTCTTGACTTCAGGGTGTTCAAAGCGAATGCGGTTGACGGCGTCGTGCAATTCGATGTCTACGCCCAAGTCATAGCTGTTGAGCTTCAATTTGTAGCCAGGACGAATGCCTGCGTCTTCGTTGATGTTGAGTTGCAGCGTGGCCACTTCGCCGTCGTACTTGACGGACCAGTGCTTGTACTGGCTGGGCTCGATGCGGTAATCGACGCGGTTAGATTGGCTCATGTGTCTGTCTCCAAGTAAAAGGGGGCGAAGTGCCTGTGAATTCGGAGAGGTGTCTCAACCTCATGGATGCAGTATATTGCACACGACATGAATAAAAGTGCATTTTTATTCAAATTCAGGGAAAACACTTAACTCTTCCCTGCACCCAGCCCTTTGTTTAGACGAAAAAAAAGCTGCCTCAGAGTGGCAGCTTCAACACCGCGCGCATCCGCGCCCTCAGCGCCTGAAACGTTTCTTCCAGCGGCTGGGCGCTGGTGTCAAAGGTCATGTCGGCCTTGGCGTAAAACGGGGCGCGGCCTTCCAAGATCAGGCGCAAGTCGTCAATGGCTTCGGCGCTGCCAGCCATGGGCCGCATATCACCTTGTGCGGCCACGCGAGCCAAGTGGTCTTCGGGCTTGGCTTGCAACCACACGGTGTAGCAATGCGAGAGCATTTCGTTCAAGGTGGCCGAGTCAGACACCAAACCACCAGGCGTGGCAATCACCACCTCGGGGTAAATTTGAATGGCTTCTTCCAACGCACGGCGCTCGTAGCGGCGGTAGGCATTGGTGCCGTAAAGGTTGTGAATTTCTGAAATGCTGCAACCAGCAAACTTTTCAATCTCGCGGCTGAGTTCGATATAGGCATAGCCCAAGTCTTTGGCCAATCGCTGGCCCAGTGTGGTTTTACCCGCACCGCGCAAACCAATCAGGGCAATGCGGTTGGTGCGTGCGGCCTCTTGGGTCGAGCCGAACATGACCGAGATTTGTTCGCGCACACGGCGCAGGTCGGCTTCACTGCGGGTGCTGAGCATTTCGCGTAACAGCAACCATTCAGGCGAGCCCGTGGTCACGTCACCAATCAACTCGGCCAAGGTGCATTGCAAAGCGCCAGCCACTTGCAACAACACCAAGATAGAGGCATTGCCTTCACCGTATTCCAAATTGGCCAAATGGCGCTCGGACACATCGGCGGCCACAGCCACAGCCTTGCGGGTGAGCCCACGGCGCGCACGCAAAGCACGCACCCGCTCGCCCAATGCGCTCAAAAACGGGTTCTTAACTTCAACTGCCTCTGCCATGTGTCTCTTTCTTTTTTGATGCTAGGACTAACCCTAAACATGCAATATATTGCTAGACGTGCGGTTTAACGCATGTTAGCCTTCGCACAAGCATAATAATTCATGTTTAGGACTATGACAAGCCACAACATCACACCCGAGGTCATTGCCCAAGCGCAAGCGCGTTTTAAAAACCGCTTGGCCGCGGTGACCGCCCAAATTCACAACCGCCCGATCAACAGCGCTTTGGATGAATGGCTCAACGCCAACATCGGCGCCAGCACCCCTGCCTACCTCGAACTCAAACAATCCTGCGAAGAAGGCGTGGCCCAAGGCTGGCTGTGCGAGCGCGAGCATGGTGGCATTCGCTACGGCCGCATCTTCAAAGCCAGTGACGAGTTGCATGGTTTCTCGGTTGATGTGGTGGACATGCACAACATTGCGGGCCCCCACCATGTGCACCCTCAAGGCGAAGTGGACCTGATCATGCCTATCGAGGGCGACGCCCTGTTCGATGGCCGCCCCGCTGGCTGGTATGTTTGCCCACCCGGCAGCGCCCACCGCCCAACCGTGAGCCAAGGCCGCGCTCTGGTTCTGTATTTATTGCCCAACGGCGAGATTCAATTTACAAAGTAAAAATTCACGAAATAAAGAAAGCCCCTCATGACCGAACTTCTCTCTAACTACGTCAGCGGCCAATGGATCAGCGGCAAAGGTGCAGGCACAGCCTTGCACAACCCCGTGCTGGGCACCGAGCTGGTCCGTGTGGACGCGACTGGCCTTGACCTCGCTGCTGCCTTTGCGTTTGCCCGTCACAACGGTGGCCATGCCTTGCGCGCACTCACCTACGCACAACGCGCCGCCATGTTGGGCGCTGCAGCCAAAGTGTTGCAAGCCAACCGCGATGCGTATTACGACATCTCCACCGCCAACAGCGGCACCGTGAAAAACGACACAGCCGTGGATGTGGACGGTGGCATTTACACCCTCAGCACCTACGCCAAGATGGGCGAGAGCTTAGGTGATGTGCACTTCATGCACGACGGCGACGCTGCACGTTTGGGCAAAGACCCGCTGTTTCAGTCACAACACGTGCTCACGCCCACACGCGGTGTGGCTTTGTTCATCAACGCGTTCAACTTTCCCTCATGGGGCTTGTGGGAAAAAGCAGCGCCTGCGCTGTTGTCGGGCGTGCCCGTCATCGTCAAACCTGCCACCACCACCGCTTGGCTGACACAACGCATGGTCAAAGACGTGGTCGATGCAGGCATCTTCCCCGCCGGTGCGATCTCTGTGATTTGCGGCAGCTCTGCTGGCTTGATGGACCAACTCGAACCGTTTGATGTGGTGTCATTCACTGGCTCTGCCGACACAGCCGCCATCATTCGCTCACATCCCGCTGTGACTAAAAAGTCAGTGCGCGTGAACATCGAAGCCGACAGCGTGAACTCCGCTTTGCTGTTGCCCACCGAAGCGGCTGGCAGCGAAGCGATGGATCTGTTGGTGAAAGAAGTGGCCCGTGAGATGACCGTGAAGTCAGGCCAAAAATGCACGGCCATTCGCCGCGTGTTGGTGCCCGAGGCTTTGTACGACAACGTCGCTCAAGCTTTGAGCGCCCGTTTGGCCAAAACCACCGTGGGCAACCCACGCAACGAAACAGTTCGCATGGGCGCTGTGGTCAACCGAGAACAGTTCAACACCGTGCGCGATGGCTTGGCTTATTTGAAAGCCCAAACCAGCGTGCTGCACGACGGCAGCACCCACGCCTTGGTCGATGCTGACCCTGCAGTGGCTTGCTGTGTCGGCCCCACCTTGCTAGGCACCGGTAACGCCGCTGGCAGCGATGCTGCTGACCGCGTGCACGACACCGAAGTGTTTGGCCCCGTCGCCACCTTGGTGCCTTACCGCAATGGTGATTTGAACCATGCGTTGCAACTCATCCGTCGCGGCCAAGGTTCGTTGGTGGCCTCTGTGTACGGCAGCGATCCTGCGGCTTTGGCACACGCCATTCCTGAACTCACCGACAGCCACGGTCGTGTGCACGTCATCTCGCCTGATGTAGCAGCCTTGCACACCGGCCACGGCAACGTGATGCCGCAATCCCTCCACGGTGGCCCAGGCCGCGCCGGAGGCGGCGAAGAACTGGGTGGGTTGAGAGCACTGAACTTCTACCACCGACGAGCCGCCATACAAGCCAGTACCGCCGTGCTAACGAACCTCAAATAAATAAACGACACACGGCAAAAACTGGAGGAGACAAACATGAAGAACACACACACCACATCCAGCGTTGCAGCCCCATCCGAGCAATTCAACTTCGCGCAGTTTCTGCTCGAACGCAATGCCGCTCATGGCGAACGCCCTGCCTTCATCGACGATGCAGGCACGCTCACCTACGGTGAGTTAGATCAACGCGTGCGCAGCTTGGCCGCAGGCTTACGCAGCTTGGGGCTTCGCCGCGAAGAGCGGGTGCTGCTGCTCATGCACGACTGCAACGATTGGCCTGTGAGCTTCTTAGGCGCGATGTACGCAGGCTTGGTGCCTGTGGCCGTGAACACCTTGCTCACCCCCGACGACTACGCCTACATGTTGGAGCACTCACGCGCGCAAGCGGTGTTGGTGTCGGGCGCGTTGTTGCCCACATTGACGGCGGCCATGGTCAAGTCGGACCACGAAGTGAACAAAGTCATCGTGTCCAAACCCGCTGCACCTTTGCACCCTGCCGAGGTGGAGTTGGAAGCCTTTTTGCAGGCACACCAACCCTTGAGCAAACCCGCCCTCACCAATGCCGACGACCCCGGCTTTTGGTTGTATTCATCGGGCTCCACAGGCCGCCCCAAGGGCACCGTGCATTCACATGCCAACCCTTACTGGACGTCCATGCTCTATGGCAAAGATGTGTTGAAGCTCACAGAAAAAGATGTGTGCTTCTCTGCCGCCAAATTGTTCTTTGCCTACGGCTTGGGCAATGGCCTGACCTTCCCCATGACGGTAGGTGCTTGCGCCATCCTCATGGCTGAACGCCCCACACCGGACGCCACTTTCAAACGCATGACCGGCGGCGTGGGCGGCGTCAAACCCACCGTGTTCTTTGGTGCACCCACCGGTTTTGCCGGCATGTTGGCGCATCCCAATTTGCCCGCGAAGAGTGATGTGGCCATGCGCTTGGTGTCGTCCGCAGGCGAAGCTCTGCCTGCCGAGTTGGGCCAACGCTTCAAACAACACTTCGGCGTTGACATCGTGGACGGCATTGGCTCCACCGAAATGCTGCACATTTTCTTGTCTAACAAACCCGAGGACGTGCGCTACGGCACCACCGGTTGGCCTGTACCCGGCTACGACGTGGAGCTGCGCGGTGACGATGGCAACCCCGTGCCCGATGGCGAGCCTGGTGACCTATACATCAAAGGCCCTTCTGCAGCGCTCATGTATTGGGGCAACCGTGAGAAGAGCCGCGAGACGTTTCAAGGTGGCTGGACCAAGAGTGGTGACAAATACGTGCGCAACGCCGACGGCACTTACACCTACGGTGGCCGCAGCGACGACATGCTCAAAGTCAGCGGTATTTATGTGAGCCCCTTCGAGGTCGAAGCCACGCTCATTCAACACAACGGTGTGTTGGAAGCCGCGGTCATTGGCGTGGTCGACGCAGAAGGCCTCACCAAAACCAAAGCCTTTGTGGTTCGCAAAGACGGCTCGAGCGTGACCGACGAAGAACTCAAAGCCTTTGTGAAAGACAAGCTCGCGCCCTACAAATACCCACGCGTGATTGAATTCGTCGCTGAGTTGCCTAAAACCGCCACGGGCAAGATTCAGCGCTTCAAATTGCGTGCGCAAGAAGCCCAAGGCTGATCAACCACATGGCCCAAGCAACCGCCTTCGTTGACATCGACTGGCAAGGTCGCGCGGTGTGCATTGAGCACCAATGGCTCAACGCGCACCTGCACGATGCGCCGCTCATGGTGTTTTTGCACGAAGGTTTGGGCTCTGTGGCCATGTGGCGCGACTACCCCCAGCAGCTCTGCAATGGCTTAGGCGTGCGCGGCTTGGTGTATTCGCGCCCAGGCTATGGGCAATCCACCCCACGCGCAGCGGACGAACACTGGGCGCCCGACTTCATGCACCGTCAAGCACACGAGGTGTTGCCTGCTTTGCTCCAAGCCTTGCAGGTGAGCGAAGCGCCGTGGCTCTTTGGACACAGCGATGGGGGTTCGATTGCATTGATCTACGCCGCACGCCACGCCTGCGCGGGCCTGATGGTGTTGGCCCCACACATCAGGGTGGAAAACGTGTCGGTGAGCAGCATTGCCGTGGCCAAAGAGGCCTATGAAAACACCGATCTGCGCCAGCGTTTGGCCCGTTACCATAGCGACGTCGATTCTGCGTTTTGGGGTTGGAACCGCGTTTGGCTTTCACCCGAATTTCGCAGTTGGTCTATTGACAACGAACTAGCAAACATCACCTGCCCTGTGTTGGCCATTCAGGGCATCAACGACGAGTACGGCACCTTGGCACAAATTCGAGACATTCAGAGCTATGTGCCACACACACAGTTACTCGAATTGGCCGACTGCGGCCACTCGCCTCACCGCGATCAACCACAAGCACTCACGCAGGCTTGTTTGCAGTTTTTTCAATCTCATTCTTCAACCACCGCGCAACCGTAAATAAAACCAGGAGACAACCATGCAAAAAAGAACCGTTCTACTCTCAGCCGCTGCGCTGGCTGTGATTGCTGCCACCACCAACACATGGGCGCAAGCACAACCCAAACTCAAGGTCGGCTTCATGTTGCCTGCCACTGGCACCTTTGCCTCATTGGGCACCGCCATCGACAACGGTTTCCGTTTGTACGTGGCAGAGCAAGGCGGCAAGATCGCAGGCCGTGAAGTCGAATACGTGCGCGTGGACGACGAGAGCGACCCCTCCAAAGCCACCGACAACGTGAACAAACTCATCAAGCGCGACAACGTCGATGTGATCGTGGGTACCGTGCACAGCGGTGTGGCCATGGCGATGGCCAAAGCCGCCAAAGAATCTGGCACCTTGCTGATCGTTCCTAACGCTGGCGCAGCCGCTGTCACAGGCCCTATGTGTGCACCCAACATCTTCCGCTCGAGTTTCTCCAACTGGCAACCGGGCTACGCCATGGGCGAAGTGGCCGCCAAAAAAGGTCACAAAAAAATCGTCACCATCACTTGGAAATATGCAGCGGGTGACGAAGCCGTCAAAGGCTTCAAAGACGGCTTTGAAAAGAGCGGTGGCACTGTGGTGAAAGAGCTCAGCCTGCCCTTCCCCAACGTCGAGTTCCAAGCGTTGCTGACTGAAATTGCAGCCACCAAACCCGACGCCGTGTTCACCTTCTTCGCGGGTGGCGGCGCTGTGAAATTTGTCAAAGACTACTCAGCCGCTGGTTTGAAGAAAACCATTCCGCTGTACGGCTCAGGCTTCTTGACCGACGGCACACTCGAAGCCCAAGGCGCCGATGCCGATGGTTTGTTGACCACACTGCACTACGCCGACAACCTGCCTAACAAACGTGACCAAAGCTTCCGCTTGGCCTACGCCAAAACCTACAAGCTGCAACCTGACGTCTACGCCGTGCAAGGCTATGACGCAGGTCAAATGCTGGGCATTGGTTTGAACGCCACCAAAGGTGACGCCAAGAACATTCAAGGCTTTGCACAAGCTGTGCGCGCGGCCAAGATCGATAGCCCACGCGGTACCTTCACCATTTCTAAGAGCCACAACCCTGTGCAAGACATTTACTTGCGCAAAGTGGTGGGCAAAGAAAACGTGATGGACAGCATTGCTTCTAAAGCGTTGGCTGACCCAGGTCTCGGCTGCAAGATGTAAGAGTGCCCCAAGCCGCCCCTCGCTTGGGGGGCGGCTTATTTTTTTGAGAGCATGACCTAAACCACGGACCCTCCATGGACTTCGCAACTTTTCTCATTCAATGCCTCAACGCCATGCAATATGGCTTGCTGCTGTTCTTGGTGGCCTCTGGCCTGACCTTGATCTTCGGCATCATGGGCGTGATCAATTTGGCCCACGGCAGTTTCTACATGATTGGTGCCTACATGGCCTACGCCTTGGCACCCGTGGTTGGGGCTGCATTTGGCGGTGAGTTTTTCAGCACCATGGTCGCCGGTTTGGTGCTCTCGGTCATTCTGGGCTACGTGCTTGAATGGGCGTTTTTCAGTTATCTGTATGAACGCGAGCATTTGCAACAAGTGCTCATGACGTATGGCTTGATCTTGGTGTTTGAAGAGTTGCGTAGCTTGTTGGTGGGCGACGATGTGCACGGCGTCACCGTGCCCGATTTCTTGAACGGCACGCTACCACTCAACGACGTGATGACATACCCCGTCTACCGACTCTTCATCAGTGGTGTGTGCTTGCTGATCGCTGCGGCCAAGTGGTTTGTGTTCACCCGCACGCGCCTAGGCATGATGATTCGTGCAGGCACCAACAACCGAGAAATGGTGCAAAGCTTAGGTATTGACATCACCTTTTTGTACCGTGTGGTGTTTGCCATGGGTGTGGCATTAGCAGTGTTTGCCGGCATGATCGCCGCGCCTGTTTCAAGCGTCTACCCCAACATGGGTAACGCTGTACTCATCATTTGTTTTGTGGTGGTGGTCATTGGTGGCATTGGTTCCATCAAAGGTGCCTTGGTCGCAGCTTTGCTGATTGGCATCGTTGACACCTTTGGCAAAGTGCTCGTCCCGCAAGCGGCCGGTGTGTTGGTCTATGTGTTGATGGCGCTCATTCTTTTGTGGCGTCCCAATGGTTTGTTCAAGGACTGAGTCATGCGTCATCCTTCCTCTTTTGTGGTGACCGTGTTTGGTCTACTCGCTTTGTGGCCCGTCGTGGCCAGCTCGTATGGCGTGGACTTGGTCGCCAAGATCATGATTTACGCTTTGCTCGCATTGAGCCTTGAGTTGCTCGTGGGCAGCACCGGTTTGGTGTGCTTTGGTCAGGCTGCGTTTTTTGGCATTGGGGCGTATGCCGCCTTGCTGCTCGCGCCCGCCGATGGCAGCGCGCCTTCTCTCTTGATATCCCTGTTGTCTGCCGTGGTTTTGGCTGGTGTTTATGCACTGGCCGTAGGCGCGCTATCGCTACGCACCCAAGGCGTGTACTTCATCATGGTGACTTTGGCGTTTTCGCAAATGGCTTACTACGTGGTGCACGACACACCTTTGGGTGGCGGCACTGACGGCATTTACATGTACGTCAAGCCTGCATTGGGTTGGATTGACCTGGACCAGCCCATGCACTTGTACGGTTTCATTTGGTTCAGCTTGTTGCTGGGCTATGTGTTTCTCACGCAGTTGCTACGTTCGCCTTTCGGTCGGGCATTGGCAGGTATTCGTGTGAACGAGCAACGCATGAAAGCCACTGGTTTTTCAACCTACCCCTACAAGCTGGCAGCGTTCACGCTGTCGGGCGCAATTGCAGGTTGGGCTGGTTATTTGTTTGCCATCAAAGACGGCTTTGTGAACCCCGAATTGCTGAGCTGGCACTTGAGCGGTGCCGTGTTGGTGATGATCATCTTAGGCGGCTTGGGCCACATGCGTGGTGCACTCATTGGCGCTTTCGCGTTCGCTTTGTTGCAAGAGTTGTTTCAATCCGAAGCAGTGTTTGGCAGTTATGCCAAACACTGGCACTTGGGACTGGGCATGGCCATCATCGCGTGTGTGGCATTCATGCCGCATGGGCTGGTTGCTTTGCCCAAACAGTTCCGTGAACGCCTGATCGGTCGCTCAACCCACCCGAAAAATACGCACACCAAGGAGGAAGCCGCATGAGCGCCCAGATCCTCTTGCGAGGTAAAAACCTCACACGCCGTTGGGGCGGTCTTGTCGCCGTCAACAACGTGTCACTCGACTTAGCGCGTGGCAGCGTGCATGCTGTCATCGGCACCAACGGTGCAGGCAAGTCCACGCTGATCAATTTGCTCTCAGGCGAATTCCCGCCTTCATCAGGTGAAGTCGAATTACTCGGCCAAGATATTTCGCAATGGCCGCAACCACGCCGCGCTCGCGCAGGCTTGGGACGCAGCTACCAGCGCAACACCATCTACCCCAGCTTCACAGTGCTCGAAAACTGCCGCCTCTCGGCTCAAGCACAGCACCAGCAAGCGTGGAAGTTTTGGCGCAACGCCGAAGCAGACCCAGTCACACAACACATCGGCCACGATGCCGCCGTGCGTGTGGGCTTGGGCGATGTACTGCAACGACAAGCAGGCTTTTTGAGCCACGGCCAAAAACGTCAACTTGAAATTGCCATGTGCTTGGCCACAGCCCCCCAAGTGCTGCTGCTCGACGAACCACTGGCAGGCATGGGCGCGGAAGAGACCGAACGCATGCTCACCCTGCTGCAAGAGCTCAAACAAGACCACGCCATTTTGTTGGTCGAGCATGACATGGATGCGGTGTTTCGCATTGCTGACTGCATCACCGTCATGGTCAACGGCAATGTGATTGCCTCGGGTACGCCCGATGAAGTGCGCAACAACCCCGATGTGCGCAGCGCCTATTTGGGAGACCACTGATGTCTGTCAGTTCTGAAATCATTTTGCAAGCCCAAGACGTGCATGCGTGGTACGACAGCAGCCATGTGCTACACGGCGTGAGCCTAGACATTCGCAAGGGTGAAACCGTGGGCCTCTTGGGTCGCAATGGCATGGGCAAAAGCACGCTCATTCGCAGTTTGCTGGGCCATGTGCACCAACGCGATGGCCACATCAGTTTGTTTGGTCACGACATCTCCAAAGCACGTCCACACGAAGTGGCACGCATGGGCGTGGCCTATGTACCAGAAGGCCGCGGCGTGTTTGGCAATCTGAGTGTGCGCGAGAACTTGGTCATGGCCGCGCGCCCTGGCCGCGATGACCGCAACGATTGGACGCTTGAACGTGTGCTGCACACCTTCCCGCGTTTGGCAGAACGCTTGACCAACTTGGGTAGCCAACTCTCTGGTGGTGAACAGCAAATGCTGTCGATTGGTCGCGCCTTGATGACGCACCCCGACCTCATCATCTTGGACGAAGCCACCGAAGGTTTAGCCCCGCTCATCGTGGCCGACATTTGGCGCGTGATTGACGAGATCAAAGCCAGCGGTTTGGCCGTGCTCATCGTCGACCGTGATTGGCACAAAGTGCTGTCGCGTAGCAACCGCGCCTTGGTGTTGCAAAAAGGTTTGGTGGTGTTGCAAGGTGATGCCAATGACATGTTGCACAACCCCGGCCTGCCCAACTACTTGGGTGTGTGATCTGAGATGAAAGCGATTTACATCGACGGCCACGGTGGCAACGAAGTGGTGCATGTAGGTGAGCGCCCTCACCCACAAAGACACGCAGGCGACGTGCTGATTCGCATGCAAGCCAGCACACTCAATCAAGTCGACCTGTACATGCGCAACAGCGGTGCAGGCATCACACACCAGCTGCCACAAACCATGGGCATCGAAGGCTTTGGCCACGTGGCCGAGTGCGACGCTGACAGCGGTTTCAAAGTAGGCGATGCGGTGGTGATTCACCCCAGCATCAGCTGTGGGCAATGCGAGTTTTGCTTGCGTGGCGACGATGTGTTGTGCACCCGCGTTTCCTTTGTGGGTGAACACCGTGATGGCGCTTGGTCTGACTATCTGGCACTCCCCGCTCGCAATGTGTTGCATGCACCCAGCTACTTGAGTGCCTCTGAAGCGGCCGCCTTGGCCGTCACACATCTGACGGCGTGGCGCATGCTGGTCACCCAAGGTCAGGTCAAAGCCGGTCAAACCGTGTTGATCTTTGGCATTGGCGGTGGTGTATCCGTGGCAGCCTTGCAAATTGCCAAGGCCATGGGGGCACGTGCCATCGTCACTTCACGCCATGCACACAAACTCGAACGCGCTTTACAAATGGGCGCAGAGTTGGGCATTCACACACCGCACGACGATGTGGTGAAAAGCGTCATGGCCTTCACCCACAAACGTGGCGTCGATGTAGTGATTGAAAACGTGGGCGAAGCCGTGTGGGGCGACGCCATGAAGTCACTCGTGCGCGGTGGCAAGCTGATCACGTGTGGCGCAACCAGCGGCGATCAACCGCCCGCCGATTTGCGGCGTATCTTCATTCGACAACTGCAAATCATCGGCTCCACGCTTGGCAATTTGCAAGAGTTCAAAGACTTGCTGGCATTTTGCGAACAACACCAAATTCGCCCCGTGATTGACCGCACGTTCACCATGAACCAAGTGCATGATGCGCTCGATGTGATGTCGCGCGCCGAGCAGTTTGGCAAATTGGTTTTGGATTTAACGCACTGAGCTGCGCAGCTTAGGCGGCTTTGTCTAAGCCCAACAAACGCACTGCGTTGTCTTTCAAGATGCCGGGCATCACCTCTGGCTTGAACCCTGCCACCTCGAAATCTTTCATCCAGCGCTCAGGCGTGATGAGGGGGTAGTCGCTGCCAAACAAGATGCGATCTTTAAGCAGTGTGTTGGCGTATTGGATGAGCTGCTTAGGAAAGTACTTGGGGCTCCAGCCCGACAGATCAATCCACACATTGGGTTTGTGCGTGGCCACGCTCAGGGCTTCGTCTTGCCACGGAAAACTCGGGTGCGCCATGACAATTTGCATGTCGGGCCAGTCAATGGCCACATCATCCAAGTGCATGGGGTTGCTATAAGCCAAACGCAGGCCTCCGCCGCAACGCATGCCACTGCCAATGCCGCTGTGCCCGGTGTGAAAAATGGCTGGCAACTTGTGGTGGTTGATCACCTCGTAAATAGGCCACGCCATCTTGTCGTAGGGGTGGTAGCCCTGCACGGTGGGGTGGAACTTGAAGCCCTTGATGCCTTCTTCGGTGATCAGACGCTCGGCTTCGCGCGCGCCCATCTTGCCCTTGTGCGGGTCGATGCTGGCAAAGGCCACCATCATGTCGCTGTTGTCGCGCGCGGCCTTGGCAATTTCCTCGTTCGGAATGCGGCGGCGGCCTAGCTGAGACTCGCTGTCCACCGTGAACATGACCAAGCCGATTTTCCGCTCTCGGTAATAAGCCACGGTCTCGTCAATGGTGGGGCGGCGGTTGCTGCCAAAAAACTTGTCGGCAGCGCGGTCGTATTCCTCGCCGTAGTTGTCAAACGGGTTCCAGCAGCTCACTTCGGCGTGGGTGTGGATGTCAATGGCGATGAGGTCTTCGTGTTTCATATTTCAATCATATGGTGTCTTGATTTAGGGAAAGTCCTAGGGTTTTTGGGCGTTCAACACTTTCACAATAACGTTATAAAAAATAACTTTATACACCCACTGAACGGAACCGACATGACCACAACTCTCCATCCTTCGATCGAACGTGCTCGCGCCACTGGTGTCTCACTGGAAATGCAAGGCGCTGTCGCCGTAGTGCGCCTGTGCCGCCCTACCAAGCGCAACGCCCTCAGCGATGCCTTGATCGAAGCCTTGCGTGATGTGTTTCAAAACTTGCCCGTCGAGGCCCGCGCTGCCGTCATTCACGGTGAAGGCGACCACTTCTGTGCAGGCTTGGATTTGTCTGAACTCAAAGAACGCGATGCCGGCGAAGGTGTGCACCACTCTCGCAGCTGGCACGCCGCACTTGAGACCGTGCAATTTGGTCGCGTGCCTGTGATTGCGGCCTTGCACGGCGCCGTGGTGGGGGGCGGTTTGGAATTGGCATCTGCTTCGCACATCCGTGTGGCTGACGACAGCACGTTCTACGCGTTGCCCGAAGGCACACGCGGCATCTTCGTGGGCGGTGGTGGCTCTGTGCGCATTCCCAAACTCATTGGTGTGGCGCGCATGACCGACATGATGCTCACAGGCCGCGTGTACAACGCACAAGATGGCGAGCGCTTGGGCTTTGCCCAATACCTCGTGCCCGCAGGTGAGTCACTCAACAAAGCGATTGAGCTGGCCACACGCATTGCTACCAACGCACCTCTGACCAACTACGCCTTGATGCACGCGCTGCCACGCATTGCCGAGCAGCCTGCTGACCACGGTTTCATGACCGAAGCGCTGATGTCATCCATTGCACAGTCAGCACCTGAAGCCAAAGCCCGCGTGCGCGCCTTCTTGGAAGGCAAAGCACCCAAGGTCAGCAAAGACTAAAACTCAAACCTCAACAAAAAATTGCCACCGAGCAAACGAGGAGACAACCCATGACCCAAGCTAAATTTCGTCCGCTCAAATTCGGCGTGACCCGCGTGGAGGTCCGTGACGGCCCAAGCGGCACACACTACCTCAAAGCCGAACAAGCTTTGCAAAACTACCCCGACCGCATGACCGATCGTCTGCGCCACTGGGCAGAGCAAACGCCTGAGCACACCTTGTTTGCACGTCGCGTCAAACAAGCCGATGGCAGCTTTGGTGATTGGCGTCACGTCAGCTACCAAGAAGCATGGTCTACCGCCCGCAACATTGCACAAGGCTTGATTGACCGCGGTTTGAATGCCGAGCGCCCTGTCGCCATCTTGAGCGAAAACAGCTTAGAGCACGCTTTGCTCGCTTTGGGCTGTATGTTGGCCGGTGTGCCGTTTGTGCCCACCTCGCCCCCCTACTCCTTGGTCAGTGTGGACTACGACAAGCTCAAGCATGTGCTTAAAACGGTCACCCCTGGTTTGGTGTTTGCACAAGATGAGCGCTATGCCAAAGCCATTGCTGCGACCGTGAGCGACGACGTGGAAGTGGTCATGCACAACGGCAACGTGGCAGGTCGCAACACCACCTCGTTTGCGCAGCTGTGCGCTATCCCCGCGACCGATGCTGTAGACCACGCCATGGCCGCCACAGGTCCTGACACCATCGTGAAGTTTTTGTTCACCAGCGGTTCCACCAAGTTGCCCAAGGCAGTGATCAACACCAACCGCATGTGCTGTGCCAACCAACAGCAAATGACCCAATCGATGCCGGTGCTCGCCGAGAAGCCCTTGGTGCTGGTCGATTGGCTTCCTTGGAACCACACCTTTGGTGGCAACCACAACTTTGGCATGGTGGTCTACCACGGTGGCACGCTCTACATTGACGATGGCAAACCCACACCTGCACTGATTGGCGAAACCCTGCGCAACTTGCGTGAGATCGCTCCCACCGTGTACTTCAACGTGCCCACCGGTTACGAAGCCATTGCCAACGCGATGAAAACCGACGATGCCTTGCGCAAAAACTTTTTGTCGCGCGTCAAGATGTTCTTTTACGCAGGCGCTGCATTGGCACAACCCATTTGGGACAGCTTGTACGAAAGCGAAGAGCGCGAAATTGGCGAACGCATTGTGATGACTTCAGGCCTTGGCATGACCGAGTCTGGTCCCTTTGGTTTGTTTGTCACCAACCCCAATGTGCGCGCAGGCGATTTGGGCTTACCCACCCCCGGCTTGGAACTCAAGTTGATCGACATGGACGGCAAAACCGAGGTGCGCTACCGCGGCCCCAACATCACGCCCGGCTACTGGCGTGCGCCCGCCGAAACCACAGAAGCTTTTGACGAAGATGGTTTCTTCAAAACGGGCGACGCGGTGAAGTGGATCGACGAAACCGATGTGCACTTGGGTTTGAAATTTGATGGCCGCATTGCCGAAGACTTCAAACTCGCCACTGGCACCTTTGTGAGCGTGGGCCCTTTGCGCGGCAAGATCATTGCCGCGGGTGCACCCTACATCCAAGATGTGGTGCTCACGGGTTTGAACATGAAGGAAGTGGGCGCCATGGTGTTCCCCACACCACGCGTGCGCGAACTTGCAGGCTTGGCCGACACCGCGCCCTTGGCCGATGTGTTGGCCGCCCCAGCCGTGTTGGCCCACATGCAAAAAGTGATGAATGAATTGGCCGCCACCAGCACCGGTAGCGCCAACCGCATTGCACGCATGTGCTTGCTGGCAGAGGCACCCACCATCGACAAAGGCGAGATCACCGACAAAGGTTCGATCAATCAACGCGCCGTGTTGCACCACCGCGCTGACACTGTGGCGGCTTTGCACGAAGACCGCTTGCACTACATCCTCAAACCACAGGCTTAAAAGAGAACGACATGGCAGCTAAAGGATTTTTCAACGCATTTGCCGACGTGTGGATGCACGAGGGCGTGCGCACCCCCATGGTGGACTACTGTGGTGCTCTGGGTCACATCTCCCCCACAGACCTCGGCATCAAGGCCGCACGCGAAGCTTTGAAGCGTGCTGGCATTGCGCCCACCGAAATTGGCTCGGTCATCACCGGCAACATGGCGCCTGGCGACTTTGATCAATTCTTCTTGCCACGTCACATTGGCTTGTACGCAGGCGTGCCACAAGAAGTCCCCGCCATCATGGCGCAACGCATTTGCGGCACAGGCTTTGAGTTGTTCCGCCAAGCCGGCGAACAAATTGAAGCCGGTGTGTGCGACGCCGCTTTGGTGGTCGGCACTGAGAGCATGACACGCAACCCCATTGCAGCCTTTGACCACCGCACCGGCTTCAAGCTCGGCGCGCCAGTGGGCTTCAAAGACTACATGTGGGAAGCCCTCAAAGACCCAGCCGCTGGTATCAACATGATCCAGACTGCTGAGAACTTGGCCAAGAAATACAACATCACCCGCGAAGAGGTCGACCAATTCGCGTCTGACTCATTCGCCAAAGCGGTGGCTGCACAAGAAGCCGGTTTTCACGCTGGCGAAATCGTGCCCGTGATCACTGAGAAATTTGAGCTCGTTGGCTACAAAGCACGCGGCATCAAGCTGCAAGGCAAAGTCACCGAAGTCAATGCCGACACACATGCACGCATCTCCCCCGTTGAAGTGCTGGCCAAGTTGAAGCCTGTCTACGAAGGCGGCGTGCAAACCGGTGGCAACAGCGCTGCGTTGGTCGATGCAGCCGCGGCTTGCGTGGTGACTTCTGGCAGCTATGCCAAAGCGCATAACAAAAAACCATTGGCCCGTGTGGTGGCAGCCGCTTCTGTGGGCGTACCGCCCGAGATCATGGGCATTGGCCCCGCGCCTGCCATTCGTTTGTTGCTGGAGCGCACAGGCCTCACGCTTGACCAAATTGATCGTTTTGAAATCAACGAAGCCCAAGGCGCACAAACTTTGGCCGTGGGCAAAGAACTGGGGCTGGACTTGTCCAAGCTCAACGTCAACGGCGGCGCCATTGCCTTGGGTCACCCCTTGGCTTGCACCGGCGTGCGCTTGACCATCACCTTGGCGCGCGAACTGCAGCGCTCGGGCAAGCGCTATGGCATCTCCAGCGCCTGCGTGGGTGGCGGCCAAGGCATTGCACTGCTGATCGAAAACCCTGACGCAGCCTAAGCACTGCGGCCAACACAATCATTCAAAGAGATCGTTATGAACATTCAAGGACAAGCAGCATTGGTCACCGGTGGTGGCTCCGGCCTCGGTGAAGCCACCGCGCGTGAACTGGCCCGTTTGGGTGCAAAGGTCGCGGTGCTCGACCTCAACTTAGAAAATGCACAACGCGTTGCCAAAGACATCGGTGGCGTGGCTGTGTCATGCAATGTGTCTGACCCAGAGAGCATGGCACAAGCCATCGAAACCGCTGCAGCTGCACACGGCCCTGCACGCATCTTGATGCAGATTGCAGGCATCGGCACCGCCAAACGCGTGGTGGGCAAAGACGGTAACGCTGCGCCGCTTGAAGACTTCATGAAAGTCGTCAACGTCAATTTGGTGGGCACCTACAACGCTGCACGTTTGTTTGCCGCTGCGGCCGCCAAACTCGACCCACTGGAAGACGGTGAACGCGGCGTGATGGTGTGGACCGCATCTGTGGCCGCGTTTGACGGCCAAGTGGGCCAACAAGCCTACAGCGCCTCCAAAGCTGGCGTGGCCGGCATGACGCTCCCTATGGCGCGTGACTTGGCGCAACACGGCATTCGTGTGTGCACCATCGCCCCCGGTTTGTTTGCCACCCCACTCATGAAGACCTTGCCAGAGCCTGTGCAAGAGTCATTGGCTGCGAGCATTCCTTTCCCATCACGTTTGGGCAAGCCCGAAGAGTTTGCGCAACTGGCCTCGCACATCGTAAGCAACACCCACCTCAACGGTGAAGTGATTCGCTTGGATGGCGCATTGCGCATGGCCCCACGTTGAACGGGAAAACACAAATGACAAAAACCGTTGTTTACGAAGTTGAAATCATGTTCGGTGACTGCGACCCCGCAGGCATCGTCTTCTTCCCCAACTACTCCAAGTGGATGGATGCCTCATCCTTGAATTTCTTCGTCAAATGTGGCGTGCCCACTTGGCGCGAGTTGGTCAAGACCACCGGCATCATCGGCACACCATTGCTTGAGATCACCACCAAGTTCATGCGCCCTGCCACCTATGGCGAGCGTATTCAGATTCACACCAGCATTCATGAGTGGCGCGAAAAAGTGGTCATTCAAAAACACGTCGTCATGCGTGGTGACACGGTGCTGTGTGAAGGCTTTGAAACCCGCGCGTTTTGCATCAAACACCCAGATGATCCTGACCGCATCAAAGCTGTACCCGTGCCTGCTGACATCAAGGCTTTGTGTTCTTAATTTTTCCCTGCAACCTTTTCAACCACAACTAGGAGACAACCATGAACTTCAAGAAGACCCTCGTGACCCTCGCTGCCACCGTGGCGTGTTCAGCCGCCTTGGCCGACATCAACATTGGTGTGAGCTTGGCGCTCACTGGCCCCGGCTCTGGCTTGGGTATCCCCATGCAAAACCAGCTCAAACTGTTTCCTAAAACTATCGCTGGTGAAAAAGTCAACCTGATCGTGTTGGACGATGCCACCGACCCAGGCAAAGGCTCTGCCAACGCACGTCGCTTTGTGACCGAAGACAAGGTTGATGTGATCTTTGGTTCTTGCATCACCGCAGTGGCTGCAGCCATGACCGACATTGCTTCTGAAGCTGGTACGGTGCAAGTCGCGGGTTCACCCGTGGGCGTGCCTGCAGGCAAAGACAAGTGGTTGTTCCGCTTGCCTCAGTCCAACACTGTGATGGGCCACGCTGTGGTGGAGCACATGAAAAAGCAAGGTGTGAAAACCATTGGCTTCTTGGGCTACACCGATGCGTATGGCGAGCAATGGCTCAAAGAAATCACACCTCAATTGGACAAAGCTGGCATCAAGATTGTGGCCACTGAACGTTTCGCACGTACAGACACCAGCGTCACACCTCAAGCTTTGAAAATCAACGCAGCCAACCCTGACGCTGTGTTGATCGTGGCTTCGGGTTCTGGTGCAGCGATGCCTCAACTCGGCATGGTTGAACGCGGCTACAAAGGCAAGATTTACCAAACACACGCTGCTGCGACACAAGACTTGATGCGCGTGGGCGGCAAAGCTGTGGAAGGCACTTTCGTGGTCTCTGGCCCCGCTGTGATTGCAGAGCAACTGCCTGACAGCCACCCCTCTAAGAAAGTGTCGATGGACTTCGTCAGCAAATTCGAAGCGGCCAACGGTCCTAAGTCACGCAACCAGTTTGCTGGCCATGCCTACGACTTCCAAGTGACCATGGAAAAAGTGTTGCCTGCCGCGCTGAAAAAAGCCAAGCCCGGTACACCTGAATTCCGTGCTGCCATTCGTGATGGCATCGAAGGCATGGGTCGCACCGTGTTTGCACACGGCGTGATGAACTGGACCAAAGACGACCACTGGGGTTACACCATGGAAACAGGTGTGATGCTCAAAGTGGTGGACGGCCAATTCGCGGTCGAGCGCTAAATCACGCACTGTGTGAAATAAACGCCCAACAAGACGGCTTGTTGGGCGTTTTGTAAAAGTAGTTGTCAGAACAGAAACGAGACACAACATGGATTTCTCAATCGCCAGCATTCTGATGCTTGACGGTGCGACCAACGGAGCCATCTATGCCCTTTTGGGTTTGGCCACCGTGTTGGTATTCACCGTCACACGCGTCATCTTTATTCCTCAAGGCGAGTTTGTGGCTTATGGCGCATTGACCATGGCCATGCTGCAAGCAGGCAAAGTACCGGGCACCGTGTGGTTGCTCATGATGCTTGCTGTCCTCGCTGCTGTGATGGAATGCTGGAGCCGTTGGCACCACGACCGCAATTTGATACACGGCATCAAGTCGGGCATCGTGATGGCCATTCCCCCTTTGCTGATTGCATGCGTGACCCTGTGGGCTGCGCCACAAAATTTTCCAGTCCCCGTGCAAGCGCTGCTGAGCATTGCGGTAGTAGCCACGTTTGGCCCATTGGTGTATCGCATTGCATATCAATCGCTTGAATCTGCAACTCCCTTGGTCTTGCTCATCGTGTCGGTGGGTGTGCACTTTGCCATGACCGGTTTGGGTTTGTTGTTCTTCGGCGCAGAAGGTTTCCGTAACCCTAGCTTCTTGACTGAAAGCTGGAGCGTTGGCCCCCTGAACATCACAGGCCAAGTGGTCATCATCTTCACCACGGCGTTGTTGCTCATTGCTGCGTTGTGGATGTTTTTTGAACGCACCTTATTTGGCAAAGCCTTGCGTGCCACTGCGGTCAACCGAACCGGTGCTCGCTTGATGGGCATCTCGACCCATGCAGCAGGCCAGTTCACGTTCTTGTTGGCTGCGGGCATTGGCGCCATCTCGGGCTTGTTGATTGGCCCCACTACCACCGTGTTTTATGACTCTGGTTTCTTGATCGGTCTCAAAGGCTTTGTGGCCGCTGTGGTGGCTGGTTTGTCAAGCTACCCCGGCGCATTGGTAGGTGCACTGTTTGTAGGTGTCGTCGAATCGTTTGGCTCATTCTGGGCCAGTGCTTTCAAAGAGGTGATTGTGTTCACCATGATCTTGCCAATTTTGCTGTGGCGTTCGCTCAGCAGTGGCCATTCTGATGAGGAGCATTGAGATGCGCCGTTGGTTATTTTTATTCGCAGCAGTCCCTTTGGTGGCCGTGCTGCCAGTGGCTGACTATTGGATTTTCCAACTCAACTACATCGGTCTGTATGCCATGACCTGTATGGGCTTGGTGTTGCTCACAGGTGTGTCGGGCTTGACCTCGTTTGGCCAAGCTGCGTTTGTGGGTATTGGTGCTTACACGACGGCATGGCTCACGCTGAATTTGGGTTGGTCGCCTTGGATCACCTTGTTCGTGGGCTTGGCACTCACCTTTGCAAGTGCCCTCATCGTCGGTGTGATCACCCTGCGCATGTCAGGCCACTACCTGCCTTTGGCCACCATTGCTTGGGGCTTGTCGCTGTACTACCTCATGGGCAATATGGATGCTTTGGGCAAATACGATGGCTTGCTCGGTTTGCAAAGTCTCAATGTGTTTGGTTTTGACATTGGCCAAGGTCGCCCCTTCTTTGTGCTGACTTGGCTCATCTTGTTTGCCTCTGCCTTGTGCATGGTGCAGTTGCTCGACTCGCGTGCAGGACGCGCCATTCGTTCGCTGAAGAATGGCACACAAATGGCTGAAGCCATGGGCATCAACACCTTCCGCTACAAAGTCACGGCCTTCGTCATGGCAGCTTTGTTGGCCTCAGTGGCCGGTTGGTTATTGGCGCACTTC
>Ga0213920_1000166_pt1 | contig 62853 bp, 58 predicted proteins | sample McNCre1117MG_FD_161054 | JGI IMG/M metagenome (GOLD analysis project Ga0213920, IMG submission 161054) | Freshwater microbial communities from McNutts Creek, Athens, Georgia, United States - 11-17 MG | ecosystem: Environmental > Aquatic > Freshwater > Creek | place: USA: Georgia | collected...
GTGACCGAGTGGCCGAAGGTGCTCCCCTGCTAAGGGAGTATGGGGTGTAGAGCCTCATCGAGGGTTCGAATCCCTCCGTTTCCGCCAGCTAGTTTGAGCCCCTGAGTAATCAGGGGCTTTTTCTTTGGAAGCCCCACACCGTGCGGGCTTGCGCCGAGCGATCACTTTCTCTGAATTCCAAATTTCGCCATTTCAGAGCTGATTAGGGCCCATTTCTCCCCGTATTCTCAGAAGCCGTTTCAGGCAGTCCATACTTTCACTGGCCCCTTTCTCTGTTTGAGCAATGACTAAGGGCGCCGCAGCGCCCTTTATTTCGTCTTCTGAGTGGGGCTACTTTTCGGGTACCCCAAGCAGTTTTCTTTGTTCACTCCAGTCTGCGGGCAGTGGCAAATGGCGGATGAGTTTTTTAGCGGTCAGTTGGGGAGGGTGCTCCCCCTTGGAAATTCGCTCAACGATGTCTGGTGCCAGCATGGCCATTAGCAAAAGCCTAGAGACGTAGTTCACAGTGACTTCCTCCTCTTTAGCAATCATGGCCAAGCTATCTGCATCACCCTCCCTGAGACGTTTGAACCAAATGTGACCTCGTGCAATCAAGGCAAGCAGCTTGAGGTCTGGTTTGCGAACTTGGTCTTCTGGTCCATTCACGATTAATCGCATGGCCATGCCGCATCGCTTGAGTTCCACAGGAACTGAGATCCAAAATGACTCGTCACTGCCCTCTGCGTTAGTTAGAACCGATGGCTTGATTCCAATTTCGACTTTGTCCTGATGTATCACTACTTCGTTCAAAATCTTGTTCAAGGTCTCAATCGGAGAGCTCTGGAGATTCAGAGCATGCTGCTTTGCGAATTCCAAGGTCGCTTTGATGTCCGTACTGCCATAGTCCCCATCTTGGGTTGAGCCCAGCCAGTCCAAAAGCCTTGCGTCATCAGTCAGAAATGATTTGAGCCCCTGAAGTACGGCTCCTTCGAGTTCATTTGCGGGGATACGGAATCCATCCATATCTTCAGCCGATCCTTGGTGAAGTTCATTGCTCACGTAATAGCGATATCTGCGTTTGCCTTTTTTCGAATGGGTCGGTGTGAGGTGACATCCATTTGAATCAAACACGAGTCCTGCTAGCAAGCTTGGATTCATAGCGTTCTTGCGATTGCGATATGACTGCAGATTCGCCGCCAATCGTTCTTGTACGGCATGCCATATTTCTGAAGAAATCAGGGCAGGGTGGTTGCCGGGGAAGACTTCATCTTTGTGAACAATCTGTCCGATGTAGACAGGGTTACTTAGAATTTTGTAGAGGTGACCACGACTGAACTCTCTATTGCCCATCGCTCCTTCGCGCTTGGTTGTTCGAGCAGGTGTTTTCCAACCCCGCGCATCCAACTCATCCTTAAGCTGTCGCACACAACCCATGTCCAAATACAGCTTGAAGATCTCACGAATTCGGCTGGCATCTTCTTCATGAATACACAAAGCCCTATCTTTAGGTAAGTACCCGATGGGAGCTAAACCGCCCATCCAAATGCCTCGGCGCTTTGATGCTGCAATCTTGTCCCGAATGCGTTCAGCAGTCACCTCCCGCTCAAACTGAGCAAATGACAACAGCACGTTTAAGGTCAACCGTCCCATAGAGGTGGTTGTGTTGAATTGCTGAGTCACAGAAACAAACGACACGCCGTATTCATCAAACAACTCTACAAGCTTAGAGAAGTCAGCCAATGATCGAGTCAAACGATCGACCTTGTAGACCACGATGACTTTGATGCGTTTAGCTTTGACATCAGCGAGTAATTGCTGAAGGGCAGGGCGATCTGTATTTCCGCCTGAGAATCCCCCGTCGTCATAGATGACTGGTGAATTAACCCACCCTAGAGAGCGCTGACTCACTATGTAGGCTTCGCAAGCTTCACGCTGTGCGTCTAATGAGTTGAAGTCCTGCTCGAGCCCATCTTCTGATGACTTGCGCGTATAAATCGCGCAGGGGATTGAACTCACTCTTGTGACTGCTTTGGTCATGGCTTCAACCCAAAGAAAAGTGGCCCTGACCAAGCAGTGCCTGTGATCTCCCTAGCGATCGCACTAAGGCTGGAGTAGGTCTTACCTTGATGCTCAAAGCCTTTGACCAGAACAGTTACCTGATGAACCTTGCCTTGCCACTCTCGCATGAGGCGAGTGCCTGGGCTTAGTGTGATCAGTGGCGTTGTCTGTTTGAGGTATCGAGATAGGCGAGTGGCTCCGATTGAGCCTTTCCAATGACTGTTAGCTTGCATCTGTTCATGCCATGACAAAGCTAATTGAATCAGTTTGTACTGAATGTGCTTAGGTACTTGGCTGCCAAATGCTTTTGCCCACCGCTGGTCGAGTTCGATTCTTTTCGATCGCATCTCCATCACGGTACTCATGATGCTTTGGCTTCCGTGATTCGGTAAGTGCGTGTGCCGTTCGGCCCAGACACATTACTCACAACGTTGAGACCAAGACGCTTCTTAAGGGCGCCGCTGATGATGCCTCTGACCGTATGTGGCTGCCAGCCGGTGAGGAGCATCATTTCCTCAATCGTGGTGCCGGTTTTCTTTTTAAGTAGCTCGATCAGTTGAGATTGTTTGCTTTGTTGTTTTGCAGGCGGTTGAGCCGTGGCTGACCTCTTTGCTTTTATGGGGGCTGAGGTTTTGGTTTTCATGGGTACTCCTATGGAATCTCACGCAACCATTGCGTGGTTCAGGTAGTACCGCTCTGTTTCCGATATGTATCAACTCAATTCTTTGAATAGTCGCTTATGTGCGACTGTTTTCCTCGGCCGAGGCATTCAAAGATCCCCGTAAAACAAGAGTAGTCTGATATTTACTAACGACTACTTTGCAGCGTGAGCAGTCGTCCAGGAGTGAGCCGACTAAGTCCGGTCTCCAACCGCAAGCGGATGCTTGAGTGGGCCTGCGCGACAGGCTCCTGTGAATTCTCCTTCGACAATCTTCAAATTTGATTGGAACCTACCGAGTTCGATGTATCTGACTCCGTGACGTTCAAAGAGAAAACGCCTCGAACCAGAAAATCAGTAAGTACCTTTGCCGCTCTGATCTTGATCTTGAACATTGGCAGCGGCTTGCCCTCAATTTGGTCGAAATAGGCCTTCGCTTTTTCCTCGTCAACCGTCTCCCTAAGGTCGTCAAAGCGCCCGTACTCGTTGAGGTTGACCTCGGTCACATGCGCGTTCAGCAGGACAGCAAGCTTGGCGGCATCCACGCCAAGCGTCGCAACGATGGCCTCAAAGTCCCTGTTCTTCGCCCTTGCCTTGTAGTCCACCAGATAGTCCCGGAAGGTCCGTTCTGGGTCGATCTGCACATCGCCACGCTGGATGTCGTGCAAGAAGATCTCGGCGAACTTTTGGTCCTCCTGCGAGAGCGACGTGAACGACCGGTGCAGCTCTGCCAAGGTCGCCTCCATTGACAGACCATCGCCGCTCTGCAGCTCCTTGAGATATTTGGCAAAGCGCGAGTTCATGTAGTCCGCATCGATCTTGCCGGTGTCGATCTCGGTGATGTGGCTGTCGATGTCGAAAGGAATGCTCTCGCCCGCACCGCCGCCACTAGTACCCAGCTCCTTGTAGCGCTGCAGCAGCGTCAGGTACTGAAGCTTCGTGATGGTCACCGCAACCGACTGTTTGGGCTGGGTGTCGAATTCGTAGACCGACTGGTCCCAGGTGAAACCCTGAATCTTGGCGGCTTCCAGGATGGCATTGAACCGGTTGAACTGCTTCGCGAAGGCCGCCCGGGCCGCCAAGTCGTCAGGCAGCTTGGCAAAGTCGGCAACGCCCGCCGCGCTGAAGATCACGCTGATCTCGGCGAAGCAGTCGTTCAAACGCTCCAGGTTCCGGGGCAACTGGTCGGCAAAGAGGCCAATGGACTTGTCGCCGGAGTACAGCTTCACCGCCGCATCCACGTTGCGCGTCATCGTGTGCGGCTTGCGGTAGTAGCGGACCGTGCCAAAGGGCTTGTCCGGCCCGAACAGCCGGTTGGTGCGCGAGAACGCCTGGATGATGTTCTCGTACTCCAGCAGCTTGTCGCAGTACAGCGTGTTGACCCACTTCGAATCGAAACCAGTGAGCATCTGGTTCACCACGATCAGCAGATCGAGTCTTTTCTCGGGCTCGGCTTCGATACGGAGGTAGGGCGCCTTGTGGGCCAGTCGTGCGGCCAAGTCCTTCTTGAAGTTCGCATGGGTGCCCATGTCGAACTTCTGCCCATAGTTGGCGTTGTAGTCCTTGATGATCTCTTCCAGCCCGGCGGCCTTGAAGACCGGATCGGTACCGCTGGTGTCGTCATCGCTGATGTGCGGATCGAACAGCGCGGTGATCTTCAGCGTGGGGCATTGCACCTTCATCAGGCGGTAGTAGGTGATCGCCTCGGTGATGCTGCTGGTAGCAAAGATGGCGTGAAACTTCCCGCTCTGGCTCAGCACCTCCCAGTTGTCAGCGATGTCCTTCAACACCGCTTGACGGTGCTCGTCACGCTCATACTGGACGTTCGGCAGGTGGTCTTCAATGCCGCGCTGGTACTTACCTGTCGCATCGCGATGGCCCGCCATCGGCACCTCTTTCATGTACCGGTTGAAGACCTTCTTCTTGGCTGGATCCGCCAGCGCTTCAGCCACGGTCGCCGCCTTGGCCTTCTCCAGCGCCACCGCCTGCCGAAGGTCACGGTCGCGGTAGGTCAGAACCTGGTAAGGGTCGAAGCCCAGCACGTTCTTGTCGCGGATGCCATCGGCAATGCTGTAGCGGTGCAGTTCGTCCCCAAAGACATCTGTCGTGGTGTTGTCCTTCCGTACGTTTTCCTTGTGGATGGGCGTGCCGCTGAAGCCAAAGAACACAGCGCCCGAGAAGCTCGCCTTGATGTCGGCCAGCATGTCGCCGAAGGTGGAGCGGTGGCACTCGTCCACGATGAACACGATGCGCTTTACGCGCATGGTCTCCAAGTCGTGCGCCTTCAAGCCGTCCGCGTCGTCCGTGATCCGGCTCATCTTCTGGATGGACGTGACGATGAGCGTGTCGGCGGGCGCGGTGCTCTTCAGGGTCTTGACGAGCACACCGGTGTTCTCTGTGGCCTGCACCTGGTTACTGTCACCGGCAAAGTCCCGATAGGCCTTCAGCGTCTGCGTGCCCAGTTCTACCCGGTCCAACAAGAACACCACCTTGTCAGCGTCCTTGGAGTTGGCGATGAGCTGAGCCGACTTGAAACTCGTCATGGTCTTGCCCGAGCCCGTGGTGTGCCAGATGTAGCCGCCCAAACGGTTCGGGTTCTTCCAGTCGGTCTTTGCCACCTTATCGGAAATGGCGTGGGCGGCGTAGTATTGGTAGCTGCGCATCACCTTCAGTACGCCGTCAGCCTCGTCGGCCACGGTGTAGAAGCCGATCAACTGGTGCGCCATCGGAATGGACAGCAAGCTGGAGGTGAAGCTCTTCCAGTTGTTGATGGTCTCGTTGTTGAAGTCGGCCCAGTGGAAGGCGTAGTCCTTGTTGAACTTGCCGTCCGGCCCGGGGTTGGCGAAGTACAGCGCCTCCTCCGGTTCCATCGCCACAAAGATCTGAACCAGCGAGAACAGCCCAGTGAACACACCCTCGCGTGCGTACTTCTGGATTTGGTTGTAGGCCTGGCTGACCGGCACACCGCTCTTCTTCAGCTCAATGTGGATCATCGGCATGCCATTGATCAGCAACAGCAGGTCGCCGCGGCGGTCATGTTGCATCTCAGAGGCGCGGGCGTAGCGCGGCTGCTGTGCGATCTGGTAGCGGCTTTGACCCGCGGCAATCTCGTGTCGGTCGTAGACCTTCAGGCTAACCTCTTTGCCGAAGTGCAGTGTGTCGGCCGGGTTGTCCCGCGTGATGGACACCGTCTTGCCATTAATAAAACCGTTCAGTCTCAGCGGTGTGCGCAGGGCAGTGATCTGCTCCATCACCTGCTGCATCTCGCTGTCGGTCAGCGGGACCTCGTTCAGTCGGTCCTTGCTGCGATTGTTCTCGAAGAGGATCTGCTTCCAGTTCGCCAACAGGTCTGCCTCGCTGGGGCATTTGATGACCGCCAACTCACCCCAACCGCGTTGGCGTAGCTCGTGAATGACAGCGGCTTCGAAATCAGATTCTTTGGCAAAGGTGGTCATAGATGGGGCGCAGCCTCAGGCGAACATGCTTTTCTCGCAGGCCCACTTCACCTGCTGTAGCTTCTTGATCTGGTGGGAGTGCAGAAGAATGAGCTCATCGACAGAGCGGAAGAAGGCGGCGATCCGCATTTGCTCGCGCAACTCCGGAAAGCAAATAGAAACCGATGAAATGTCCGCCGTCCTGACATGGACCACGGTCTTTCCTTGAGCTCTCCTAGCCAAATCGTACTTGGGCTGTCCATTCGAGAGAGCCAGAGCCAAGAAATACGGATCCAATTTGTCGCAAGGGTTGATGATGTTCAGATCACCACCGATGATGACTCCACTTTGAGTAAGCGCGGAAGCCCTAGCGATATCCTCAGAGGTTTCGCCTGAGGCGGGCACTATCACCTCGTTACCTTTGCTTTTGACCGCCCCCTTCCGATCATTAACAAACGTGTCCACCTGAGTGATGGCAGTTTGATAGTCCGTATAGAGCCTGCCGTAAAGCACGATAGGGGTGCCTGACGCCTTGAGGTCACCTTTGGAAAACCCGGACCCTTTGGCGAAGGTGCCGAGTCTCTTCATTTCCTCGGTTGACCAAGTTCCTGAGAAGCCGCCAAAACGAGCCTCCGGCGCTTTGGCTCCAGGCTTCGGAAACATCTTTTGAATCATCGCCAACCTAAGCGCAAGCAGCTTCTCGTACCTGCGACGATGAAGGGAAGCAAGCTGATCGAGATTTCGAAAGACCTGGACGATACGACTCTGCTCCTGAATATCAGGAAGGATCACACTTCGCTTCTTCCAGTCGTCGGCATCGAAAAACAGCTTCTCAATATCCACGCCATACGAGCTCAGAAAGAACTTCTTGCGCATCGCTGGCAGACTCGCAAGGATGGTGAGGAACTCTGTGAGGAGCTTCTCACTGTCGATGGCAGTCAGATACTCGTTCGACACGATGGCGCCATCCAAGGCCGGTGGCACGATACCCGTCGCCCCGTGGACCACCTGACGCTTGGAAACGACGAAGTCACCCGCCTTTAGCTCGGCGTAGTTCTTCACCAGTATCTCGCGCCCTAGCAGGTGGCCGCGAGAAACGACGCCATCGTTGCGCCGCTTGACCGTGATCAACTCGTAGCGCTTATCGTCTTCCAGCACGATAGGGCGACGCTTCTCGGCGAGGACGTCACCAATCTTTTCTTCTGCCCACGGTTCGCTATAGGCCTTGAACCGGATGCGTGGCACCTTACCAGTGGTCTGGTCTGCCATGTCAGTTACCCGCCAACAAGGTCTTCAACTCCTCAATGCCCTTGAGGTCGAACTCGCCGCCCTGAAGTTCGCCAAGCATGTTTGCGAGCACGTCCTCTGATTTCTTGATGTCGCGGGCATTGTCGGCATAGGTAATCCGGTACTTCTCAACCAAAGCTTGCAGCTTGGCGATGAGGCGGGATGTCACCAGACCGGGTAAGCCATGCAGCTCGTCGACTAGCGGTAAGAGCCACTTGCTTTCGAGCAAGGCGTACGCTTGCTCGTCGCTCAGCGACTCAATGGTGGCCTTGGTCTTTAGATGCAGCGCAGCGGCGTCCTTCTTGATGGCCGCTTTCAGCGACTTCTCTTGGGCAAGCAGCTTGGCTGCTTTGATGATCTTGGCTTCGTAAGACTCTGCGCCCAAAGCCGCGGCGTCAGCTGCCGACTCCTTGGCTTCCTTGGCTACGGCAGCTGCGACGAACTTGTCACCGGCTTCGTTGAAGGTGTCCTTGGCCTTGTCTTCGTCGCTGAAGCTGTCGAGCAGTTCGTCCAGCTGAGCTGCTACTTCAACCAGTTCGGCCTCCTTCTTGCGGAGCGCGTCCAACTCCTTCTTGTGGTGCACCAATTGCACGAGATCGAAGGGCAGGATGCGGCCTTTCCAGCCGTCCTGTACTTCAACGTCCTTGCCGTCCTTCTTCTTCACCACGAAGTTTGGGTCGACCACGCGCGTGGCAGCGAAACCCTCGGTCTGCAGAATTTCCAAATCCACAGCGATGGGCTGCCAGTGGTCGTCGAGGACCTGGTAGGCCTGGTACTTGTCGATGAGGGGCACCGTGCCGACTTTGGCCAGGCGAGCAAACAGCTCGTCGCAGATCAGCGCCTCCTGGCGAGAGACCTGCAGTGTGAGCATCTTACCGATCAGCTCGCCGTGCAGCCAGGGCTTGAAGCCATCGAACGCACGGGTGAAGGCTTGGTCAAACTTCGTCACCTCAGCGTGCTGTCGCACGGCTGCAGCTAGGTCATCCACCTTCGGCTGGGCGTAAGGTGTGCCATCCAAATTGAACAAGTCTGCACGCAGGTTTGGGAAGGCCTGCCAGCAGTCACCCAGTGCATCCAGCTCGCTCAGCGGGATACCCCCGAACATCGAGGCGTACAGGTCCCAGCTCTCGGGCGGCTCGGACGAATCGACGTACCGCGGAATGTTGAGGTTGTAATCGTTGGCCTCGCCTTGCAGCTCGGTCTTGGGCACTAGTCGGCTAAAGCCGGGTACGGTGGCGCGTGCGGTCACCACATCGGTGATCTTCTTGATGTCGCAGGCGCGGAGCTTGTTGTTCTTGCCCTCTTTGGCGAAGCCCTTGGAGGCATCCACGAACAACACGTCGCTGCCCTCGCGCTTCTGCCTGAGCACGAGGATGACAGTAGGGATGCCGGTGCCGAAGAAGATGTTGGACGGCAGGCCGATGATAGTTTCGAGGTGGTCGTTCTCGATCAGCTGCTTGCGGATGACGCCTTCCTCACCGCCCCGGAACAGCACGCCGTGCGGCAGGACGATGGCCATGATGCCGTTGGGCTTCAGGTGGTACAGGTCGTGCAGCAGAAAGGCGTAGTCGGCCTTGGACTTGGGGGCCACGCCGAAACGGGCGTAGCGCGGGTCAGCCTCTTTGTGCAGCGGGTCCCACTTCTGTGAGTAGGGCGGGTTCGATACCACCGCATCCAGGTACAGCGGGTTGTAACTGTTAACCGGATCTTGCTCGTCGAAATACGGCCAGTCGTCTTCTAGGGTGTCGGCGTTACGCGTGACGATGTTGCCCGGGAGGATGCCGCGCATGACCAGGTTCATGCGCGTGAGGTTGTAGGTGTTCTCCTTCAGCTCTTGGGCGTAGTACTTGATGCTGTCTTTGTCGCCCATTTGCTTGGCGATGGCTTGGCCGATGTTGAGCAGCAGCGAGCCCGAGCCGCTGGTGGAGTCGTAGATCTGGATGGTCTTGCGATCTTTCAGGTGGTGCGCGATGACCTCAGACATCAGCACAGACACCTCGTGCGGGGTGTAGAACTCGCCCGCCTTCTTGCCCGCGTTGGCGGCAAACATGCCAATCAAGTACTCATAGATGAAGCCGAGCACGTCGTAGCCCTGCTTGCCATCCATGGGAATGTCTTTGATCAACTGGAGCAGATCGCTGATTGCCTTGGTCTGCTTCGCAGCGGTGTCGCCCAGTTTGCTTAGGCCCGTCTCCAGGGTTTTGAATATGCCGTCGAACAGGCGCTTGTGGTTCGGGTGGATCAGGCGGCTGAAGGCTGACAACGCTTCGCGTACATCTGCGACATCGAAGTCGCTGGTTTGGTCCAGCCAGGTCGAGAACAGGTGCTTGTGGGCGATGAAGTAGCCCAGGTTGGACTTGAAGTGGTCGACCGTCTCCGTGTCTTCCTCCGTCAAGGTACTGAAGTCTTCGGCGGAGAACTTTTCTGTCTCGGCAAAGGCCAGGAGCTTGTCGGAGAGGTACTTGTAGAAGATGAAGCCAAGGATGTAGTCCTTGTATTCGTTGGCCTCGATCTTCGAGCGCATCTGGTTGGCGGAATCCCAGATTTTTGCGGCGAGCTGTTGCTTGTTCACGATTCGTAATGTCTAGTGATTTATGGGGATGTGAATCACCCTGAGTATCGAGAAGACTAGATAGTTTAGGCTGAGACGGCTGTCTCGGACCTCTCGGCGAGCATCCGAGAGTATTTTGCCCCAGCTTCGACCGGTGGAATATATTCAATTGGAACCAGTAGTCGGATTTGGTTGAGCCAGTGCACCCATTGCAGGGTGGTTAGTTCCACTGACTCCATGATCTGCCAGCGTGTCCGGCGGTGGATCAACTCGGTCTCATACTGCCGGTGATTGTCTCGGCTAGGGCGTTGTCGTAGCTGTCGCCACGGCTGAACGTCGATTGACTGGTAACGGTCGCCGCAGTCATTCAGGCCGCCGATGTTGAATGACTCAGATCAGCCTAGAGCAGTCAAATTTTTGGGTGTCTTTGGCTAGTGAGTTCTGGCATCGATTGCAAACTCAGCATGCCAGCCGCTTGAGCTTGGTCAGCACTAAGCCACTGGTCAAATTGACTTGGAGCCAATATGACGGGGGTCCGTTTCTCATCACCCGGTTTATGAAATTGCTTCATCACAGGGTGCTCGTTCGCATTGACTGTGAGCATAGAAAAGCTGGTGACGACTTCTCCAGTTGACGGGTCTGTCCATGTGTCCCAAATGCTGGCTATGCCCAGTGGCTCATGCGTTGCAAGTTCAATCTTCCAACGAACAGCCTTACCCGTCACATAATTTGGCTCGTAGAAGTTGTCGAGTAAGGCGATACCGTACCGGCGGTGTCGCCATGAGGCCCTGTAGCTGGGTTTATCGTTGACTGTTTCAGCCCGTGCGTTGTAGGTGTGCCTGCTGATCTTGTCGTCTTTAGCCCAAGAGGGAATCAACCCAAACCTTGCAAGCCCGCAAGCAACGCGTCCAGTCTGGTGGCTTTTAACCACGATGGGGGCTGGATAGCTTGGGTACGCCTCCACTGGGTAGTCTGTCGCAGGCAAATCAACACCAAAGTGTTCCTTGACCCAAGGGTTGTTACGTGTTGGTGTGAAGTTGGTACACATGGTTTGCAATACTGTTGATTTGTCCAGTATTATTGATTTTATGTCGGAAGTCTCAATTCAATCAAATTCACCTGTGCCAATCGTCTCAAGCCCCATGTGGCTTGACGTTTGCGGCTGGACGGTGCCAGCAGGATTTCCTTCACCCGCAGCGGATCACACTGAAGAGCGCATTGATCTGAACAAGCAATTGATCCGTAACAAGGCTGCTACCTACATCTTCCGGGTCAAAGGTGACTCCATGACAGGTGCTGGCATTTATGAGGGGGATGCGCTGCTGGTGGATCGCAGCATGGACCCCAAGCACAACCACATTGTGGTGGCTCAATTGAACAACGAGTTCACGGTCAAGCGGCTTTACCGCCGTGGCGGCGTGGTCAAGTTGATGGCGGAGAACCCCATCTATCCAGCTCGCCTCATCAAGGAGGAGGATGACTTTGTGGTCTGGGGTGTGGTGACCAACAACATTCACAAGCTGTGTTGATCGATGACAAATCCAAGCGTGACCGAGCACAAGATTGACCCAGCCAGTTTGGCTGCATTGCCACGAACGCCTGGTGTTTACATCTTCAAAGGGGAAGGGACGTTGCCTCTGTACATTGGCAAGAGCGTCGACATTCGCAGCCGAGTCATGAGTCACCTCAGAGCGCCTGACGAAGTCAGCATGATTGCGCAGACACGACGAATTGACTTCGTTGAGACAGCGGGTGAGATTGGCGCGCTCTTGCTGGAGTCACGCATGATCAAAGAGCAAAGCCCGCTGTTCAACCAACGGCTGCGCAGGGTTCGAACGCTGTGCTCAATCCGCCTGACCGCAACAGACAACGGTAACTTGCCAGAAGTCGTTGACAGCAAATCTGTCAACCTCGGCGAGACAGCCGGGCTGTATGGCCTGTTCTCATCCGACCATGCCGCCAAGGCCAGGCTCAAAGAGCTGGCTCAGCAGCACAGGCTATGCATGTCTGTTCTGGGTTTGGAGAAAACTTCAGCACGTGGCTGCTTTGGGTTACAGATCAAAACCTGCCTTGGTGCGTGCGTGGGCAAGGAAGATCGGCATACCCATGACCAGCGGCTCTTGTCTGCGTTGGTGGATTCACAGGTAGAGGTCTGGCCTTTTAGCGGCCCCATTGATGTGATTGAAGATGCCAACGGTTGGGTGCAACGACACCGAGTCAACAACTGGTGCTACTTGGGCACACGGTGCTCAAAGGTAGGCACAGCCAGCAAGCTCAATGCATTCAAACCACATGACTTCGACCTAGACAGTTACAAGATTTTGGTCAAACCCATCATGCTGAAAACGGTGAAGGTTGAAACGGTCGACTCATGAAGCAGCAGCTTGCATTGGTGGACTGCAACAATTTTTATGTCAGTTGCGAACGCGTGTTCCGCCCTGATCTGAAAAACGTGCCCTTGGTCGTGCTGTCCAACAACGACGGTTGCGTGGTGTCGCGCTCAAACGAAGCGAAAGCCTTGGGCATCAAGATGGCGCAGCCGTGGTTTGAGTGCAAAGCACTGGCAGAAGAGCACGGCATCCTTGCCCTGAGTTCCAACTACGCCTTGTACGCCGACCTGTCAAACAGGGTGATGTCTATCCTCAGCACTTACTCACCACGGCACGAGGTGTACTCCATTGATGAGTGCTTTGTGGACCTGACAGGTACGCCACAATTGAAAGAGGTCAGCTATCAAATGCGTGAGCGCGTGATGGCGTGGACGGACATTCCTGTGTGTGTGGGCATTGGACCTACCAAAACATTGGCCAAGCTCGCCAACCATATTGCCAAGAAGCACCCCAGATCCAAGGGCGTGTTCAACTACAACGACTTAAACGTTGCGCAACAAGACAAGTTGCTCAGTCAAATCGAAGTGGGCGAGGTCTGGGGTGTCGGTCGCAGACTGTCTGCGCGGCTGGCGGAGCATGGCATCCAGACGGTTCAAGATTTACGCACAGCACACACAGCGACATTGAGAGCTGAGTTCGGTGTGGTGATTGAGAAAGTGCAACGCGAGCTTCAAGGCACGGTGTGTGTTGATTTGCAAGAGATGGTTCCTGACAAAAAACAAATTGTCAGCAGCCGATCGTTTGGGCAATCGGTCAGAGAGGTGGCGGTGCTCAAAGACGCCATGAGCACCTTCGTCGCCAATGCTTGCGCGAAGTTGCGTGCGCAAGGCTCCCATGCGTCTTTGATTCAAGTGTTCCTGTACACCAACCGTTTCAGGAGCGACTTGCCTCAATACAACCCATCCTTCACCTTGCCGTTGCCGCAACCGACCAACGACAGCTTGGTGGTCAACCGTTGGGCCGAATACCTCGTGGGACGTTTGTTTAAACCCGGCTATGAGTACAAAAAAGCGGGAATCACGCTGGGTGAGATTGCGCCGGTGGGACAGTACCAAGCTGATTGGTTAGAGCCTATCCAAGCGACTGACACGCGTTTGATGGATGCGCTGGATGGGCTGAACAAGCGTTTTGGACGTGGCACTGTCAAGGTCTCCACCCAAGGTGCTTACCAAGCATGGCAGATGAAGCAAGAGCGCAAGTCGCCGAGCTACACCACCGATTGGGACTCGGTTCCGAGCGTCTAATGTTATTGGGCTGATCGGGGGCTGGTATCGGCCAGTTGCCGACATTGGGCAACAACTGCTTTGAGTAAGGCAATCAGGTTCTTACAGACAAACACTCAAATGTTAGGCGCGTAGCCTCTTATGCCACTGACTGCGCTCTAGGAGTCTCGTTCGAGCAGACTGCAACCCATACCGTTCGAAAATTGCCTCCAAGGCCTCAGTCTGACCTAACAGGTCAAGGGAATAGAGAATTCGCTCGAAAGCTCTTACCTTTTCCATCATCCTGATCAATGCCCGTAAATATTTGTCGGGGTTAGCCGCATGACTGTCAACATACTTCCGATATATCGAGAGTGTTAGATCGAACGCTTCGGAAACTGGCGCCTCACCTTCAAATTCGAACAGTGCCTGAATTGCTGCAAATTCCTCAAGGCGGATCTCACTGGCAAGAGCTTTCGCGGAATCCTGTAGCGCAGCGTGGTCTTGGAGCGCATAGTTGAGATCGTCCGAATTCACCATCCGTGACGGAGGTGGATCGATTACGTATTTAAGGTCGTTTACTTTGCACCAATGGTCAAAGAAGCGCTGAAGCGCCTCAAGTGAGAACCCTGGTATCGCCACTTGCATCCCTATGCACGCAGCCATCTCGTGACGCTTCTGAATAAGATTCAACGCTCTACAAAAATCGTTGCTACTCAACTTGTACTTGGCCATCAATGTCAATTTGATGCCATCAAAAGAAGCCTCACACCAAGCTGGGCGATTGGGAAGCTCTGTGGCTAACTGATACAACTGGTGCCTAGACAATTTTTTTGTAAACGTGCCCCACCGGTACTCATCCAACAACTCTTCAGTCTTCTGGCTGAGTGCAAGAAGCAACCGTTCAACCTCGTTAAACCTCTCTTTCAAGACTATAAAGTTAATGATGCCGATGTCAGTGAGATGCTTCTTGCTGTTTAGGTCGAAGGGATAGCGGAAGACCTGACCGGACGCATCCATGGTCGCGACATCGCGCACGTACTCATCAAGCCCGTTGATGATTACAGCAAGACGCTCGTCCGTCGCGAGTGCGTTGCTCTGAACGTAGTGCCAAATCAAACCGAGATCGTGAGACTCTTCGTGGCTAAACGGCGGCAATGGAACGCCACGAGTTTTGCCAATGCTAATCAGATTCTCTGCGACAGACTTTAAGAAGAGCTCAATCGCATGACGCATCGTGAAGCAAACTGGGTAAACCAGGATGTCTACAGGCAACTCGATGCCCTTAGTAGCGATTGCCCTATCCAACAATGCATTCGCTGCTTTGGCAAATCCACTTGCGTAGTCGATGATGCCCGGCGCACCGTTATCCCCAACACAGGCGTTAGCCCAGGTCGGTTCAGAACCTCGAAAGGTCTTGTTTGCTGATCCTAGTTCCATAGTTTCAAATTCACAGTGTTGATTCCAGCGACTTTCGGACCCGTCCGTCCGTGACCGGCGACTTGAGCATGGCAGACTTCTTTGGCTTTGTGAGCTATCAATACCTACTGCCTTTCATCCCTAAACCCTGTCGGGCAGCAATCAGCCTTACGCTGTCGTGTCTGAATCAGGCTGAAAAGTTGCGCGAGGGTTAAGCCTCACAGTTGACAGCTATCTCCACCCAAACCGGACAGCTCACGGCGATCCCGGCATCGAACAAGCTTGCGGAGTAAGATTTGCGCCTCAGTCGTCCTGGACCCGGAGCACTCCTTCCTCTTGGGAGATCCACACACGCTTGGACAGGGTGACCAGCGCCCTTGCTCCGATGGCAGAGGGAGGGACCAGTCAAGCACCAAGAGCCACAATCGTGTTGTCGAGGCGCCGCAACAAGTCATCGTACGTAATGATGTCCATCATGTTCGCGTACTTGCGCTTAATCACCTGAAAGTCCAGTAGTTGACTCGCAGTCATATTCGCTCCGCCTATTTGATCTCGGCCTACGATTACTATCGCTTTTGGACTTGAAATTCGGATTTTCATGCCAGCCGGCAGATCCGCCGCATATTTCTTGGTGAGAATTTCTTCGCCCTTGACGCCCCACTTAGACAAGTGGAATAAATATTTTTCCGCCTGCATGATGGTTCCACTCAACTCTGACGTCGGAATGCTGTTTCCTCGGTAGAGAGACTGGCGGAGAATTTTGTCATCAAATGGCTTCTTGATCTCAATGATGTCGAGATGACCATTTGCGTCGACCAAGCCTATGTCGAGGTATCGATCAGTCTTCTTATGGGGATTGCTGTAGTAATCGTGGATTGTGACGTTCTGGAATACCTTGATGTATTTTGGAAACAGCAGGAGCAAGAAAGACAACATCAAGTTCTGCCACTCACCCTCCGTCCAATCCTTCTTCGTTGCAAGGGCGTCCTTGATTAGTTCGCGAATCAGAATGTACTTCTCAACCTCCAACTTCTTCATGATATCCAGGTCGATCTTGGTACTACCGGTAAGCGTGGATTTCTTATTCAGATAGGCCTCGTATCGCGCCCGCGCGTCTTTCATCCCATCCAAGTGTTGTGAGAGGATCGTGTGAACGCGGGCATCGGCATAGCGATCGAGTTCATAGGTGCCTGGGAATTTCTTCAGTAATTCCTCAAAGACATCCTTCGGGATTGAACCGCTGCGTGTTCCCCCGATTGCGATTGGATCAGGATTTCCCAACAAATCTGACAGGCGAGCGAAGATTGAGACGTTGCGCTCGGCAACAAAGATCGCTCGCTTCAGAACGACATCTCGGCTAATGAGGAGGTCGTTATTGATATCGAGAATTCGCCCGGCTATCCTCACGTAATCAGAATCAAGCGCTCCGAACCTGAAGTGGTATACATAGCCATCAAGGTCTTGCGCTGGTGCTGGTGGATTCAATAAATCGCCTAACTCAAAAAAGAAGACACGAGATAGACGAACCTGGCCATGGGATTTCAAATCATTCCATACCCATTCATTGTTGCCCCGCATTTCTCCTTCGTAGTGGAGCTCTACGTCTGTAGCCGTGACTTTGAAGTCAATCATCATTTCCTCATGAAGTGCCTTTAAAGTTTAATGCCTGTTCATCCGAGCTAGTCGTAGCTGCGGCCTTTGGCCCCATAGTTGCCGCCGAAGCCTCGTACGTAGTAGCCAGCAATCGCCGCATAGCGACTGTCCGTCGTACCCGCCTGGTGAGCTCCCGTTTTATGTCCGCTACCAGGCCGTGAATTCGGTTTGCCAGAAGTCCGCTATGGGTCGGCTGCTGCCTGTGACCGAATGGTAGCCCCCAGCCTTAACCGAACCATCTACTTACGTTCGAACGCTCAGAATATTTGGTGCAGTTCACATCTACGGGGCTCTTCTGCCAAGCTTTTCCCAAGTTGCAAGTGAGCTCTTGCTGTTTTTCAGATGGGTTAATGCTTGAGAAGTCGAGTCAACTTGATCGTCATGCTTAGCTCCCGGAAAACTCGTCAACTCTGAACGGTAGTCATGGAGCCAGTGAGCTTTCTTGGGAAGGAATACCTTTCCCGCTTCAAAGAGATCTGTAATCGAGTTCAAGCGTTCGGTCTTTGTTGTTCCTGGTAGTGGCATAAAGGCCTTGATTTTTGACCCCAATTCTTTTTCAAGATCTTGAATCAGTTGTGACCCAGATGATTTATCTTCAATTAGCACGTGACGAGGTTTGTGTTGGTTGCAAAGCTCAATCACTGCGCGTCTGAGCTCTGGGTATTGCAACTTCTTTCGATAAACATGAATTAGGTAGTAATGTCCTTTTCGAGTGACGGCCCAAGTGGTGCATGCACTAAAGTCATTCATAGCACCTGACTTCACAGCCGTATCCCAGCTTTGAATCACCATTGATATGTCGCTCGCCTGTGGCGGTTCGTCGAAGTACTGAAGCCATTCGTCTTTAACCATTACCCCTTCTTTAGGAATTGGATTTTGTTGGTACTGACTAAAGAAGTGAAAAGAGCCAATGCGATCTCTGGTTTGCTCCAACATCTCTTTGGTTTCTCGTTCAGGATGAAGCGCTTCTCCAGTCTTTCGTTCAAAGAAACGATTTTTTACAGGTAAATGTTCGATCTCGTAATGCTCGTCTGTTTCAGCAATCGCTGGAAAAGATAAGTGCTCCCAGCCGCCTTGTTCCAGCAAATGACCTGCTACGTCATTTTGGTGAAGCCTTTGCATGATCAAAATAATGCATCCCTCTTTCTTGTTGTTGAGACGGCTTTGAAGAGTCCCATCACACCAGTCATTTGCAGTTTTTCTTTGAGCGTCAGAGACAGCCTCATCAGGTTTCAGTGGGTCATCAATGATTAGAAAATCGGCACCACGTCCAGTCAAAACGCCTCCAACTGATGTGGCCATGCGACCACCTTTGGCCGTAGTCCTGAAGTCATCGACTGCACGTTTTTCAGGCGAGAGCCGAGTTGGAAAAAGTGCTTGGTAGACGGAGCTCATCATCAAAGTCCTTGAATCAAGAGCTAACTTGTTTGCTAAATCTTGACCGTAACTGGCACAGATGATCTCCGTTGCAGGGGAGTGTCCTAGTAGCCACGTTGTTAATGCAATAGAGGCGCTATGCGACTTTAAATACCGTGGCGGTAGTGTGATGATTAATCGCTTGATCTCTCCAAGACGGCATGCCTCAAGCTTGGAGGCCATTAACTCAATGTAAGGGGCCATCAAGAGCTTCGCCCCTGGATTGAGTTCATAGAAAGCCCACTGCAAGTAACTCAAAAAATCTGTTCTGAGTAGTTCCAAGTATTCAGCTTCAGTCATTTTCATGATGGTTCTCCTGTCGATGTGTCAATTTCCTTAGCTTGATTTTTTTGCTCAAGTGCAATCTTCGCGCGAATGCTTTCTTCCAGTCGAATGATGAAATTTTTTTGAATTATTTCGTCCGTTGGTTTGAGCGTTAGTACTGGGGAAATAGATGCTATGGAGCCTTGCAGTTGTCTGTCTTCACTCATGATCATTCCAATCGCTTTCAAATTTCCAGATGCAGCTTGATTAGTTAGTTGTGTAGCGATCAATATTTTCTTTTTGACATTCTGCTGTTTACCCTTTTTGGTCACTTGTACTGAAGCATTCAATGCATTGTTCAAAATCGTGCTGAAATTCTGTGAACCTTTGGGGCGTCCTTTTGCATTACCACTTTGTCCCTTTTTAAACTGGGTTGCTTTGGGCGGTTTACCCTTGCCGATTTCGTAATCTTTTTCGTCTTTTTTTGAATCGTTTGAGTCTTTTGGATCAGTCATATTTGTTCTCCTTATTTAAGCTAAAACATCAGACTCATGGTCTGCAAAGCTTCGGTTCGTGGATTCGTTAATGGCTTTTTCACCCGTTAAGGTTTGCCAGCGCCGTATGGCTAAGTCGACATACTTGGGATCTAGTTCCATTCCATAGCATTTCCGTCCAACGCGTTCACAGGCGAGGAGGGTGGTGCCACTACCTAGGAAACAGTCAATGACAATATTTCCACGCTCTGTGCAGTCGAGAATCGCGTCAGCAATCAATGCGATTGGTTTAACAGTTGGATGCATCGCAAGAACGTTTTCTCCGCCGCGTTGGCGAGACATCGTGATTGCGCTGGGGTAGTTCCACACGTTAGTTCGATACCTGCCGTATTTCCCTAACTCGATGTTGTTGCGATGAGGTGCTTTCCCGTTTTTGAACACCAAGACCATTTCGTGTTGGCTTCGATACATGGAGCCCATACCACCTCGGTCTTTAACCCAGACGCATATGTTCTTGAGCTCTGAGTAAGTTGACTCACCAGCACTTAATATCTCAGTGAGGTGTCGCCAGTCCATGAATTGGAAGTGCAGGGAGCCTGGATGGGTATACTCAACAAGACGCTCAAATACGGTTCTGAGAAACTGAGTGAATTCCGTGCGACTCATTTCCCCGGAGGCCATAGCAAACTCGGTGTGTTTAGTTTTGCCGTTCCCAGAGACATGACCATCTACAGCTACGTTGTAGGGGTTGTCGCACGCCGCAGCGTGCCCTAGTTGACCCTGCATGAGTGTTTCGTAGGACTTCTTTTGTAACGCATCGCCGCAAAGTATCCGGTGCTTGCCGAGCAACCAAACATCCCCAACGCGTGTGACAACAGGTCCTGCAGGATCTTCAAATGTGTCAGCAGGATCTTGTTCAGGTTCAATCGTTAGGCCCTCGATCTTGAGATCGATTTCCCCCATGGTGAAACCTGTGTCCTCTAGACTGAAGTCGAGCTCAAGTTCGCTAAGTTCGGCAAACACCTCGCCAAGTAGAGTTTCGTCCCAAGTGGAGTTTTCAGTTAGCCGGTTATCTGCAATTGCAAAAGCCTTAGCTTGCTGGGGTGTGAGGTGATCCAGTCTTATGATTGGAACCATCGACATGCCGATTTGCTTTGCTGCTAGATAGCGGCCATGTCCACAAAGAATCTTGTTGTCTTTGTCAATCAGGATGGGAACGTTGAATCCAAAGGATTGGATGCTTCGAGCTATCTGCTTGATCTGTTTTGGGCTGTGGGTGCGAGGATTACGTGAGTCCGGTTTAATGGAGTCGACGTTTGCTTGAGTTGCTGAAAGTGACGCGAGTTTTGCAGTTTGGAAATGAGACATAGAGCCTCCGTTGAGGAAAACTTGACAATAGTTTTTCCCCTACATAATTTCCAAAGGATTTAACTATCCATTTTTCACGGGGTTGTTTTTTGATTGCCCTTCAATCGCTAATTTGGCGTAGTGCTCAGTACTTTCTTTGAGCCCCACAACTTTAAAAATATCTTCTACAAGGGTGAAGTAGGGGCCTTTAGGTGATGAGTCATCGCTCATCCCATCCCGAATCAATGTCGGTTTAGAGCCGGTCAGCCGCTTGTAGTGATAGGCAATCATTTCACATGCGGCTTTTGCACGACTGTTTTCGCGGCGTCCCCCCTCATCTTTTTTGAGCATGGAGGGATCTGCCAGGATTGGCAGTAGCGTATCTATCTGGGCATGCGAAAACGACGCTTTGTTAGCTGTGCTTCTTAAATCACCGACCAATCGAATTCTGACGCTCCAATCCAGCATTACAGTAATCGCAGGTTCATGCAATGCCTCTATGTGATCGGCTAACTTATTGGCAAGGTCAGAAAGTTTCTTAAGTTCTGCTTCCGTAACTTTCGTGTCCGCTTTGGAGAAATTCTTTGGTCGATTGCCTGTGCCAGTGCTATCAATCGTTTCAATATGCTTGACTGCCTGTTGAAGTGCAACTTCACAATCGGGCGGTAACGTAAGTTTTCGAAAAGCCGCCTCAATCTGTTCGGCTTTCGACGGATTCGATGAGTTTGGCTGTTGGTCGGTCATCTTGTTTGATTTATCGAGCATCCAAGCTGCTAAACAGATCTGGGTCTAGCAAGTCCTTGAGTAGAGCCCCCACTGCTTCAGCTAACAAGCCCATGTTGTCAATTGAAATATTTCGTTCTTTTCGCTCAACACCGCTGACGTAACTGCGGCTCATTTCGGCTTTGTTTGCAAGCTCTTCCTGCGAGATTTCCTTCATACGCCGCATCCTTCTTAGATTGTTGGCAAAGATCTCACGAGCAGTAGGGCGGACAGGCTTTTTCATGTCCTAAAGCTTCGCCAAGTTGCCTAAAAGCGACAACGTTCAATGAGTTACGTATGGCACACTATAAGTGTCATTTACATAAGTTTGAGGGTCTTAGATTGCATCAAAGAAGACGTAGGGATGCTAATTCAGCTCACTTCGTTTACTAGCAGGGCAAGACAAACCATATGAGTAAACAAACTGCAAGCACGATTGACGCCGCAGCTCCACCTGAAACCCTTCATTTGGTTGAGTACGAGCATCTGAATTCGAAGCAGAAGGAGATCTTTAATTTTCAGAAGATTGCGGCAGTAATGGCGCACTACGGCTTTAACTGCATCAAGCTACAGGATGACTGGGAAGGCGCAGACTTTTTGGCTTACCACTTCAAAGGAAAACACACCTTGAAGGTTCAGCTCAAGCCTCGAATGGTGGTGGCAGATAAGTACAAGGGAAAAGAGCTATGGATAGCCTTCCCAGACGGTGACTGTTGGTACTTGGTAAATCACGACAGGTACATAGATGAGAACAAGAACGCCCCATGGAGTAACTCGAATTCATGGGTTGAAAAACTGGAGTACACCTGGAATCGATTGAGCGAAAACATGAAATCGACGTTGCAGAAATACAAGTTGGGCAGTATCAAGTACGAAGAATTAAAGGGGCAGTGAAATGAACGAGATGAGAAATGTCAGCCTTAAAGAAAAGATGGTTGCAGTGCTGACTGCTAAGAAGCGACCGATGACATACATGGAGTTGATCGAAGACATCACTACAGCCTATCCAGAGTGGTGGGTTGATGCGAGCAAAAGAAATAGAAATCAGTCGGATGCGCTTGCAAAGCTTTTGAGCCGCATTGATTTAGTTCAATCCGAGCACCGGGAGCTTTTCAGTTTCTCAAGGGCTGAACATCTCGAATTCATTGAACTAACTCCAAGGGTTTTAGAGTCAGTGGAAGACGACTTAGCAAGCTTTAAAGACAAGGTACTTGCCGTATTGCGATGGTGCAGGCGTCCGCTCAGCTACGAGGAGATCGCTGACGAAATTCAGAAGATGTATCCAGAATACTGGAATCAGCTTTGCTCGCCATGGATTAGTGAAGATGAAGTTCGCAGACGTTTGCGCGTTCGCATCATTTTGGTAGTGGAAGAGAACCTTGATGTATTTACTGCTAACTTAGTAGACGATGTCAGGGTCCGCGTCGGACTGGTCGCTCCTGATATCCGAATCACGGAGGAGGGGATTGATTGCAGTCATGTTCCTAAAGAGCAGCTTTCGCTGTTTTGGTGGACTTTCCCGGTTAACCAAAAGACAGATGGCCCGTATCGAATTGAAGTTCGTGCTGACGTTGAGGCGCAGGTTCGAGGGACGCTTTCATCTGCGATAGCTCCCTATGACCCGGCGATCGTTCTTGGTAAATTTGATCACCCAGATCCAGTTCTGCTTGAGCGTGCCGTTCATAAAGCGCTTGAGTTGCGTGGTCGGGTGAAGTTGGACGCCTATGGATATTCGTATATTGAATCAACCCACGAGGAAATTTCCGAACTGGTTAAGTGCTTAGTCAAATAAAGGTGAATTTTTCAAGTTGGTTGACCGATGTCCGTTAAGACTAGGATTTCTTTCTATCGCAGAGAAGGTCTTCTGAAGGCTGACAGCGGCCGTACGCCACACACCAAAGCAGCCGCTCAATATGCATTTGAAAGTTCGACGTGAGGGGGTGAATCACGACCACGCGATGTGACCTGCTGAAAGTGTCTTGAATTTGGTATCAAAAACTGCTTTGCCTGTAGTCGGTAAATTCGCCAATAGGAAGTCGATGCACTCCTGAAGCCGTTGATTCACCACGCCGGCCTTCAGTACACCAAGGGCCAAGCAAGCCTGTTGGCGACATATCTCGCGTTCAAGCTGTGCTTGAATCTCGTACGAAGTAAGTGCAGTCAGCGCTACAGGTGCGAACTGGTCACCCAGTAGACCTATGAGTCGGTCGTAGTACACCCTGCCTCGGGGCGATACGCCGTTGCAATACGAGAGGCCGCGCCCTATTCGGCACATCAACACAACTTTGATGAACTTCGGTGCAAAGTTCTGGAGAATGTCCTGCTGCCCACCAATGTATGAAGAAATGTTATCTGCGACCGGCGCTTCGTGGGCAAAGTTATCCCAACCATTATGCTTCTCAAGCAACTGATCTATCAATCCGTCCACGATGATCGCACGTTCTGAATTTGACCGAAAGGCGTTTCCAGAGACCGATTGAAAAAACTGTTCCCCGAGTTCGTACTTATCGCGATACAGGTTGGTGTTGTAGCCTTCAAGTGTCAGCCCCAATCTGTACTTCATATCATCGCCGCTAGCCTTCCAGACGACCACGGCTAGTAAGGATATGTTTTTTCTTACCTGTGGATCGGTATCCGTGGACACATAGATACCGAACATCGTGCGTAGAACGTTGTCGCAGTGATGTGACGCAAGAGCGCCGATTTTGGTTGAGATGGACGAAAGATTGGCAGGATCTAGAGGCTGGGTGTACGTCTTGAGGTTCAAGATGAAGGCTTGCACTTGTAGCGCAGCCTCAGTTGGCCTGTCGTTAAGAACATCTTGGATACAGGTCGTAAGCCAACCAAGCAACTCAAACGCATTGATTGTGTAGTTCGTCGGATGCGAGATTCCGATGTCGTTGCGCATGTCCAGAATGTGCTTGAGCTTTTTGTGTGTTGTGTCGCTAATGAGTTCTAGCTTCCGACATGTGTCCAGTAGAACGGAGTCCTTGACAGACCGAAGATCATCTTCTGTTTGATAAAATTCCCGCGCCTTTCCCCCAATTGCTGCGTCGTAGAAGATGTCCAGTCCGTATGTAATTGCCTTCTTGTGGAGATCTAGAACAACTTCATTCCAAATCGCATTCAGTGAATAGTCAAAAAGCCCGAAACCGGCACCAACGACGAACTTCGATAGATAGCGAGCGCCTTGCTTGACGTGCGCAGGAAGTGACTCAATGTATGCAGGCAGGTTCTGACTGATGATTGCTCTCTGATCTTGTGCGGCAATGATGTTGTCGTGAGGTAGGCCGATGTTCTTGAGGAAGTCGACGATGATCTGCGCTTGGGGGTCAACCAGCTGCATTTGAGATTTTGGAACGATGCTACTCATGTTGTTTCCATGATGTGGTTTGGGAGTGGGGCTTTTCCGAAATCCAGCAAATGTGAAAAAGGTTACGTCGCTGAGAACTATAGCCCACTGCAACCACGCTCCCGATCGACCGCTTACGCTGCAAATTGGACATTCGATTTAACTAGAAAAAACGGCAACTAGTGAATTTCAGTCTTATCGATGCGGCATCGCCGTTTTCGATTCCGAATCAAGTAGTCGAACTTAGAGCGAAAGTGACGCTGCACTACGCGAACTGTCTAGGCCTTTTTGGGAATGCCAAACTCAGGGCAAAATCTCGCTGAGATTTCATTTGTTCCCAACAAATCTTCAGTTGAGCATTCAAGGCCCTCATCAAAGATGGTTTGAAAAAGATTGGAAAAATTGTTAAATATGCAAAAATTCAAATTCAAATTCAGATTTAACTGAACCCGTCGGTTGCTGATAAGTCTTGTGGTGTAGTGATAGAAATTTGGAGACAACATGAGTAAGTATTTGTTGAGTCTTATTGTGGCTAGCGCACTATCGACTGGATGTGCAAATTTTTCTGCTTCAGTCGTACCTATACCTGTACATGATCAAACTGCCATAAAAAGCCGTGGATATTTTTACGCAGGAGGTGCGTATACCGGTCCTGAAAAACAACAAGTAATGTCTGGACAAATTTATGCTGAAGTGCTTGTTCCGCACGCTGTACGCAGGCCCTATCCGCTTGTGCTTATTCATGGCGCAGCTCAAACAGCGACAAATTGGATGGGGACACCAGATGGCCGAAAAGGCTGGGCTGAATTTTTTGTAGAACAAGGCTATATCGTTTATATGCTTGATCAACCCATGCGAGGGCGCTCTGCATGGCATCCTTCAGATGGGGGGACGCGGATGTTTTCAGCTCAAGCAATTGAGTCGCAATTTACATCGACTTCTGATCTCGGCAATTGGCCACAAGCTAAATTGCATACGCAGTGGCCTGGGAATGGGGCAAGTAAAGGTAAGCGAGGGGATCCTATCTTTGATGCTTTTTATGCCACTCAAGTTGAAAGCCTTGCATCAAATGCCGATACGCAAAAATTTAACCAAACGGCTGTTTCTGCTCTACTAGATCGAATTGGTCCGTCAATTTTACTGACCCATTCCCAATCAGGACCATTTGGATGGTTGATTGCAGATGCGCGCCCTAAATTGGTAAAAGGGATTGTTGCGATTGAGCCGTCCGGCCCTCCGTTTGAAAACTCGGTTAATGCAACTGGTAAAGCTCGTGCATGGGGGCCGACAGATGTGTCATTAACGTACGATCCGCCAGCATCAAAAGCTCAAGACTTAAACATTGAACAAGAGAGACCTGAGTCGGCTGAATTGTTTGGGTGTTGGATGCAACGTTCTCCTGCTCGGCAGTTAGTTAACTTGAAAAATATCCCCGTCATGGTTATGGCTGCCGAGGCTTCATATCATTCAGTCTACGACCATTGCACGGCTAAATTTCTGAAACAGGCTGGTGTACCTACAGAATTCATTCGATTAGAAAATGAAGGGATCAGAGGTAATGGTCATATGGTAATGATTGAGAAAAATAATCTTGACATTGCAAATTTAATCGATCGCTGGATAGTCAAAAACATTAAGTGAATAATCCATGTCGATGACGTAGACGTTATGACGATCATGTATGTCGACTCAAAGCCCTAAGTTGGCCTAGGCTTCATTCGTGAAAGCTTAGTGCTGTCTCTACCTTGGTTCTGAGTTCCATTAATACAGGGGAGAGCTCAATTGCTAATTTACCAACATCTTCATCACTCGAGACGCTAACGTTCAAGACATAAATTTGGGGGCTAATTTCAATTGGAGTTGCTAATGCGACGACCTCTGGCTGCCATGATGCAATGCAGAAGCCAAATTCTTTAACTTGTTTGTCAGCGTCCTCAATTTCAGCTTTCAACTGAGACCATTGCTTATCCCGCGACTTCTTGAAATGTTCAAGGAGTTTGACCTTTTGTGAATCCGGTGCGGAAGATAGGTACGCACGACCAAGTGAAGTTAGTTCCATGGGAACTCGCTGCCCAGAAACCACTGTTCGAAGCGACGGCCGTCGGTTGTAGCGAATGGATTCCAAATAGACCATTTCATCTTGATCGGGCGAGGCAAGCCCGACGTTTACTTTGTATTTTTCCGCAGTACTGCGCATTAAGGGGGCTGCAATAGCTAAGACCTTCGAGCCCGTGCGCATAGCGTGTGCAAGACTTAAAACAAGTGGTGCGAGGCGATAAACACGAGTTCCGGGTTCAATTTGCAAAACGCCACTAGCAACAAGCGTTTGTGTAAGGCGGCTAACCGTTGACTTAGAAAGTCCAGTTCTCTCAGAAATTTCACCGTTGCCAAGCAAAGCCGAACCAGGTCGAAATGCTCTCAATATGTCGATACCTCTCTCAAGAGATCGATTGGCGGTAGAAATTCCTGGCTTAACCGCTGCGGGGGGCTTCATCAGAGCTGAATTGCGCATTTCATGTGTCTTTAGTTGCAGTTGTTACAGATTTTAGCTTTCATAATTCCATCTAGTGGAAATTTGTATGTGCGCTAAAAGCTTCAAATAAGTAAGCTTGCGTCAACAAAAATTTGGAGATGTCGATGAACAGCGCCTTTACTAAGTGGATCAAACGCTATTGCGTCATGGTCGCTACGGCAGTCATTTCACTGTCAACTGCGTTTGCAGCCTATCCAGATAAGCCAATCAAATTGGTTGTTCCGTTTTCACCTGGCGGAGGTACTGACAGCATTGCTCGCACACTCGCTGTAGGTATGTCACAGGCACTGGGACAGTCAGTCATCGTTGACAACAAACCGGGTGCTGGAACGATCATTGGCTCTGATGCAGTCGCCAAAAGTACACCCGATGGTTACACGCTCGTGGTCGCAACTTTTGCACATGCAGTGAACCCTAGTTTGATGGCTAAATTGCCTTTTGACAGCGAGAAAGCGTTTGCCCCCGTGGTTATGGTCGCTAAAGGTCCGAACGTTTTGGTTGTTAAGAGCGAAAGTATTTTGAAGTCGGTGAAAGACATCCTAGATATTGCAAAAGCACAGCCAGGAAAACTCTCCTATGCATCACAGGGTAACGGTACCTCAGCACACCTCGCAGGAGAGATGTTTGAAAACATTGCTCAAGTAAAACTCACTCATGTTCCATACCGTGGTGCAGGTCCAGCAATGACCGATTTGCTCGGTGGTCAGGTGGACATGATGTTTGCTACTGCTGCCGCAGTTGCGCCTCACATTGCCAGCGGAAAACTTCGAGCTTTGGCAGTGACGTCTGCTGAGCGTTCGCCCGTTATGAAGTCAGTCCCTGCAATCGGTGAAACCATCAAAGGTTATTCAGTTGAAAGTTGGTACGGATTGTTTGCTCCTGCTGGCACGCCAGCTGACGTGATTTCCAAACTCAACGTCGCAGCAAAGCAATCTACTCAAACAGTTGAATTTCGACGCAAGCTAGAGCCAGAGGGCCTTGTCGTGTCAACTGGCACACCTCAAGAGCTCGATGCATACGTGAAACGTGAAGAAACGCGGTGGCGAAAAATCGTCAAAGAAAACAATATCAAACCCGATTGAATCGAATAGGAATCATCATGGACTACTCATTAATAGAACTCAAGATTGAGCATGCAGTTGCAACTTTGACGCTCAATCGCCCAGACAAACGTAACGCAATGAGCGATCAAATGCGAAGTGAATTTATTGACGCTCTTGAGAGCATCACTGCAGACAAAGCCATCAAAGCACTTGTATTAACTGGTGCAGGTAAAGGATTTTGCGCTGGAGGTGACATCAGTGGCATGCAAAAGCGTATGAATGCACCAACGGGCGAAGTTGGCTTTAATGGCTGGCATCGCCAACAACGTGTTCATTACACGCAATCACTCCTGCACACATGCCCTAAGCCTGTGATTGCTGCCGTTAATGGTGCAGCTTCAGGTTTAGGTGCTGATACAGCACTGGCTTGTGACTTCATCATTGCTAGTGAATGGGCTAGCTTTGCGTGGTCATACATCAATCGCGGAATCATCCCAGATGGTGGTGGCATGTACTTCCTCCCACGTCGAGTTGGCTTGTCAAAAGCCAAGCAGCTGATTTTTAGTGGTCGCAAGGTTGATGTGGATGAGGCATTGGCTCTCGGTATCGTGGACCGTAAAACGTCGGCTGCCGCTCTGATTTCTGATGCACAAGCATGGGCAATTGAACTAAGCAAAGCGTCTTCGACTGCTCTTGCGCTGACAAAAACAATTTTGAACCAATCATTTGAAATGACTTCTCATGATGTGTTCGCACAAGGTAGTCAAGCTCAAGGTATCTGCTACACCAGTACTGAGCACCGTGCTTCTGTTGAAGCATTTTTGGCAAAAGCCGCTAGCTAGGATTAAAAATGGATTCAATTTCGCGTTTGCTCAAACCGCGTAGTGTTGCTGTCATAGGTGCGTCAGCTGACCCTACAAAAACTGCTGGCCGCCCAGTTGCTTATCTAAAAAAACTTGGGTTTACTGGAGAAATATTTCCTATTAACCCAAAGGTTGATGAGATTGATGGTCTCAAGTGCTATCCAGACGTCGCTTCCTTGCCTTCAGTGCCAGATGTCGGCATTGTGTTGCTCGGTGCTGAACGTGCTCACTTGGCGGTTCGTGATCTAGCAAACCTTGGTTGTGCCGCTGCTATCGTTTTGGCAAGTGGTTATACAGAAACAGGTGAGGAGGGTGCTGTTCGTCAGAAGCAGTTGATTGAAGCTGCTGGAAAAATGCGAATCTTGGGACCTAACACTATTGGTCTCGTCAACTTGACTGACAACATCATGCTGTCAGCGACAGGTGCACTCGAAATGGACCATTTCCCAGTTGGAGGAATCGGTGTTGTTTCGCAAAGCGGCGGCATCATGGGCTCCTTGCTCTCAAGGGCTGCTGCTCGAGGTATTGGTTTGTCAAAGCTCATTTCAACCAGTAATGAGGTCGATCTTGAGTTGGCAGACTTTATTGATCACTTGGCTGATGATCCTGCAACAAAGGTGATTGCCCTTTATATTGAGACAGTTCGCAATCCTGAAAAATTCCGTGCTGCCTGTTTGAAGGCCGCAAAAGCCGGTAAGCCTGTTGTGGCTTTCAAAATTGGTCGTTCAGAAGCGGGTGCTCGTGCTGCTGTTTCTCATACTGGCGCGATGGCTGGTGCTGATCGGATGTATGACGCATTGTTCAAGCAGGTAGGAGTCATTCGCGCTCAAACTTTTGCAGATTTATTGGATATTCCAGCGGCGCTCTCGACTGGGCGGAAATTGCGCGGTAACCGAATTGCAATTCTGACTTCTACAGGGGGTGCAGGAACCTTGGTGTCTGATGATTTGGGTATTGCAGACTTTGACACTCCCGCACCAGATGATGCAACTGCAAGTGCTTTGCGTGCTTTGAACTCTGGCTCTGAGGCTGTATTGGATCGCAATCCAATTGACGTCACTTTGGCTGGCTTACGTCCAGACTTGTTGCGAGGTGCCATCAACGCGCTTTTAGCAAGTCCAACATATGACGCGTTGGTTATTGTTGTTGGATCTTCTAGCCTAGCTAAGCCAGAGTTGATGGCTGGTGCAATCCAAGAGTGTTTGCCAAATTCAGATAAGCCTGTGTTCGCCTATGTGAGTCCTCATGCGCCAGCGGTTGGTAAGTTGCTAACTGAGAGGGGTGTGCCGGCGTACGCTGCTGCTGAGAGCATTACGGCAGCTTGTTCCGCAATGCGTCATGCCTCAGAATTTAAGTCTCTGGTATCGGATGCTTCAAAGCACGAAGTGAAGAGCTTGCATGATTTGCCAAGTGGTTCTTTGAATGAAGCGCAAGCTAAGCAACTTTTCACAAAATTTGGTGTTCCCTGTGCTGCTGAGCGAACAGTACAAACTCCGGAGCAGGCTGAAGCTGCCGCCACAGAGTTGGGTGGTCGCGTGGTTCTAAAAATCCTCTCAAGTGAAATCACACACAAGAGCGATGTAGGTGGTGTCGCCGTTGGTGTGACTCCTGAGACGATGGCTGCTCGAATCGCTTCCATGACAGCAGAGGTGAAATCGAATACTGGAAAGCTACCGGAAGGCTTCCTGGTCCAAGAGATGGTGACTGGTGGAACAGAGTTGATTCTCGGGATGCATCGAGATTCTCTTGGAACCGCAATTTTGTTGGGTATGGGTGGGGTCACTGCTGAACTTTTCAAGGACACAACCATGCGATTGCTTCCTGCAAAGGGAGGTTTGACTCGCGAGGAAGCACTTTCTATGGCCAAAGACCTCAAAACTTGGCCTCTGCTAGATGGCTTTAGAGGTCGTCCGAAAGCAGACATTGATGCTCTTGTGGATGCAGTTGTAGCGTTCTCACATATGGCGGCTCAATTGGGCGAGCGTTTGATTGAGGCAGAGATTAATCCAGTCTTCGTATTGCCTAAGGGCAAGGGCGTTAAAGCTGCTGACGGTGTTGTCGTTTTAGCTTAATTCGCAATAAAGAAAACATGACGATGAGAGCGGCTTTGCAAAGATCTGGTCGATTACTTGCTATCTCAGCTCTTGTGATGCTGCCTCAGATTTCACAATCTCAGTCAGCTTCATTTCCAATTAAACCCATTCGACTCGTTGTGCCATTTCCAGCTGGAGGTGGTACCGATACGATGGCAAGAACTTTGGGCGACTTGTTATCCAAGGAGCTCGGTCAAACCGTAATCATTGATAACAAGGCCGGTGCAGGGACTGTGATTGGTAACGACTTTGTGGCAAAAAGTCCTCCTGATGGACATACCCTATTAATTAACACCAACGCATTTGCAGCTGTTGTGGCATTGCAGACTAAGCTGCCATATGCAGGTGAGGGGGCTTTTGCAGCCGTCACATTGCTGGGTAGAGCACCTAATGTTGCGGTTGTTGTCGAGGAAAGTTCAATCAAAAGCGGTGCCGATTTCTTGAGTTTGGCAAAAGAAAATCCTGGAAAGTACTCATACGGATCGGCTGGCAACGGTACGTCAACTCATCTTGCTGCTGAGCTTCTGAAGACAAACAACAGCTTGTTTGTGACGCACATCCCATATCGTGGCGCTACACCCGCAATCACTGATTTGATGGGCGGACAAGTTGATGTCGTATTTGGAACATTGCCCAGCGTTGCACCATTTATTGCCAGTGGGAAGCTTCGAGCCCTTGCTGTGACCAGTGGAACTCGTTCCGCCTTACTCCCTAAAGTGCCGACATTTGCCGAGTCTGGTGCAAAAGGATATGAAGCCGATGTTTGGTACGGAATTTTTGTAGCTGCTGGAACACCAAACCCAATCGTTCAGCAATTGAATTCAGCTTTCAAACGTATAGCAGCTACTCCTGAATTTAAGAAGCGTGCTCAAGGAGAGGGCTTGGTTGTTTCATTGGAAACACCAAATGAAGCTCAAGCCATCGTCAAAGCTGACGTCTCGAAATGGCGAAAAGTCGTACAAGCGCAATCAATTAAACCTGATTGAAAACAAAGAAAAATGACCAAAAAAAATCAATTCGCTGTTCAATTATTTGCAAAATTTGCAACCCAATTCAATGAAGAAAACGTGTCAGATGAGGTTTGGCACCATGCCAAGAGAGCTGTCATTGATTGGTACGCCTCTTTATACCCTGGACTAGAAACTGAAAGTGTTCGAGTTCTCGAGAAGGCACTTCAGGAGGATTTAGATCGAGGAGCTTCAACGCTTGGGAATGGCCGATCTGCAACTGTACGTGCAGCAGCCTTGTTTAATGGGACTGCAGCTCATGCGGCTGAAGTTGATGATAGTTTTCGTGAGGCGATGTATCACCCCGGTGCCGCGACTATTGCAGCAGCCTTAGCCGCAGCTCAAGCAGTGGGTGCTAATGGCAAAAAATTTCTTCACGCAGTAATTCTTGGATATGAGGTGTCTACGCGTATTGGCATGGTCATGGGGCGTCCCCACTATCGCTATTGGCACAACACTGGAACGATGGGTAGCTTTGGGGCTGCTGCTGCTGCCGCGAATTTGTACGGGTTGAATGAGGATGAATTTTCAAACTCATTGGCATTAGCCGCGACTTTCACAGCGGGACTACAACAAGCCTTCAAAACTGAGCCGATGGCGAAACCGCTTCATGCAGGTCGTGCCGCTGAGGCTGGAATCCTTGCCGCTCAGTTGGCAAAACAAGGCATGTTGAGCTCACTTGATGTCCTTGAAGGGGAGTTAGGACTAGGTAATGCCATGAGCGAGGGAGTTGATTGGTCCAAAGTGACGTCAACTCTTGGCTCTGATTTTCATATCACGCGCCTCACTTTTAAAAATCATATTGGCTGCGGACACACATTCCCATCGATCGATGGCGCTCTCTTCCTCAAAGAGTCACATGGATTTGACGCCAAGGATATTCAAAAAGTTGAATTGGGTGTCTATCGACCTACCTTGGATATTGCTGGACATACCGATTCGCAAACCGCTGATGAAGCTAAGTTCAGTATCAATTACATGGTTGCCTCAGCGTTAGCGTTTGGCAGTGTGCGGTTGTCTGCCTTTGAGCCTGACCGTTTGAATGATCCTCTTACTCGTGATTTGATCTCTCGCATCTGTGCTCAATTAGATCCAGAAGTGGATGCTGGATTTCCTGAGCGCCGTTCTGCAAGGGTGACGATTACTTTGAAGGATGGTCGAAATTTTGAGCATTTGCAACCTGACCGTAAAGGCGACCCAGAGTTGCCTTTGTCTGATGCAGATCTTGAAGGAAAACTGATTGAATTGGCTGGACCTGTCATAGGTCAAGCTCAAGCTGAGGCTTTACTTCAGCGTATTTGGAATTTAACTAAAAGTGAGTCCTTGCCATGAAACAAGCATTTATCTGCGACGCAATCCGTACACCATTTGGACGTTATGGAGGTGCCTTAAGCTCAGTACGCGCTGATGATCTAGGTGCAATTCCACTGAAAGCATTGATGGCTCGCAATCAAAGCGTGGATTGGGAGGCTGTAACCGATGTGGTCTACGGATGTGCAAACCAAGCTGGTGAAGACAACCGAAACGTTGCTCACATGAGCAGTTTGCTTGCAGGTCTCCCAGTTTCAGTTCCAGGCTCTACCGTGAACCGTCTGTGTGGATCTGGCTTGGATGCAGTTGGCTCAGCTGCACGAGCAATTAAAGCCGGTGAATCAGGCTTGATCATCGCTGGCGGGGTTGAGAGTATGAGTCGTGCTCCGTTCGTTATGCCCAAAGCAGAAAGTGCATTCAGTCGAAATAACGCTCTGTACGACACAACCATCGGTTGGCGTTTCGTTAACAAGTTAATGAAGGAGATGTACGGCGTTGATTCAATGCCTGAAACTGCTGAAAACGTAGCGACAGACTACAAGATTGAGAGATTGGCCCAAGATCAAATGGCTCTTCGTAGCCAAATCAATGCTTTAGCCGCTCAAAAAGCGGGTCACTTCAGTCGCGAAATTACGCCTGTGACTATTCAACAAAAGAAAGGTGATCCGATCATTGTTGACAAAGATGAGCATCCTCGTGAAACGAGCTTGGAAATTTTGGCAAAACTCAAAGGCGTGGTGCGTCCAGACGGAACTGTGACAGCGGGAAATGCAAGTGGCGTGAACGATGGTTCGTGCGCATTATTGTTGGCAGATGAATCTTCTGCCGCAAAGTATGGGTTAACACCGAAAGCCAGAGTCGTTGGGATGGCTGCAGCTGGTGTGCCGCCTCGCGTTATGGGGATTGGTCCAGCTCCAGCAACTGAACGCGTATTGGCATTGACGGGTCTAAAAATTGAACAAATTGACGTCATTGAGTTGAATGAAGCATTTGCAGCTCAAGGTCTTGCTGTCTTAAGAATGCTTGGCCTTAATGATGATGATCATCGTGTCAATGCATGGGGAGGTGCAATTGCACTAGGTCACCCCTTGGGTGCATCTGGTGCGCGCTTAGTAACAACTGCAGTAAATCGATTACATGCAACTGGTGGTCGTTATGCACTTTGCACGATGTGTATTGGCGTTGGTCAAGGTATCGCTGTGATTTTGGAACGAGTCTAAATTGATGGAAAACGTAAGCGTTCATACTAAAGCCGTAGGCAATGTTTGTGTCATTACCATTGACAATCCACCTGTCAATGCATCATCTGTTGCTGTACGGCAAGGGCTGATGTCTGCAATTGAAACGCTTGCTAGTAATCCTGAATTTAAAGCGGGAGTTCTTATTGGCGCTGGCAACACATTCGTTGCAGGCTCAGACATTCGTGAGTTTGGAAAACCTTTGGAAGCTCCATTACTCCCTGATGTCATTCGTGCAATTGAACACTGTTCGAAGCCGGTGGTTGCAGCTTTACACGGTGCCGCATTAGGCGGAGGATTCGAATTGGCTCTTGGATGTGATGCTCGCGTTGTAGACAAAGATACTGTCGTTGGTTTGCCAGAAGTTTCCCTAGGAATCATCCCTGGGGCAGGGGGAACCCAACGGTTGCCAAGACGTGTCGGTATCGCGAAAGCAATCAAGATGATTTGCGGTGCTCAACGTATTGGTGCAATAGAGGCTAATGCGTTGAACCTCGTTGATGAGGTCCTCACTGGTGATCTTTTGAATTTTGCGATTGAGTACGCAGGTCGTATGAATGGTCAGAAACGTCGCATTCGCGACGAAGTAGTTCCTAAAGAAGACGCCAGCCTAATCCTCAAAGCTTCTGAAGATGCAATGCGCTCAGGCAAAAAACGACCAGCAGTGAAGTCGGCAATTGAAGTAATACGAGCATCTGAAACATTGCCATTTGATGATGCCTTGGCAGATGAACGTGCTGTTTTTATGCACTTGCGCCTCGAGCCAGATGCATTTGCACTTCGACACATATTTTTCGCAGAGCGAGACAGTACGAAATTACCGAATGAACTCTTGGCAAATCCCGCCCCAGTAGAGACTATCTGCGTTATCGGAGCTGGGACGATGGGCTCAGGTATTGTGATCAGCGCTCTAGATGCAGGGATGAAAGTCATTTTGCTTGAGCAGGATGAGGCGGCTCTCAATCGTGGAAAAGAGCGAGTTGCTACCTATTACAGAGACAGAGTTGCCGCACTGAAGATGAAAGCGATGACAGCTGAAGAGCGTGAGGTTCGCCTGCAATGCACTCTCGACTGGAATCAACTTACTAAAGCAGACTTGGTTGTTGAAGCAGTTTTCGAAGATCTAGCTGTAAAGCAAGAGGTTTTCAAGAAAATTGATCAATACGCCCGGCAAGGTGCTGTGTTGGCAACAAACACATCTTATTTAGATGTGGATGCTATTGCTAATGCAACGAAAAGACCACAAGACGTCATCGGCTTGCATTTCTTTAGTCCAGCGAACGTGATGAAGCTACTCGAAGTTGTACGTGGAAGCGAGTCGCGCCATGAAGTACTTGCAACCGGTATGGCCTTGGGCAAACGGTTAAAAAAACTGCCTGTATTAGCTGGCAATAAATTTGGATTTATAGGCAATCGAATCTACAACGCTTATCGCAACCAATGCGAATTTATGCTCGAAGATGGTGCGCTGCCTGAGGATGTGGATGCTGCTTTGAAGCAGTTTGGAATGGCCATGGGACCATTTGCTGTGGCTGATATGTCAGGACTCGACATTGCTTGGCGCATGAGGAAAGCTCAAGCTGCGACAAGAGCTCAAGGCGTTAGATATGTCGACATTCTTGACAGGCTTTGTGAGGCAGGTCGACTGGGAAGAAAAACTGGTTCAGGCTACTACACCTATGCTGATGGAAAGCAAGCGCAAGTGACAGACTCAGTAGTTCTCCAGATCATCGAGGACGCTTCAATTCGCCGAGGCATTAAGCGTCAACAGCTACCATCTGAGACTATTCAAAGACGAGCTATGCTTGCAATCGTCAATGAGGCGGCATGTTTGCTCGGAGAGGGAGTCGCAACTCGAGCCAGTGACATTGATGTAGTCATGATTCACGGGTATGGCTTTCCTCGATGGGAGGGAGGTCCTGTTCATTGGGCGCGACAGCAAGATCGTGCTTCACTTAGTCGCGAGCTCCACGAATTGGCAGCTCAATGTGGATCTGGTTTTGTATGTGCAGACTTAAACGTACTCTTTGAGTAATCAGACTACTGCAAGTAGTCATTAATGGCCGTTACTTGTTTGAATCCATACGGAAATCAAGCTCACGCAATATTTTGATTGTTTCTATGGATAGCTTGTTCATAGGTCTTGATGCTGGTATTGCAAGAATCAATTGATTCCACATTGCTGGAGGACCTATTGGAGAAAATGAAACCTTATGCGTGCTGGCTCTAAGGTTCAAGGCGCTCTCAGGCAGGATGGAACAAGCCATAGAAGTCTCTACAAGTGACAGAGCAGAGTGAACTGCACCAACTTCTGCAACGATATTCAAGTCAATTTTTCTTGGAAGTAATACGGCATCAACCAAATTTCGAATTGGGTTGGGGCTGCTTGGCAGAACCATCGGAAAGTCTTTGAGCATTTGAAGACTAATCTGCTTTGGCAGTGTTACCGAAGCTGGTGCTACGAGCATCAATCTTTCTCTCAGTAATGACTCGTACTTTAATAATGGAGTTGGAGCTGGATCAAAAAGTAAGCCGATATCTATGCGCCCGTTTATCAGTCCATCTCTAAGAGACAAACTGAGTCCCTCAACGACAGAAATTAGAGCATTGGGCAGTCTTTCATGGAACTTTTTGATTAATGGCACGCACAGACCCATTGCTACTCGATGAGGAAGACCAACTACGACCTTACCCGACGGGTCACTTCGCATCTCCTTAATCTGAAATTTGGCATCTTCTGCGGCTCCAAGCATCACTTTGGCGTGAGATAGGAGTGCGGATCCGGCGTCAGTGATTGAGACGCCGCGTCCTGTTCGCTCAAGAAGTCGATGTCCAAGCTCAGTTTCAAGTAGGGCAATTTGCCTGCTGAGACTCGGTTGAGCCAAGTTTAGCGACACCGCAGCTTTACTAAAACTACCTCGTTCAACAACCTCAACAAAGTACTCAAGTTGTTTTAAGTCCATAGGATAAAGACATATCTGATATAGGTGCTATGTAGTTTACCTCTGGTTAAGGATGCTTGACACTAGCCCAACTTAATTTCAAATCACTGGTGAAAAATGAATCGTTTCAATTCAAAAGTCGCAATCGTTACTGGCGCTGGATGTGTTGGTTCTGGCTGGGGTAATGGTCGTGCAATGGCAGTTCGATTAGCTGAAGAAGGTGCAAAAGTATTTGCCGTAGATCGCGACCCAGAGCGTCTGGCCGAGACATTGGAGTTGGCCGGTGTTGTCAGAAGTTCGATTGAAACCTACGCGTGTGATGTTACGAGTTCAGAGAGCATTCAAAAAATGGTTCAAGCATGCTTGGATAAGTTTGGGACCATTGACATTCTCATAAATAACGTTGGCGGGTCTGCGGCAGGTGGTCCCGTCGAAATGAGTGAGGAAGTGTTTGATTCGCAAATTAACGTGAATCTGAAGAGTGTATTTTTGACATGCAAGTATGTTCTGCCCACCATGATTGCAAAGAAAAGTGGCGCTATTGTGAACGTAGCCTCCACTTCTGGAATTCGTTGGACTGGAAGTGCTCAAGTGGCTTACGCGGCAACCAAAGCTGGTGTGATTCAGCTTTCAAAGGTCGTAGCAGTTCAGCATGCGCCTATGGGCGTGCGAGTAAACACAGTCGTTCCAGGTCAGCTACATACCCCCATGGTTGAGGTCCGTTTGGCAAAGCAAAGAACAGGCGGTGATGTTGACGCACTGCTTGCTTCACGTGTGAAGCGAATTCCACTTGGATTTATGGGCGACGGTAGGGATACCGCTAATGCCGCACTTTTCTTGGCAAGTGATGAAGCTCGATTCATTACAGGTACAGAAATCATCGTTGATGGCGGTATGACTGCACGCTGCGATTAATAACTATTTAGGAGACAAGACATGAAAAAACGCGCCTTGCTAATTGCACTAGCTGCTACTTTTTCTGCTTCATTTGCATTTGCTCAAGCCAATAACAAGCCATTGCGAATTATTGTTGCTTTTGCAGCTGGTGGTCCTGTGGATGCAATGGCTCGAACCATTGCTGAGCCATTGGGAAAAAGCTTGGGTCGGATTGTGATCGTTGAAAACAAACCAGGCGCTAGCGGTGCAATTGGTGCTGGTGAGGTACTCAAGTCAGAAGCGGATGGAAGTGTTCTTTGGCTAACGAGTGTGGGGGCTGCGGCAATCAATCAATCGCTTTACTCAAAGCTCTCATACAACATGCAAAAGGACTTCACTCCTGTTTCACTAGTTGCAAACAACGTCGAAGTTTTTGTTGTCAATGAAAAGAACCCAGCCAAAGATGCAAAAGAATTCATTGCATCAGCTAAGGCAAAGAAAGAGCCTGTGCCAATTGGATCATCGGGAAAGGGCAGCATTCCTCATTTGGCCTTGTTGCAGCTTGAGCAAGCTACAGGAGCTGATTTGCTGCATGTGCCTTACAACGGAATGGCACCAGCGCTCAACGACTTGTTAGGAGGCCAAGTAGATGGATTCTTTGCGGACGTGCCAGCTGTGATGGCTCAAATTAAAGGTGGACGGTTAAAAGCTCTTGGTATGGCATCTAAAAAACGCCATCCACTACTCCCCGAAGTTAAAACTTTCGAGGAGCAGGGATTCAAATCAGTAGATACAAACAACTGGTATGGATTGTTCGCCTCAGCGAAGACATCACCTGAAGTTGTTAAAGCTCTCAATAAAGCTGTTCAGCAAGCGGTCTCTGATCCTGCTGCCAATGCAAAGATGACGCAATCTGGTGCAGAGCCTAAATTCTCGACGCCAGAGGAGCTTGGTGCAATGCTGAAAGCTGATACAGAAAAGTGGGCGCAACTCATTAAATCTCGCAACATTACAGGTGACGAATGAGTACAGACCACATACGCGTCCCTCTTGTTGTTCAGGGAACTAGACCAAAGTTAAAAGAGATCGAGGATCGCATTCTGCAAGAACGCGGTCGAATTTCATTGCTTTATCAAGTGCTACTCAATAGCGCACCTATCGCGCAAGGTTGGGAAAGCATGCTGACTGCTGTTCGAAATAAAACGTCTGTACCTGCAGATTTGCGTGAGTTGATGATTTTGCGAGTCGCCGTACTCAATAAGGCTAGCTTTGAGTTTGACGCCCATATTCCTCATGCACTTAAAGCCGGTGTAGCTCAAGAAAAAATAGATGACATCAAACTGGCTGAGCTTTCTTCTCGATTTAGTGAAGATGAGAAGTTAATTCTCAAAATGACGGACCACATGACGCGTGACATTGAAGTTCCCGCATCACTGATGGATGAAGTGACTAAAAAGTACGACTCAGGAAGAGTTGTGGAATTAGTTGCAACTGTTGCAGCTTACAACATGGTTTCTAGATTTTTGGTAGCACTCAATATCGTTCATTGATTGGAAGTTTCATGACTGTTCTTCACCTTATCACGTACTCCGGCCCTGATCCGTTGGTAATGAATGAGTCTAAGTATGTTTTGAAGAAGACATGGTGGAAGTCAACATTGGGTGAAAACTGGCGAGCTTATGTTGAAGGGCAATTGCCGACTACTTCGCATTGCGAGGAGATCACATTGCTCACATCCTTGAATGGTGCGAATCACACTGAATCAGGTGGTTATCACTACATCGTTGAAACCGACATCTCAAAGGAATCGGAGGAAGAGTTCAACGCTTGGTATGACACAGAACATTTGCCAGGACTGGCTAGTGTTCCAGGAACGATAAGTGCGAAACGATTTTTACGTACATATGGATCTCCACGTTACATCGCCTGTTATGAATTGATTTCGCCAGAAGTCATGGAAAGCAAAGAATGGTTGGCTATCCGTCACACAGCTTGGAGCTCAAGGATTCGCCCAATGTTTATGAACACTGTTCGTGAACTTTTTGTTCGGACTAACAAGTAAGTATTTAAATGATTAACAAAATTTCAGATTCAATTGCCCATGCACTTGATGGTGTAAGCGATGGCTCAACTGTCTTAATTGGGGGCTTTGGTACGGCAGGGATACCTAATGAACTTATTGACGGATTGATTGATCAAGGTGCACGCGACCTTACGGTTGTTAACAACAACGCTGGCAATGGCGACACAGGGCTAGCTGCACTTTTGCGCACTGGGCGCGTTAGAAAAATCATTTGTAGTTTTCCTAGGCAAGCAGATTCGTATGTGTTTGATGAACTCTATCGAAGCGAAAAAATTGAGCTTGAATTAGTTCCCCAGGGTAACTTGGTAGAGCGAATTCGTGCTGCTGGTGCTGGGGTAGGGGCCTTCTTCACCCCAACTGGTTTTGGGACAGAAATGGCTCTCAATTCAGACGGAACGCCAAAGGAAACTCGACTCATTAATGGCAAAAACTATGTCCTCGAATATCCAATTCATGGTGATGTCGCTCTCATCAAAGCTGAAGCAGGTGATCGCTGGGGAAATTTAGTCTTCCGCAAAGCAGCTCGAAACTTTGGCCCTGTAATGGCGATGGCTGCAAAACGAACTATCGCAACGGTTCATCAGGTCGCAGAGTTAGGTCAACTTGACCCTGAGGCCATCGTAACGCCAGGAATTTTTGTGAATCACATCGTGCGAATTGACCATAAGGCTACGGTTAGTGGCGGCTTCAAAAAGTCTGCATAAGGAAAACAATATGACGGAATTCAAGCGAAGAACCAAAGACGAGTTGGCATTTAGAGTTGCCCAAGATATTCCTGAGGGTGCATATGTAAATTTAGGAATTGGTCAGCCAACATTAGTGGCTAACTTCATATCAAAAGAACGAGAGATCATTCTTCAGAGTGAGAACGGCATTCTTGGGATGGGGCCTGCACCTAAGGCAGAAGATGAGGACTTTGACTTAATCAATGCAGGTAAGCAGCCCGTCACATTGCTTAAGGGAGGGGCGTATTTCCATCATGCTGACAGCTTTGCAATGATGCGTGGTGGACATCTTGATATTTGCGTTCTGGGTGCTTTTCAAGTCTCAGAAAAAGGGGATTTAGCCAATTGGAGTACTGGTGAGCTAGGGGCAATTCCAGCAGTTGGTGGGGCTATGGACTTGGCTGTGGGCGCTAAGCAAACCTGGGTCATGATGGACTTGCTTACTAAGAAGGGTGAGAGCAAGGTGGTTTCCGCTTGTTCTTATCCACTAACTGGAATTGGCTGCGTTAGCCGAATTTACTCAGATCTAGCGACACTTTCATGTGGCCCAGAAGGACTTGGATTGATTGACATTATTGATGAACTTGATGTGTCAACACTTTCTAAATTAATTGGCTTACCTGTGCACGTTTAAATAAATTCGAAACTAACTATGACTACCGCATCTACTGAGACAGTTGTTCAAACATATCTAGACGTCCCAAGCCAACCTAAGCTTGTACTTCCATCAAATTCATGTGACAGCCATGTTCACGTATTTGGTCCAAGGTCAAGATTCCCATATGCAGCTGCAAGAAAAAATACACCTGCCGAAGCGCCAAAGAAAACACTCTTTGCGCTGCACAAAAAATTAGGTATAGATCGCTGCGTCATCGTTCAATCTATTACCCATGGAACTGATAACTCTGTTGTCGAAGATGCAATTGAAGCTGGAGGAGGGCATTACCTTGGTGTCGCATTGACGGACGTTGATGTCTCGGATGCTGAACTTAATCGTCTCGCTAGTCGTGGATTTCGTGCTGTTCGCTTCCACTTTATGAAGCACATTGGTGGAGGACACGATGTTAATGACGTTATCAAATTGACGCCACGGTTGGCTGAAGCTGGCATGCACCTGCAGGTTCATTTTGAAAGTTCACTCGTTCACACCGTTGGTCAAGAGTTTCTTAAGAGTGCTGTTCCTGTTGTGATTGACCATATGGGGCGTGTGGATGCAACACTTGGAGAAAGTAATGAAGATTTTCAAGCGTTGATGAAATTGCTTGATCACTCTCATATTCATGTCAAGGTAAGCGGCATTGACAGAATTGAAGCAACGGCTAGGGCTGGTAGTGGTTATCCAATGGGAAAAAAACTTGCTGGATGCCTTGTGAAGAATTTTCCTGAGCAGTGTGTATGGGGCTTGGATTGGCCGCACCCAAATCACACGCATATCCCTGACGATGGTGAACTAGTGGATGCCTTGTCTCAGATTGCACCAAGTAAAGAGTTGTTAGAGCAATTGCTTGTGATTAATCCTCAAGCGCTTTACAAATTTCCCGCTTAACTTCAGCAGTCATGATCAACAAAAGATTAAACCGTCGTGAATTTTCCTCCAGTCTATTGCTGGCTACCTCTGGGTTTGCAGCAGGATCGAGCTCAAGCTTTGGAGCTACTTATCCATCTAGGTTGATTAAGGTCGTAGTTCCATTCGCAACGGGTGGCGGAACGGATGTCATTGGCCGATCTCTCATTCAGGCGATGTCTGATGATCTTGGTCAATCCATGATCATTGATAACAAACCTGGTGCGGGAACAGTTATTGGCTCAGATTTTGTTTCTAAAGCTGGCAATGACGGTCACACCTTGTTGATGACTACGAGTGCACTCGCAATCAATGCGTCGTTGATACCTAAGTTGCCTTATGACACTTTAAGCGATTTGCCTCCTGTAGGTCGAATTTGTAATGGCCCTAATATCATCGCCGTTCGCGCTGATAGTCCTATTAAGTCAGTTGCTGATTTAATTCGAATTGCCAAAGAGCGCAAGCTTAGTTATGCGTCATCAGGTAATGGTTCTGCTGTTCATCTTGCTGCTGAATTGTTCAAGATGATGACAAAGATTGAAATTCAGCACATCCCTTACAGAGGTGCAGGTCCTGCATACACAGATTTGTTAGGTGGGCAAGTAGATATGTTGTTCGGGACTGCTGGCGGTACTCACAAGTTTGTCAAGAGCGGTCAGATGCGAGCCATTGCATTGACTTCAGCAGGCCGTGTTGATGCATACCCTGGAATTCCATCTGTTTCTGAAACTGTTGCTGGATATTCCGCTGAAGTTTGGTACGGCCTTTTTGCTTCAAAAGGTACTCCTCCTGCATATATTGAACGTATCAGCGTAGCACTCAAGAAGGCCGCTAATTCCCCCACTTACAAGGAAACCTTGCAGAAGGACGGGTTGAACGTGTCTGTAAATTCACCAGCTGAAATGGCTGCATTCATGAAGAGTGAAGTTGAACGTTGGCGCAAGGTAGTAGTTGACCAAAACATTAAACCCGACTGAAAGTCTCGCAAATGTCTAATCTCCGTTTAGAAGGTAAGGTCGCAATCATTGTTGGTGCTGGTCAACAGCCAGGTGAATCTGTGGGTAATGGCCGAGCTACAGCTGAGCGATTTTCCCAAGAAGGTGCAACCTTGTTGTTAGTCGATATTCAGGGTGATTGGCTCAATGAAACATTGAGTGCAGTTCAAAAATATGGGCACACAGCATCTGCCTTGGTTGCTGATATCACTGATGAAAACGCCTGCAAAGAAATGATTCAAACGTGTATTGATCGCTATGGCCGTATTGACATCCTTCATAACAACGTTGGTATGTCAAAAGGGGATAAAAAAACTGCCGACTTAGAAATTGATACTTGGGATCGATTGATGGGTTTAAATTTGCGCGGTATGTTGATGACATGTAAACATGCAATACCCCAAATGATCAAGCAACGCAGTGGTTGCATCATTAATGTGTCTTCAACTGCCTCCCTTGCAGCAAGACCTACCGTTACATACAAAACATCAAAAGCTGGTGTTAATGCATTGACTCAGCACATTGCAATTGAGAACGCTGGTTTTGGAATTCGAGCCAATGCAATTCTTCCAGGCTTGATTGATACGCCAATGGCTATCAATCGTCGTGCTCAGGAGCGGGGTGTCTCTTCCGATGTCATTCGTGCTGAGCGCAATGCGCTTGTTCCCATGGGTTTTATGGGGAGTGCGTGGGATGTTGCAAATGCTGCTGTGTTCCTTGCATCAGAAGAAGCCAGATATATCTCAGGCGTTCTTTTGCCAGTGGACGGTGGTCTTTTGCAAAAACGCGGCTAATTTTTGAAATTATTTAGGCTTCAATCTATGACTTCATTCAAATCAGTGACTTACATCCCTAAGGGAAAGTCTTTTCCAGTAACGATCGAATACAGCGATGAAGGTAGTGGGAACGTCATTGTGATGCTGCCACTGTTGTGTAATCACGTGAGTTATATGGGGCTCCAGTCGCACGCAATACGGGGTTGCTTTGCAGCCAAGGATCAAATCCGCCATTTGCATCAGCATAGACAGCTGGACCGGTTTGCATGTGACGCGCATGCTCGTACCATGCCCCCACATTGAAGTTGTGGTTGTCGATTTGGTCGCTATAAGTTGCCACGACTCCGGGGCGATAGGTCTTTGTGACACTGCTGTTGGCCACTTGCAAAATATCGTTAGTTGTACCGTTCCCGTTCACATCTGTTGGCGTTGACAGAACCCCTGCACTATTAAGGAATTTAGTACTAGCTTCGTTGAATACCTTTTGTTGCGTGCCGCCAGTGCCAAAGCCGTACCAAAAATAGGGGACGAAATTAAGCTGTGCTGAACCCTCCAATTTGATGTTGGCATTACCAGTGAGTAAGGCGTTTTCAAATGGATTGATGGCCATACCGTAATAAATATTTTGATTTGTTGGCGCGGTACTACCTGCGGTAAAAGTGCCTTTGTAATCTACCTCACGACCATAGGTGGCAATATCGCTGCGTGTATTGCTTTAAACATTACTGACATAGTCCACTTGCATCATCAAAACCCCTCTCACTAGGAGTTTTTGATGAAATTTTCCACAGTCTTAGTTTCAACTTGTTTAGCGCTGAGCGCCCCAACTCTGGTTTGCGCTCAAGAAGCATTTCAAGCCGAATTGGTTAATCACGCCGTCTTGCCAGCACAAACAATGATTGCTGCGCCGAAAGACGCTCCCTCAAACTTGCAAACTAGCGGCAAGTTCACCACAGGTAGCTACACAATGACACGCGCACTGCAGGCAATCCTAACGCTGGATCAGTTTGCTTTCTACACATAAACTCAACATCTCCCTCAGAACGTAATCGAGGGAGTCCGGAATTTATGTAATCGGATGGAGCATCCGCATACTGCAACGTCGTCAGGTACTGAGTGCGCACTTTTTGAATGTGAATCCCATTTAAGAGTCGAAATTAGAGATAAGTGATGTTGCACTAAGCAAACTGTTTAGAGTTTTTGGGGAATTCCAATCCAAGCATCAGACTCAAGGGAAAGGCCTATGACGACAGTAAATCTTGAAAACTGGTGCTTTGAGATCGGCGGAAGCTCCCCGATGCTCCAAGGAACAGCGCTGTACCGAGCGCCCTCGATTGTTTCATTGGCGACTCACATCGATTTACTTCGCTATCTAGCCGGTAACGCGAATTACGACACGGCGTTTCAAAATCAAATACAACATCGATTGTCCACGGATATCTTAGAGGCTTCGATACTTGTTCCGTTTGCACTTGTAGGCACATTTGTTGGGGCAAGTCTGACGAAACGTATCGATGAAAGATTGTTTTTCTTGATTGTTCAGATTGGACTTTTTGTTGTTTCTTGCAAATTAGTCGCAGGTGTTTTGATTTCTTACTAAATTGAATATGAAAAATCGGATCTCAACACAAAGAAATCTTCTGGTTGCAGCCGTACTACTGGCTTCATTGTTAAAAGTTCAGGCAGACGTGGTTAAACACTACCCCAACGAAGAAGATGCCAAGCAAGCCATTCGGGTCCATAGGCTCAAACATCTTGAGGCAAAGACAAATATCGAGCCAGAGACACTGAAAGCAAACTGCCGTTATGAATCTGAGATATCAACAGCGCCGCCAAAAGGCAAAGTGATTCTTAGCTTTGATGATGGTCCTGACCCTGCAGAATCGGCCTACATTCTTGAGGTTCTTGCCAAGCACAACATCTCAGGAACATTTTTTCTGATCGGTCATCGAGTTCAACAACATCCAGACTTAGTGGAAGGAATTCGATCGAAAAATGTACACATCATCGGTAATCATTCATGGAGTCACCCGAACTTTCATGAACTCAACGTGAGCGAAGAACTCTCTGAAATTGAAAATACCAGAGCCGTTCTACCCAATGAAGTCAAGACCCTGTTCTTCAGATATCCGTATGGCAATTCAACCTGTGAAGGTAATGATATTGCACACAAGCAAGGGTACAGAATCGTTGGCTGGCATGTCGACTCATGCGACTGGGCATTTGATCATCATGGTTCTGTAGATGCAAAAGAGGCTCTCTCATGTGGGGTTTTGCCTCAAAACACGCACAACTTCGTTGAGCATGTCATCTCCAGTGTGCGTGCTCACAATGGCGGCATTTTGTTGATGCATGAAATCCATCACAACACCTTGCATCAGTTAGAGGAAATCATCGTTCAACTGAAAAATGAGGGATTCGACTTCACAAATATCGAAGATCCCACTTTCACCAACTCCTTGCGATGAGATGTCTAATGAAGCGATTTTGAGTGGGGTTGATTCCGAATTTGCTTGCATGAGATCTGTAGATGATTAAGCAAGCTCTACCGCTGCTTTTAATTGAGCAGTTACCGCAGTAACGCTTCCAACATAGGCATTGCATCTCGCATAGTTAGCGCTGAGTTCATACCACCCAGCTACCTCCTATATCGAAACTAGATTTAACGCTGCTGCCTTGCTTCTCGTGCTGCCTTGAGCGTTAATTCAAGGACGTTCAAGACGTTGGTTTCAAAAAATAATTGACTTGAAGACTCTTCCAAGAAAGTAGCAAACACCTAGGACTGATTTCAAAAACCACAAGCTCCAAATAAGAACACCGGCACATTGGCCGGTGTTCTTCAAAGTCTCAAGCGTAAAAATTACTTGGCATTGCCTTTAGGTGGACGACCACCGCTTTTCACGCATTCGTCCATAGTGGCGAAAGGTTTGAAGTTCTTTGTCTGCGCATAGCCAGAGCTGGTCTTGTCATGACAAATGTCATTTTTTGATTTCTTAACAGCTGGCTCATCGGTCGCGGTTTTTACACCTATAGCTGGTGCAGTTGCTGGCGTTGCTGATGCAGTTTTTGCAGGTGCCGCAGCAACTGGCGCACTGGCGGCAGGCTTAGCATTAACAGCGGCAGTTTGAGCAAATGCAGTAAATCCAGAAGTAACCAACAAAGCTGCGATCAAAGTGTTTTTCAACATGAGGTGTATTCGTTGCATGGCAAAGGTGCCACGAGTATTAAACGCCATAAATCAGCTATCGGTTGACAACCTCGCCAGCTAGTTCGGCTTGGCATGAATGACGGACGTCATTTGAAGAGACATTTAAGGATTGACCACAACTTTTTTCTCTATAGCGTAGTCATTCGCGCATAGCCGCTGCCGTGACGCTAGCGCGGTTTACAAAACGCCATGAGTACGACATAACAGTTCTAGATGCTGCGCAATGAACGGTGGTAACACTTGAATTGAAGGCATATTAATTCGCTGTCGCCAACTTTTCCTTGAATTCACGTGACCATTCATTAACAGGCTTGAAGGTGGGATCTGCTCTGACGATTTTTTCTGTTTCAGTCCAAATTTTTTCATCTGAATCGTCAAGATTTAGCGGATCACCGTGAGGCTGTGCGACATACCAAGGTGTATCGAGGTACACCTCTACGGTGTTTTCTTCAGGATCTACGAAGTAAATTGATATTGCGTTACCGTGGTTAAGACCACGCATTTTGGTAGCCCCTTTATCTAATGCGCGTGTTTTAGCTTCACGAAGATGATCAAGCGTATCTACCTTGAAAGATAGTTGCATGACCGTGCTCGGAGCGCCTTCTGGTCGGTTTTGAGCTAGCGCTAATTGATGATGTTGATCTGCTTTTCCGCTTAAGAAGGCGAGCATGAAAGGGAATGTATGCCCCGGGCCTTTGTCAGTCAGTTGGAGACTGAATACGGAGGTATAGAAGTCGATCATCAAGTCAATGTCGAAACATGAAACCCCGACGTGGGAAAGATTGGGTGTGTAACTTGTAGACATATTCGCCTTACGGTTTAAGAATGATCTTTCCCATACTGATGCCTGCGTCAAGCATTTGATGGGCTTTTTGAATTTCAGACATTTGCAAAACTGTTGCTTTGGGTGCTTTGACATCACCGCGAGCCATCTGTCCAATCGCTTGTTCCATAAGTGATCTTCGTTGGACTGCATCTTCATCAAATGTGTGCATCGAGAACGTCCGAATCGCCAAGCTACGGCTTAGTAACGCACGCATTTCTTGAAAAATGTCGTCTTCTGGCAAGCCCTTGATGATGTTGATTGATACAACCATGCCCATGGGGGCCAAACTTCTTAAACACGCTTTTAAGGAGTCTCCCCCTAATTGATCCACAGCTAAATCCACACCTTTTCCATTGGTTGCCTCTAGAACGCGTGCTGGCAGAGTTTCTGGGGTTGCATCTAATAGGTGATCCACACCGTTTTCTAAGATGTAACTTTTCTTTTCAACAGACGATGTTGTTCCAATGACTAGCGCATTTTTATGATGAGCAAGCCGGGTCAAAATAGATGCCACGCCACCAGATGCGCCAGGAATAAGGATTGATTCAATTGGGCGGCCACCATTGCAGGTCCATAAGGCGTTTGCAAATTGCAAATTAGGCAAGCTTGCTGCATCAATCGGATCAATTGAATCCGGCAGTACGTAAACTGCCTGAGCAGGGACGCAGATGTACTCTGCGCAACATCCCGCTCTAATTTTTAATTCCCGTGCGCTTACGAGTACACGTCGACCTTTGATTGACGGGGCAACACCACTGCCGAGTGAATCGACAATACCCACCATTTCGCTTCCGGGAATAACAGGTAGGGGCGGCATCCATTTGTAGATGCCCTTGCGGACCAATATGTCCGGGCGTCCGATGCCGACGGCTTCGGCTTTGACACGTATCTCACCTGGTGCTGGTTCTGGAGTCGGAACTTCAACTTCAGTGAGTACTTCCGGTCCTCCAGGTTGGAAAATTTGGATCGCCCGCATGATCAACGCTGTCCGTCGTGAACGGAAACTTTTTCTTTCGTCAACCCACCAAGGCGAGAGTGGATACGACCACCTGTACCCATCACTAAACCAAACAAGATTTCATCGGGGCGTGGTGCATCTTGGATGCCAATCTCCATCGTGTTGTAGTGGCTACGAACATAGGACGCATGGATGTAATGCAATGGCACCATGAGACGGTAACCAGTCGCTGCAACGGCTTTGCCTGCAGGCACCATGGCTTTAGGTTCACCAAGTAAGGCGCGCATAGCCCAGCCACCGGCTTCATGCCAAACGGCTCCGTGTTCCAGTTCACCGTTCACGCCAACAATCGCGGCCTTGCTGTATACCTCGATATTTTCTTTGCCAAGCGTGTCTACAAGTTCCTGTGCCAAGAGTGTGCCCAAGGAGCGTAGTTCAGCCATGAACGGCATGAGATCTTCCTCGTAATGACCTGCGTATGGATTGCGAATCACAGCGCAGGCAGCAGCCAGCTTTAATGGCTTGTCTGCAATTGGGCCCCCTTCATGGTAGGTTGTCTCGATAGTTAAGCTACGTTTTCTGATTTGAATTAATGACATTTTTCTCTCACTGTTTAGGAATATTTGTTTCGGCGACTAACTGAGTCCATCGCTGCAATTGACTTGAAACCATCGCCTTCATTTCTTCAGGCGAGCTTGCGCGAACATCTCCTCCCATTTCCTCTAATCGAGTTCGAATGGATGGTTGCTGAAGCACTTTTTTCGTTTCTTCGCTGAGTCGATTGATGATCGGACGAGGCGTGCCTGCAGGGGCTAATAGTCCTGCCCATGAACGTGCGTCATAACCAGCAACGCCTTGTTCGGCAACTGTTGGGACATCTGGCATACCTGTCCATCTTTGTGGACCAGTCACAGCAATAGCCCTTAACTTGCCTGCTTTGATATTTGCAAGTACTGCCGTTGGCGGTGCGATGATGAAAGGAAGCTCACCCCCTAACAACGCTGTAATTGAGGCTGCATCACCTCGATAGGGCACATGTAGCAATTCAACATTGGCTAACTTCCCGAGTAGCTCTCCTGCAAGGTGATGGCCCGTTCCTACGCCAGCAGTTCCATATGCCACACTTTGCGCTTTGATTCGTGCTGCTGTGAGCACATCATTTAAATTCTGAAATTTCGAATCGGCCTGCACGACCAATAGGAATGGAAAATAAGTGATCGTTGAGATCATCTCAAAGTCATCAATGGTCTTGTAGGGCAACTTGTTGTAGATAGCACCTGAAACCGCATGTCCACCTAATGCAAGTAAAAGTGTGTATCCGTCTGGTTTTGCGTGTGCGACAGTGGCTGCTGCGATCGTGCCACCTGCGCCTGATTGCGATTCAATGATGACAGATTGTCCTAAAGCTTGAGAAATCTCACCTCCGACCAATCTTGCAATCGTATCGGCGTTGCCCCCCGGTGCATAGCCTTGGAGAATTTTGATAGATCGATCTGGATACTGTGAACCCCACGCTGAAGAGGTAGTGCTCGTCGCTGTTACTGTTAAACCGGCTATAAAAATTCTTCGCTTCATTGCTGCTCCTTTTGATTCAAGAGTGCCGAGAACATAAATCCTCGGTTTGAGCTTTTACTTTTGGTCAATGATTGGGTTGCGGAGGAGGCCAATGCCTTCAATTTCGACTTCGCAAACATCGCCGGCTTTCATGAATCGCGGTGGTTTTCTTGAAAAACCTACGCCCGAAGGGGTGCCAGTAATAATCACGTCACCTGGAACCAGCGTGAAGATCGTGGATGCATAGCTGATGAGCTTTGCTGTGCTAAAAATCATTTGTCCGGTATCACCGGATTGCATCACTTCACCATTGAGGCGAACTTCCAATTTCAACTGACGCGTCGGATCGATTTCTTCGTGGGTCACCATCCATGGCCCAAACGCACCCGTCGATTCAAAGTTCTTCCCTGCGGCGATTTGCTTTGCGTGGAATTGCCATTCACGGATGCTGCCATCGTTGTAGCAAGAGTAGCCAGCAACATGATCAATGGCTTCACTTTCGGGGATGTCCCTGCCGCCTTTGCCGATGATGACCGCCAGTTCACCTTCCCAATCCAAAGATTCTGAGACTTTTGGGCGCACGATAGGTGCGTTGTGCGCGCACTGTGAGCGCCACACACGCAAGAAGATGGGCGGTTCTGGTGACAGTTCGACTTTGAGGCCGGCGCTGACAGCTTCATGGTGATGGTCCATGTAGTTGCGAACGGCACAAACAATTTTTTCTGGACGTGGAATCACGGGGAGGAGTTCAACGGATGCAAATGTAGCCACAGGCTTACGGTTGAGTGCAAGTGACTCACGTTCCAAAAACTGTGGACTGCCAATAAATTCAGCAAGTGTTTCCAAACCCGTGACTTCTGCCAGATCAATGACTTGGTCATTGACGACAGCGCCCCAAGATTCATGACCGTTGTGGATGTAGGAAATTAATTTCACGAAAGCTCCTTGTGCCGTGATTTATTGGTTGTTTGCGTGAGCTTGCGCCCTACGCATTGAAATTATTATTGTGCGCAAAAAGTATTTTTAAGCCTGGTAATTTCCCTTGTGCGTAAAAGCATCCATCGTGGATGTTTTATGATCACGGCACATAAATTCCACCGACGAACATGGACGCGACTATTCTGGATATCGAGATCCCTCTTGCTGAGCGCGCTTATCGCGAGCTGCGACGTGCGATTGTTCGTTGTGAGTACGAGCCTGGAGAAAGGCTGCGTGTCGATGATTTGGGTAAGAGATTCGAAATTAGCAACACGCCAATCCGTGAGGCGCTTAGCCGACTGGCTGAACAAGGGCTTGTGCGTTCGATTGATAACCGTGGTTTCAGAGTGGCACCACTGACCGTTGATGGCATCTCTGATCTCACAAGAATTCGACTGTTGATTGAATGCGAGGCGCTCAGAGATGCAATTGCCCATGGCGGTGATTCATGGGAAACCGCCATGGTTGCTGCGGCGCATTCGTTGTCGCTGATTGAGCAACGTTTGGGGGATGAACCCGTCGCGCTTGATAACAACTGGTCTGAACGCCACCGTTTATTTCATTTGGCGATTTACTCTGGGTGCAGTTCTCCAATGTTGAAGGAGATGGTCACTCAATTATTTGACAGTGCTGAGCGCTATCGCCGCTATTCGGCAAGTCACAGGCAGACTGATCGCGACAAACACGACGAACACAACAAAATTTTGCAATGCGTGTTGACTCGTAACGTGGATGCGGCGGTTGACTTGTTGAGCAACCATATCAAGGCGACCCAGAAGACAGTGACCAACGCCTTGATGTCTTTGAGTGCAAAGAAATAGTTACTTCGGCAGATGAAAATCTGTCGGCATATTTTTTGTCGAATCATCCAATCGCAGAAATGACGCATGATTTGAGATGATTGTGCTGCTTGGGGTTGAACGAATTGCCCTTGCCAGAAAGTTGGGTTGAGCAGAGGAGGATCTTCCGAATGTGAATCATTTGTGAGGATTCACATCAGCGGCGGTCGCTGAAATACTAGTTTTGTTTGCCTGTTTCAGCTCAAAAATTCCCTGATAAATTTTCTTGGATATCAGAGCAAAACCTCTTGAAACCCGCATTTTTACTGGGGTAGGGCGCTGTTGCCTCGTCCCATAAGGGCAGAAGTTGGTTAGATTCCCTGTTAATTACCCTGTTCACGGGAATAGCTACGCTGATAGGGGTTAGCTCGAGACTGCGTCCACCGCCAAAAAACTGTCCGAGTTAGACCTAATAAGTCCAACAAAGACTTGGAAAGCCCCGTAAACATTACGTTTCGGGGCTTTTTCTATTCCAAACCAGTCTTTTCTGGTACGGGGTAGAACAGCCTCTTTTCATGGTGTATCTGTTGGTACCAACAGTGCACGTTGTTGGTATCGTGAAAAGTATGGCACTTACAGACATTCAAATCCGCAAAGCGTCCCCAAAGGACAAAGACTACAAGCTCTCTGATTCAGGCGGCCTTCATCTACTTGTAAAGGCAACCGGCAGCAAACTGTGGCGACTAGCCTACAGATACTCTGGAAAGCAAAAGACCCTCGCGTTTGGGCCCTATCCACTGCTCACCCTTGCCGAGGCTCGGGAGAGGGCATTCCTAGCGAAGAAGAAGCTCTTGGACGGCGTTGACCCAGGCGAAGAAAAGCGCATGGCCAAGATCACGAAAAAGATCAGTGCCTCAAACAGTTTTGAGGCCATAGCCCTCAAGTGGTTTGAGTACTGGGGGAAACAGAAAAGTCCGCGACACGCTGATTACGTATTGCGCCGTTTGCAGGTAGATGTTTTTCCGCAGATTGGTCACCGCCCAATTGGGGAGATCAAGTCGATTGAGATTGTTGGCGTGATGAAAAAAATCGAGGATCGGGGTGCACTTGATATCGCGAAACGAAATTTTCAGACATGCGGGCAAATTTTTAGATACGCAATCACGACAGGCTTTGCAATTGACAACCCAGTTGCAAAAATTAAAGCATCTGATTTCTTGACCCCAGCGTCAGCGGTGAATTTTGCGCGTATCGACTTGCCGGACTTGCCGAAGTTACTTTTGCAAATGGATGCTTACGACGGCAGTTCAGTTACAAGGATCTCGCTGCAATTGATGGCGCTAACTTTTTTGAGAACTAGTGAGTTGATTGCAGGACGATGGGAAGAAATTGATTTTGAAAATGCAGTCTGGCGAATTCCGCCGCATCGCATGAAAGTCAAGATGCGTGGAGAGCATTGGGTGCCGTTGTCCAAGCAAGCGATCTATCACCTTAGGGCGTTGCAACTTTTGACGGGCCACAACGAATTTCTATTTCCTGGTGCGAGAGATCGGTCTAAATCAATGTCAAACAACACAATTTTGGGTGCTTTGAAACGCATGGGCTATTTGGGATTGATGACTGGTCACGGGTTCAGGGGGTTGGCTTCCACGGCTTTTCACGAAGGGAATTTTCGAGAAAAGCATATTGAAGTTCAGTTAGCTCATCTCGAACCAAACAAGACTGCCGGCGCATATAACCACGCTAAGTACATTACGCAAAGAACTCTGATGATGCAGTGGTGGGGTAACTTCTTGGACTTGGCAAGACAAGGTGTGGTGCGCCCACTGCCCAAATTGCCTGCTGGCTATTTGGAGTCTGACTAGGTTCACATGAATTAGATTTGCGCAAATATTGTCTTAACGACAGCATTAGGCTGAGAGCGGGCCATCGGCGTGAGCAAGTCACCGGCTGAAGTCGACCCATTGCTGACATAGCAACCTGCCAACTGGTCGCCTGACTGCGGTCATACAAGGGCTTTCAAATTCAGCCCACGATGCCTGCTTCATGGAAGCTCAACCTGCATAGTGAACTTCGCGTGCCGACCAGGTGCCGGTCTTTGTCAGCATCCGCTCATCAATCAGTAAAAAGAGTGCCATCCAGGTACTGCTCGTCGGTCACTGGCTCGTCTGACCAAGTGGCGAAACAATTCCTCGAATCAGAGACCGGTCATCTTCAACACTGCTTCCGGCAAGCGTTCACCTTCCAGTGTCATGTTGGATAGGGCTGTATCGATTTCCCTCAGGTCTGATTCCATCAGCTCAACTGAGACCGCCCCCAGGTTTTCATGCAAGCGCTGCAACTTGGTGGTCCCCGGAATGGGAACAATCCAAGGCTTTTGCACCAGCAGCCAAGCCAGTGCAATCTGCGCTGGCGTCACGCCCTTGCGTGCGGCCACTGAGCGCACCATTTTGACAAGCGACATGTTGACCTTCAAGGCCTCCGGTGCAAAGCGTGGCACAAGGGTTCGGAAGTCTGTACTGTCAAAAGAAGTCGCTTCATCAATCTTGCCAGTGAGGAAACCCGCTCCCAGCGGACTGAATGGCACAAAGCCGATGCCAAGCTCCTCCAAAGTCGGCAAAATCTCCGCCTCCGGCCCACGCCACCAAAGCGAATATTCGCTCTGAACTGCCGCAACCGGCTGAACCGCATGTGCACGGCGAATGGTTTGCGCCGCGGCTTCCGAGAGCCCGAAGTGCTTGACCTTGCCAGCCAGAATCAAATCTTTGACGGCACCGGCGACTTCCTCAATTGGAACTGTTGGATCGACTCGGTGCTGATAAAAGAGGTCAATGGCGTCTATGCCGAGGCGCTTAAGGGCGGCTTCGGCAACTGCCTTGATATGTTCGGGGCGACTATTGACCCCGGGTCTACGTTCGCCAGTTTCTTGATCAATGTTGAAGCCGAACTTGGTGGCAATCACCACCTGATCCCTTATCGGTGCCAGAGCCTCACCCACCAAACGTTCATTTGTGAACGGCCCATAGGCTTCGGCGGTGTCAAAGAAGTTCACGCCCGCATCAAAGGCGGCGCGGATCAGCTCGATGGCTGCATTCTTCTCCGTTGCCGGACCGTATACACCGCCCAGTCCCATGCAACCCAAGCCCAAGGCTGAGACTTCGAGTCCGGATGTGCCCAATTTTCTTTTCAACATGATGTGGCTCCTTAACTTGTTGAGCCCTCCACAGGCAAAACTTGCCTGCGGGGCCGGACGATAAATAAAAGTACCAGCGCCAATGCGCCGCTCAACATAAAGACGCTGGCCGTGAGGGCATGTGAAATGTGCTGTGCCAGTGCTGCCGTAGCACCCAGCTCGACGGCTCCCCCGAACGAAAACACCACGACCAAAATGCTGAGCCCCAGGGAGTTACCTAACTGGTGCGCCACATTGACAACACCGGACGCTGCACCCGCGTCTTCACTGGCAACACCCTTGACAGCAGATACGGTGAGCGGGGCGAGCACAAATCCCTGCCCAATGCCAAGCAAGAACATGGGTAAAGCGATGTCAGGGAGGTATGCAGAAAGATTCGTTAATCTGGCCATCCACGCCATTCCCGCAATGCAGAGAATTAGGCCAAAAGCAAGCAGTCTTGCATTGCCAAACCGTCGAGTGAGACGAGGCACCCAGATGGCCGCCAAAAAGTTCGGAATCGTCGTCGGCAGAAACGCAAGACCTGCGTGCAGTGGCTTGTACAGCATGACTTCTTGCAAAAACTGCGTGGTGAAAAACCAGAATCCAACCATGCCGCCCAAAAAAAGCAAACGGGCTGCATAGGCTGCGTTTCGCTCCCGGTTGGTGAACAAATGCAGCGGAAGAATGGGTTGCAGCGCACGCGACTCATGAACCAGGAAGTACGCCAACATTGCCAGACCGACAACCATGGATACGTTCGTAGCTGGGGCCGTCCAACCAAATTCTGCCGATCGCACAATGCCAAACACCAGAGCCCCCATTCCCAGCGTGGAGCTCACTGCAGCAGCCACATCGAGTCGACCCGACTTCAATGGCGTTTCCACCAGGTAGCGCTTGGCGCCCCAAATTAATGCAATGCCAATGGGCAAATTGATGAAGAAGCCCACTCGCCAAGAAATCATCTCAGCAACTAGCCCACCCAGTACCAGCCCCAGGCTCGCTCCAATCCCGGCGGCTGCGGAGTAAAACGACATTGCGCGGGTACGCGAAGGGCCCTCAGCAAAATGTACCGATAGCAATGCAAGGGTAGAAGGCGCAAGAATCGCTGCACCCACACCTTGTATTGCGCGGCCCAGCAACAGCCAAGTTGGCGACTGTGCCAGACCAATTCCCATTGAAGCTGCCGTGAAAAGCGCCAAACCGGCAATGAACATGCGCGTGCGACCCAAGATGTCCCCGGCGCGTGCGCCCAGTAAGAGAAAGCCGCCAAAGGTTAGCGTGTATGCGTTTTGCACCCAGGACAGCTCAGCGTGAGAGAAACCCAACTCTGCATGAATATTGGGCAAACCGGTGAGCACGATGGAAATATCCACCACCAGCATCAAGTAGCTTGTAACGATGATGGCCAGAATCGCGGATTGCTTTGAGCGGTGTTCGGACTTCATGCGCGACTCACTCCCAAGCTACGACGGACTTCGAGCGCGGGCGACAACGAGAGCTTCACAATCAAATCTGAAAGACTGTTCAGGGAAACGTCATGTCCTATGAATGGTTCACCCTTTTGCGTGAGCTGGTAATCAACCGCCGAATCGTGGGTAAACCAGCCGGGGCGCAGGATTGTGTAGTCCAGATCAGAGGCTTCAATCAAAGCTGCTGAATCGCGGTACGGGTCCAGCACACTCTTATAGCGTTCACTCGGCACTTCTCCGTAAATACCCATTGAGCTGATAAAGATCAGTCGGTTGAGGCCAACCGACTTCATAGCCGCGATGATGGTCCGCGCCTGCTCCGCCATGTTACCGGCGAGGTTGGCGTACACCACATCCTGTTCGCGCATAGCAGTTTCGAGCGCACTCCTGTCTAGTACGTCGCCTTCGATGACCCTGACGCGCGCCGTGTCCGGGTTCGATAGACGTTTTGCGCGGCGCAGGTACAGCGTGAGTTCCACTTGACCCTGCTGCAAAAAGACGGAAATCGTGTTGCGCGCCAACTGGCCGTTGGCGCCGAGAATCAGAATGCGAGTCACGATGTTGTCCTTGTCAATTCAATCGGGGGTCGGCAGTTTGCCGGTCTTCATTGCCGCAATGACACCGCCATCGATCAGCAGGTCGCTGCCGGTGACAAAGGCTGCATCGGGTCCGAGCAAAAAGGATGCTGCGATGGCGATTTCCTCGGGCGGAGCCATTCGTTTAGAGGGTGAAGCATCCACCATGGCGCGATACATGCCGCCGATCTCAGAATTCAACTCATGCTGTGCGAGCGACGTTACGACGATGCCAGGGCTGATCGAATTGACGCGAGCACCGCGCTTCCCCCAACTGATAGCGGAGGCCTGAACGCGCAGGTGGTTGGCGCGTTTAGCGATCATGTAGGCCACTACCGTATTGGGGATGACCTCTGGTTGCAGGAAGGGTAGCGCCAGCAAATTCTCAGTGGGCGTGTGAATCAGTGCCTGATCTTGTTCTGGCGGCAGCGCTGGCATCATGTAGCCAGCCATGCTTGAAACGATCAAGCCCGACCCGCCCGGTGCGATGACTTCGCCGAATTCATCGAATACCACGGCTGCGCCGTAGAGGTCGACTTTCAGCACACCTTCGGTGGGTGCCATGTTAGGTGACAAGCCTGCGGTATTGACTACCTGCGTCACTCTGCCCAGCTCTGTTGCCCTGCTTGCGAGCGCCTTAATCGATTCGCGTGAGGTGACATCAGCGCTCTGTGTTTCCACTGCGTAACCTGAGTCACGCATAGCCTGAGCCGCTTTGGCGAGCGTCTCCGAGTTGAAGTCGGCCAGCAATACGGTGCGACCGAAGCCCTGCCGACGCGCAATGGCGATACCAATGCCTCCGGCACCGATGATGACGATTACTTCTTTGTTCATGGAATATTTCTTTTTCCGAATGGGTGTTGATTGGGTTGCACTTACAGTGCGCGCTTCAAAATATCGGCCAGTACTTCGGGCGTGTAGGTCTCAGCTAGGCCAAACCACTGCGCATTGCCACGCAGGTTGTCAAGGATGGCCGGCAGTGCTGCTTCGGTGATGCCCAGTTGAGATAGTCGGGTTGGCGTGCCGATCTTGTCGAACCACTTCTCTAGGGCAGCGATGCCCTCTTCGGCCGTTGCGAGGCCAAAGATTTGTTTTGCGAAGCGCTCGAACTGCGCCTTGTTGCGACCGTGGTACCACTTCATCCAGGCAGGCATCACGACCGATAGACCAGCGCCGTGCGGTACGTTGAACAATGCAGAAAGAGAGTGTTCAATCATGTGGTTGGGATAGCCAAAACCGGCTGTACCGGCGTAGGTAATGCCGTTCAGGGCCAACGTGGCAGCCCAGGCGAACTCAGCGCGGGCGTCGTAGTCGGCTGGATTAGCCAGTAGTAAATTCGTTGTCTCCATTACGGTAGTAATGACGGACTCGACCAGGCGGGACTGGATCTTGGGTTGCACAGTGGCGGTAAAGTAGCCCTCGATCGAGTGGGCAATGATGTCTGCCGCGGAATACACAAGGTAGTCCCGCGAAACGGTCTGCATTAATGCCGGGTTGACGATGGAGACCTTGGGGAAGGTGTGCACCGAGTTAATCGCAAACTTTTCTTTGGTCGCTTCGTTTGTGACTACAGCCCCCGCGTTCATCTCGCTGCCTGTTGCTGCCAAGGTGAGAATCGCAAAGACGGGTAATGCTGTTTCGATTTGCCCCTTTCCGATGAATAAATCCCACACCTCACCCTGATATTGAGTGCCCGCAGCAATCGCCTTAGAGCTGTCAAGAACCGAGCCTCCCCCCACGCTCAGCACGGCTTCAATTTGTTGTTCGCGTGCCAGGATGATCGACTCGCGCACCTTGGAGATCACCGGATTGCTGACAATGCCACCACATTCGACGAAGGCAATGCCTTCTTTGCTGAGGCTCTTCGTGATTGTGGCGAACAAGCCGTCGTTCTTGATGCGCTCGCTGCCGTAGGTCAGCAGCACTTTCTTGATGCCATGCGCGGCAAGGATTTCGCCGATGAGTTGCTCCTTGTCCTTGCCGAATTCGACCTTCGTCGGGTTGTAAAAGCTGAAGTTGTCCATTTGAGTGTCCTTAGTTGGAATGCAAACTGGCTGTTTGCCAATGGGGTGAACTTTAGGTGGCTGATAAACATCTGACTAGATGGTAAAGTGACGATTAACTTACAACCAAATGATGTAAATCATGGGGACGTTCATGATCAACGAGTTGCGCTCCATCACCACTTTCGTCCGTACCGCCGAACTGGGAAGCCTTAGCAAGGCCGCAGAAGTCCAGCAGATTTCGCCGCAAGCGGCGAGCAAGGCGCTGGGGCAATTGGAGGCCCATCTGGGCGTGCGCTTGTTCCACCGAACCACGCGCAGCATGTCGTTGACCGAGGAAGGGCAGCGTTTTCTTGAAGCAGCACAGCCATCCTTGATGGGGCTACAGCAAGCCCTGTTGGGCGTGCGTCAGACTCGCGAAGATATAGCCGGTCCGCTGCGCATCGTCGGACCGCGCACGGTTTTGCAGCCGATACTCGGTCCCGTGCTTGACGAATACTGTCGTCTATATCCGGAGGTCCAGCCCGACGTTCAACTGGACGACCGCGTCGGCAATTGGGTTGAGGATCGTGTCGATATCGGATTTCGTCTCGGACACGCACCACAGGAAGGCTTGATCGCCCGCCGGTTGTTCCCGTTGCAATTGATCATTTGCGCCAGCCCCGCCTATCTTCGCAAGCACGGTGTGCCACGGCAACTGCATGATCTGAGCCATCATCGCTGCAGTGCATTTCGCAGCAGCAATAACGGTCGAATCGCTCCATGGCGTGTGCAAGTAGGCGAGACCATTCAGGACCAGCACGTCACTCCGGCTTTTTCCACTAATGATGAAGATTTCGAACTTCGCACCGCTTTGACCGGCACCATCATCGCGCAATTCGCGACTCCAACCGTAGCACCGCATATTCGGGCCGGGCGACTGGTGCCTGTGCTACTCGACCATGTCAGTGATGCCTACAACTTCTATCTGTACTACGGCAGCCGGACGGCGCAACCGGCACGAGTGCGCTGTTTCATTGATCTTGCTGTTGAGCGCCTAACCAACAGCATGGATTTCATTCTTGGGAACGAAGAACTGACGCTCGCGCACACCACAGGAATCAAAATGCTGTAGTGATTTAGCGAGCACTTGAACGGGTGCTGAATTCGAAGAATGCAACCCCCGCTTTGGGCACAGTTCAGTCGGTGGCAACGGGCGACTTACTGGCATCGTCGTCAGGCAAATTTCAAGGCCCAGAAAGCTGCCACTCTCGAGCGTCAGCAGATGGCCGACTTCTGACCTTGATGGTCACAGCCCGGTCGGCCGCTATCGCTGCATACCAGTCAGTGGTGATAACAAATTTAATCCAAATGAAAACGGCAAAGCCTTAGTAAGTATCTTCATCACTGCTGTACCTTTCAAGCAGAACTTGCGCAAATGCCTTTTTGTCACTTTCTGAAGCAGTTTTATCAATATTTGATTGATCTAAATTTGTTTCTGGTTTCGATTTTTCCTGGGAGCCAAAATCCAGCACCTTAGCGGCAATAGGTTTAGGTCCAGCAGCTACCTTAGGTATTTCATTAGCTAGCGGCTTTTTTTCTTTGGGTTGGTCTGGTTTTTTTACTCGAGCCACTACGCGCTTCGATTCAAGCTCAACCTCTGCAAGTTTTTCCTCGGGTGTCTTACAACTCAAAAAATCATTTGACGTCAACTCCAAGCCAAGCTCTCCAAAGGATTCTGCTTTTTTTAAGATCTCTTCTTGGATCTCTTTTTTCGTGCTGTCAAGTTGATGGCTTACCGCATATTCATGTAGCGCATCACGAATCAATGTGCCAATATCTGTCTTGGCTAAAAACACAGTAAACAGAGCAGTGGGATCAAGATCAAGTCGTAGTCGAACTCCGAGTTGCATTTCGGTTTGCCAGATCCGATATGGTGAGGACGGCCGACCTCTTTGTCGTTCATTTGTCATAGGATGCCGATTGGGTTTCTATGACTTGATTAAGCAGCAATTCCGGCAAACACTTTAAAACAATTACTCAAAGTGTTTGTTATCGCTTGATAACGGCTGATAACAAATCATTTGTTATTTGATATCAGCCGATACCGGTTGATAACAATTAGGATTCGTGCGTTAAAGAGAACGTTTGCGGCAGTCTTTGCAATGCGCAATCAAATCCCGAATGTGGTTTTGACGGCTGCTTTTGAAATCAACATGCACCGTCAAAATGACGCTGGAACTTTAGGGGAAGAATAGCGTCAGAAACGATAGGGTAAGACTAGTGTCCATTTAGTCGTGATGCAGTCCACATTCGCTCCGTCTGGTGCACCATACTTGAATTGACCTTGTCCCTAGTCCGCTCGCCGTCTCAACCAGAGGACCTTCGGTCCCCAGGTCTCGTGGCTCGCTTGCCCCGCTACGTTTTGCTTTGACTCATGATGAACCTGCATCAGCTTCGTCAAGCGCAAGAAAGTCGCCAGTCCGTCCCCAGGGACGAACTGTCATCTTTCCCACTTCGCTTCTCGTTCTCGGCGCTTAGGTGATGTCTGAGTCAGACCGCGCAAACGGATCAGGTGTCCATTTGCGCTGGTCTTTTAAGCAGCTTGATGCCCATACCTCGAACTGATTGACATGATTCCACTTGCCTGCAGAGTCAAACATATGGAGCCTGTCGATTCCTTAATTATCGAGTTTGCCTTCCATGTTTGACCCATCCGCTTTTGAAAATGCTGAGGATGAACCTCACTCACTCGGATAACAAAGATCGGCCAGCTCGTCAAGAATTCTTGAATAGGGGGGCAACTCTCACAATTTCAAAGATCATTGAGCACATTTACAACCTAGACAAAGCCATCGCCCTTTGGAATAACGAGCTCAAACGCGCTCAACCACTTCTTCACGGCTGTTGAATAAGTTCAAACACATGCTGGACTTTCTGAAAGAAGAAAGTCGTGAGTTCAAACCAGTTCATCAGCTACGGAATCAAGGGCCTGCTTAGGGTTGCCAAGTTGGGTTTAATCGATGCGAACATG
>Ga0213920_1000167_pt1 | contig 62773 bp, 62 predicted proteins | sample McNCre1117MG_FD_161054 | JGI IMG/M metagenome (GOLD analysis project Ga0213920, IMG submission 161054) | Freshwater microbial communities from McNutts Creek, Athens, Georgia, United States - 11-17 MG | ecosystem: Environmental > Aquatic > Freshwater > Creek | place: USA: Georgia | collected...
TGCTTGACGAGCACAAACAACAAATCGCCCGTGCGCCCCGATTTGTGCGTGACCGATTGGATGGTGGAGACGCGCTTGACCACATCACCCACGCGCAAAGGCGCATGCCACTGCAAACGCCCGCCCGCCCACATGCGACGCGGCAGCGGCACAGGCGGCAAAAAACCACCGCGCTTGGCATGACCATCGGGGCCGATCTCGCTTTGACGGTGATGGGGCAAAAAGAACAGCCAATGCCACAACGCAGGCAAGGCGGTGCCTGCGACGGGTAAAGGGTCCTCACGATCAAGCGTGGCACTCAAGGCGCGCAAGGGTGCGGGCGTGATGAGGTCTTCTAGGGTTTCGCTGCGGCCTTGCCAAGTTTGCAAGTGCGCGAGGGTTTGGGGGTCAAGGTGGGTGGTCATAGGTCAATCAATCGAAGCGCCTGATTTTTTAACGATCTGCGCCCAGCGCGCAATGTCGTCATTCAACAGCGTGGCAAATTGCTCAGGGGTCGTGGGCGCCGCCATTTCAACGCCTTGCAGCTCCAGCTTCTCGCGCAGGTCTTTGGCCGCCAAGGTCTTGGTCATGGCGTCTTGCAGTTTGGCCTGCACCTCGGCAGGAACACCGGCGGGGGCAAAGAGGCCAATCCACAAAGTGCCTGTGTAACCAGGGACCACTTCAGACAGGGCCGGCACATCGGGCAACGCTGGCGAACGTTTGGGGCTGCTGACCGCCAAAGGTTTGAGCTTGCCCGCTTTGATGTGTGCCAACGAGGACGGCAAACTGGCAAACACGAGAGGCAATTGACCGCCCAGCACGTCGTTGAGCGCAGGCGCCACGCCTTTGTAGGGCACATGCTGTAAGTCGATACCGGCCATGCTGTTGAGCATCTCGCCCAACAAGTGGTTCAAGGTGCCGTTACCCGCCGAGGCGTATTGGTACTGGCCAGGTTTAGCTTTGGCCATGGCGATGAGATCTTTCATCGACTTGGCGGAAAAGTCTGCATTGGCCAACAACACATTGGGCACGGCGCCAATCAAGGCGATGGGTTTGAAATCTTTGACGGGGTCAAAGCCCGAGTTTTTGTAGAGGGCGGGGTTAATCGCTTGGCTGCTGCTGATGGTCATCAACAAGGTGTAGCCGTCTTTGGACGACTTGGCCGCGAACTGCGTGCCGATGTTGCCGCCTGCACCAGGACGGTTTTCGACCGCCACGGGCGAACCCAGCACCTCAGAAAGCTTTTGACTCACCACACGGCCCACGATGTCATTGGTGCCGCCTGCCGTTTGGGGCACGATCATCAAAATAGGACGACTGGGGTAGGCCGACTGCGCCATGACACTGCCTGCCGCAACGCACACACAAGCACCGCACAACGCACGCAAAACCATGCGACGTGACCTCAATAAAGGCTTGATCATCCACATCTCCAAAATAAGTGTGCGGATGTTCGGTGGTTTGGTGCGCAAGCGCAATCGGTCATTTCCAGACCCAGCCTTTTGTTTTTCCGAAGGCTTAGGTTCAACCGCATTAACATTGCGCCATGCATTTCGACCTGAATGACCTCCGGCTTTTTGTGTGGGCCGCCGATGAAGGTAGCCTGACCAAGGCGGCTGCCAAACAACACCTGTCACTGGCCGCGGCGAGTGCGCGTATCAAAGCACTCGAAGCCCAAACCGACTTACCGCTTTTGTACCGAGAAGCACGTGGCGTACGCCTGTCGCCACCGGGACAAGCGTTCTTGCACCACGCCCGTTTGATGCTCCGTCAGGTTGACCAAATGCGGGGCGATTTACAAGAATATGGCGGCGGCTTACGCGGTCATTTGCGGGTGTTTGCCAACACCACCGCCGTGACCGATTTTTTGCCAGAAATCTTGCCCGAGTTTTTGGCAGACAACCCGAAGGTGAACATCGACCTTCAAGAAAAACCGAACGCTGACATTGCACGCGGCGTGCAAGATGGACGGGCTGACATTGGCATCGTGGCGGGTCAAGTTGACACCTTGGGCCTGCAAAGCCTGCACTTCAGCACTGACCGCTTGGTGCTGGCCACCGCCAAAAACCACCCGCTGGCTCAACGTCAAAAAGTCGCGTTTCTGGACACACTCGACGAAGATGCCGTGGGCATGCACCACGGCAGCACCTTGCAAACCTTCTTGGGCCAAGTGACCGAACGTTTGGGCAAACCCCTGAAGCTGCGCATTCAACTCTCCAGTTTTGATGCCATGTGCCGCATGATTGGCGCAGGCGTGGGCGTGGGCATCGTTCCTGAGTCTGCCGCCAGACGCAACCAAGACGCCATGAACTTGGCTTTGGTCGAGCTCAGCGACGCATGGAGCGTGCGTGAGCGCTACATCTTGACGCGTGACCAAGCCGCCCTTCCCGCCTATGCCCAATCGTTGATTGCGTTGCTGTGCGCGCACTATGCCCCGCTAAAAACGCCCATGAAGACGGCAACAAACGCGTCAACAGACTGAAGCGCTCAAGCCACCAAGTCTTGCAACACCTCGCGAGCCACGTGCTGATCCAAGTAATCCGCCAAACCTTCAAACACGGTTTCTAGCGTGGGGGTTTGTGCGCCAAACAAAGCGTGCAACACCGCAGGATCTTCAAACAAACCATGCAGATACGAGCCCATGACGTTGCCCGCCTCGTTTTGCCACGTCAAACCAGGCATCGCCTCGTGAGGCACCACGCCTGCGGCAGCCATCGCCGCATGTGCCTGCGTTTGCCCATGATGAATTTCATAGCCACGCACGGACACCCCCGACAAGGCAGACCACACGCCTCTGACCTGCGTAAATCGCGCATCGGTGCGCAACACGGTTTTGTCTTCAGCAAACACCGTCACCAGCGGCAACAGCCCCAAGCCGGGTGCATTGCCATCAATGCCGAGTGTGTCGATCAAGGCTTCTCCCAACATTTGCAAGCCGCCACAAATGCCCAACACAGCCCCGCCACGCTGTGCGTGTTCAGCCACGGCAGCGTCTAAGCCTTGGGCACGTAACCACGCCAAATCGCTGCTGGTGTGTTTGGAGCCGGGCAAGATGACCCAGTCGGTCGCAGCGTTCAAACCCGCCAAATCGGCAGGGCTTCGTGCCCACAGAAGACGTAAGCCTGGCACATTTTTGAGAGGTTGAAACTCATCGAGGTTGCTGATGCGCGGATAAGCGATGACGGCCACCGTGCGGGTGACCACCCCTGTCGCACGGCTGCGGTCATCAAACACGCCGTCCTCTTCGGGCAAACCGTGCTGCCACCACATCGGCAACACCGCCACCGTGGGCACACCGGTGAGCGCTTGCAGCATCTCGGGGGCAGGCGCCAACAACGACGCGTCACCGCGAAACTTGTTGAGTACAAAGCCGCTGATGCGCGCTTGGTCTTCAGGCGGCAACAAAGCCCAAGTGCCGTACAAATGGGCAAAGGCACCCCCTTTGTCAATGTCGGTCACCAACAAGCAGCGCGCATCGGCATGACGGGCTACGCGCAGGTTGACGATGTCGTTGGCCATGAGGTTGATCTCGGCGGGCGAGCCTGCGCCCTCGATCACCACCACGTCGTTCTCGGCTCGCAAAGCATCGAGCGATGCGGCAATGTGTGGCCATACTTTTTCGCTGCGACCGCGCCATGGCGTGTGGGTGAGCGCATGGTTGACCTCACCGAGCAACACCACTTGGCTGTGGGTGTCGGCTTCGGGCTTGAGCAGCAAAGGGTTCATGCGCACATCGGGCTCAACTTTGGCGGCCAAGGCCTGAAAGTATTGGGCAGACCCCACCTCGCCCAAGCCGTTGTGCGAGGCCACGACGCGGGCGTTGTTGCTCATGTTCTGCGCTTTGAACGGTGCAACTTTCAAGCCTTGACGTGCGTACCAACGACACAGTGCCGTGGTCAACCAACTCTTACCTGCCCCACTGGAGGTGCCCAACACCATCACACACTTGGCCGTCATGGCGAACTCCTGTTTGTGTTGAATTTAGTCTTCAATGCCGCGTTGCGCCGGAACGCCTGCATTGAAGGCGTGTTTGATTTTGGTCATCTCGGTCACGGTGTCGGCCAGCGCGATCAGCTCTGGTGGGCAACGCCTGCCTGTCATGCACACATGCACGTCTTTGGGACGTTGGCTCAAGGTGGTCAGCACATCGTCCAAAGGCAACCAACCGTAAATGAGTGGGTAGGTGATTTCATCCAGCACCACCAAGAAATACGCACCGCTTAAAATAGCAGCCTTGGCTTTTTGCCAGCCATCACGCGCGAGCTGCGCCGAATGATCGAGGTCTTTGCTTTTCCAGCTGAACCCATCACCCAAACCTTCCACCGAAATACCGAGTTGTTCAAACATGCGGTGCTCACCAAAGCGCGCGCTGGGCACTTTCATGAACTGGTAAATCTTCACCGCTTTGCCGCGTCCATGTGCACGCAAAGCCAAACCAAACGCTGCCGTACTTTTGCCTTTGCCATCCCCCGTGTTGACAATGAGCAAGCCACGGCGCTCAGCCTGCGGGGTGACACGCATGTAGTTGACTGGCGGTTGTTCAATGTCCATGGATTGACGCCCGAACTAGAGCTTAGGGACAGCCACCCATTGGCCATCCAACGCATGAATGGCAATGCGTTTGTCGAACACAGCTTCAACCGCACGGTGTGTGACGGCATCGGCACATGGGCCTTGGTGCACAACACGGCCCGCTTGCATGACCACCAGGTCGTCAGCATGCAAAGCCATACCCACCTCGTGCAGCACGCTCACGACCGTGGTGTTTTGCGAAGTGAGGCAGCGCACCTGCTCTAGCCAATCCACTTGATGTGGGGGGTCAAGGTTGGCCAAGGGTTCGTCCATCAACATGACTTGCGCTTGCACGGCCATGGCGCGGGCCAGCAGCACACGTTGGCGTTCACCGCCTGAGAGCTGGCCTAAAGAACGATCGCGCCAATGCCAAGCACCTGTGGCTTGCAAGGCTGTCTCGACAACCGCATGATCTTTGACGCTAGGCGCAGCCAGCCAGTCTTGATGCGGTATGCGCCCAAGCATGACCACATCCCACACACGCAAGTCGTCTGACGCCGATTCGTTTTGGCCCAACCAAGACAGCTGCTGCGCCCGCTGCTTGCGATCCATCGCCACCAAGGCTTGATCAAACAAAAAAATGCGGCCAGTGACAGGCAGCAATCCTGCCATCGTTTTCAGCAAGGTGGATTTACCCGCGCCATTGGGCCCCACGACGCTGGTCCAACGCCCCGCGGTAAACGACAGATCTATGCCGTGCAACACCTCGTGCCCTCCAAGAGACACATGCACATCACTCAAGCGCAAAGCGACGGACGTTGCAGTCATGGCGCGGCCCTCGATGTTTGGCTGCGGTACATGAGCCACAGCAAATACCCGCCGCCGAGCACCGCGGTCAACACGCCCACAGGCATCTCTTGTGGCGACAGCAGCAGGCGAGCCAGCAAATCTGCCGCCAACAACAAAACGCCCCCCATCAAGGCCGACAACAACACGATCCAGTTGTGTTGGGTCTTCACCACCGAGCGCACCAAGTGCGGCGCCGCCAAGCCCACGAACGCGACCAAGCCCGTTTGTGCCACAGCCGTGCCCGTCGCCAGCGCCAACACACACACCAGCGCCACACGCATGGGGACAAGCGGTAGCCCCAAGCTCAAGGCCGTGGATTCACCCAAACTCAAGGCATCGAGCACACGGCTCAAAGCAAAGGCCAACACCAAGCAAACCAGCAACACACCAAGCATCAGCACACATGCGTTCCAGCCGATGAAGCTGGTGGAGCCCAACAAAAAGCCCTGCATGCCTTGCAACACATCGGGACGCATGAGGGTGATCAACGAAGCCACCGCACCGAACACCACCCCCACAATCACGCCAGCCAACAACAAGCGCAAGGTGTGCTGCACACCACGTGCCAGCACCAACGTGAGCAACACCGCCAAGACCGCGCCCACAAACGCGGCGCCTGTCAAACCCAATCGCACCAAAAACTCAGCCGCAAACGGATTGCCACCAAACAGCGCAAGGGCAACGGCCACCCCCAGCGATGCACCCGATGCACTCCCTAATAAATAAGGGTCGGCCAACGGGTTACGAAACAAGCCCTGCGCCAACGCCCCCGCCAACCCCAGCAACGCGCCAGCCGCGCAAGCGCCCACGCTGCGCGGCAAACGGATGTCCCACACGATTTGCCAAGCGGTGTCGTCGTGCAAAGCGCTGAACCAACTCTCGATGCCGGTACTGCCCACAGCACTGCCCAGCGCAATGCCCAAGGCACACAACATCAAAAGGCCCAACGCCACGACCCGCGCAGAGCAACGTGCGCCTTGGTAGGTCATGGCGCACCTTTGGCTTTGTGGGCTTCAGCTTTCTCAGTCAAGCACTTGGCCATCAAACGTGCGGCCTCGGCCATGCGCGGACCTGCGCGCACCAACACATCTGACTCTTCAGATTTGAAATGGCACACACGTTGCGTGCGCATAGCCTGCATGTTTTGCCAACCCGGCCGTGTGGCCATGTCGGCAAAATTGCTATCGCCCACCATGATGATGTCAGGCTGGGCGCGCACCACAAACTCAGGGTTGATTTTGGGGAACGGGCCGAGCGATGCAGGCAAGATGTTGCGTGCTCCCAAGCGCTGCAACGTCTCGCCAATGAACGACGACTCGCTGGCGCCATACGGGGCGCGGCTGACTTCAAAGTACACGCGCTGCCCTTTGGCTTGCGAGGGAATAGATTGGGCAGCAGCATTGACTGCGGCGTCGATGTGACGCCAAACACGATCGCTCTCTTGCACGGGAACATCCAGCGCTTGGGCGACGATGCGCATCACGCGCTGCACATCGGCATGCGAGCGTGGCTCTAAAGCGAGCACCGTCAGGCCCAAAGCAGCAAAGCGCTCAGCACCACGCGCCGAGGTGGCCATCAGCACCAAGTCTGGTTTGACCGCCACCACACTCTCAATATTGGGGTCGATACCGCCGCCCATGCGCGGCAGCTTAGCAAGACTCTCAGGCCAATTGGAATAACGATCCACACCCACCAGTTTTTGGCATTGCCCCAAAGCACACACTGTTTCGGTGAGCGAGGGCAACAGGCTGACAATGCGTTGCGGGGGTTGAGTGATGGTCACCTCCACTTGACGGTCATCACGCAACACGACGGCTTGGGCGATGGCGCTGAAGCCCAAGACTGCGAGCAACGCAACCCGACAAAACGCGTTGATGCGTTTAAGCATGCGTCGCCTCCCATTGCTGAATGATGCGGTGCAGTTGCGCTACACCATCGGTCAAGGCCGCAGGGCCCGGTTGCAAGATGTCAGCAGATTTGATTTCAAAAATTTGGTGCTTCCGCACAGCAGGCACGTCTTGCCAGCCTTCACGGACCGCTACTTTCTCGGGGCGAAACTTCTTGCCGCACAGCGAACCAATGATGATGTCAGGCGCACGCTCCACGATAGTTTGTCCGCTCGCAATGATGCGATCTTTGCCCATGGGCATTTGCGCTAACTCTGGAAAACAGTCATCGCCGCCAGCAATGCCGATCAACTCAGACACCCAACGGATACAGCTGATATGCGGCTCGTCCCACTCCTCAAAATACACCTTGGGTCTGCGCTTGAATGTGGCTGCCGTTTTTTGAATAGCCTCTAACTGTGCGCGCATGCCTTGCAAGCGCTGCAGCCCATGCTCGGCTTGACCAACCATCGCCGCGACTTGGTACAACATCGCACATATCTCGTCGACACTGCGCTGGTTAAACACCGTCACCTGCACACCCGCACGGATGAGCAAGGCCGCGATGTCGGCCTGCAAGTCAGAAAAACCAAACACGCAATCGGGCTTGAGCGCCAAAATCTTGTCAATCTTGGCGCTCAAGAACGCGCTGACTTTTGGCTTTTCGTCACGCGCACGACGCGGACGCACGGTGTAACCCGAGATGCCCACAATGCGCGCCTCTTCCCCCAGCAGATACAGCCACTCCGTCGTTTCCTCGGTGAGGCAGACGATGCGTTGGGGAAAAAGATCAAGCATTCAAGTTACTTGGGTTGGTATTGCAAGGTGGCGAAGATGCCGCGGCCTGGGGTGTTGTAGCCATAGGCCAATTGATACTGACGATCAAAGGCATTTTCTAACTTCACACGCGCGGTCCATTCATTGTCGATCTTACGGCTGGCATAAAAAGACCAAAGCGCGTAACCACTCAAAGTCACAGGCTCAGCGGGATAAGGTGAGTAATTAAAGTCACTGCGAGCGCCCGACGTATAAACCTTGGCGCCAACGTCATATGCACCCAGCGGACGCGAAATATCCACGGAGCCATAGTGACGAGCGCGTCGTGTCAATGCGGTTTGCTCACTGACGTTCCATGGGTCTTGCGCAACAAGAGATGCCTTCACACTATGCCCGCGCCAGTTTGCACGCAAGGTTGCCTCCAAACCTTTGTTTTTGAGCTCCCCCACATTCACATAAGAAAAGTTTTGATAAACGATCGCATCCTTAGTCGAGGTTTCGAAGTAAACCAACTTCGCCAATGCTTGATCTGATTTGTAGGCAACACCTGCTTCACGCGCAACATGCGTTTCAGGCGTGAGCGATGCGTTTTTATAAGTCTCATAGGCTGTTGGTGCTCGAAAAGCCGACGACACCGTAGAAGTCAAACGCCAATCGGCGTTGAGCTGGTAGCCAAGTCCCAACAAGCCTGTCGACGACTTGGTGTTGTTGGACTTTGAAACGCTAGAGGCTGTTCGGTCTACATCCACATCGTCATGTCGCAAATTCATTTGTACGGTGAATTTATCCAACGTGCTGGTTAGCCCTGCGAAATAACCCAAAGTTTCACGACCAGAGGTGTAGCTGTTTTGTTGTGAAAATTTTTCACTCAACTTATCAAGCCCGAAATGGGCCACTGTTTGATCGCTCAATTGGTAGGAGTTCGACCAACGCACAGCATTTTGACGCCCCTCATACTCACCATTGGGTGTGCTCGTGCCATAAACAGTGGTCAATGCACCATCCACATAATCGCGGTAATTAAAATTGGAATGTGACAAATCTAACGTACTGACCCACTGGTCGTTCACCACAAACTTCGCAAAACCACCTAGAGCATCGCTGCTGGTTTTGAATTGTTGGCGTGTGGCGTTGGTATACCAGTCAGAGTCGTAATCTGTGGCGGACGACTGCAATCTTGCACGCAGCCCGATTTTCAAATCAGCATTAATCTTCTTATCCACGCGACCAGATACAAACTTGCTCGAGGCGCCATCTTTGGCAGGATTAATTCCCGAATTTTGTTGCGCGTTCATCGCAGAAAACCCATCCGTGTTTGTTTGTCCTGCGTTGACGTTAAAACCGTAATCATCCACACGACCGCCATAGCCGAGATCCAGCGAAGATGTGTTGCGCGAACCGTAAGTGATCGAACCATAGGCATTGGGCTTCACCGAGCCTTGGCGCGTTTGGATATTGATCACCCCACCAATCGCAGACTCGCCATATAGCGCGCCGGCGTTGCCACGCAATATTTCAATGCTCTCAATTTGAGCAAGCGGCAAATTGGTCGTTGTCAAGGCACCAGCACCATCGGTTTGTGCCCTGACACCATCGATCAAGATCACAACACTTTTGCTTTCTTGACCGCGCAAGAAAAACGAAGTCGTCGCACCAGGCCCGCCTGTGCGGCCAAATTCAAAACCGGCTTCGCCCTGAATCAAGTCAGCCAGCGATCCCGCTTGAGACTTCTCAATGTCTTGGCGTGTGATCACCGACACGGAGGAAAGAACCTCCGACAAAGGCTGCTCCATGCGTGAAGCAGAAATGACCACCGGATTAATTTCAATGCCTTGTGCCTGAACGCTAGCCGCGACAGCCAGAGACAACACAGACAGCGCAGGTGCTGATGCACGCGCGAATACACGCGCACGGAGACGAATAGATTTCTTCATGATTTAAACCAACTTTTTTGCTCTCACCGCCTTCCCCGACAGTGCTTGAGCGTTCAAGCAGCACGTTTTTAGACGCACTGCCACCTTGTTGGCCGGTATCCGGGCTGGCGGAGACTACCTCTGTCGCCTTCCCAAACGCTTGTTCAAGGCGCTCAGTGGCTTGTGTGACAGAAGCGGAGCCAAAGGGCTCGTCCGCTTGACCGTTGCGGGGGCAGCGCAGGTTGGGTGTTGTCGAGCGAGCGACGCGACCTTCCTGCTTCCCGTTGAACTGCAGCATGTGAACCACGCTGCGAGCACCAACAGTTGAAATTTTAGCGTCGAACCTTTCAGCCACCTTAAAATGTCTGGGCCATGCCAAACACACACCTGATCGATCAAATTGCCGAACGCGTGGAGCGTTTGCTGTTGCGTCACGAAGAACTGATGCGCACCAACGCTTTGCTGAGTGCACAAGTGCAAGAACTCACGCACGAGCGCGATCTGATGAAGTCGCGCTTGAGCGCCGCGCGTCATCGGATTGATGCATTGATTGAGCGCCTGCCACAAAGTACGGCAGTGAAGGACAAAGCATGAAACAGATTGAAGTTCAAATCATGGGCCAAGGCTACGTGTTGGGCTGCCCTGAGGGTGGCGAAACACGCTTGGGGCAAGCGGTGGGCAAAGTCGACGAGGCCATGTGCAAAATTCGCGATGCCGGAAAAATCAAAGCACGTGACCGCATTGCTGTACTCGCCGCACTGAATTTGGCGTTTGACTTGACGGACCGCCCCACTTCGATGCCAACCGAAGGCGATCACAGCGCATCGACATCGCAATTGCTGACGCTCTTGAAGCGGCTCGACAACGTGCTCGCAAGCGACAACCAATTGCTCTAAAGCAGGCCTACAATGGCTTGGTCTGCAAGTCCTTGGGGCTTTATATTTCCTTGAACCAATGCTCATATGAGCCCGGGCTTGGAACATCGTTTGATGAGCGTGATCGTCTCGCGTCAGATGAACCCAACGTCAAACTGACCTCGCCCACCTGAACCCCCGGTTCAGGATGACGGCCCCGAGGCCCTTGCAGACACCTTCTTTTTATGTCTTAAGGCTTCGCCCTCTCATGGACCTCCAACCCCAACTGATTTTTGAACTCGCCGCGTTAGGCATTTGCACAGGTTTTCTGGCTGGTTTATTGGGCATCGGTGGTGGCATGGTGATGGTGCCATTCATCACCATCATGTTGTCGCAACGCGGCGTTGACGCCAACTTGGCCGTCAAGATGGCCATCGCCACCTCCATGGCCACCATCATTTTCACCTCGATCTCTAGCGTGCGCGCCCACCACAAACGTGGCGCCGTGCGTTGGGATTTGGTCAAAGGTTTGGCCCCCGGCATCGTCTTGGGCAGCATGATTGGCAGCTTGGGCGTGTTCGCGATTCTCAAAGGCTCTTACCTCGCCACGTTCTTTGGCTTGTTTGTTGGCTTTTCAGCGACACAAATGTTTCTAGACAAAAAACCTGCACCAACGCGCCAAGTTCCCGGTCGTGCGGGCTTGGCCGGTGCAGGCGGTGCGATTGGATTTTTGTCAGGTTTAGTCGGCGCGGGTGGCGGCTTTATCAGCGTGCCCTTCATGGCATGGTGCAACGTGGCGATTCACAATGCCGTAGCCACCAGCTCGGCACTGGGTTTCCCGATTGCGCTGGCCAACGTGCTGGGCTATGTGATCAGCGGTCGCTCGGTCGAGGGCTTGCCCGCTGACGCATTTGGCTACATCTGGGTGCCCGCATTGGTGGTGATCGCGTTGTGCAGCGTGTTCACGGCGCCCTTGGGCGCCAAAGCCGCACACAGCCTACCCGTCAAAAAACTCAAGCGTGTTTTTGCCATCGTCTTGTATTTGCTGGCGGCCTACATGCTTTACAAAGGCCTGTCGAGTTGAACGGCCAAGGCCCTGACCTAGGGCCTTGGCAAAACATCATCAAGCGTCAACTTGTACTTTGGCGTCTTTGACCACTTTGGCCCATTTCTGAGTTTCGCTGCGGATAAATTCTGCAAAACGCTCAGGTGAACCACCGCCATCCTCGGCGCCATATTGGTCAAATTTCTCAATCACATCTGGCATGGCCATGACACGGTTCATGTCTTCGTTGATGCGTTTGACAAAAGCAGGGTTCATCTTGGCGGGCCCCACCAAACCGTACCACGTGGTGGCATCAAAGCCCACGAAACCTTGCTCTTCCATGGTGGGCACATTGGGATGGCCTTTGGCCCGTTTGGGTCGGGTTTGTGCCAGCGCGATCGCTTTGCCACTTTTGACATGCGGCGTGGCCGAGGTCATGGTCTCAAAACAGTATTGAACTTGCCCGCCGATCAAATCGGTCAACGCGGGTCCAGAACCTTTGTAGGGCACATGCAAAGCGTCAATACCCGCACGCAGTTTGAACATTTCTAGCGCGAGATGTTGTGCAGAGCCACCACCGGCAGAGGCAAAGCTGATTTGGCCAGGATTCTTTTTGCACAGCGCCACGAGATCTTTCACCGTTTTTGCAGGCTGTGCCTCATTACAAATGAGCAAGTTAGGCGTGACACCCACCAGACCAATCGGTGTGAAATCACGCTCCACGTTGTAGCCCAATTTGGGTTGCAAACTCGGCGCAATCGCATGGCTATTGATGTGTGCCATCAGCAAGGTGTTGCCATCTGCAGGCTGTTTAGACACGTAGTCTGCAGCGATCACACCCGCAGCGCCGCCTTTGTTATCGATGACGATGGTCACACCCCACATGGCTTGCAGCTTTTGCGCCAACACCCGCGCTAAAGCATCGGTGCCTCCCCCAGGCGGGAAACCCACCACGATGCGAATGGGGCCGCTGGGCAAACTTTGCGCCTTGATCATGGGCGCAGCCAAAGTGGCTGCCGTGGCTGCGCTGGCTTGAAGTAGCGTTCTGCGTTTCATGCAATATCCTTTGAAGTTAGGGCTTGACCAAAGGCGGCACTGGATGTGCCGAGAAAAAGTCCATGGCGGAATGCACCCCCGAACCCGCCAGCTTCACGCCGCTGAGTTTGAGGCCCATTTCGCAAGCGGAGAGTGCCGCAATCAAGGTCAAATCATTGCAATCGCCCAAATGGCCAATGCGAAACATGCGCCCTTTGACCTTGCCCAAACCTGTGCCCAGTGAGCAATCAAATCGCTCATAAATCACCTTGCGAACAGCATCTGCATCAATGCCTTCTGGCGTCATCACACCCGTCAAAATAGGCGAATACACCTTGGCATCGGCACATTGGATGGGCAAGCCCCAAGCGTTCACGGCAGAGCGCACGCCCTCACCCCAGCGCAGATGGCGCTTGAACACCGCATCTAAGCCTTGACCCAAAATCATGTCGCAGGCTTCGCTCAAGCCATACATCAAGTTGGTGTTGGGGGTGTAAGGGTAGTAGCCCGTTTTGTTAATCTCTAACATTTCGTCCCACGCCCAAAACGATTTGGGCAGGGTCGCCTGTTTGCTGGCTTCGATGGCTTTTGGCGACAAAGCGTTGAAGCTGATACCGGGTGGCAGCATCAAGCCTTTTTGCGATCCACTGACGGTCACGTCCACACCCCATTCATCGTGGCGGTAGTCGGCAGAGGCCAAGCCAGAAATGGTATCGACCAACAACAAGGCTGGATGTTTGGCGCTGTCGATGGCTCGACGCACGGCAGCGATGTCGCTGGTCACGCCTGTGGAGGTCTCGTTATGGACCACGCACACAGCCTTGATGCTGTGCGCCGTATCAGCCTTGAGGCGTTGCTCAATCATGTCCGAGTTGACGCCGTGGCGCCAACCTTCGGCACCGGGCAACCCTAAAAACTCAGTTTTGATGCCCAAACGGGTGGCCAGCTTGTGCCACAAGGACGCAAAGTGGCCGGTTTCAAACATCAACACATGGTCGCCGGCACTCAAGGTGTTAACCAGTGCAGCTTCCCAAGCCCCTGTGCCTGAGGCTGGATAAATCATGACGGGATGTTGTGTTTTGAAGATCTTTTGCATATCCGCCATCACCTTCAATCCGAGTGCGCCAAATTCGGGACCTCGGTGGTCGATGGTGGGCAAGCTCATGGCCCGCAAGATGCGGTCTGGCACGGGCGAAGGACCCGGAATTTGCAAGAAGTGACGACCCGTGGGATGAAAATCTAAATTCAGCATGAACACATATCTCCTGTTGTTTTGTCTATTTTTTGCATACAAAATTCATTTGTCAACTATCGATCACCCTAAATATCTTTAAATACAAGCATTGACCTCGGTATTTTTTGCATACAAAATATATCTATGACTGCAGAAATTTTGTCAATCCCACGCACGGCGCTTCACAACCAAGTCACCCACCGACTGCGCCAGATGCTGGTCGAAAACCTCATCCCGCCGGGTGCAAAGCTCAATGAGCGCGCCTTGTGCGAGCGCTTGAACATCTCGCGTACGCCCTTGCGTGAAGCCATCAAAGCCTTGGCGGCCGAGGGTTTGGTGGCGTTACTGCCCAATCGGGGCGCAGTCGCCGTAGCGCTCACACAAGCCGATGTGCGCCACACCTTTGAAGTGATGGCGGGTTTGGAAGGCCAATCGGGCATGCTGGCCGCCCAACGCATCACCGACGCGGAATTGACCGAAATTCGGGCCTTGCATTTAGAAATGATGGCCGCCCATGTGCGCCGCGATCTTTCAACGTATTACAGACTCAACGCCGCCATTCACAGCGCCATCAACGCAGCAGCCAAGAACCCTGTGCTGGCCGCGACCTATGACCAAGTCAACGCCCGTTTGCAAGCCTTGCGCTTTCGCTCCAACCAAGACGAAGACAAGTGGAACAGCGCCATGGCCGAACACACCCAAATGATTGAAGCACTGCAAGCCCGTGACGCCTTGGCGCTGCGTGATGTGCTGGTCCAACACTTAGAGCACAAACGCGATGTGGTCATCGCCCAACTGCTTGCAGCAGACATGAATGTCGACACAACCACCCAAAAACCACGCAAAGCCTGACCATGAACGCCTCACTCCCGCGCCACATCACCGACACGCCTGCCACCACTTATGAACGCGTTGCCACGGTCAGCAACGAAATAGCAGGCAAGTTAGCCGCCCGCCTGCGCGCAGAAACACAAGGCGATGTGCTGTTCTCAGCCGCCGATCGGGGTCGCTACGCCACCGACGCGTCGATCTACCAAGTCACACCTGTGGGCGTGTTTGTGCCACGCCATGCACACGAGGTGCCGATTGCCCTGGAAATTTGCCGCGACTTGGGCGTCCCCATCGTGCCGCGCGGCGGCGGCACCAGCCAATGCGGGCAAACAACAGGCGCTGGATTGGTGATTGACCACAGCAAACATGTGCGCCATATGATCCACCTCAACTTGGCAGAGCGCACCGTCGAAGTCGAACCGGGTATGGTGCTGGACCATTTGAATGCGCAACTCAAAGCCCATGGTTTGTGGTTTCCGGTTGATGTATCGACCAGCGCACAAGCCACCTTGGGTGGTATGGCTGGCAACAACTCGTGCGGTAGCCGTTCCATTGCCTACGGCAACATGGTTCACAACGTGGTGGGCGCCAACGCGTGGCTGAGCAACGGCGAGTTGCTGCAATTCGGCAGCTACGGCGCGAGCAACGGACGCGCCCAAGAAATTGGCAACTTTGTCAAACACTTGGCGCAAGGCTTGGCACCTGAACTCGAAGCGCACTGGCCCAAAGTGATGCGTCGCGTGGCAGGCTACAACCTCGATATTTTCAACAACCAAAACGAGCGCCCTTACACGAGCGATGGCTCCGTCAACTTGGTGCATTTGCTCATCGGCAGTGAGGGCACCTTGGGCCTGACCCAATCGCTGACCCTGAAGCTCAGCGACTTGCCGCAAGCCAAGGTCTTGGGCGTGGTGAACTTTGACAGCTTTTACAAAGCCATGGATGCGGCGCAGCACATCGTCAAATTGGGCGATGGCACGCTCACGGCGGTTGAGCTGGTAGACCGCACCATGATCGATCTGTCACTGCAAAACCCAGCCTTCGCCCCCACCATCCGAACCGCCTTGATTGGCGAGCCCGAAGCGGTCTTGTTGGTGGAGTTCGCAGGTGCGAACAAAGAAATGCTCAAGCCCAAAATGCGCCAATTGGTGGAACTGATGGGCGACTTGGGAATGCCAGGCAGCGTCGTGGAAATGATTGACGATGCACCGCAGAAAAACTTGTGGGAAGTTCGCAAAGCCGGTCTCAACATCATGATGAGCCTGAAGGGTGACGGCAAGCCCGTGAGCTTCATCGAAGACTGCGCTGTGCCACTGACCAGCTTGGCTGAATACACAGACGAGCTGACCCAAGTGTTCAAACGTCATGGCACCAAAGGCACTTGGTACGCCCATGCCTCCGTCGGTACGCTGCATGTGCGCCCGATTTTGGACATGCGCCGCAATGGCGCAAGCAAGATGCGAGAAATTGCCGAAGAAGCCAGCGCTTTGGTACGCAAATACAAAGGCGCATACAGCGGCGAACACGGCGATGGTCTGTGTCGCGGTGAATGGATCGAATGGCAATTTGGCCCTCGTATCAACGAAGCGTTCACACAAATCAAGCAGCACTTAGACCCCTTGAATTTGCTGTCGCCGCAACGCATCGTCAATCCGCCCAAGATGGACGACACCTCGTTGATGCGTTTTGGCAATGACTACAAAATCATTCCGATTCAAACGGCGCTGGACTGGCGTGCTTGGGATGTGCAAAACGACCCCGCCACAGAACAAACCACAGCACCCGGTACCGGTGGGGACGCAGCGCAAGGTTTTGCCAAAGCCGTGGAGATGTGCAACAACAACGGCACTTGCCGCAAATTTGATGCAGGCACCATGTGCCCCAGCTACCGTGTCACCCGTGACGAAAAGCACCTCACGCGCGGCCGCGCCAACACCTTGCGCTTGGCACTTAGCGGTCAACTGGGCACCGATGGATTGAGCAACCCCGAACTGTTAGAGGCCATGGATTTGTGTGTCAGCTGCAAGGGCTGCAAGCGCGATTGCCCCACCGGCGTGGACATGGCGCGCATGAAAGTGGAAACCCTTCACCAGTACAAAACGCGCCACGGTCACACCTTGAAAGACCGCTTGATTGCCTACTTGCCGCGCTATGCCCAACACGCAGCCCGTTGGTCTGGTTTACTGAATTTGCGTAACAAAATACCGCTGCTGGCCCAACTGGCCGAACGTTTCACAGGCTTGTCCTCACAACGCGATTGGCCCACTTGGCAACGCCAACATTTCTTCAATCAGGGCACGCAAGGTGTATCGCGCGAGGCGGTACTGAGCGCCAAGAAGCCCGTGGTGCTCTTTGTCGACACCTTCAATGGCTACTTTGAATCGGACAACGCCTATGCGGCGCTGCGCGTGATGCAAGCCGCGGGTTACAGCGTGCATGTGGCCTCGAAAAACGAACGTGGGCATGGCGCCGACCAAGGTCATTTGTGCTGTGGTCGAACCTTTTTGGCCAGTGGCATGGTGGACAAAGCGCGGGAACATGCGCATGAGTTGATAAACACCCTGCTTCCTTTTGCCGAGCGGGGCATCGCCATCGTGGGGTTAGAGCCTTCTTGCTTGCTGACCTTGCGCGATGAAGCTTTGGTCTTGGGCTTGGGAGATAGCGCACACCAGGTCAGCGCACAGGCCGTGTTGTTTGAAGAGTTTCTGGCGCGCGAAGCCAAAGCCGGAGCCTTGGACACGTTGAAGCAACAACTCAAACCCACCCAACAAGCCATCTTGCTACACGGCCACTGCCATCAAAAAGCTTTTGGCTTGATGCCACCGGTGCTGGAGGTCATTCGACTGATCCCCGACGCAGCGCCCGAATTGATCGAAACCAGTTGCTGTGGCATGGCGGGTAGTTTTGGCTACGAGTCGTCGCACCTTGTTGTGTCGATGCAGATGGCTGAATTGAGCTTGTTGCCTGCTGTGCGCGCCAAGCCCGATGCGATCGTGGTGGCCGACGGGACAAGTTGCCGCCACCAAATCAAAGATGGCACAGCGCGCGAAGCCATTCACGTGGCGAAGTTGTTGAGCGATCACCTCAAAAGCTAAGGCTGCGGCTTATTGCGGTACCAAGCACCATGGTGCTTGGTATTCCACCAAACCCATCCATAAGGCCCAACCGGAGCTGGCGGCCAACGCCAAGCCCGCCAAGCGCACGCCCCAAGCACCGCTGGATACGCCAGCAACACCCGAGGGCTTGAAGCCGCGCATGCGCAACCACAACCAAGGGCCAGCCGTGAGCACCACGGCGCTGCCCAAGGCAAACAACGCCATCACACCGGCGCCCTCTAAAGGGCTATTGCTCAAAGCCGCCACCAACAGAGCGCCGTAGAGCAAACCGCATGGCATCAGCGCCCACAAGAAACCCAAGATGACGGCACCGCCGTTGCGCAGTTTCAGATGTGCCGTCATGGCCTGCACACGTCGCCAAATGCTGCGCCCCATGCCATCCAGCCACACCGGCTGCTCTGCACGCCACAACAACAGCAAACCCACCAAAAATGCGAACAAGTGCAACAAAGTCCACACCGGACGAAACACCGCGGATTGCGTGCTGAGCCAACCCACGCCTTGCATGGTGGAGGCGGCCACTGCGCCCAAGGCGCTGTATCCGGCGATGCGCCCTAGTTGAAACAACAACATCGCAGATGTGCCTTGACCTGCCCCTTGCTTTTGCGCTGATCGACCAATGCCCGCACAAACGGAGCCACACATGGCCAAACAATGCGGACCGCCCGCCAGCCCCATCAGCAAAGCCGTGAGGGCTAAAGTTGAATTCATCACCATCAGATGATTTTAGAGAACCTCGCTCGGTTGCGGTCGGTTTGCAAATACTTATCAAAAACCATGGCAACGCCACGTACAAAAAACCAACCCAACTCCGTCACTTGGATGCCCGTTGAATCAACGGCGACCAGCCCTTGCGTCTGCATATGGGACAACGCCTCCAACTCCTGCGCAAAATACGGCTTGAATTCAATCAAATGTGCCAGCTCGATAGACTCAAACAACACATGGCCTTGGCACATCAGAGCCATGATCACCGACTGACGGACTAGATCATCCCGTGACATCGCCAAACCTCGCTCAACAGGCAAACGCCCTTGATCCAGCAAGTCGTAATAGGCCTCTAGCGTTTTCACGTTTTGGCTGAAGGTGCTGCCCACACGGCCAATCGACGACACCCCCAACGCCAGCAAATCGCAATCGGGCTGCGTGCTGTAGCCTTGAAAGTTGCGGTGCAAGCGACCTTGACGCTTGGCAATCGCCAGCGCGTCGGTGGCCAATGCAAAGTGATCCATGCCCACATAAACATAGCCCGCAGCCATCAACACACGCATGGCACTGGCCAACATCGCCAACTTAGACGCCGCAGGCGGTAAATCTTGGGCATGAATACGGCGTTGGGGCTTGAACCGCTCAGGCAAATGCGCATAAGCGTACAGAGCAATACGATCAGGCCGCAGCTTCACCACTTGCGCCAAAGTGCGCTCAAACGTTTCGGGGCTTTGCATCGGCAAGCCGTAAATCAAATCCACGTTGATGGACTCAAACCCCAGCTCACGGGAGGCCGCGACCAAGTCAAACACCTGAGCTGCAGGTTGAATGCGATGCACGGCTTTTTGCACAGCGGGCTCAAAGTCTTGCACGCCAAAACTCAAGCGGTTAAAGCCCAGCTTGGCCAACACACCCAAACGCTCAGGCGTCACCGTGCGCGGGTCGACCTCAATGGAATATTCGCCCCCTGGTGTGAAGACAAAGTGGCGACGCAGCATGGCCATCAAATCCTGCAACTCGAGGTCACTCAAAAACGTCGGGCTGCCGCCACCTAGGTGCAATTGCGAAACGGTCTGACCGGTGCCCAAATGCGCAATATTGAGCTCAACCTCGCGTGTCAGATAGCGCAAATACTCTGCGCCACGCTCATGGTGCTTGGTGATGATTTTGTTGCACGCACAGTAATAGCAGAGGGACTCGCAAAATGGAATGTGCACATACAGAGACAAGGGGTACATCTTGGTGCCCACTCCCGCGCGTCGCTGCTCAAGCGCTTGCACATAGTCAACTTCACCAAAGGCCTCGACGAAACGATCTGCCGTGGGATACGAGGTGTAACGCGGCCCCGCCACGTCGTAACGCTGCAGCAATTCCGGGCTGATCACAACTGGGGCAACTTCTGCGGATAACAAGCGTGAGGAAGACATAAGTTCACAATCATATTTAGACAACATAATGTGGACTGAATTTGCTTTTTTAGTTTTGACTCAAGTCAAAAAACCGGTCTGCCTCACGTATGAACTCCCACAGTATCAAAGTCGCCTGCTCTAACTGCAACCTGCGTGAATTGTGTATGCCTATGGGCCTCACAGACGCAGACATGCAGCGCATCGATGAAGTGGTGGCCACACGCCGTAAGGTACCCAAAGGCGAAAACCTGTTTCACAACGGCGAGAAATTCAACGCGCTCTACGCCATTCGCACTGGATTTTTTAAAACCTGTGTGTCATCCGAGGACGGACGTGACCAAGTCACAGGATTTCAAATGGCTGGCGAAGTGATCGGGCTCGACGGCATCGTCAGCGATCGTCACACCTGCGATGCCGTGGCGCTTGAAGATGCTGAAGTCTGTGTGATGCCCTTCGACCGCATCGAAGAACTCTCGCGTGAGGTCAACGCACTGCAACACCACGTGCACAAAATCATGAGCCGTGAAATCGTACGCGAACACGGCGTGATGCTGATGCTGGGTAGCATGCGGGCTGAAGAACGCCTCGCCGCGTTTTTGCTGAACTTGGTGCAACGCTTGCACGCACGTGGCTTCTCACAATCGGAGTTGGTGTTGCGCATGACGCGCGAAGAAATTGGCAGCTATTTAGGACTGAAATTAGAAACCGTCAGCCGCACGTTTTCAAAGTTTGCGGATGAGAAAATCATTGAAGTCAAGCAACGCCACGTGCGGATCTTGAACACCGACGCACTCAAGGCGCTGGTGAATGCGCCGACCTGCGGAACGCCGCTTTAATCGCAGCAACTCTCTTGCTTAGGGCATCCATCGGGACGCTCTGTGGGCACCATGGGGCAACGATTCACCTCAAAGGGTGAGGCCGACAACAAGGTGGTCAGCGCACTCGAAGCGGCGCACACCATCCAAAACGCAAAAAAAGACAAGGTGTAAATACCTTGCCTAGAAATATCAATCGGCTGCCCTGCCCATTGCATATCCTCTGGGTCGACCATCGCGAAAACCACGATCTCTAAAACGCCAGCCAGCAAAAAGGCTGGCCAAATAATCCACATCATTCGTTGCGCCAACATCACGTTCTCCCAAAGGAAAGATTTTTGATCATTTGAGCCCCTAGCCTTTGGACCATCATGGTTTAGCGGGGGTTGATGTTGCTTTGCCATCAGGCACAACAGGTGTGGCCGCATGGTTTCGCGCTTGCATGGCTGGTGCCAATGCTTTTTGTTCAGCCAAGGTCTTGTTGATTTCTAAACCTCGACGGTAGTAGTCTTCGGCGATCACGGGATCAGGGACTCGAATGGCAATCGCCAAAGTCACAAATCCAGCCACCACAACGGCGGCAGGGCCTGCGATGATGAGCCAGACGTGACCATGGGTCCACCAAGGCTTTGTATCAAACTGTGCGGTTGCGTTCATAGTGACTTTCAGCGGGGCACGATAAACACAGATTTTTCGACCACAAAGTCGTCTGTGCCCACGGCTTGAATTTCAAACAGGATTTTGTGCGAGCCAGCTTCCGAAGAGCCATACGGAATGTCTGCACGCAATACCACCCAACGGGACTGAGCCGCATCGACCTTCACATCGGTTTCAGTTTCGATGCGAATGTTGGGCAAACCACGCACTGACAAATGGTAGGTCTGGGCATTCTCCGAAGCATTCATGATCTGCAGGCGATACACGTTCTCCAATGTACCCACCTCTGTGATACGGGACAAGGTGGAACGATCGCGCACCACATCCACTTTGAAGGGCGTGCGCAAACTGAGCGACACCAAAACAAATGCGATCAAGCCAATCAAGAACATCGCATAGACCTGGACGCGTGGCCGCAACATGCGCTGAAGCATTTGCTTGGCTGACCATTTTTGTCCCATGGCGTTTTGTGTCGCAAAGCGCACCAAGCCACGCTCGTAGCCCATTTTGTCCATCACGGAATCACACACGTCCACACAAGCGCCGCATGAAATGCATTCGTACTGCAAACCATTGCGAATGTCGATGCCGGTCGGACACACCTGAACGCACATGGTGCAATCCACGCAAGACCCCAGTTGCGGCTTGGTCAAATCGGCATTTCGCGAACGAGGACCACGCGGTTCACCCCGCTCACTGTCATAAGTCACGATGAGTGTGTCGTGGTCAAACATGGCGCTCTGGAAACGCGCATAGGGACACATGTATTTGCAAACCTGCTCACGCATAAAGCCTGCATTGCCATAGGTCGCAAAGGCGTAGAAGAACACCCAAAACAATTCCCACGAACTCATGTGCGTGGTGAAAAACTCCATGGCCAATTCACGAATCGGCGTGAAGTAGCCCACAAAGGTGAAGCCAGTCCAGATTGACAAGAAGATCCAGATCAGATGTTTGTACCACTTCTTCACCAGTTTTTCGAGGGAGAAGTCCGCACCATCCAAACGCATGCGCGCCGAACGATCCCCTTCGATCTTGCGTTCAATCCAGAGAAAAATTTCGCTGTACACCGTTTGGGGACAGGCAAAGCCACACCACAAACGTCCAGCAACTGCGGTGAATAAAAACAGCGACAAGGCTGAAATCACCAACAAGCCTGTCAAGTAAATGAAGTCTTGCGGATACAGGACCAAACCAAAGATATAAAAGCGCCGCGATGCCAAGTCAAACAAAACCGCTTGACGCGTGCCCCACTCCAGCCAAGGCAAGCCATAAAACACCAGTTGCGTCAGCGCGACAAAAAACCAACGCCATTGTGCAAACACACCTTGGACAGATCGGGGATAGATTTTTTTAGCAGCCGCATAAAGCGAGACCATCGCCTCGTCGTCAGCACCCGCAGGTGCTGCGACGATGGGGATGGTCTTGCGCTGCTTCGCGTCGTCAGCAGAGTTCAAGGTGATTACTTCGCAGTATCCGTCGCGACTGCGGTCGCAGGTTGATTAGAAAAGCCCCACACATAAGCAGTTAACACGTGGATTTGCGAGGGTGTCAAACGACCTTCTTGCGCAGGCATTTGATTGACCTTGCCCGCATTGATCATGGCCGTGATCGCCTCTTCGCCCCAACCGTGCAACCAGATTTTGTCGGTCAAATTGGCAGAACCCAAAGCTTGGTTACCTTTGCCGTCCATGCCGTGACAGGCGGCACAAGCACCAAACTTCGATTTACCCAAAGCGGCGCGCACGGAGTCGTGTGGACTGCCAGACAGACTCAACACATAGTGAGAGACGTTGCGAATGTCGTCGGGTGAGCCCACAGCAGCAGCCATGGGAGGCATTTGGCCAATGCGACCTTTGGTGATCGTTTCTTTGATCTTGTCAGGCGTGCCACCGTGCAACCAATCGCCGTCGGTCAAGTTAGGAAAGCCTTTGGAGCCATGCGCATCAGAGCCGTGACATTGGGCGCAGTTGTTCATGAACAAACGCTCACCCACAGCCATGGCTTTGGGGTCGGTCGACAATTTCTCAGGCGTTTGCGCGTCAAACGCCGCATACAAAGGCTGCAGGTCTGCATTGGCTTTGGCCACTTCAGCATCGTATTGACCCTGAGAAGTCCAACCCAACTTGCCCACATAGCTGCCTAACGTAGGGTAGGCCACGCTGTACACCGCTGCAAACACGATGGTGATGATGAACAGCCACAACCACCAACGCGGCAAGGGGTTGTTCATTTCGCGCAAGTCACCGTCCCACACATGGCCGGTGGTGCCGTCTTCCGTTTGATGCGCTGACACTTTGACTTGTGCGGAAAACCACAACAAGAAAGCGCAATACAGCACGCCAATGATCGAAATAGCGGCCACAAAGACCGACCAAAAACTACTTGTGAAATCACTCATGATTCGATTCCTTTACAGAGCACCTAGGGCACTCAGTCCTGATCGAGGGGCAACTTAGAGGCCTCCTCGAAATCTTCTTTGTTGCGCTTGGAATAAGCCCAAACGATGATGCCAATAAAGACGGCAAATGAGATCACCGTGGTGGCCGCGCGCAGGTCGTTCACGTCCATGGTGTGCTCCTTATTTCAGGGCCAAGCCCAGCACTTGCAGATAAGAAATCACGGCTTCCATTTCGGATTTGCCCTTGACGTCTTCTGCCGCCTTGGCAATTTCTTCATCCGAGTAAGGCACGCCCACGGTACGCAAAGCTTTCAGGTGTGCGGGCATCTCTGCAGCGTTCACCATGTTCTTGTTCAACCATGGGTATTCGGGCATGTTCGACTCAGGCACCAAATCACGTGGGTTGTTCAAATGCACACGGTGCCATTCATCGCTGTACTTACCGCCCACACGCGCCAAGTCAGGACCGGTGCGCTTGCTGCCCCATTGGAAGGGGTGGTCGTACACCGACTCGCCGGCAACGGAATAGTGGCCGTAACGCAAAGTTTCAGCACGGAAAGGACGAATCATTTGCGAGTGGCAGTTGTAACAACCTTCGCGCACGTAAATGTCACGACCTGCCAGCTGCAATGCGGTGTAAGGCTTCACGCCCGTCACCGGCTCCGTGGTGGATTTCTGGAAAAACAAAGGCACGATTTCAACCAAGCCGCCGATGGCAACCGAAATCAAAATCAGCACGATCATCAAGAAGTTGTTGGTCTCCACACGGGCGTGGGAGAAACCTTTGGAATTGTTGTCAGACATGTGGTTCTCCTCAGTCGTGGGCAGGTGCAGGAATAGCGACGCTGACTGTGTTGCCGTTTAAAGCCGTTTTCAGCACGTTCCAGAGCATGATCAACATGCCGGCCAAGTACAACAAGCCACCCAACATACGGATCACATAGAACGGGTAAGTGGCTTTGACAGACTCCACAAAGGTGTAGGTCAAGGTGCCGTCTGCGTTGATGGCGCGCCACATCAGGCCCTGCATCACACCGGCAATCCACATCGCCGCGATGTAGAGCACGATGCCGATGGTGGCCATCCAGAAATGGACCTCAATCGCCTTCTTGCTGAACATCTCTTTTTGACCAAACAACTTAGGAATCAAGTAGTAGATGGAGCCCATCGACACCAAACCCACCCAACCTAAAGCACCCGAGTGCACGTGGCCCACGGTCCAGTCGGTGTAATGCGACAAGGCGTTGACGGTTTTGATCGCCATCATCGGACCTTCGAACGTGGACATGCCGTAAAAAGACAAAGACACGATCAAGAAACGCAAGATAGGGTCATCGCGCAGTTTGTGCCATGCGCCCGACAAAGTCATGATGCCGTTGATCATGCCGCCCCAGCTTGGCGCCAACAACACGAGCGAGAACACCATACCCAAGGACTGCGTCCAGTCAGGCAACGCGGTGTAGTGCAGGTGATGCGGACCCGCCCACATGTACGTGAAGATCAAAGCCCAGAAGTGAACGATCGACAGGCGATACGAGTAAACAGGGCGGCCAGCTTGCTTAGGGATGAAGTAATACATCATGCCCAAGAAGCCAGCGGTCAAGAAGAAGCCCACCGCGTTGTGGCCATACCACCATTGAATCATGGCGTCTTGTGCACCGGCATAAGCCGAGTACGACTTCATCCAACCGGCAGGAATGGCAGCGCTGTTGACGATGTGCAACAAAGCCACCGCAATGATGAAGGCGCCGTAGAACCAGTTAGCCACGTAGATGTGCTTGACCTTGCGCGTACCGACGGTGCCAAAAAACACAATCGCGTACGACACCCAGACCACCGCAATCAGCAAGTCAATCGGCCATTCAAGTTCGGCATATTCCTTACCTTGGGTAAAACCCAAGGGCAAGCTGATGGCCGCTGCCACGATGACCAACTGCCAACCCCAAAAGGTAAACGCGGCCAACTTGGGCAAAAACAACGTGGTGTGACAGGTGCGCTGCACCACGTAATAGCTGGTGGCAAACAGTGCACTGCCGCCAAACGCAAAAATCACCGCGTTGGTGTGCAATGGACGCAAACGGCCATAGCTCAACCAAGGAATGCCAAAGTTCAGTTCGGGCCAAGCCAGTTGAGAGGCGATGATCACCCCCACCAACATGCCAACCACGCCCCAGACCACCGCCATGATGGAAAACTGCCGTACAACGGTATCGCTGTAGACGGACTGCTGTGATGAGTTCATCGGTCACCTTTCATTTTTAATCAGTATCCTCAATATCCCTAGGTCGGGTATTGATGCAAATCAATCGTCGCGAAGAATGCGCTCGCCTTCTTGCTCTACGCCTTCAAATTGGCCTTGATGAATGGCCCACCAGAGGCCGCCAAGAATGCACAAAACCAAGATCACCGACAAAGGAATTAACAAATACAAAATATCCATCAAAACCCTTTCGTGAGCCTTAAAGCGTTCAAAACAACCCAAAGCGAACTCAACGCCATCCCCAAACCCGCCAACCACGCAGGCAAAAAGCCAAATGCAGCAAGTGGCACACAGACCGCGTTGTACAACGCCGCCCAAGCCAGGTTTTGCTTGACAACCCGTAGCATGTGACGCGCCAACTTGACACTGCGTGCTACAACCAACAAGCTGCCGCCCATCAGCACCAAATCTGACTTCGACTGCGCCAAAGGCACTGCATTGCCAAACGCCATCGAGACATGTGCCCCCGCCAGCACCGGCCCATCATTGAGCCCATCACCGACCATCGCCACCTGCGCACCTCGGGCTTGCGCCTCTTGCATACGGACCAATTTATCTTGTGGTGAACAAGCCCCCACAGCATGTGCAATGCCCACACGTTGCGCGACACGCTGCACCGCCTCAACTTGATCGCCAGACAACAACCACACATCGATGCCCAATGCTTGAAGGCCTTGAACGGTTTGTGCTGCGTCATCGCGCACATCCTCTGACAACTGCCAACTGGCGAGCCATGCGTTTTCGTTGCACAAGTGTACTTGGCAAGTCTGCGCATATTCGGGTATTCCCTTACCTTGAGGCAAACAAAACTGCGCAGATCCCAACCGCAAGGTTTGCACGACACCGCCCTGCAAGCCTTGCCCCATCACTTCATGCACATCGCCCACATCTAACGCAAGCGCCATGCCCAAATCGTGCTGAGCAGCCACCAACGCACGCGACAAAGGATGCACCGAATGTTGCGCCAAAGCCGCTGCAATGCCGAGGGCCTGCTCTGGCGTTGTGCCCTCAGCCGTCCAAACTTGGGTGATACGCTGACCGTCGCGGGTCAAGGTGCCTGTTTTGTCAAAAATCAACGTGTCAATCTTGGCCAAGGACTCCAAGGCTTGCATACGCCGCACCAGCACACCATGACGCGCCAGAGTACCCGCAGCCGCCAGCATAGCGGCAGGCGTCGCTAAAGACAATGCGCAAGGACACGTCACCACCAACACCGCCACCGCCACCATCAGCGCATGGCTCGGGTTGCTTGGCCACCACGCCACAGCCGACAACGCGGCCATGGCCAAAACACCGATCAAAAAGGGCTTGGCCACACGGTCAGCCAATTGCGCCAAGCGCGGTTTTTGCAGCGAGGCATCTTCCATCAACGCCACAATTTTAGAAAACTGCGTGCCTTCCCCCACCTGCGTCACACGGACCACCACAGTAGCGCTCAGGTTGTGGCTACCCGCCACCACAAGGCTGCCCACACCGCGAGGCTGTGGACGCGACTCGCCCGTGAGCAAGGCCTCATCCGCCAAGGTTTGGCCTTGCAAAACAACACCGTCCGCAGGAAAACTTTCACCGGCCAACACACGAATCACATCGTCTACCAAGACGCGGCGAACTGCCACACGCTCAAAGCGACCATCTGTTTGTTGACGCTCGACGCTGTCGGGCAAACGATTCATCAGCACTTCAAGCGCGCCCGCCGTGCGGTCACGCAAACGCAGCTCTAGCCAACGGCCAGTGAGTAAGAAAAACACAAACATGGTCAAGGAGTCGTAATAGACCTCGCCACCAAACATGCCATGGGGCTCAAACGTCGCCGCTGAACTCAACGCAAAGGTGATGACCATGCCTAAAGCCACCGGTAAATCCATGCTGATGCGACGCTGACGAATATCTCTCAGGGCATTGCTAAAAAATGGGCCGCATGAAAAAAGCACCACAGGCAAGGTCAACACCCACGATGCCCAACGCAACAAAAACACCATATCGGGGGTGATGTCTCCCTCCCCCGAAACGTAAGCCGGATAGGCATACATCATCACTTGCATCATGCAAAAACCGGCGACCAACCAGCGCCACAAAGCGCGACGGGTCTCAAGTTGGCGTGCCTGGCGCAAGGTGCTATCAGCGGCAGGCAAGGCACCATAGCCCGCTTTTGCAATGGCCGCCATCCACATGGACGGCGAGACGAGGGCCTCTGACCACACGATCTTTGCGCGGTGTGTGGCGGCGTTGACTTCTGCCGATTGCACCCCAGGCACCGCCAGCAAGGCATCTTCAATGGCAAAGGAGCAAGCAGCGCAGTGCATGCCTTGAATCACGACATGCGAGTCCCAAACTTGGGGGCTGGCTTGGGATGATGTGGGCGCGTGTGGTTGGCTAAAACGCAACCACTCTTGGCGGTCGTCCAGCAAAAGCACAGTCGATGGATCTGAATACATATATGCTGTAGCCTAGCGCGTCCTTCTTGCTTAAGCTTGACTTACGTCAAGACACGGTAAAACCCAAGCGCTAAGCTGAACCTGTTCATAACTTAGGAGTCACTGATGTACACACGAATTTTGGTCGCCACCGACGGATCTACTTTGTCCAAAAAAGCCATCACAAGTGCGATTGCCTTGGCCGCCTTGAGTGGCGCTGAGTTGGTCGCTGTCAAAGTGACGCCACGTTACCCACAAAGTTATTTCGAAGGTTCTTTGCCCCTGAACCCAACTGAAGTCTCAAAAATTGAGAAACAGTGGGCCGATGACGCACAGAAAATGCTCGACACCGTGGTCAAAGCTGGCAAAGCCAAAGGCGTGAGTGTGAAGCCTGTGGTGGTGAAATCGGACATCGTGTCAGACGCCATCATCGCCACAGCTAAAAAACAAAAAGCCGATTTGATTGTGATGGCCTCGCATGGCCGCCGTGGCATCAAGCGTTTGTTGCTGGGCAGTGAAACCCAGCAAGTCTTGACGCACGCCAGCGTGCCTGTGCTCGTCTTGCGCTAAGCCTTGGCGATCAGGCGGTGATGCGTGACTTGGCTGCTTGGTATTCACGTTTCAAACGTGCGACCAACTCAGCAGCCGGTACCACCGCCTTGATCGCGCCAATGCCTTGACCGCAGCCCCAGATGTCTTTCCATGCTTTTTTAGCGTCACCACCAAAGTTCATTTTGCTGGGATCGCTCTCGGGCAAGTTGTCTGGGTCTAAACCGGCATTGCGGATCGAAGGCGCCAAGTAATTGCCATGCACGCCCGTGAACAAATTGCTCAACACAATGTCGTCTGATGTGCTCTCGACCACCGCTTGTTTGTAGTCTTCAGCCGCACGGGCTTCTTCTGTCGCAATAAACGCTGAACCGATGTAGGCAAAGTCAGCGCCCATGGCTTGCGCCGCCAACACGGCACCACCCGTGGCAATAGAGCCACTCAGTGCAACGGGGCCATCGAACCACTCACGAATCTCTTGAATCAACGCAAATGGGCTTTTGACACCGGCGTGCCCGCCTGCACCGGAGGCCACAGCGATCAGGCCATCGGCGCCTTTTTCGATCGCTTTTTTCGCAAATTTGTTGTTGATCACATCGTGCAACACGATACCGCCATAGCTATGCGCCGCTTCGTTCACATCTTCACGCGCCCCCAGCGAGGTGATGATGATTGGCACTTTGTACTTCACGCACATGGCCATGTCGTGCTCTAAGCGGTCATTGCTTTTGTGAACAATTTGGTTGATCGCAAAAGGCGCAGCCGGTTGGTCAGGATGCTCACGGTTGTGCGCAGCCAAAGCTTCGGTAATTTCAATCAGCCACTCCTCCAGTTGCTCAGCCGGACGCGCATTGAGCGCGGGCATGGAGCCCACCACGCCAGCCTTGCACTGAGCGATCACCAGCTTTGGATTGCTGATGATGAACAAAGGCGAAGCGATGACTGGAAATTTCAGTGTGTCAAATACAGCAGGAAGTTTGGACATGAATTGCACTTTCAAAAAAAGAAGCGAGCCTCAAGGCACAGGATGTTTGATCCAAGCAGAAATTTGCGCCACGGCCTCGGATTCCATACCTATATAGCCATGGTGGTGAAATGCTTCACACGGTGGGCCTGTCGGATTTTGTCCGCCATCGACTTCCATGTATTTCTTCACAGGGGAGGCAGTGAGCTTGGGCATCAAGCGCTCTGCCAAATAGGGGGGCGTGATTTTGCAGCCATCTTTGGCATGCTGGTGTACCAACACAGGCACCAGCAACTTATCCAAAGCCAACTCAGACACAGAACCACCAAACTGATGCCCTGTGACGGTTGACGTCAAAACGACACCGGCAATCGAAGTCCCTAAATCCATGCCCGCAGCGGCAGCGCTGAGCGTACCTTGACTTGTGCCCACCAACCACACTGGCACTTGGCTACGTTCGCGCAGGGATTGCACAACGGCACGTACATCGGTCAAATGTTCGGCAGATTGTCGAAATGCGGGGGTCATCTTAGGGGCATCGCTGGGGTTTCCCATCAGCGCCACATTGAACCCCGCCTTGGCAAATTCGTCGCGACTGCGCATCAAAAAATTGCCCGACTTCGGTTCGCCATCACGATAGCCAATGCCGCCACCGCCACCGGCAAAAAGCAAGACAGTTGCCGTGGCCCCGTCCCTCGGCATCCACCAGTAACTGATGGTGACCTCGGGACGCGTGGTCAACGGGATCAGGCGGTCAGCCGCCCAAGCCGGCTGGGCAGCACACAAGACCAAGCACACCATGCACAACACACGTCGAAACGAATCTTGCATGCTTGTTGGTCCTGGCATGGCTTGCAATTTAAAAAGCGTCCAAGGCCATTTCGGTCACGCTGTTTGCACCGTCAACGATGCTGTCGCGGGTACCTGGCACTTTGGCCAAGATGTGGTCAGCATAGAAACGTGCGGTGGTGATCTTGGCTTGCATGAATGCCGCGTCTTCGCCCTTGGCCAGATGGTCCTGTGCCACGAACAAGGCACGCGCCATTTGCCAACCGGCCACCAAATTGCCGGTCAACATCAAATAAGGCACGCTGCCTGCAAACACCGCGTTAGGGTTTGTCTTGCTGTTGGCTGCCACAAAATCGACCACCGTCAAGAAGGCCTCACGCGCCGCTGTCAAACGCGCAGCCACAGCCAACGCGTTGGCACCCCCTTGCTGAAGCAAAGCAGCTTCGGTCTTGGCAATTTGTGCAGCAATGCCTTTGGCTGTTTGGCCGCCGTCACGCGCTGTTTTGCGCCCCACCAAGTCGTTGGCCTGAATGGCGGTGGTGCCTTCGTAGATGGTCAAAATCTTGGCGTCGCGGTAATACTGCGCTGCGCCTGTTTCTTCAATGAAGCCCATGCCGCCGTGCACTTGCACGCCCAAGCTGGTGACTTCCAAGCTCATCTCGGTGCTGAAGCCTTTGACCAAAGGCACCAAAAACTCATAGAACGCCAAGTTCTCTTTGCGCGCCTCAGCGTCGGGGTGATGGTGCGAGGCGTCATAAGCAGCAGCCGCCACAGAAGCCATCGCGCGGCAGCCTTCGGTGTAGGCGCGCATGGTCATCAACATGCGGCGCACATCAGGGTGGTGAATGATGGGCGCGCTGGTCTTCATGCTGCCATCCACAGGACGGCTTTGTACGCGATCGCGCGAGAAGGTGACGGCTTTTTGGTAAGCACGTTCGGCAATGGAAATGCCTTGCACACCGACGGCGTATCGGGCGGCATTCATCATGATGAACATGTATTCCAAACCGCGGTTTTCTTCGCCCACCAAGAAGCCCACAGCGCCACCATGGTCCCCATACTGCAACACGGCTGTAGGGCTGGCTTTGATGCCCATCTTGTGCTCAATGCTCACGCAGTGAACATCGTTGCGTGCACCCAACGAACCATCTTTGTTGACCATGAACTTAGGCACCACAAACAAGCTGATGCCTTTCACACCTTCAGGTGCGCCTTGCACACGCGCCAGCACGAGGTGGACGATGTTCTCGGCCATGTCGTGCTCACCGTAAGTGATGAAAATCTTGGTGCCAAACACCTTGAAGGTGCCATCGGGCTGTGGCTCTGCGCGGGTACGCACAGCAGCCAAATCTGAGCCGGCTTGGGGCTCTGTCAAATTCATGGTGCCGGTCCACTCACCAGAAATCAATTTCTCAAGGTAAGTGGCCTTGAGGTCGTCCGAACCCGCGGTCAACAAAGCTTCAATCGCACCGTCCGTCAACATGGGGCACAAGGCAAAACTCATGTTGGCCGAGTTGAGCATTTCGCCGCAGGCTGCACCGATGGTTTTGGGCAAGCCTTGCCCCCCAAAGTCAGCGGGATGCTGCAGGCTTTGCCAGCCACCTTCGGTGAACTGGGCATAAGCTTCTTTGAAGCCCGGCGTGGTGGTGACGTTGCCATCTTTGAAGAATGAAGGGTTCTTATCGCCCTCCCAGTTCAAAGGCACCAACACCGACTCGTTCAACTTGGCACATTCTTCCAACACAGCTTGCGCAGTTTCTAAACCGGCATCTTCAAAACTGGGCAATTGGGCGATCTGGTCAAGTCCGGCCAGATGCTGCATGTTGAACAACATGTCTTTGACGGGGGCGATGTAGCTCACGGTGAGTCTCCAAGAATCAATACAAACAAGAAAAAAGGCACCCCGCAGAGTGCCTTTTGATCACAGACTTAAAGTGCCGAAACCAGCTCTGGCACAGCCACAAACAAGTCCGCCTCCAAACCGAAATCGGCCACCGAGAAGATCGGGGCTTCGGGATCTTTGTTGATCGCCACGATGACCTTGCTGTCTTTCATACCGGCCAAATGCTGAATGGCGCCGCTGATACCGCATGCCACATACAACTGAGGGGCCACGATCTTGCCGGTTTGGCCCACTTGCCAATCGTTGGGGGCGTAACCCGCATCGACCGCAGCGCGGCTGGCGCCCATCGCGGCACCGAGCTTGTCGGCCAATGGTGTCATCACTTCAGCAAACTTTTCAGCCGAACCCAAAGCACGACCACCCGACACGATGATCTTGGCAGCCGTCAATTCAGGACGGTCGCTCTTGGTCACTTCACGTCCCACAAAACTGCTCTTGCCAGAGTCAGCCACAGCAGCCACGCTCTCGACGGCAGCCGAACCACCCGAAGCCGCGGCGGCATCAAAGCCCGTGGTGCGCACGGTGATGACTTTGACGGCATCCAGAGACTGCACCGTGGCCATCGCGTTACCCGCATAAATGGGGCGCTCGAAGGTGTCGGCGCTGTCGACGCGGGTGATGTCGCTGATTTGCGCAACGTCCAACTTGGCCGCCACGCGTGGGGCCACGTTTTTGCCACCTGCGGTTGCAGGGAACAAGAGATGGCTGTAACCAGCGGCCACCGCCAGCACTTGGGCTGCCACGTTTTCGGCCAAGCCGTCAGTCAAGGTCGTACCGTCGGCATGCAGCACTTTGGTGACGCCTGTAATTTGTGCGGCAGCAGCGGCAGCAGCAGCAGCGTTATGGCCTGCCACCAACACATGAACCTCGCCACCCAAAGCGGCAGCAGCGGTCACGGTGTTGAGGGTCGAAGGCTTGATGGAAGCGTTGTCGTGTTCAGCAATCACGAGAGATGTCATGGTGTTTCTCCTGCGTAGTTCTAATTAGATGACTTTGGCGACGTTCTTGAGCTTGTCGACCAAGGTGGCCACATCGGGCACTTTGATACCAGCGCTGCGCTTGGGTGGCTCACTGACCTTCAAGGTCTTGATGCGCGAGGTCACGTCCACGCCGAGGTCTTCGGGCTTGAACACATCGAGTTGCTTTTTCTTGGCCTTCATGATGTTGGGCAAGGTCACATAGCGTGGCTCGTTCAAACGCAAATCGGTGGTGATCACAGCGGGCAAGCTGACCGACACGGTTTCCAAACCACCGTCAACTTCGCGGGTGACGCTGGCTTTTCCATCGGCCACTTCGACTTTGGACGCGAAAGTAGCTTGAGGCAAGTCGGCCAAAGCAGCCAACATTTGGCCGGTCTGGTTGCAATCGTCATCGATCGCTTGTTTGCCCAAGATCACCAAGCCTGGCTGCTCTTTGTCCACCAAGGCTTTGAGCAACTTGGCCACCGCCAAGGGCTGCAACTCTTCAGCGGTTTCTACCAAAATGCCGCGGTCCGCGCCGATGGCCATGGCCGTGCGCAGCGTTTCTTGGCATTGGGTCACACCGCAAGACACGGCGATGACTTCAGTCACCACGCCCTTCTCTTTCAAGCGAACAGCTTCTTCGATGGCAATTTCATCAAAGGGGTTCATGCTCATTTTGACGTTGGCGATGTCCACGCCTGAGTTGTCCGACTTGACACGAACCTTCACGTTGTAGTCCACAACGCGTTTGACAGCGACCAATACCTTCATGGCAAAAGCTCCAAGTTTTGAGTGAAAACAGATTGACGTTTACGTAAACGTCACATTGTAGGGTTTAGGAACGGCATTTTTTAGAACGACCGTGCTTTTTTAGCTATTGTGCACAAAATTCAGTGCTTCAAGACCGAAGCACCACCTCCTGTGGCGACTTCACCAACAACACACCCGCACCACGCAACGCAGCCAGCGTTGCGATATTGACGCCTGAGCGTGCTGAAGATTGGCCGTTTGCAGGGTCATCCATCCAAAAATTGAGCGTGAATCTCAATCCTTGTGGCGCCACTTCGGCCAGCAAAGCGACAGGCGCAGGCTCGGGCATGACGCGCGGCGCGCTCAACGCGGCGCCGACCAGCAAAGCCTGAACTTGCGCAACATCGCTCTCCAAACCCACCCAAAACGTGCAGGTTTGAAGCATGTTGGAGCTTTCCAGAGACAAGTTTTCCACGCGTTGTGTGATGAGCAACTCGTTGGGCACCACCGACTCACTGCCGTTGTTGGCGCGTACCAAGGTGTAGCGGGTTTTGATGTCCGTCACGCGTCCTTCAAAGCCATCGACCCGCACGTAATCGCCAATGCGCAGTGAGCGTTCCAACAAAATCACAAAGCCACTGACGTAGTTGGCAGCCAACTTTTGCAAACCAAAACCAATACCCACGCCCAACGCACCGCCTAAAACCGACAGCGCGGTCAAGTCCACCCCCAACGAGGACAAGGCAAACAAAGCCCCGATCAACAACAAGATCGCCCGTAATGCGTTGGAGGCCACACGGCGCATCGACAAATCAGACACCGCGCGGTTGAGCAAGCGATTCTCGATGGCGGCAGACAGCCACAAGCTCAGCACCAACACAAAACTCGACGTCATCACCACATCGATGACGTGCATCACACTGATGCGGGTCTTGCCTAGGGTAAAAGTTAGGCTGTCCAGCTCCTCGATGGCCGGCGCCAAAAGCCCCGTGATCCATAAAACGGCCAAGACCCAAGCCAACCAAGACACCACCCGCTCAATGGCTCGCGCGCCTTGTGAGGCAGGAAAGACGGCCGTCAACACGCGCGCAATCAACCGAATGATGACCAGCGAGACCAAAATCGGCAGCACCACCTTCAAGACTGGCACATGCTGCCATTTGAGCAAACCACGTTTCAACCCAAAGGTGAACACCAGCGACAACGTGGGAAACAACAAACCATCCACCACGCGTCGACCAAACAGAATCGACCCGCGCCCTGCGGCCCCTCGCCCCAAGACCCAACTGATGCACCAAGCCAGCCCAATGCAAGCCAACAGGCCCAGCAGTTCCAACACGATGGCCGGACTTTGTAAGTCCAGCCATAACTCTTGCAAATCACTCATGACGATTCGTTTTCATCAAATATCCGCCAACACGCGCAAATGCGCTTCAACGCTGCGGCTCAGAGCGCTCAAGTCGTAACCGCCCTCCAAACAAGAAACAATGCGCCCTTGGGCGTGACGCAAGGCAATTTGGCGTACACGGTGGGTGATCCAGCTGTAATCTTGCTCGGTCAAGCCCAGCTGGCCCATGTCGTCTTCGCGGTGCGCATCGAACCCTGCGCTGATGAAGATCATCTCGGGCTTAAACTCTTCCAAGCGCGGCACCCAATACGTTTCAATCAACTCCCGCACATCCATGCCTTTGGTGTAAGCAGGCACGGGAATGTTGACCATATTGGCCGCTGGGTTCTCTGCCCCTGTGTAGGGATAAAACGGGTGCTGAAAAAAACTCACCATCAGCACACGGTCATCACCCGCCAAGATGTCTTCAGTGCCGTTGCCGTGGTGCACATCAAAGTCGACGACGGCCACGCGCTTCAGGCCGTGGCGTTCCAGCGCGTACTTAGCAGCAATCGCCACATTGTTAAAAAAGCAAAACCCCATGGCTTGCTTGCGGGTGGCGTGGTGCCCCGGGGGGCGTACGGCGCAAAAAGCGTTCTCAAGTTCACCCGCCAAGACCGCGTCAGTGGCCGCAATGGCGGCGCCTGCCGAACTGAGGGCGGCTTTCCATGTGTGCGCATTGATGGCGGTGTCGGCATCCATGTGTGAATAAGCGGGGCCACCGGCTTCGATGTCCTCTTGCAAGCGGTCGCTGGTGCCCCGCAAGGCCGCGATGTACATGCGGTCGTGGGCCAACTCAATGTCTGCCAACGGGGCTTCGGGGGCTTGCAGTTGGGTGAGGCCCAAATCCACCCCGCTGATCAAGAGGCGGTCTTGAATCGCACTCAGGCGATCAGGGCATTCAGGATGGCCAGCGCCCATCTCATGCAACCAACATTCGGGATGGGTGTAATAACCAGTTTTACGCATCGTGTGTGTCTCGATTTCTCTCCGTCTCAGCTTACCATGCAGGCCTTGCATTTAGCCCTTGGCAAACCCGCGTGACACTCTCTACCCTGCGTCCTTTTACTTGCGTTGCACTGTTTGCGGCCTTCATGGCCACCAGCGCCTGCGCTACCCCCAAACACAAAGGCCATGACACGCCGCGTCCAAAGAAACACAAAGTAGTTCAAAAGGACAAGGTCAACGGCCCCACGTTTGGCCTCACACCACACGTGTCGATCTTGGCTGACGAGTTGGCCAAACAACATGCCTTACCTGTGACTTGGGTACGCGAACAACTCAGCGCTGCACGTCGCTTGAATGGCGTGCCGCAATTGGTCATGCCGCCGCCCGTCAGCGTGCCTAAAAACTGGCGAGCCTACCGCGAGCGTTTCATTGAATCTCGAAGAATCGAGGCTGGCGTTCAGTTTTGGCAAACCTACCGCAGTGCCCTCACCCGTGCCGAGCAAACCTATGGCGTGCCTGCCGAAATGATCGTGGGCATCATTGGGGTCGAGACCTTTTACGGTCAAAACATGGGCAACTACCGCGTGCTCGATGCCTTGACCACCCTGACCCTCGATTTCCCCGCTGCGCACCCACGCGCCGCTGAACGTCAAGCGTTTTTCAAATCGGAATTGGGGCAGTTCTTGGTGCAATGGCACCAATACACCCTCAAAGGCAACACACAGCCCATCACCGGCAGCTTTGCAGGCGCCATGGGTTGGCCCCAATTCATGCCATCAAGCATCAACAAATTTGCGGTGGACTTTGATGGCGACGGCGCGATTGACCTGCGCAACAGCCCCATCGACGCCATTGGCTCAGTGGCCAACTATTTCAAAGCCTTCGGCTGGCAAACCGGCATGCCCACGCACTACCCCGTGCGCTTTGACGAAGCCCGCCTCGATAAACCCACCCTGCTCGCCCCCGACATCGTGCCCTCTTTCAGTGTCAGCAGTTTCTTGGCCAAAGGTGCCTTGCTCGACGGAGATGCGGTGCAACACGCAGGGCCTTTGGCCTTGGTCGAAGTGTTCAACGGGGACGACGCGCCCAGCTATGTGGCAGGCACAGAAAACTTCTATGTGGTCACGCGCTACAACTGGAGCAGCTATTACGCCTTGGCGGTGATTGAGTTGGGGCAAGCGGTCAAAGCGGCCAAGGACCGCTGAAACATCAGCGCTTTACCCTGATGAATCCCCTGAACCCCAAGAAATTGCTGTTGACCAAATGGACGGCTGTCATCCCTGTGGCCAAACAAAAGCACTTCTTGGTCAGCCGCGTGATTCGACCCGAGTCACCCACCGAGCCGATTGAGTCGGTGGAAATCGAAGCGGTGTTTTCAAAAGCCACGCGAATCATTCCGTGGCGTGAACTGCAAGACGACAGCGTCTGGCGGCAAGGTTGGGTTTAACCGAGCGCAGGACTCAGTCTTTGGGCAATTGACGTTGTTCGTGGACTTCTCGCACCACGACGTCCTCCACCACATCAGCATTGAGCGCCGTGCGCTGGGCGTGCCCATGCGCTTCATGCCAGTGGCCATCGCTGGTACGAGACCAACTGGACCAGCTTGCACTCTGGCTAGTCTGCATTCCTTTGCGCATGGTCTTAATGTGCTGCCACATCACCACCACTTGTGGCTTTCGCCCCGTCAGCAGCCAACGTGCGCAAGCAAATGTCACATAAAGGGCCAACCAACACAACACGCCCAAAGCGAACAACACAGCGAAAGCCATGCCGAACAAAGCGAGTATCAAACGCGTAAAAAATGCCATGACTTGATGTTAACGGGGACGATCGGCATTGGCACATGAGCCGTTATGCAAGCAAGAACATATTGCCACGGTATTACGCCGCCCATACGCTAGAAGCACTTACCGAGGTCTACATGCGCATTTTTAGCAAAACCAAACAACTGACTTTTTTAGCCATCATGACAATAGGCATCATGCATGCCTTCGCGCAACCCACTTCGCAACCCAGTGCCGTCTGGGGCAATGGTCAAAACAAGTTCTCACTGGCGACTGGCAGTCCGGGCGAACTGGGACTCTTGGAAGTCTTGGCGACTGATTTCGCAACAACACACGATGCCACGGTGACTTGGTACAAAGCTGGATCGGGTCAGGCCATGCGTTTGTTGGAAGAGCGCAAAGTGGATATGGTGCTGGCCCATGCGCCCCCAGCTGAACGCAAAGCCATTGCCGACGGATGGGCAAAGGGACGAAACCTCATCGGCTCAAACGAGTTTTGGATTTTGGGCCCAGCCACTGACCCTGCAAAGATTGCGTCTGCCACTGACGCCATAGATGCGTTCAAACGCATTCAAGACTCTGGTTCAAAGTTCGTATCGCGCGGTGACAACTCAGGCACGCATCAAAAAGAAAATGAGATTTGGAAAGTCGCAGGAAGAACGCCAGATAGCACAACGTTGATCATCACCAAAGACTTCATGACAGCCAGCATGAAACGAGCAAACGATGAAGGTGCCTACTTTCTGACTGATTCCAGCACATTCATTGTTGAGCGTCAGAACATGCCCAAGTTGCAGAAGCTGTTCAGAGGCGGTCCCATCTTGGCGAACCCGTATCACACGCTGTATTTGACTGACCCCACGCCTGGCGCTGAAACAGCAAAGAAGTTTGGCGACTACTTGGCCTCAGACAAGGTTCAAGCGTTATTGCGTGACTTTGGCAAGCCACAACATGGTGAAGCCATGTACAACGACGCTAGGACGACAGCGATCGTGATCAAGGACTAAAGCAGGATCTCCCACTCGTATTCAATTTCTCACTGTCTAAGCGCCCACTGCACACACTCCCGCACCACCTCACTCTCGTGCGTGAGGTGGGCTTGCAGACTTTGCGTCAACCTTGCGTCTGCACCTTGGCGTAGCGCATTGCCCGCCGCCACCGCCAAATTACGCACCCAACGCGCGTGCCCAATACGGCGAATGGGGCTGCCCTCGGTGTAGCGCAAAAACTCATCTTCGGTCCACATTAACAAGCGCGTGATGTCTTGCCCAACCAGTCCTGTGCGTGCATCAAAGTCGGGCAAGCTGGTGGTTTGTGCAAACTTGTTCCAAGGGCAAATCAGCTGGCAGTCGTCGCAGCCGTATATGTGATTGCCCATCAAGGGGCGCAGGGCTTCGTCGATGGGCCCCGCATGCTCAATCGTCAAATACGAAATACATCGCCGTGCATCCACGACCCCGGGTGCCACGATGGCTTGGGTCGGGCATACGTCGATGCACGCGGTGCATTGGCCACAGTGCGCGCTGGTGGGCTCAGACGCGGGCAGAGCGATATTGAGAAAAATCTCGCCCAAGAAAAACATAGAGCCCGCCTCGCGGTTGAGCACCAAGGTGTGCTTGCCACGCCAGCCCTGCCCGCTGCGAGCGGCTAACTCGGCTTCCAAAACAGGGGCGGAATCGGTGAATGCGCGGTAGTGCAAGCCCTCGTCGCCCACATTTTCCGCATGTGCGGTCAAATGAGCGTCAATCTGCCGTGCCAAGGTGTCCAAGCGCTGACGCAACACCTTGTGGTAATCACGCCCTCGTGCGTAAACAGAAACCACCGCCTCGTGCGGATTGCTCAAACGTTGCCACTCCACGCTTTGCCAATCGGATGGGGTGTCGCGTGGTAAATAATTCATGCGTGCGGTCAACACACTCAAAGTGCCTGGCACCAACTCGGCGGGACGTGCGCGCTTCATCCCGTGACGGGCCATGTAATCCATGTCACCATGAAAATTTTGACTCAGCCATGCTTGCAAATGCGGCTCGGCAGACGACAAATCCAACGGTGCCACCGCAATTTGGGAAAATCCTAGGGATTTCCCCAAATTTTGTATTTCCGATAGCAATAATTGGTGATAACTGGACAACCGACTTCCTTGAAGAATTCTGTCATTGTAAAAACCCTGTCATGGCCCGATGAAGCCGCCACCGAAGCCTTTGCACAACGCTTGGCAGCGGCGCTGACGCGCGCGCCAAGCGGGCTGCAAGCCTGCATCACCTTGCACGGCGACTTGGGCGCAGGCAAGACCACGTTCGTGCGCCACCTCTTGCGCGCGCTCGGTGTGCAGGGGCGCATCAAAAGCCCAACCTACGCGGTGGTTGAGCCTTACCAAGTGAAGGCGGGTGATATTTGGCATTTCGACTTTTACCGTTTCAGTGACCCACGCGAGTGGGAAGACGCCGGTTTTCGTGACATCTTTGCCAGCCCTGGCCTGACGCTGTGCGAATGGCCAGAAAACGCGCAAGGTGTGATGCCCACCCCAGACCTAGATCTGCACATTCGAGTGGGTGACGATGCACAACGCAGCGTCACCCTTCAAGCCAACACCCCGCTCGGGCTGGCTCTGCTGACATGAACAAGCCGCTCCATCGACGCACGCTGATTAAGGGCGGCACATTAGCACTGTTACTAGGCAGCGCCGACATCGCCTTCGGCGCCACCATCGTGGCCGTGCGAGTTTGGCCCGCCGCTGATTACACCCGCGTCACGATTGAGAGCGACACCGCACTGAAAACCACGCCCCTGTTTGTGGCCAACCCACCCCGCTTGGCGGTCGACATTGAAGGCATCGAACTCAACCCCGCGCTGCGGGAGTTGGTCGGCAAAGTGCGTTCGGACGACCCGTACATCACGGGCGTACGCGTGGGCCAATACACCCCCACGACAGTGCGCTTGGTGCTGGACTTGCGACAAATGGTGCAGCCCCAAGTCTTCAACCTGCAACCCGTCAGCTCGGGCGGCGCGCGCTACCAACATCGCTTGGTCTTGGACCTTTACCCCACCAAAGTGGCCGATCCGCTGGAAGCACTGATCGTGGACCGACTCAACGGCACGCACACCCACGTGCCATCGATGACCGCCACGCCCTCTGTCTCTACTGCCACCTTGGGCACCTCATCCGACCCCTTGGCCGATTTACTGGCTAGTCAAAATCGTCAACCCCAACCCTTGGCTGCGCAGGCGCCCGCGTCGAGCGCGAGTGCGCCTTTCACATCCGCAGCGTCGGTGGCCAACAACACCGGCCAAGGCAGCGAGCGTTTCATCATCGTGGCGCTCGACCCAGGACATGGCGGCGAAGACCCCGGCGCGATTGGCCCACGTGGCACCAAAGAAAAAGATGTGGTGCTGCAAATTGCCCACCGCATGCGTGAGCGCATCAACAACACGGTCATCAAAACCAAATACGGCAACTTGCCTATGCGCGCTTACCTCACGCGCGACGCAGACTTTTTTGTGCCCTTGCAAGTACGGGTCGACAAAGCAAGGCGCGTACAGGCCGATTTATTTGTCAGCCTGCACGCCGATGCATTTTTAACGCCGCAAGCCAAAGGCGCGAGCGTGTTTGCGCTCAGTCAAGGCGCCGCCTCTAGCGCAGCAGCCCGCTGGATGGCCACCCAAGAAAACCGCGCCGACTTGGTCGGAGGTTTGAACATCAAAACCCAAGATGCCTCCGTGCAACGCGCGCTGCTAGACATGAGCACCACGGCTCAAATCAATGACAGCCTCAAACTCGGCAGCGAAATGCTGGGACAAATTCGACGCATTGGCAAACTGCACAAGCCGCAAGTGGAGCAAGCCGGCTTTGCTGTGCTCAAAGCGCCCGATATTCCCAGCGTTTTGGTAGAAACCGCATTCATCAGTAACCCCGACGAAGAAGCTCGACTGACCAGCGAGAGCTACCAAAACGAACTCGCCAATGCGTTGATGAAAAGCATTGAGCGCTACTTTTCTCGCAACCCACCGCTGGCACGAACCCGCAACACCTGAACGCCCATGACTGACATCCCCGTCCAACCTCGCAACCCCCTGCACGGGATGACCTTGGAAAAAATCATCACCGAACTGGCTGACCATTACGGCTGGGAAAGCTTAGGCGAGCGCATTGCCATTCGGTGCTTCACCCACGACCCCAGCGTAGGCTCCAGCCTCAAGTTTTTACGCAAAACACCTTGGGCGCGCGAGAAAGTAGAGAGCCTTTATTTATTCATGTTGCGAGAAAAACGGCGAGAAGGATCTCTATTTTGATTTGAATAGTTATTTGTATAAATTAATAAATAAATTCAAGATCTAACCATCGTAATCATTCATTCATTATCGTGATACATTGATATTTCTGCTCACAGAAAATATTCAAAATACCGTGTCATTCAGACAACGTCTTGCCATCATTGCCATCACATCGATCAGCTATTACTTGCTGTATCGATTGAATATGACCTTGTTTGGCTCTTTGAATTTTTCCCACCGCGTAGATTGGATATTTTTACCCAGTGGTCTACGACTGGCTTTTGTTTTGCTATTCCTCGCAGACGGTGCGCTCGGCATTGTCCTAGCCTCGACGCTCATCACTTATTTGCTTTATTTCGACGGCAGTTATATCTCGATGCTGTTGAACGGATCTATGGCGGGGCTTGCGCCTTATTTAGCGCGTCAAATTGCCATTCACTACTGGCACTTGGACAAAGATTTGAAAAATCTCAAGGCCATTGGCATATTAAAAATATCTGTTTTATTCGCCGTCATCAGCGCATTGGTTCATCAACTCTGGTATTTCTGGAGCGGAAAAACAGATGATTTTCTCGCCAGCGCCTCGGTCATGATGGTTGGCGATTTATTGGGAACGCTGATGGTGTTGTTCACACTCAAAGTCTTGGCCCCCAGATTCAACCCGTTGAAGAAACAACTCTGATCGCCAAACACGCCATCATTTACAGCGGCTGGCGTGAGGCTTTCCAAGAACCGTAAATGGCCAACGCACCGGGAATCAAAATCATGGCCCAAATGATTTTGTCGAGATGCAACTTCACCCAAGGAATGTTGCCAAAGAAATAACCGGCGGTGACGATGCCACCCACCCACAAAGCGCCGCCCGCCACATCGAAAAAGCTGAACTTACGGCGCGACATGTGCGCCACACCCGCCACAAACGGGGCAAAGGTGCGCACAAACGGCATGAAACGGGCTGCAATCAAGGTCACGCCGCCATAACGTTCATAAAACGCATGGGCGCGGTCAAAGGCGCGGCGATTGAAAAATTTGGAGTCCTCCCACGCAAACACCTTGGGCCCAAAGAAGCGACCGATGGTGTAGTTGGTTTGGTTACCCGCCACCGCTGCCGCGAGTAACAACGCGACAGACAAGCCATAGTCCATCAAGCCCACGCCACACATCGCCCCCACAACAAACAGCAGAGAGTCGCCCGGCAGGAATGGCATGATCACCAAACCCGTCTCCACAAAAATGATGAGAAACAGCAGGGCGTACACCCAAACACCGTAGGCCTGCACAAAGCCCTCGATGTAACGGTCAATGTGCAAAATGAAGTCAAGCAAGAGTGTGATGGGTTCCATGGGCTCGATTATCCCTGCCTCTAAAATCTCTCTGTGCAACCTGCTACCCAACCTCCACGCGCGATCCGCGAACTCCCAGACGAACTCATCAGCCAAATCGCCGCCGGCGAGGTGGTAGAACGGCCCGCTTCCGTGGTGCGTGAGTTGGTCGACAACGCCCTCGACGCAGGCGCCACACACATCACCGTGCGCTTGCTCGCAGGTGGTGTGCGCCTGATCAGCGTGGAAGACAACGGCGTCGGCATTCCTGCCGATGAGCTGCCCATCGCGTTGAAGCGTCACGCCACCAGCAAGATCACCAGCTTGAGCGAGCTCGAGTCGGTGGGCACGATGGGGTTCCGAGGTGAGGCGTTGGCCGCCATTCAATCGGTGTCTGAACTCTCCGTGTTGTCGCGCACAGCCGCGCAAGACATGGCCATGCTGCTCGATGGTCGCAGCGGCGAGCTGCAAGCTGCGGCCCGCGCCCAAGGCACCACCATTGAAGTCAAAGAGCTGTTTTACAGCACGCCCGCACGCCGCAAATTCTTAAAAACAGACAACACCGAGTTGGCGCACTGCGTCGAGGCCGTTCGTCGCCATGCGCTGACGCGACCAGAAGTGGGCTTTGCCATTTGGCATGAAGGCAAACTGGTCGAGCAATGGCGCGCACAACACGCCGAAGTCAACGCGGACGAGGTGGGTGAACACGCCATCGATGCGATTCAAACCGCTCGACAACGCGCCTTAGATCGCCGCTTGGCCGATGTGTTGGGGGATGATTTCCTCGACAACTCCGTCGCCGTGAATTACCGATCGGGCAACGTGACCGTGGTCGGTCGCGCCGGCGTGCCCGATGCCGCACGCTCACGAGGCGATCACCAGTTTTCCTACGTCAACGGCCGTTATGTGCGCGACAAAGTGGTGACCCACGCAGCCCGCAGCGCCTATGAAGATGTGTTGCATGGCCACCGCCAGCCGATCTATGCCTTGTATGTAGAGATCGACCCCACACGGGTGGATGTCAACGTGCACCCCACCAAAATTGAGGTCCGGTTCCGTGACAGCCGCGAGGTGCATCAAGCCGTCCGTCACGCGGTTGAAAACGCCTTGGCCGTGCCACGCGCGAACTTGCTGGCAGCGACCGCGTTGACCGCGACAGATTCCACTCAGGCCACCAACGATGGCGCACCGCTCAAGCCAAGCCCTGGAACATGGCCACAAGCACATTGGCAACAAGCGGCTATGCCCTTGGCGGGCAATCGGGTGTCCGATCTCAGCGCTTTGTGGCAAGCCAACGCCCCGAGAGGTTTGCCCGCACACGAGACAGCGGAAGCAAACTTTGGCACGGTGGTCACACAAAGCGAAACTTGGGGCCCCGTCTTTTCGAAGGATGCGCCATCTAGCGCTGCCGCTTTGACCAACGTCAGTCGCCCTGCTGCGGCCTCGGACCACGCCGAATCTTGGCCTTTGGGCAAAGCGTTGGCGCAACTGCACGGCGTCTACATCTTGGCTGAGAACGCACAAGGTTTGGTCTTGGTCGATATGCACGCCGCGCACGAGCGCATCGTCTACGAACAACTCAAAACCCAAGTGGACACGCAGCACATGGCCAGCCAGCCGCTGTTGATTCCCGCCAGTTTTCCGGCGACGGCGCAAGAAATAGCAGCGGCCGAAGCCCATGTGCAAACGCTCCACGAATTGGGGTTAGAAATTTCAGCCTTGTCTGCCAAGACCTTGGCCGTGCGCGCTGTGCCCAGCAGCTTGGCGCAAGGCGATGCCGTCGCCCTCGCACGCAGCGTCTTGGCCGAGCTGTCGCAACACGATGCCAGCACCGTGGTGCAACGTGCCCGCAACGAACTGCTGGCCACCATGGCCTGCCACGGCGCCGTGCGGGCTAACCGACGCCTGACTTTGGACGAAATGAACGCGCTGCTGCGCCAAATGGAAGTCACCGAACGCTCCGACCAATGCAACCACGGCCGCCCCACCTGGCGACAACTCAGCATGCGCGAACTTGACGCTCTCTTTTTGCGCGGCCGTTGATGTCACCCAAACTCATTGTGGCCCTGCTGTCGATGTTGTTGGGCATTCAGCCTGTCGCCACAGATTTGTACTTGCCCGCCCTCCCCGCGATCACGGCGGACCTTCAGGCGTCGGTGGCGCAAGCGCACCTGACGTTGAGTGCGCTGCTGCTGGCCTTTGGCAGTTCGCAGCTGGCGTGGGGCCCGCTGTCTGATCGCTTTGGGCGCAAACCTATTTTGCTGTGTGGACTGGCCGCCTTCGCGCTGGCAGGCCTGGGCTGCGTCGTGTCGACGACCATGCCGCAGCTCATTTTGTGGCGCTCTCTGCAAGGCGCGGCCATGGGCGCGGTGGTGATGTGTGGCCGTGCCATCGTGCGCGATTTGTACATGCCCGAGGTTGGCGCACGCGTGATGTCCAAAGCGCTCACAGGCTTGGGCGTGATGGCCGCCATCTGTGCACCCCTGGGGGGGCTACTCACGGACCTTTGGAACTGGCATGCCGCACTCGCTTTGGTGGCGACTTTTGGCTTGCTGTCTTGCGTGCTGGTCGCTTGGAAGTTTGAAGAAACGGTGCAGGTCAAAAATCTGCAAGCCCTGAGAGGGCAGGTGCTGATGCAAACGTGGTGGGACATCGTGCGCCATCCGACGTTTGTGGCATTCACTGCGGTGTCGCTGTGCTCCTATGTCGGGCTGTTCACGTTCTTGGCTTCGTCATCCTTCGTGTTCATTGGTCTGTTGAAACTGGCGCGCTGGGAATATGGGCTGCTGCTGTTCTCCATGGCATTCGTTTATCTGAATGGCACGCTGCTGTGCCGTCGCTTGCTCAAGCGTTTTGGGGTGCGACATACCGTGGCCATTGGCGGATGTTTGAGCTTGTTTGGCGGCAGTTGGATGGTGCTGAATGCATGGCTGGGCTGGCTCAGTGTGCCCAGCGTCATGTTGCCCTATTACTTCTTCATCTTGGGTCATGGCATTCACCAACCGTGTGGGCAGAGCGGTGCCATTGGTCCGTTCCCGCAGGCCGCCGGTGCAGCATCTGCTTTGGGTGGTTTTTTGATGATGGTGGCGGCTTTCGCCACAGGTCTGTGGCTGGGCACGCAAGCGGACGGCAGCGTCTTTCCAATGGTCAACACCTTGGCGTTTTGGAGCCTTCTGACCGCACTGTCCGCATGGGGCTTGGTGCTGCGACAACCTGGCCTTAAAGCATGACGTCCCACCCCTTAGACGCCATCGCTTTGGTGGGCCCGACGGCCAGCGGCAAAACAGCCGCCGCCTTGGCCATGGCGCAATGGCTGCCCATCGAAATCATCAGCCTCGACTCGGCGTTGGTGTATCGCGGCATGGACATTGGCACGGCCAAACCCACCGCGCAAGAGCTGGCCCAAGTGCCTCACCACCTGATCGACATCCGAGATCCTTTGCATGCCTATAGCGCCGCCGAATTCGCACGCGATGCCACCCACTTGATGGCGGACATTCGTGCGCGCGGCAAGCTGCCTTTGGTCGTGGGCGGCACCATGCTCTACCTCAAGGCGCTGCGCGATGGCATCGATGATTTGCCGACGGCACAACCCGAACTGCGTGCCCAAATTGAAGACCAAGCGATCGACCTAGGCTGGCCTGGCATGCATGCCGAATTGGCAAAGGTAGACCCCATAACCGCAGCACGACTGGCCCCCAACGATGCGCAACGCATTTCTCGCGCCTTAGAGGTGTGGCGTGTCAGCGGCAAAGCCCTGTCGCAATGGTTTGCGGAGGCAGCCCACACACGCGCACAACAAGTCGCGCTGAATATGCCGCTGATTTCTTTAGAGCCCAGCAACCGCGCTTGGTTACACGAACGTGTAGGTCAGCGCTTTGACGCCATGTTGAAGGCGGGTTTTATCGATGAAGCGCTCGCCTTGCGCGCACGTGGCGATTTGCACATCGACTTGCCCAGTATGCGCTGCGTGGGCTATCGGCAAGCGTGGGAATTGTTAGAGCGCGCTGAAGATTTCAACGTCCCCATCGATACCCTCTTGCCACAGCTGCGCGAATTAGGCACAGCCGCGACACGCCAACTCGCCAAACGCCAACTCACTTGGCTGCGCGGCATGGACGAACGCTTGATCGTGCCTTGTGATGCGCCTGACGCACTGGCTCAAACGCAAGCCTTGGTGAAGCGGCTTACTGCAGCGTCTCTTTGAGCGACTCAGGCATGGGCAAAGGCAGCACCGAAATGCCCTCGTCCAACAAAGCCTCTGTTTCTTGCGGACTGGCTTGCCCACGAATGTTGCGGTGCTCGGTTTCTCCGTAATGCATCTTGCGTGCTTCTTCGGGAAAACTGGCGCCCACATCTTCGGTATTCGCGACCACATGGCGCACCATTTTCAATAACGCAGCTTGCAGTTGCGCGGGTTCCAACGCATGCGCGTCTTGTCCGTGAGCGGTCGCAGTCGCAGAGTTGGCGGACGCAGATTCTGTTGGCATCGGCTCAGACTCAACGTGAGGTACAACCCCTCCACCACGTTCACCACGCGATGTCGTCAAGTTCAACCTGGGTGCGCTGAGTTTTTTGGCAATAGATGCATCCCCACAAAGCGGACACGTGACCAAGCTACGCGCGAGTTGGCTCTGAAAGTCATCTTCAGACGCGAACCAGCCCTCAAAGCTGTGCTGTTGGCTGCAATGGAGGTCAAGAACTTTCATACGCAGAATTTACGCCGTAAACGCCCTCTTCAAACTTTCTGCCACGTCAAAGGCCATGCCCCGCTGAGGTGATTTTGCAGCCACAGCAAGCCCGTGAGGGTTTTGGCATCGGTCAGCTGCCCATCGCGGGACCAAGCCAACAACTCGTCCATGCTGGCCGTGAACACGTCTAAAAATTCACCCTCATCCAACTGGCGCTCTCCTAAACTCAAACCGCGCGCAAACCAAATATCAATGAACTCCGTGGAGTAACTGATCACTGGGTGCAACACGCCCGCATGCGCCCACTCCGTCGCGCGATAACCGGTCTCTTCCAACAACTCACGCTGGGCGCAAGCGAGACGGTCTTCCCCGAGGTCCAACTTGCCTGCAGGAAATTCGATCATCACCTGTTGCACGGGATAGCGGTACTGACGTTCCATCACCAAACGGCCATCGTCCAAGAGCGCAATCACCATCACCGCCCCGGGATGAATGACGAACTCACGCGTGGCTTGCTCACCATTGGGCAAGCGCACGGTGTCGCGAAAAGCATGCAAAAAGTGGCCTTTGAGCAACTCCACATGATCAAGCGTGTGTTCCACCAAATGGCTGTTGGGTAACGACATAATTTCAGCAGACATGAAAAAAGCCAGCGCAAAGGCTGGCTTGGTAGGAAGGTGGTAGATCAGGTGCCGAGCGTCGAGACAATGGCACGTGCGCACAAGGCCATCAACCCACCAGGCAACATGCCCAAGATCAAAATCAAGGCGCCGTTGATGGTCAACACAACGCGCACATCAGAGCCTGCAGACACGGTGGTGGCCGTGATCGGTGCATCAAAATACATGACCTTGACCACGCGCAGGTAATAGAAGGCGCCAATCAGCGACATCATCACAGCAAACACGGCCAAAGCAATGGCACCGGATTGACCCGAAGCGATGAGCGACTGCAACACCGACAGCTTGGCGTAGAAACCGACCAAAGGCGGCACACCAGCCAAAGAGAACATGCACACCGCCATCACGCCTGCGTACAAAGGGCTACGCTGATTCAAGCCAGCGAGGTCCGTGATCTCTTCGCTCTCAAAGCCTTCGCGAGCCAGCAACAAGATGATGCCGAACGTGGCCAAGGTGGTCAGCACGTAAGTGATGACGTAGAACATGGATGAGCTGTAGGCGTTGGCCGCAGCAGCTGTGTTGCCATTGACCACACCCGAGAGCAAGCCAATCAACACAAAGCCCATTTGCGAAATGGTCGAGAACGCCAGCATGCGCTTGAGGTTGGTTTGCGCCACAGCGGCCAAGTTACCAATCAAGAGCGAGCCGATGGACAAGACCATCAACATTTGCTGCCAATCCACGGCCAAAGGCAACAAGCCTTCCACCAACAAACGAATGGTCATGGCGAACGCGGCCAATTTAGGCGCGCCACCAATCATCAAAGTCACCACCGTGGGTGCGCCTTGGTACACATCAGGGATCCACATGTGGAAAGGCACCACACCGAATTTGAACGCCAAACCGCACACCACAAACACCAAGCCCAACACCAGCACCTGGTGCTTGATTTGGCCCGAAGCCACAGCCTTGAAAACAGTGCTGATGTCCAAGGAACCGGTTGCGCCGTACAGCATGGACAAGCCATAAAGCAAGAAGCCACTGGCCAAAGCGCCGAGCACAAAGTACTTCATGGCGGCTTCGCTGGCGGTCGCGTTATCGCGACGCAAAGCAACCAAAGCGTAGCTCGACAAGGTCAACAGCTCCAAGCCGAGGTACAGCACGAGGAAGTTGTTGCCCGAGATCATGACGAACATGCCCAGCAGTGCAAACAAGCCCAAGGTGAACATTTCACCACCGCGCAACATGTCGCGATCGGCAGCATAAGGACGGCCGTAGACCAAGGTCACCATCACGGCCAAAGCCGCAAAGCACTTGAGCCAACTGCCCATGGGGTCAGACACCACCATGTTGCCAAAGCTATAAACCGTCTGCCCTTGCGAGGCAGCGCAGGCTTCCAAGTAAGCGACAACACCAATGGTGATCATCGACAAAGCGTAGGTCAGCGTGCGACGGGGCGACTTGACAAACAAATCGACCAACGCAATCACGATGGCCATCACAGCCAACAAAACTTCGGGATAAACCGCAGCGATGCTCAGTTTTTCAAACATATTCTTCTATCCCTTTTATTGGGGCAACTTCGACAGGGCGACATGCTTGAGCAAGTCAGCCACCGAGGCGTCCATCACATCGGTGAAGGGCTTGGGATACAGGCCCATGGCCAACACGGCAATTGCCAGCAAGGCCATGACCAAGAATTCACGGGCATTGATGTCCGTCAACTCTTTGACGTGATCGTTCGCAACGGGACCGAGGTAAACGCGCTTGACCATCCACAAGGTGTAAGCCGCACCAAAGATCAAGGCAGACGCTGCGGCCAGACCGATCCAGAAGTTGAACTTGATGGCACCCAAGATGACCATCCATTCGCCCACGAAACCTGCGGTACCTGGCAAGCCACAGTTCGCCATGGCAAACAGCAAAGCAAATGCTGCAAACTTGGGCATGGTATTGACCACACCGCCATAGCTGGCGATTTCACGCGAATGCATGCGGTCGTACAACACACCGATCGACAAGAACATGGCCGCAGAGACAAAACCGTGGGCAATCATTTGCACCAAGGCACCCGACACACCGATGTCGTTGAAGATGAAGAAGCCCAAGCTCACAAAGCCCATGTGCGCCACGGATGAGTAAGCCACCAGCTTTTTCATGTCTTCTTGGACCATCGCCACCAAGCCTACGTAGATCACCGCCACGAGGGACAAAGCGATCATGAGCCAAGCGAATTCGCGGGCAGCATCAGGGGCAATTGGCAAGGAGAAGCGCAAGAAACCGTAAGCGCCCAACTTCAACATGATCGCAGCCAGCACGGCAGAACCACCGGTAGGCGCTTCCACGTGCACGTCAGGCAACCAGGTGTGCACAGGCCACATCGGCACCTTCACCGCGAAGGCAGCAAAGAAGGCAAAAAACAAGAAGGTTTGAGCGCTCGCAGCCAACGGCAATTTGTGCCAAGTGGCCAAGTCAAAGCTGCCACCCGACTGGGTGTACAGATAAATCAAGGCGATCAACATCAGCAAGGAGCCGAGCAAGGTGTACAAGAAGAACTTGAACGCGGCGTAGATCTTGTTAGGACCACCCCAGATACCGATGATCAAGTACATCGGAATCAGCGTGGCTTCAAAGAACACGTAAAACAGCATGCCGTCCACAGCCGTGAACACACCCACCATCAAACCGCTCAAGATCAAGAACGCACCCATGTACTGGTTCACGCGATCGGTGATGACCTCCCAACCTGCGAGCACCACGATCACCGTGATGAAAGCGGTCAGCAACACAAACCACATCGAAAGACCGTCTACGCCCAAGTGGTAGAACACATTGAAGCGCTCAATCCAAGGCGCCTTTTCGACCAACTGCATGGTAGAAGACGCGGTGTCAAAACCTGCATAGATTGGCAAGGTCACCAACAAGCTGACCAAGGCGCCAATCAAGGCCACCCAACGGACTGTTTTGGCGTATTCGTCACGGCCGAAGGCCAACAACACGGCACCAAAGAAAATTGGTGTCCAAATGGCAAGGCTCAATAAACCCATTTTTTATTCTCCTTATTTGAGCCAGACGAACCACGTCATCAGCAAGAACACGCCCAGAATCATCACCAAGGCGTAGTGATACAGGTAACCCGACTGCAGCTGACGCGAAGCAGTCGACAACCAACCCACCAATTTCCATGACGCGTTGACGATGCCACCTTCGATCATGGCTTGGTCGCCGCCCTTCCACAAACCGGTACCCAACAGGCGTGCGCCGCGGGCCAAGATGTTTTCGTTGATCCAGTCCAAGTAGTACTTGTTTTCCAACAAGGTGTAAACGGGCTGGAAGGCACGTTTGATGGCAGCAGGAACAGCGGGGTTGATCATGTACATGTAGTACGAGCTCACCACACCGGCCAAAGCCAACCAGAACGGCGCCGTGCTCAAAGCATGAATCGCCATCGCCACCGCACCGTGGTACTCATGGGCCAACTCGTGCATCACGGGATGCTTGTCCGCATTGATGAAGATGGCGTCTTTGAAGAATTCGCCGTACAGCAACGGATCAATCGTCAAGTAGCCGATGACCACCGAAGGAATGGCCAACAACAGCAACGGCACCGTCACCACCCAGGGAGACTCATGCGGGCTGTGATCGTGACCATGGTCGTCATGACCGTGGTGATCGTCGTGGTGTGCCTCTGGGTTTTGGTCGTAACGCTCTTCGCCGTGAAACACGAGGAAGTACATGCGGAACGAATAGAACGCCGTCACAAAGACACCTGCTAACACCGCGAAGTGCGCGAAGCCTGCACCGGGCAAGGTGCTTTCAGCCACAGCTTCGATGATGCTGTCTTTGGAATAGAAGCCCGAAAAGAACGGTGTACCGATCAAGGCCAGCGAACCCAACAACGAGGTGATCCAAGTGATGGGCATGTACTTGCGCACGCCGCCCATCCAACGGATGTCTTGGTTGTGGTGCATGCCCATGATGACGGAACCGGCACCAAGGAACAGCAACGCCTTGAAAAATGCGTGGGTCATCAAATGAAACACGGCCACGGAGTAAGCCGACGCACCCAAGGCCACGGTCATGTAGCCGAGTTGCGACAGTGTGGAATAAGCCACAACGCGCTTGATGTCGTTTTGAATCAGACCCAAGAATCCCATGAACAAGGCCGTGATGGCGCCGATCACCAAAATGAAGTTCAGCGCGGTGTCTGACATTTCAAAGAAGGGTGACATGCGGGTGACCATGAAGATACCGGCCGTCACCATGGTGGCTGCGTGAATCAACGCCGAGATCGGAGTGGGACCTTCCATGGAGTCAGGCAACCACACGTGCAGGGGGAACTGAGCCGACTTGCCCATTGCGCCGATGAACAAGCAGATGCAAATGACGGTCACCAGCATCCAGTCGGTGCCAGGCAACGTCAATGCACCCAGCTCACCCGCTTTGGCGAAAGCTTCGGTGTAGTTCAAGGTGCCTGCGTACGCAGCGATCAGACCAATACCCAAGATGAAACCGAAGTCACCGACACGGTTGACCAAGAAGGCTTTCATGTTGGCAAAGATCGCCGTGGGTTTGTTGAACCAGAAACCGATCAACAAATAAGACACCAAGCCCACAGCTTCCCAACCGAAGAACAGTTGCAGCATGTTGTTGCTCATGACGAGCATCAGCATGGAGAAGGTGAACAAGGAGATGTAAGAGAAGAAGCGGTTGTAGCCCTCGTCTTCTTCCATGTAACCAATGGTGTAGATGTGCACCATCAGCGACACAAAGGTCACCACGCACATCATCATGGCGGTCAGGCCGTCGACCATGAAGCCAACTTCCATCTTCAGACCACCCACCACCATCCAGGTGTAGAGGGTTTCATTGAAACGCGCGCCGTCGTTGGCGACGCTGTTCAACGTCATGGCAGACAACACGAAAGCCAGCAGCACGCCCAAGATGGTCAAGGTGTGCGTCAGGCGACGACCGATCCAGTTACCGCCAAAGCGTGTACCGAACAAACCAGCCAAAGAGGAACCCACGAGAGGTGCCAATGGCACGGCCAAAAGCGTAGAAGCTTGAAGGGTTTGAGACATGATCTATTAACCCTTGAGCGTGTTGAGTTCGTCGACGTTGATGCTGGACTTGTTGCGGAACAACTGCACCAGAATCGCCAATCCAATGGCCGACTCAGCAGCCGCCACGGTCAAGATGAAGAACACGAAAATTTGACCGTTCAAATCGCCCAAATAGTGCGAGAAAGCCACAAAGTTCATGTTGACAGCCAACAGCATCAACTCAATCGCCATCAACAAGACGATCAAGTTTTTGCGGTTCAAGAAAATGCCGGTCACGGAGAGCGCGAACAAAATCGCGCCCAACGTCAGGTAATGGCCCAAGGTGATGCTCATGCTGATTTCTCCTCTTCGGCTGCGGGTGCGAAGGGCGGTTTGACCGCCTCCATCTTCACCAATGCGACGCGGTCACGCGCTTTGACGCGAACTTGGTCTGCCGGGTTTTGGTATTTGCTGTCTTTGCGTGCGCGCAGGGTCAAAGCGATGGCAGCGATCAAAGCCACCAACAAAATGAGCGCAGCGATTTGCACGGGGTAGAGGTACTCGGTATAGAGCAACACACCCAATTCTTTGGTGTTGGAGGCTTGAGCCACCACCACATGTCCCACATCAGGGGCAGACGCAGCGCCCACGGCGGCAGAAGCCACATCGACAGGCATCGATGCCACCACAGCCGCAGGCACCGCAATGCTAGGGGCGGCATGCATTTGGGGTTCGCTGATGCGGAAACCGCCCAACAACACCGCTGCCAATTCGAGCGCAATCACAGCGCCCATGGTGGCAGCCAAGGGGAAGTGTTTCCAAAAGCCTTGGCGAATGCTGTCGATGTTGATGTCGAGCATCATCACCACAAACAAGAACAAAACCATCACTGCGCCAACATACACCAGCACCAAAGCGATAGACAAGAACTCAGCACGCAGCAGCATCCAAATGCCAGAGGCTTGGAAGAACGCGAGCACGAGATACAGCGCAGCATGCACAGGGTTGCGCGCCGTGATGACGCGAAACGCTGCAAACAGCATGGTGGCTGAAAACACATAAAACAGAGCCGATTGAACGTCCATCATGAAATCTTTCAACGGTATTTGGCGTCCGCAGCCTTGTTGGCTGCGATCTCGGGTTCATAACGGTCGCCGACAGCCAACAACATCTCTTTGGTGAAGTACAAGTCACCACGCTTTTCGCCGTGGTATTCAAAGATGTGGGTCTCAACGATGGAGTCGACGGGGCAGCTTTCTTCGCAGAAACCGCAGAAGATGCATTTGGTCAAGTCGATGTCGTAGCGTGTGGTGCGGCGGCTACCGTCGGCACGTTGGTCCGACTCAATGGTGATGGCCATCGCGGGGCACACGGCTTCGCACAGTTTGCAAGCAATGCATCGCTCTTCGCCGTTTTCATAACGACGCAAGGCGTGCAGACCGCGGAAACGTGGCGATGCTGGTGTTTTTTCTTCAGGAAACTGAATCGTGATGCTGCGCGAGAACATGTATTTGCCGGTCAGGGCCATGCCTTTGAACAGCTCAGTCAACAGGAAGCTCGACAAGAAGTCGCGCAACGAGAAAGGAGCAGATTGTGTAGTCGTTGTCATGGTGTTTGCAGCCTCAGTTCCAGATGTTCCAAGGGGTCTGCATCCAGATACCCACCACCAACAACCAAACCAGTGTCAGCGGAATGAAAATCTTCCAACCCAAACGCATGATCTGGTCGTAGCGATAACGTGGGAACGTGGCGCGCACCCACAAGAACATGGTCACGACCACGAAGGTCTTGAGCCCAAGCCAAATCCAGCCAGGGATCATGTTGAACAAGGCATTGTCAAAGGGTGACAACCAGCCGCCCAAGAACATCACCACCGTCAACATCGATACCAAAATCATGTTGGCGTATTCGGCCAAGAAGAACATGGCGAAAGACATGCCCGAGTACTCGATCATGTGACCAGCCACAATTTCGGACTCACCTTCCACCACGTCAAACGGATGGCGGTTGGTTTCAGCCAAGCCAGAGATGAAGTAAACGATGAAGATGGGCAACAAAGGCAACCAGTTCCAAGACAGGAAGTTCAGACCTTTGTCCGCCATCATGCCTTTGGCTTGCCCCATGACGATGTCGCTCATGTTGAGGCTGGAAGACACCATCAACACAATCACAAAGCAAAAGCCCATCGCAATTTCGTAGCTCACCATTTGCGCCGACGCACGCATAGCACCCAAGAACGCATACTTGGAGTTAGAAGCCCAGCCGGCAATGATCACGCCATAAACCTCTAACGACGTGATGGCCATCAAGAACAGCAAACCTGCGTTGACGTTGGCCAAAGCCACATCGGGACCAAAGGGAATCACAGCCCAAGCGGCCAAAGCCGGCATGATGGTCATGATCGGGCCCAACAAGAACAAGCCGGTAGAGGCTTTGGTCGGAATGATGATCTCTTTGGTCAACAATTTGAGCGCATCAGCGATCGGTTGCAACAAACCAAATGGACCCGTTCGGTTGGGGCCTTTGCGGATTTGGGTGTAGCCAATGGCCTTGCGTTCCCACAAGGTCAGGTAAGCCACGCAACCGAGCAAGGGCAACAGCACCGCCACGATCTTGAGCAAAGCCCACAGAACGGGCCAAGCCAGTGTGGTCCACCACACGTCGGACATTAAGCCAAAGCCTGCGTTGTAAATGTTGTCAACCATCACAGGCCTCCCTTCGCATCAACCGAAGGTTGCTTGGCATCCACGGTGAGTTGCAGCGATGGTGCGCGACGCACCAAGCTGTCGAGTTGGTAAATCGCCGCAGAGGCAGGCTGACCTGCCGCAGGGCTCACGTCCACTTGTGCCGTGCATGCGTTGGACAACAAAGCTTGCACATTGGCAGGGATCGCTTGGGCACGCACTTCTTCGATGGTCTCGAAGTCGAAGCCTGGCACGTGGAGCATCGAGCCCAACACGCGCAAGACTTTCCAGGCAGGACGTGTTTCGCCCAAAGGCTTGACCACACCGTGGAAGCTTTGTGCGCGACCTTCGGTGTTGATGAAAGTACCCGCAGTCTCTGTGAAGGGCGAGATGGGCAACAGCACATCGCTGATGTCCATATTGGCCTTGAATGGGGACAGTGTCACCACCATGTCGGCTTGGCCGATGGCTTGTGCTGCAGCTGCGCTGTTGGCTGCGTCGAAAGCAGGTTCGGTGTTGAGCAACACCACCGCCTTCAAACCACCTGCCAACATTTGACCTGCGTTTTGACCGCCCGCTTTTGGCAAGGCGCCCACCACTTGAGCACCCACGGTGTTGGCGGCTTCGCCGAGGTAACCCACGGTCGCACCGGTCTGTGCACCGATCCAGTTGGCCAAGCTCAGCAAGCTCGATGCTTTGGCATGGTGTGCCGCTGCGTTGCCCAACAAAATGGCTTTGCGATCGCCGCCCATCAATGACTTGGCAATGACTTGTGCTTCTGCGCTGTTGGCGTTGCCAGCCACAGGTGCAGCAGCACCGGTGATGGCGCCGACGGCAGCAGCGATGTCAGCCAAGGCTTGTCCCCAGTTGGCAGCGTCAGCCACCAAGGTGTTGGCCACTGGCATCGCCCAGTCGTAGGCTTGTGCGTTCAATGCATTGACCTTGCCGCCGTTACGCACGGCTTGACGCAGACGTTGGGCCAACAAAGGTTGATCTTTACGGATGTTTGAGCCCACCACCAACACGCGTTGCAGTGTGGTGAGAGACGCCACAGATGTACCCAACCAACGCACTTTGCCGTCAGTTTGGAAATCAGCAGCACGCAAACGCGTGTCGATGTTTTGGCTACCCAAGCCGCGTGTGAGGCTCGCGGCCAAAAACAACTCTTCAGCGGTGCTGTGTGGGCTGGCCAAAGTACCAATGGCTTGTGGGCCGTGCTGGGCTTTGACGCCTTGCAAGCCGTTGGCCACGTACTCGAGGGCAGTTTGCCAATCGACTTCTTTCCACTCGCCACCTTGCTTGAGCATAGGCTTGGTCAAGCGGTCTGCGCTCTCCAAAGCTTCGTAGCTGAAACGGTCGCGGTCAGCAATCCAGCATTCGTTGACGTCTTCATTTTCCAAAGGCACGACGCGCATGACTTTGTTGTTCTTGACTTGAACGATGAGGTTGGCACCGGTGGCATCGTGTGGACTGACCGACTTGCGGCGGCTCAATTCCCACGTACGTGCGCTGTAACGGAATGGCTTGCTGGTCAACGCGCCCACGGGGCAAATGTCGATCATGTTGCCCGACAACTCGGAGTCCACCGATTGGCCCACAAAGGTTTCAATCTCAGCGTGCTCGCCACGGTTGGACATGCCCAACTCCATGACACCAGCAACTTCTTGACCAAAGCGCACGCAGCGTGTGCACGCGATACAACGGCTCATCTCTTGCATGCTCACCAAAGGACCCACATCCTTCGGATGCACCACACGTTTTTCTTCTTCGTAACGTGAGGTAGAACCACCGTAGCCCACAGCCAAGTCTTGCAACTGGCACTCACCGCCTTGGTCACAAATGGGGCAATCGAGTGGGTGATTGATGAGCAAGAACTCCATCACAGACTTCTGTGCTTTGACCGCACGATCGCTCTTGGTGCGAACGACCATACCTTGCGTCACGGGTGTGGCGCAAGCGGGCATAGGCTTAGGGGCCTTCTCCACGTCGACCAAGCACATGCGGCAGTTAGCGGCAATGCTGAGCTTCTTGTGGTAACAAAAATGCGGAATATAAGTGCCAGCCTTTTCAGCCGCATGCATGACCATGCAGCCCTCTTGGACTTCAACTTTTTTTCCGTCGAGTTCGATTTCAACCATGGTGCTTATCCGTCAAACGTACGCCGGGACCATGCAGGTCTTTTGCGTGATGTGGTGTTCAAATTCGTGGCGGAAATGCTTGATCATGCCGCGCACGGGCATGGCGGCTGCATCGCCCAAGGCGCAAATGGTGCGCCCCATGATGTTTTCTGCCACGTTGTCCAGCAACGCCAAGTCACTGGGGCGGCCTTCGCCACGTTCGATGCGGTCAACCATGCGCCACAACCAGCCTGTACCTTCTCGGCAAGGTGTGCATTGGCCGCATGACTCGTGCATGTAGAAGTAGCTCAAACGTTGCAAGCTCTTGACCATGCAGCGAGAGTCGTCCAACACGATCACCGCACCCGAACCCAACATGGAGCCGGCTTTGGCGATGGAGTCGTAATCCATGGTGCATTGCATGATCACATCGGCAGGCAACACAGGCGATGACGAACCGCCAGGAATCACAGCTTTGAGGGTGCGTCCTTTGCGAACGCCACCGGCCAATTCCAACAATTTGGAGAACGGTGTGCCCATCGGAATTTCATAGTTGCCAGGGCGCTCGACGTCACCACTGACCGAGAAAATCTTGGTGCCGCCGTTGTTGGGCTTGCCACATTCGAGGTAAGCCTGACCGCCGTTGCGGATGATCCAAGGCACCGCAGCGAATGTCTCGGTGTTGTTGATGGTGGTGGGCTTGCCGTACAAACCAAAGCTCGCGGGGAACGGTGGCTTGAAACGGGGTTGGCCCTTTTTACCTTCGAGCGATTCGAGCAATGCCGTTTCTTCGCCACAAATGTAGGCACCAAAACCGTGAGCCGCGTGCAACTGGAAGCTGAACGTCGAGCCCATGATGTTGTTGCCCAAGAAGCCTGCTGCGCGTGCTTCTTCAAGCGCGGCTTCAAAGCGTTCGTAGCTTTGGAAGATCTCACCGTGGATGTAGTTGTAGCCCACACTGATGCCCATGGCATAAGCAGCAATGGCCATGCCTTCGATCACGATGTGTGGGTTGTGCTGCAAGATCTCGCGGTCTTTGCAAGTACCCGGCTCACCTTCGTCGGAGTTACAGACCAAGTACTTTTGGCCTGGGAACTGACGCGGCATGAAGCTCCACTTCAAACCTGTTGGAAAACCCGCACCACCGCGACCACGCAAGCCTGACTCTTTGACGGTCGCAATCACCTGATCTTGAGTCATACCCGCAACGCCCGTTTCGGGATTCGGCGCACTGCCGTCTTGACCCAAAATTTTGCGCAATGCTTGGTAACCACCACGTGCCACGTAATCTTGCAACGACCAGTTCTTGCCATTCAAGCCTGCCAAGATTTGGGGGCCAAGGTGACGGTCGTGGAAACAAGTTTCCTCGGCGGTGGTTTGGAACTGGGAAAGCACTTGTTCGACGTTCATGCTCATTCCTTCGCAGCACGCAAGCCGTCAACCAATTGGTCCAGCTTGTCATTGCTCATATAGCTGCACATGGTGCGGTCGTTGACCAACAACACAGGCGCGTCGGCGCAAGCGCCCATACATTCGCCCGGTTGCAAGGTGAACACGCCATCCGCCGTGGTACCGCCAACTTCAATGCCCAGCTTTTGTGCCAAGTGCATCAAAGCGCCCTGCCCATTTCGCAGCTGGCAAGGCAAGTTGGTGCAGACGTTGATCTTGAACTTGCCAACCGGATGTTGGTTGTACATGTTGTAAAACGTGGTCACTTCGTGAACAGCCATCGGCGCCATGTCCAAGAGCTTGGCAATGGCGCGTTCGCTTTCAGCGCTCACGTAACCCTGCTCTTGTTGAGCAATCGACAAGCAAGCCATCACGGCTGACTGTTTTTGATCTGCAGGGTATTTGGCAACTTCGCGGTCGAAACGCGCAAAGACTTCGGCCGACAGCGGTGCGCTGTGGTGGGTAGCTTCAGAACTCATCGGTCAATTTCCCCGAACACAATGTCCATGGTGCCAATCACCGCAACGGTGTCAGCGATCATGTGGCCACGCGCCATTTCATCCATGGCTGCCAAATGGGCAAACCCTGGGGCGCGAATCTTCATACGGTAAGGCTTGTTGGCACCATCGCTCACGAGATAGATGCCAAACTCACCCTTGGGATGCTCAACGGCGGCATACGCTTCGCCTTCGGGCACATGGAAACCTTCGGTAAAAAGCTTGAAGTGATGGATCAACTCTTCCATGTTCGACTTCATGCCTTCACGGCTAGGTGCAGCCACCTTGTGGTTGTCAGTGATCACGGGGCCGGGGTTGACGCGCAACCAGTCCACGCACTGTTTGATGATGCGATTGGACTGGCGCATCTCTTCCACACGCACCAAATAACGGTCGTAGCAGTCACCTGTTTTACCGACAGGAATATCAAAATCCATGCGGTCATACACGTCGTAAGGCTGGTGCTTGCGCAAGTCCCAAGCAATGCCTGAACCGCGCAACATCGCGCCCGTGAAACCGAGGTTTTTGGCTCGCTCTGGCGTGACCACGCCGATACCCACGGTGCGCTGTTTCCAAATGCGGTTGTCCGTCAACAGCGTTTCGTACTCGTCCACCAATTTGGGGAAACGTTGCGTGAAATCGTCAATGAAATCCAGCAACGAACCTTGGCGGTTTTCGTTCAAACGTGCAATGGCTTTGGCATTTTTGATCTTGCTGACTTTGTACTGAGGCATCGTGTCAGGCAAATCACGGTAGACACCGCCTGGACGGAAGTACGCCGCGTGCATGCGCGCACCCGATACGGCTTCGTACATGTCGAACAAGTCTTCACGTTCGCGGAAGCAGTAAATCAAGATGTTCATCGCGCCGCAGTCAAAACCATGGCAACCCAACCACAGCAAGTGGTTGAGCAGACGGGTAATTTCGGAATACATCACGCGGATGTATTGCGCACGCTCTGGCACTTCAATGCCCATCATTTTTTCGATGGCCAAGCAGTACGCATGCTCGTTACACATCATGGACACGTAGTCGAGACGGTCCATGTAGGGCAACGATTGGATGTAGGTTTTGCTCTCGGCCAACTTTTCAGTGGCGCGGTGCAACAAGCCGATGTGAGGGTCAGCGCGCTGGACCACTTCGCCGTCGAGCTCGAGCACCAAGCGCAGCACGCCGTGCGCAGCAGGATGCTGAGGACCTAAGTTCAGGGTGTAGTTCTTGATATCAGCCATGGTCAGTGCGTACCGCCGTAGTTGTCTTCACGAATGATGCGCGGCGTGATTTCGCGCGGTTCGATGGTGACGGGTTGGTACACCACACGTTTTTGCTCGGCGTCGTAACGCATTTC